>Ga0187815_10000610_pt1 | contig 17082 bp, 14 predicted proteins | sample NC_S_5_FD_132962 | JGI IMG/M metagenome (GOLD analysis project Ga0187815, IMG submission 132962) | Wetland sediment microbial communities from Neuse River Estuary, North Carolina, USA - ASW-S_5 | ecosystem: Environmental > Aquatic > Freshwater > Wetlands > Sediment | place: USA: North Carolina...
GAGGTGCTCAGCGACCTGGCCGCCCGCCGGATCAAGATGGTGGAGGTCGAGACAGCCACCCCGAGCCCGTTCGGAAAATCTCTGCTCTTCCGCTACGTCGGTGCCTTCATGTACGAGGGCGACGCGCCGCTCGCCGAACGGCGCGCGCAGGCGCTCGCGCTCGACCCGGCGCTGCTGGCGGAGCTGCTCGGCACGGACGGGCTGCGCGAGCTGCTCGACGGGAGCGTCGCCGAGGAGACCGAGCGCGACCTGCAGCACCTGTCGCCAAACCGGCGCTGCCGCGACGCGGAGGCCGTCGCCGACCTGCTGCGCACGTCGGGGCCGCTGACCGCGGCGGAGGTGGCGCAGCGGTGCACGCAACTGGATTCGGCCGACAAGTGGCTCGCCGAGCTGGCCGCGGCCCGGCGCATCATCGAGGTGCGGGTGGCCGGGCAGCCGATGTGGGCGGCGATCGAGGACGCGGGGCGGCTGCGCGACGCGCTGGGAGTCGCGCTGCCCGTCGGGATTCCGGAAGCTTTCACCGAGCCCCTCCCCGATCCGCTCGGCGACCTCGTCGCGCGGTACGCGCGGACGCACGGGCCGTTCCCCGCGAGCGCGGTCGCGGAGCGGTACGGGCTGGGTGTCGCCGTGGTCGCGACGGCGCTGCGGCGGCTGGCCGCCGAGGGCCGGGTGGCCGAGGGCGAGTTCCTGCCGGGCCGCCGCGGCACCGAATGGTGCGACAGCGAGGTGCTGCGGCTGCTGCGGCGGCGGACCCTGGCGCGGCTGCGCAAGGAGGCCGAGCCGGTGGAGCCCGCCGTGCTCGGCCGGTTCCTGCCCGCATGGCACGGGATCCACGGGCCCGGGGCGCCCGCCGCCCGGCGGCGCGCCGACGCGGGCGTGGTGCTCGAGGCGATCGAGCGCCTCGCCGGGGCGCCGGTCCCGGCCTCGGCGCTGGAGACGCTGATCCTCCCGAGCCGGGTGCCGGGCTACTCCCCCGCCATGCTCGACGAGCTCACCGCGGCCGGCGAGGTTGTCTGGGCCGGCGCCGGGACCGTGGGCACCGGGGACGGCTGGCTGGTCCTCGCCCCGGCGGAGAGCGCGCCGCTGCTGCTGCCCGAGCCCGCCGAGGTGACGACGACACCGCTGCACGGCGCGGTGCTGACGGCGCTCAACGGGGGCGGCGCGCTGTTCTTCCGGATGCTGAGCGACCGGGTGGCCGCGGTCCTCGACGGGCACCCGGCCGAAGACGCCGATCTCGGCGCCGCCATCTGGGATCTGGTGTGGGCCGGGTGGCTGACCAACGACACCCTCACCCCGCTACGGGTGGTGACCAGCGGCGGCGCGACCACCCGCCGTCCCGCCGCGCCCCGCCGTCCGGCGGTGCCGTCCCGGCTGGCGATCCCGCCGCGCTCCGCGCCGACAGGCGTGTTCAACCCGCGCCCGGCCGGCCGGCGGTACGGCGGCGGGGCGCGCCGCCCCGCGATGCCGTCGCGCACCGGGCCGCCGACCGTGACCGGCCGCTGGTCGCTGCTGCCTGAGCGGGCGGCGGACGCCGACGGCGCCGCGGCGACGATGCGGGCGCACGCGCAGGCGCTGACCCTGCTCGAACGGCACGGCGTGCTGACCAAGGGGGCGGTGGCCGCGGAGCGGATCCCGGGCGGGTTCGGCGCGGTGTACCCGGTGCTGCGCGCGATGGAGGAGACCGGCCAGTGCCGCCGCGGCTACTTCGTGGCGGGGCTCGGCGCCGCCCAGTTCGCGCTGCCCGGCGCGGTGGACAGGATGCGGGCGCTTGGCGCGGACCCGCCCCCCGCTGACCCGTGGGCATCTGATGCCCCTCCCGATCCTTCCAAAGGTACCGTGGTGCTCGCCGCGGCCGACCCCGCCCAGCCGTACGGGGCGGCCCTGCCGTGGCCGGCTCGCCCGGGCGAGACCGCCACCTCGCACCGGCCCGGCCGCAAGGCGGGCGCGGTCGTCGTGCTGTCCGGCGGCGACCTCGTGCTTTACGTCGAGCGCGGCGGCAAGACGCTGCTGTCGTGGAGCGACGACCCGGCGGTGCTCGAGCCGTGCGCGGCCGCACTGGCCGCCGCCGTCCGGGACGGCGCGCTCGGCCGGATCACCGTGGAGAAGGCCGACGGCGGCGCGGTGCACGACTCGCCGCTCGCCCGCGCGCTCGAGTCGGCCGGGTTCCGGCCCACCCCGCGAGGCCTGCGCCTGCGCGGCTGACCGGCAGCCAACTCCTGATCGGCCCACCGCATACCGACTGATGTCACTTTCATGAGATGGCTTAAGCCTCTTATTGCCCTCATTATTCCGAAAAAGCCTCATAAGTATCCAAAAACAACGCCGTAATAGGCAATTCCGGCGAGGAGGAATCATGAAGGCAGCGCGCCTTTACGAGTACAACAAGGACTTCGATGAGTCGGTACGGCTCGCCGACGTCCCCGACCCGGAGATCACCGGCCCGACCGACGTCATCGTGAAGATCGGCGGTGCCGGGGTCTGCCGCACGGACATCCACCTGGTCCAGGCGGTGTGGCGGGAGAACCTCGGCGACCCGAAGCTCCCGTACACGCTCGGGCACGAGAACGCGGGGTGGGTTGAGGCGGTCGGCTCGGCGGTCACCGGCCTCGCCAAGGGCGACCCGGTGATCATGCACCCGCTCATCACCTGTGGCCTGTGCCGGCCGTGCCGAACCGGCTATGACATGGCCTGCGAGCGGGGGGTGTTCCCCGGCCTCGACGGGACCGACGGCGGTTACGCCGAGTACCTGAAGACGTCGGAGCGCGCCGTGATCAAGCTGGCGCCGGGAACCGACCCGGTCCCGCTCGCGCCGTTCGCCGACGCGGGGATCACGGCCTACCACGCGGTGAAAAAGGCCATGCCGTACTGCTACCCGGGGACGACGGCGGTCGTCGTCGGGATCGGCGGGCTCGGCCACTTCGGCGTCCAGCTCATGAAGGTGATGACCCCGGCGACGGTGATTGCGCTTGACACGAGCAGGGAGCGGCTGGAGTTCGCCGAGTCGATCGGGGCGGACAAGGTGGCGCTCGCCGGCACCGACGGCGGGGTCGCGGAGATCCTCAAGCTCACCGGCGGCAGGGGCGCCGACGTCATCCTCGACTTCGTGGCCGAGAACGGCACCCCCGCCTTCGCGCTGAAGTACCTGCGCGAGGCCAGGGGCGGCACCTACATCACGATCGGGTACGGCGGCGACATCCGCCCGACGACGCTGGACCTGATCGCCAAGGAGATCAACATCCTTGGCTCCATCGTGGGCAGCTACTCGGAGCTGACCGAGCTGATGGAACTGAACCACCAGGGGCGGGTGCACATTTCCGCCACCACCTTCCCGATGTCGGAGTACGCCAGGGCCCTGCTCGAGCTGGACAAGGGCCACGTGCTCGGCCGCGGCGTCCTGGTCCCGGACTTCTGATCCGGCGACGCGAACGAAAAGGGGTCAGTGAGATGGCCACCACTGTTGAACGCATCGAGCACGGCTTCGAGCACTTCGAGCACAACATCGAGCACTGGCGGGAAGGCCGCCCGGCCGACCAGCCGCGATGGATCGGCAGGTATTTCGCCGAAGCCGCGGGCGTCTTCCTCATCGTCCTGTTCGGTGACGCCGCGATCATGGCCGGAATCCTGTTCGGCGCGGGACCCGACCTGCTAACCGTGGGCCTCGGCTGGGGTCTCGCGGTCGGCCTGGCCGTCTGGGCGAACATCACGATCTCCGGGGCGCACTTCAACCCGGGCGTGACGCTCGTCATGGCGCTACGGCGCAAGTTCCCCTGGAAGCACGTGGGTCCCTACCTCATCTTCCAGTGCTTCGGGGGCTTCGTCGCCGCGGCCCTGCTGCAGGGCCTGTACCACAACGTCATCAACCACAAGCTGGCGCTTCTCGGCGTGGCGAAGGGCGCGCCGGGCAGCCAGCTCATCGGGATGGTCTTCGCGCCCGTCACGCCGAACCCGGCCCTCGTCGGGATCGGCCCGGCGAGCACGGCCGCGAAACTGAAGGTCACTGACGGGTGGAGCCTCGTCAGCAACTGGCAGGGCGCGGCAGGCGAGTTCGTGGCGACGGCGCTGCTGATCATCTTCATCCTGCTGTTGCTCGAAGCGCGCAACAGGTCCCTCCCGGTATCCTGGGCCTTCCCGCTGGTTCTCGCCCTCGCGGTCATGATGATCGTGGTGGTCGAGGGTCCGGCGAGCATGGTGTCGCTGAACGCGGCACGTGACCTTGGACCTAGGTTCTTCATGTGGCTCACCGGGTGGAAGAGCATGGCCTTCCCGGGGCCTCGCTCTGACTGGTGGACCACCACGATAGCGCCGACGGTCGGTGCCGTCTTCGGCGGGTTCTTCTATGACTTCGTCATCCAGCCGTTCATGCCTTCAAAGAAGGCGGCGGTGGAAGAGCCCCCGGCCGGCAGGGGGCGCCCGGAAACATCCGAGTCATGACCTGGTGAACCCGCTATCCCGGACGGCCGGGACGCCCCCAGGTGGGGGCGCCCCGGCCGTCCGGTGTCCCCGTCCCCGCGAGGCCTGCGCTGGCGCGGCTGACGCACCGGGAGGAAAGCGACGATGGCGACGAGCAGGGCGGTGAACGCCAGGCCGGCGCCGACGGCGAAGGCCAGCCGGTACCCGCTCGTCAGGGCCGCCGGGGCCGCCACGCCCGCGGCCGTCAGGTGCCCGGCCCTGGCCGTCGCGAGCGTGCTCAGCACCGCGACGCCGAGCGCCGCGCCGACCTGCTGGGTGGTGTTGGCCACCCCGGACGTAACCCCGGCGTCGCCGGCGGACGCCGCCGACATGGCGAGGGTGATCATCGCGGGGAAGGCCAGCCCGAACCCGCCGATGAGCAGCATCGTCGGCAGCAGGTACGCCGCGTACCCGCCGGCATCCGGCAGCCGGATCAGCAGCGCCAGGCCGGCACCGCGCCGACATCGCCGCCGCCCGCACCGCCTACGACCATCCCACCCCGTGATCACGTAAATTGGTTCTGACCCAAATAACGGGACGGTAACGTGCGGTGGATGTGACACAAGAGAATCCATGTTCCATGTCCAGGATCACCTTATAAGGTACCAAACTACGGACATTAGTTCTAAACGATCTTGTGTAGGGGACTGGCGTGAGACCCGGGCGTCGTTACCATCACGCGAGATGTGGGACAGAGCCCGTAAATTCGTGGTCGCCATCGCGACCACAACTCTTCGTGATCTGATCATGGAATTCAGCCAGCGGCGGGCGCCGCTTCGGGTGTTACCTCGCGCCACTCGCGGACGTGCCACTTGCTTACCACGCCGTTGCGCACGAACGGGTCGCCGGAGGCGAACTCCTCGGCGGCCTCGCGGCTGGTGAAGACGGCCATCGAGCCGCTCCGGTCGGTGAACGGGCCGAGCGACAGCAGCACGCCGCGGCTCATGAACTCTTCGTACCTGGCCCGGTGCGGCGGGAAGTTCTCCGCCGCAAGCGAGAGGTCGCCACTGTCGTAGAACAGCACGTACCGCAGCGCGTCGCTCATTCGGTCCCTCCGCTGTCACCGTTGCGTCGTCTCATGATCGCTGCTGCCCGGGGATCGCGGGGAACGGGGGTCCCAGCTCACGGAGCAGGTTCTTGTGCCAGACCATGATCGTGTAGGCCTGGTAGTGGTAGACGACGGCCGGCGGTCCGAATGCCGCGCTGGCCATCGCGGGAGTCACCGAGTCCCCGGGCATGCTGATGAAGAAGTCCGCGCTGTGGCCGGCCGGGCTGAAGACACGCATGTCGGCCATCCAGCGCCACGGTGACAGTCCCGTGCTGGTGGGGTGCACCGAGCCCACGGTGATCGCGCCGCCGGAGTCGAGCGTGACGCTGGCCGCCTCCCAGTAGGAACCGAGCCCGTCACGCAGGCCGTGCTGGCTGAGCCAGACGGTCACCGCCGCGTTGCCCGGCGCCGCCTGCTCGCCGGTGGCGGCGAAGCCCAGCATGACCGCGTAGCAGGCGAGCCCCGCCGCGAGGGCCGGCACCACCCTGGCCCGCAGCAGTGGGCCGCCGAACAGCCGCCCGGCGAGCGCGGCGCCCAGCGAGGCGACCGGGCCTATCTCGTGCGCGGCGTAGATGTACGTGATCCGGTACAGGACGAAGTAGGCGGCGATGTTGGCCACGATCGCGGCCACGAGCAGGTCGGCGACCAGGTCGGCCGGCGTGGCGCCTGGCCGCAGCGAGCGGACCAGGCGCCACGCGCCGAGCAGCACGGCCGCCGCGACGAGCACCGCGCCCGCGAGGTGGACGATGGCGAACGCCTCGTTCAGCCCGCCCTGCGCGCCAGCCACGTCGGCGCCGAACAGGCTGAGGAAGCTGCGCACCGTCCACTGGACGTTCCCCGGCCAGACCGACGGGGGAACGAGGGTCGCGCGGTTCGTCCTGACCTGGAACCCGCCGAGCGCGACGATGAGGCGGCTCGCCGCGTCGGCGGCGGGCACCGCGAGTCCGGCGGCGCAGGCGAGCCCGAGCTCGTACCAGAGCATGCGCCGGCGCGCCAGCGCCAGCGCGGCGCGCGCCAGGCACACCGCCACGACCGGCACGACGCCGACGGCCAGGATCAGCGGGTCGCCGACCAGCCCCCAGGCGAGCAGCACGCCGGCCGCGACCGGCGTGTACCAGCGCCGCGGCGCCCGGTCGAGCAGCAGCATGAGGAGCAGCACCGGCACTCCGGTGCCCACGTGGTCCGGGGAGGTCAGCAGCACCGCAGCGGTGCCGCCGGGCGCGGGGGCGAGCATGATCCCGCCGGCCAGCAGCGCGCGGACCACTCCCTCGGCCCCGCGCGCCCGGCCGCGCGCCACGAACGCCGCGAGCAGCACCAGCAGCGCGTAGGTGAGCGCGGCGCAGATGTGCACCACCTCGGGGCGGAGCCCGGCCACCGCCTCCACGAGCATGTACCCGGGAAGCTCGGTCGTGTAGAACGACACGTCGGTCATCCACCAGCCGTGCAGCAGCAGGCTCCCGTGCAGCATCTGCCAGGCCTGCAGCGCGTTGTTCGCTCCGTCCGAGATGACCGGCTGCGTCCCGGCCAGCCGCAGGCAGGCGAAGAAGAACACGGCCGCCGCCACCGCGCACCCGGCCAGCCGGGCCAGCCGCGCGGGGCTGACCCTGACGCGCCCGGTGCGCTCCCGGTCATCCGCGGCCGGCGCGTCCGCCGCGCGCGTACCCGCGCTCACGTCGGCATCAGCCGGGAGAACGGTCGAGCAGGTTGTAGCCGTAGGTCATGACGATGAACTGGCTGCCAACGTGGTACACGTGCGCGGGCGCCCCGAAGATCCGGGTGACCTGCGCCTGGGTGAACGGGTCTGGAGACATCGGCGTGACCGGCGCCACGACGAAATTCGCGTCATGCTGGCGCGGGTCGTACCAGCTCGAGTTCCACTCTTCCGGGCCGGGGCTTATCCGGTCCGGTAGCCAGGTCGCCTGGCGGAGCTCCACCTTCCCGCCGCTGGCCAGCGTCGTGGTGGGGCCGAACCCGTAGCCGCTGAGCCCATAGCTGAGGTGGTGCGCCACCAGCCAGTCCGCCAGGTCCTGGCCCTCGGCGGGCTGCTGCGGCTTGAGCACGCCGGAACCGAGCGCGAGCAGGTAGCCGAGGCCGACGACGCCGAGCAGCGGCAGCAGCCGGGCCCTGATCGCCGGGCCGGCCAGCGTCCGGCCGGCCAGCGCCGCGCCGGCCGGCAGGATGAACGCGATCTCGCGCGCCGACCAGATGCTCACCGGGATCTGGCTGAACATGTAGAGGCCGAGGTTGATCAGCACCGCGGCGGTCAGCCCGCCGGCGACCATGTCATCGCTGCGCAGGAATCGGCGCACCCCGAGCGCGACGGCAAGCACCGCGAGCGCCAGGCCGGCCAGGTGCAGGAACACGAGGGCGGTGGTGTGGTTCACCTTCAGCCCGAAGAAGTCGGCGCCGAACAGCGCGAGCACACCCTGGACCGTCCACCAGAAGTGCGTCGACATCGACTCGACAGTGGAGAAGATGTTCGGCGCGTGCTGCGTGGTGTACCCGCCGAGGTGCCTGATGACCGATACGGCGAGGTCGGATATCAGCACCGACACCACGGCAGCCGCGGCGAGCGACAGCTCGTACCAGCTGCCGGTGACGGGCTCCCGCCGCTGGATGATGCTCTGGTAGGCCTTGACGAGGGTGACAAGCGCGAGCGGCACGACCGCGGTCATCAGCGCGACCTGGTCGCCGACCAGCGTCCAGGCGAGCATCAGGCAAATCAGGACCGGCACCCAGCGGCGGCGCGGGGCCCGGTCGACCACCAGCCAGGTGAGCAGCACAGGGACTCCGGTACCGGTATGGTCCGGCCCGTACAGCACGATGAAGACCCCGTGACCGACCTGCGGCGCGATCATGATCCCGGCCGCGATCAGCACCCGGACCAGGCCCTCTGTGCCCGTAGCGCGGCCCTTGGCCACCAGGCTGGCCAGCACCACGAGCAGCGTGTAGGTCAGCGCCGCCGCGATGTGGACGTCGGCCGGGCCCAGCCCGCGGACCACCTCCACGAGCATGTACTCGGGGAGTTCGGTGCTGTAGAACGTCACATCGTTGAGCGACCACCCCTTGAGGAGCAAGTTGCCGTGCAGCATGTCCCACGCTTGCAAGGCGATGGTGGCCGGGTCGGAGGTCACCGGCTGGGTGCCGGACAGCCGCAGGTAACACAGGAAGAGCAGCACGGCCGCCACCACATACCCGGCCGGCCAGGCCCAGCGGCCGGGCAGCCGCCCGCGCTTGCGCGCGGCGCCGCCTTCCCGCGGCTCGGCCGCGGCGGTCGCGGTGGCTGACATGACCCTCCCAGGGGCTTCGCTCCGTGGCAGTTATAAAGCCTAAAGCTACAACCCCGCGGCCCAGGGACTGGTTAACCGGCTGCCCGCCTGGCGGGACGCGTTGATCGCGGTCCAGATTTTCTCCGGGGTGAGCGGCATGTCCAGGTGGCGGACGCCGTAGCGGCGCAGGGCGTCCATCACGGCGTTGACCAGGGCGGGGGTGACTCCGATCGTGCCGCTCTCACCCATGCCCTTGACGCCGAGCGGGTTGGCCGGGGACGGCGTGGACAGCAGGTAGGACTCGATCGGCGGCAGCGAGGCGGCGAACGGGACCGCGTAGTCCATCAGCGACGCGGACACCGGCTGGCCGGCGTCGTCGTACGCCATCTCCTCGCACAGCGCCTGCCCCAGGCCCTGGGCGATGGCGCCGTGCACCTGGCCCTCGGCGAGCAGCGGGTTGATGACCACGCCGCAGTCGTCGACCGCGACCACGCGCAGCACCGTGACCCGGCCGGTGTCGGGGTCGACCGCCACCACGCACGCGTACGAGCCGGACGCGTAGGTCTCCGGCGGGGCCCCGGAGCCGGCGGTCGCGGTGATGCCGCCGAGCCGCGCCGCGGCCTCGGTGACCGACATCGGCGCGTCCACCCGGCGGGCCGCCCCCAGCGCGGCCTGGCAGGCGTGGTAGATCGCGGTGCCGCCCGCGACCGCGCTGCGCGAGCCGAACGTCCCGTAGCCGAACGGGGCCGCGTCCGAGTCCCCGAACACGACCGTCACGTCCTCGTAGGGTACGCCGAGCAGGCCGGCCGTGAGCTGCGCGAACGCGGTCGCGTGGCCCTGGCCGTGGGCGCTGGTGCCGACCCCGACCGTGACCTTGCCGTCCGGGGACACGGTCACGGTCGCCTGGTCGCCGACCGTGCCGTCGGGTCCCGGTATCCGCGGCGTGATCCCGCCGGGTTCGACGAACGAGGCGATGCCCACGCCGAGGAGCTGGCCGTCGGGCGGCGGGATCGTGACGGCGGACAGCTTGTCCATCAGCAGGTCCAGGCCCGCCAGGTAGTCGCCGCTGTCGTAGGTCAGCCCGGTGCAGGAGGTGTACGGGAAGGCCGGCGGGGGGATGAAGTTCCGGCGGCGCAGCTCCGCCGGGTCGATGCCCGTCTCGGCGGCCGCCAGGTCCACGAGGCGCTCACAGAAGTAGGCGGCCTCGGGCCGGCCGGCGCCGCGGTAGGGACCGATCGGCGTGGTGTTCGCGAACACGCCGACGAGCTCGACGTCGAAGTGCTCGATCCGGTAGCCCTGCGGCAGCATGGGGCCGAGGCGGCCGAGGAGGGAACCGGGGGCGTTCGGGGTGAAGTAGGCGCCGAAGCTGGCGTGCACGGTGCCGCGCATCGCGGTGATCCGGCCGCCGGCGTCCACCGCCACCTCCAGGTCGGCGACCTGGTCCCGGCCGTGCGTGGTGGCGAGGAACGACTCGGTGCGCTCCTCGATCCACTTCACCGGGCGGCCGAGCGCGCGGGCGGCGGCGACCACCGCCACCTGGTCGGGGTAGATCGGGCCCTTGGCGCCGAACGCGCCGCCCACGTCGCCGGCGACCACGTGGATCTCGCCGGGCGCCATCCCCAGGATCTTCGCCAGCCAGTTCCGCGAGCCGTGCGGGCGCTGGGTCGGCAGCCGCACCTCAAGCCGGCCGTCGCCTGCCACGCTGGCGAGCACGCCGCGCGGCTCGAGTGCGACCGGGGCGATCCGCTGGCTGATCATCCGCTGGCCGACCCGGTAGGCGGCGCCGCGGAAGGCGCCGTCCGCGTCGCCGGCGGTCAGCCGCTTGCGGAAGGCGACGTTGCTCTCCGCGCCCTCGTGCAACAGCGGCGCACCGTCGGCCGCCGCGTCCAGCGGGCCGACGACGGCGGGCAGCTCGTCGTAGTCGACGACGACCAGTTCGGCCGCGTCCGCGGCCTGCTCGGCGGTCTCGGCGACGACAAGGACGACCGGCTGCCCGGCCCAGAGAACCTTCGCGGAGGCGAAGACAGGGAACTCGGGGTTGAGTGAACCGGGCGGCAGGCCCTCCGCGCCGGGCAGCGGGCCGGCCCCCAGCGCGGCCAAGTCCGCCGCGGTGTAGACGGCCACCACCCCGGGCGCCTCGCGGGCCTCGGTCACGTCCACGCCGCTGATCAGCGCGTGCGCCACCGGGCTGCGCACCACGAACGCGTGCAGCGTGCCCGGCGGCGTCACGTCGTCGGTGTAACTGCCGCGCCCGGTGAGCAGCGCCGGGTCTTCCCGGCGCACGATGGCCCGCCCGATGAGCCCTCCGGTGACTGTCACAGGTGCCTCCGGGACGCTCGGGCCACGGCGCGGGCTAGCGCGCGGCGGGTCAGCACTTCCGCCAGGTGCAGGCGGAACGGGCCGCTGGCGTGCTGGTCGGACAGCGGCCGGACGCCTTCGGCCACGCTGGCGGCCGCCGCCGCCATGGAGTCGGCGGCGGCGGGGGCGGAGACCAGGATCCGTTCGGAATGACGGGCGCGGAAGGGGCGGCTAGCGACACCCGTGACGGCGACCTTAGCCGACCTGATTGCACCTTTCTCCACCGTGACGACGGCGCAGACCCCGGCGAGGGGCAGGTGGCTGGCGGGCTGCTCGAACTTCTCGTAGGCGGAGCCCGCGGCCGCGCCGGGCGGCAGCGTGATCGCGGTGACGATCTCGTCGTCGGCCAGGTCGGTGGCGAAGACGCCCTGCAGGAAGTCGTCGAGCGGGAGGGCGCGCGATCCGCTTCTTGCTGTTATCAGGACTTCGGCGTCCAGGGCGAGCAGCACGGCGGGCAGGTCCGCGGCCGGGTCGCCGTGCGCGACCGCGCCGCCGATCGTGCCACGGGCGCGGACCTGCGGGTCGGCGAGCACGGCGAGCGCGTCGGTCATCGCGGGCAGCCGCCCGGCGACGCGCGGGTCCCGCTGGAGGGCGCGGTAGGTGGTGAGGGCGCCGATGGTGATGCCGTCGCCGTTCGTGACGCCGGTGAGCTCGGCGAGGCCGCCGATGTCGATCAGCGTCTGGGGCGCGGCCAGGCGCAGCTTCATCATCGGCAGCAGGGACTGCCCGCCGGCCAGCAGCTTGGCCTCCTCGCCGGCGCCCTGCGCTTCGGCGAGCAAGCCGAGCGCGTCATCGAGCGAGCGAGCACGTGCGTAGCCGAAGTCAGCGGGAAACATCGGCCGCCTCTCGCGCGCGGGCTGCGGCGGCGCGGGCGGCCGCGACGATGTTCTGGTAGCCGGTGCAGCGGCAGATGTTGCCGTTCAGGCCGTGCCTGATCTCGTCCTCGGTGGGGTCGGGGTTGTCGGCCAGCAGCTGCCGGACCGCCATCACCATGCCGGGCGTGCAGTAGCCGCACTGCAGGCCGTGCTCCTCCTGGAAGGCTCGCTGGACGGGATGCAGGCCGCCAGCGCCGTCCGGACCGTCCGGTTCTGGCGCTGGCGCCAGGCCCTCGATCGTGGTGATCTCGTGGCCGCTGGCCTGCGCCGCCAGCACCGTGCAGGACTTCACCGCGACGCCGTCCAGGGCGACCGTGCAGGCGCCGCACTGCGTGGTGTCGCAGCCAACGTGGGTGCCGGTGAGCCCGAGCCGGTCGCGGAGGAAGTGCACGAGCAGCGTGCGGGCCGGAACTTCGACGGTATGGCGCGTGCCGTTGACGGTGACCTCGACCGTGACGTCCCGTGAAGCAGGCATCCAGTTCCCTCCGGTGGCGCTTCTCATTGCGGCTGTCATTGCGGCAGATGCGATTGCAGCATAGTCCTGACCAGCGCGATGCCTTAAAACCGGTCGGGAAGCTGCATAATTACGAACATGCGATTGTCCGCACGTGCCGATTACGCGCTGCGCGCCGCCATCGAGCTGGCGGCGGCGGGGGACGGCCATGTCACGGCCGAACAGCTCGCCCAGGTACAGCACATCCCCGGGAAGTTCCTCGAGACGATCCTGACACACCTGCGGCGCAGCGGCCTCGTCCGCAGCCAGCGCGGCCCGGAAGGCGGTTTCTGGCTGGCCCGGCCGGCGAATGAGATCTCGCTCGCGGACATCATCCGCGCCATCGACGGGCAGCTGCTCGGCGTGCGCGGGGAGCGGCCGGAGAACGTCACCTACCCGGGCGCGGCCGAGCCGCTGCAGCGGGTGTGGATCGCGCTGCGCGCGAACGAGCGCGCGGTCCTTGAGGCCGTCACGCTGGCGGACATCGTCTCGGGCAAGCTGCCGGAAGCCATCCAGTTGCTCACCGACAGCCCGCAAGCCTGGGTCTTACGGTTTCGTAACGCTGCGCCGGGTCAGACCGGAACCATGTCGGTGACGTCGCCGGCGGACGGCATCTGGCCGAGTTCGCCGTCCACGGAACCGGCCGCCTCCGGCACCTCCACCGGCACGCCGGGGACGCGGAGACCGGGCTCGCGCGGTACGCCGAGAGCGGGCTCGTTCTGCAGTTCGGCCAGCGCGAAGTTGTCGGAAACCTCGCGGAACACCTGGGACAGCGGCGTGTCCAGAGCGGCGCAGATGGCCGCGAGCAGTTCGGACGACGCTTCCTTGCGGCCGCGCTCTACCTCGGAGAGGTAACCGAGCGACACCCGGGCGGACGCGGACACCTCGCGGAGAGTGCGACCCTGCCTGATCCGCAGGCGACGCAGCACGTCGCCGAGCAATTGACGAAGCAGTACCATCGTCACACTCCCTTCCCGGAGGCCAATCGCTTCCCAGCTCCTCTCGAAGTAATCCGGGGCACGACCGCCGCTACATCCACGGTACCTTTCCGAACGGCCAGCCCGCGAGACCACCACCCTGTGAGTTCGCTTCTGACGTAACGCTGTAATCATGGTCCTTCTTCCCGAAGCCGGCCCAGGAGCAAACCAAGTACGCGTTCTACTGTCAGTCTACGTACCTCATCCCGGTTTCCGTTCAGTGCCATTGTCCGGACCACCGTGTCGTCGGCGAGGCTGACCGCGATGTGCACCGTCCCCGGGGGGAAACCGTCCGACGGATCGGGGCCTGCGACGCCGGTGGTGGCCACCCCCACCGTCGCGTCGAGGCGCTTCCTGACGCCTTCCGCCATCGCCGCCGCCACCGGCGCGTATACCGCGCCGTGGTCGGCGAGCATGCGGCTGTCGACGCCGAGCAGCCGGGTCTTGAGCTCGGCCGCGTAGGTGACCACCCCGCCGCGGAACGCGCTCGACGAGCCAGGCACGTCGGTCAGCGCGGCGGCGACAAGCCCGCCGGTGAGCGACTCGGCCGCGGCCAGCGTGCGACCGCTCGCGGTCAGCAGGCGGAGGACCTCGGCAGCCAGTTCCCGCGCGCCCGGCCCGGCCACGCCTTCAGCCATCTGCTCCTCCGCCGCGATTAGCGTTTGCCACCGTCTACGCCGGAGCGCGATACAGCCGCACCGCGCGTACTACATAGTCCGCGCCCGTCACCAGCGTTACCACGACAGCAACCCCCATGACAACCTCCCTGACGATGGCCGGCGGGCTCAGCGAGGCGGGCAGGATGTAGAGGCAGATCGCGGCCATCTGGAGCAGCGTCTTCAGCTTGCCGCCCTGGCTGGCGGCGATCACGCCGCGCCGGATCACCACGAAGCGCAGCACGGTCACGCCGACCTCGCGGAGCAGGATCAGCGCCGTGACCCAGCCGGGCAGCTCGCCGAGCGCGGACAGGCTGATCAGGGCCGCGCCGGTCAGCGCCTTGTCCGCGATCGGATCGGCGATCTTGCCGAAGTCGGTCACCAGGCCGCGGCTGCGCGCCAGGCGCCCGTCGGCGAAGTCCGTCACCGACGCGACCACGAACGCCACGAGCGCGGTGAGCCGCCACCCGGTACCGCCGGCGAACAGGCACACCACGAAGACGGGCACGAGGAGGATGCGCACCATCGTGAGCACGTTGGCGATGTTCACCAGGCCCGGCCCAGGCTTGTCGGCGGGGGGCACGCTCACGGCCGGTTCAGGCACTCGCGATGAGGTCGGCTCCCGCCGACTCGGTCACGCGGGCGGTCACCAGGTCGCCGGGCGCCAGCGGGCGGTCCGCCACGAGCGTGGTCGACCCGTCCACGTCCGGCGCCTGGTGCGCGGCGCGGCCCTCGAACCGCCCGTCGCCGAACACCTCCTCGACCAGCACCTCGACCGTCTCGCCGACCCGGTCGGCGGCCCGCTGCGCCATGACCTCGTCCGCGATCCCGGCGAACTCGCCGACCCGGCGCGCGATCTCTTGCTCGTCCACCTTGCCGGGCAGGCCCGCGGCCTCGGTGCCGTCTTCGTCGGAGTAGCCGAAGATCCCGATCGCGTCCAGCCGCGCGCCGCTCAGGAACAGCTCGAGCTCGCGCAGGTCGGCCGCGGTCTCGCCGGGGAAGCCGACGATGAAGTTGGACCGGATGCCGGCGCTCGGGCACGCCTCCCTGATCCGGTCGATCAGGCCGGTGAACCGCGCCCGGTCGCCGAACCGCCGCATCTTCCGCAGCACCGGGCCGCTGGCGTGCTGGAACGACAGGTCGAAGTAGGGCACGACGCCCGGAGTCGACGTCATCACGTCGATCAGGCCCGGGCGGACCTCGGCGGGCTGCAGGTAGCTGACCCGCACCCAGGCGATGCCGCCGACCTTGGCCAGCTCGGGCAGCACCGTCTCGAGCAGCCGCAGGTCGCCCAGGTCCTTGCCGTAGGACGTGGAGTTCTCGCTTACCAGGAGCAGCTCGCGCACCCCGTCGGCGGCCAGCCAGCCGGCCTCGGCCAGCAGCTCGGGCGGGCGGCGGGAGACGAACGCGCCGCGGAACGAGGGGATCGCGCAGAACGAGCACCTGCGGTCGCAGCCGGAGGCGATCTTCAGCGGCGCGGTCACGCCGCCGGTGAGGCGCCGGCGGATCACGGGCGGTCCCCAGGGGGGTGAAAGAGGGGACGGGGAGTCCCCCCTTTGCGGGGGGTCACCGGGGGCCGGGGGGGATGGGGGGCGGGAGTCCCCCAGGCGGGGATTCCGTCCCCCGGGGGCAAGCAGCTGCCGGTCCGCCGGGCTGACGGGCAGGAGCCTGCGCCGGTCCCTGGCTACATGGGCGGGCCGGCTGCGCCCGGCGAGCACGTCGTCGAGCCTGGCGGCGATGTCGGCGTAGTCGTCGAAGCTGAGCACCTGGGCTTCGGGGAGCTCGCTGGCGAGTTCTGTGCCGTACCGTTCGGCTAGGCAGCCCACCGCGGCCACCTTGGCGCCCGAGTCCGCCGCGGCGAGCAGCTCGTCGATGGACTCCTGCTTCGCCGCCTGGATGAAGCCGCAGGTGTTGACCAGCACGACGTCCGCGTCATCGCCTTCGCCGCGCAGCGTCCAGCCGCCTGCCGCCAGCCGGGCGGCGAGCTCCTCCGAGTCGACCTCGTTGCGCGCACACCCGAGGGTGACAAGGCTGACCGAACGGGAACTAGACACACGCAGAGGGTACGTGATCCAGCGCCGCTCTCCGGTCACCGGACGCCCGGAACGACCGGGGTCACCCGATCGTGACGGGGTTCGAGCCCGTCGGGTTAATACTGAGCGTCACCACCTGCACAGTGTTCAGCTTTTCCTGCTGGCCGTTGACGGTCAGCTTGATCCCCGGCGGGTTGCCGAGCACCATGCTCACCTTGTCCTTTTCGTGCCAGGTCTTGGTGTGCCCGGCCGGGACGACGCCCTCGTACAGGTACTTGCCGCTGGTGTTCGTCAGCCCGACCCAGCAGTCCTGGGCCGCGGTCAGCGTGATCACCGCTTCCGGCGGGCCTGCCGGTGCCTGGCTGGTCGTCGGCGTCGGCGTGACGGGCGGGGCGGTCGTCTGGTGCTTCGGCGGCGGCCGCAGCGTGTCCGCCTGGGTCGCCGACGAGTGCGGGCTGTGCGTCGAGACCAGGTGGTAGGCCGCGAAGCCGATCACGCCGAGCAGCACCACGATCAGCACCTTGCCGAGCCCGAACGGCCGCGGCTCACGGATCTTGATCGGCGTCGCCGGCTCGAAGATCTCGGCCGCGCGCATGCCCCCCGGCGGGCCGTGCTCCTGGTCGTACTCCCTGATCAGCGGGACCGGGTCGACGCCGACCACGGTGGCGATCGAGCGGATGTGCCCGCGCGCGTAGAAATCGCCGCCGCACGGCGAGAAGTCGCCCTGCTCGATCCCCCTGATGATCGTTTCCCTGATCCGTGTTCGCTCGCTTACCTGCGCGATCGTCAGACCGCGTTGCCGCCGGGCCTCTGCCAGGGTGTCACCGATGCTCACATCGCGCCTCCGGGAAATCTCGCCGTGAACTCCTTCGTACCCAGCGCACGTCGACAGTCACCTAGCGTAACGGCCCTCGGCCAGCTGCA
>Ga0187815_10000611_pt1 | contig 17046 bp, 13 predicted proteins | sample NC_S_5_FD_132962 | JGI IMG/M metagenome (GOLD analysis project Ga0187815, IMG submission 132962) | Wetland sediment microbial communities from Neuse River Estuary, North Carolina, USA - ASW-S_5 | ecosystem: Environmental > Aquatic > Freshwater > Wetlands > Sediment | place: USA: North Carolina...
CATGACCGTTTTCCCCAGCGGCTCCTCCTCGGGAAATAAAGCCTTGGCAATATCGGAGCCGATGAGCGCGACGTCGGAGCGGTCCATGTTTTCCGCTTCGGTAAAGAAGCGGCCTCGCCCAGGGTTCTCGTTGAACACCTCTTGTACAGACGGGAATGCCCCGGAAAAATCCACCCCGGCGACCTCCTTGTGGTGGTAACGCGCCACGATCGGGAGCACAGGGCCCATCAATTCGACACGGGGAAAGATCGTCGCGGAGACCCTCTTCACGGCTGGGCAAGATTGCTCGATGGCTAACGCATCGTCGAGAGTGAGCGGTTTGCGGGACAGCTCTTCGGGCGTAACTTTCATGTGCATGCCGGGATCGAACTTGAAGATGAAAAGAGTGTTCGGGCCGTAGTCGTTCATCACCGCGTTGAATTCGCTGTACACGCCCATCAGGATGGAAACGACGGCCAGCAGAGCCGTAATTCCAATCACCACGCCGAGCACGGTGAGAAACGAGCGCATCTTGTTTTCGCGAAGGGTGGTCAACGCCATTCCGACGTCTTCGCCGAAGTGGATTCGCATTGACTCTCCTTCTGTGCCTGGCTAAATCTCAAAGCGCAGCGCCTCGATAGGCTCGAGACGCGCCGCTTTTTGCGCCGGATACACGCCGAAAAACATGCCGACCGCGGCCGAAATCAGCTCGGCGATGATCACCGCCGTGATGGGGACGCTCATGGGGACGGAGGTCGTCGCATCCACCAGGCCGGCGATTGCGTACGCGATGATCACGCCGATTACGCCGCCGACTGCAGCCGTCACCGCAGATTCCGTCAGAAACTGCAGCATGATGTCCTTGCGGCGCGCGCCCATGGCCTTGCGAATGCCGATTTCGCGCGTCCGTTCGGTGACTGCGGCCAGCATCACGTTCATGATCACGACTCCTCCGATAACGAGGAACACAGAGACGATGCCGACCATGGCCATCGCAATCACACCCGTGAGCTGTTTCCACAGATCCATGAGCGTCGCTGAATCGATGATGCCGAAATTGTCCTCATCCTGCGGATGCAAGTGGCGCCGCGCGCGCATCAGCACTCGCGCTTCGTCCTGCGTGCGCTCCATCCAGTCCGCTCCATGCGCCTGAATGACAATGGCGATTCCGTCGCGAGCGCCGTAGATGTTCATGAACGCGTGGATGGGAATGTAGGCAAAATTGTCCTGCGATTGGCCCAGCACGGAGCCGATGGGTTTCGCCACGCCCACTACTTCGAACGGCCGTCCGTCGATCAGCACTTCGCGGCCAACCGGGTCCACATCCGCGAATAAGGTCGTGGCAACCTCACTGCCGATCATGGTGACCGGCGCGCGGTGCTCGTCGTCCGCCTCGCTGATGTAACGGCCGTCTGCCGGTTCTTCGATGTCGATTTCGCCCATGTTCGAGGTTACGCCGCGGATGTTCGTGTCCTGAATGCTCTGCGTTCCCGCGCGGACCCTTCCGACCGTGCCGACGTCCGCGCCGACGCGAAGCGGCGTCTTCAGATTGTCGCTAAGAGCTTCATAGTCGTCCCAGGTGATGATCTTGTTTCGCCGCAGGGCCTTCACGTACGCGTCCGCCTCGGTGATGATGGGGAACCGGAGGACCACGAACACGTTCGAGCCTAAGCGGGCCACGCGATTGGCGATGTATTTGTTCACGCCGGAAATGAGCGAAATCACAACGATCAACGTGCAGACGGACAAGATGATGCCCAGCAGGGTCAGGAAGGAGCGCATCTTGTGCGCGCGAAGCGTATCGAGCGCCATCCCGACTGGCTCTCGCAGCGTCATCCTGCGCTGGATGGGCGACAAAGGTTATGCCCCTCCTGATTGTTTCCACGCCTGGCGGCCTGAAAGTGTTTCTGCCTGATGGAATTTATACGCCCGGGCCCACCCGAGTAAACCAGTTGTTTATCAATGCCTGATGTAGCTGCATCGAAAAGGCACCGAGCATGCGGCGCTAGAAGTCGGTGGAGACGCGCGGGGCTATGCCCACTCGAACTGCGTTCAGCACCGCCAGCAAATCAATGATCTCTTGCGCGATCGCGCCTCCAATGGGCGGCAAATACCCAAATGCCGCGGCGATCATCCCGATTATGCTCAGGGCCATGCCGCCCATGGCGCTCTGTAGCGCGATGGTTCGCATCCGGCGTCCTATGTGCATCAATTCGTCGATGCGGCTGAGCGACGCTTCGAGAACTACTGCGCCAGCCGCTTCCGATGTGATGTCGCTTTTCGCCCCGAACGCCACGCCTACCGTCGCCGCCTGCATGGCCGGCGCATCATTGATGCCGTCGCCGAGGAAAAGCGTTCGCGCGTGGGTTGCTTCGGCGCGCACGATCTCGACTTTTTCTTCCGGACTCTTCGCGGCGTGGACCTCCTCGATTCCGACTTTCTGCGCGAGGTCGCGCACTTCGCGGTCACGGTCGCCGGAGACGATCAGGACGCGGTTCACGTTGTGCCGCGGCCGCAAATGGCTCACGAACCGCAAACTGTCCTTGCGCGGAGCATCATGGAATCGGACGGTGGCCGCGTAGCGGTCATCAACGAAGGCCAGGCACTCGAGGCCCGGCGCAACGGGCGGAAGAGGAAGGCCCATGTTCGTTACGCTCGCGCGCCCGGTGATCCACACTTTTCGATTGCCGGCTCTGCCGCGCAACCCTTGCCCGGGACGCTCGCTGATCTCCGACACTGGTTCCGTAGGGAGCTTGGCTTTCCGCGCAGCCCCCAGAATCCCGGCGGAAAGCGGATGCTTCGAGTAGCTTTCCAAGCTCGCCGCCAGGCTCAGAACGTCATTCGATCGGAATCCCGGCGCGCACAGGATTTCAAATAACGTGGGCTTCCCATAGGTCAGCGTTCCGGTTTTATCGAAGATCAGCGTCTGGCACCGGTCGACCTGTTCCAGCACCGCCGGGTTCTTGATGATGATGCCGCGGCGTGCAGAAACGGAAATCGCCCCGATCACGGCGACGGGAATCGCGATGAGCAGCGGGCATGGCGTGGCAACCACGACCGTGGCCAGGAATCGGTGCGGCTCGCCGCTGACGAGCCAGGCCAGGCCCGCCACCGCCAGCGCTATCGGCGTGTACCACGCGCCGAGTTCGTCGCCAAGCCGGCGCAGATGCGGCCGCCGCTGCTCCGTCTCGCGCATGACGCGCATGATTCGCGCGTAACGCGAGTCCACCGGAAGCCTTTCTGCACGGATGTTCAGCGCTGTATCTCCGTTGATTGAGCCGGACAGCACTTCGGCGCCAGGGGTTTTGCCGATCTCGAACGGCTCGCCCGTCAGGTAGGCCTCGTCCATTCGTCCTTGGCCGCCGACAACGACGCCGTCTACCGGGCAGATTTCGTGAGGGAAGACGACGAGTTCGTCGCCGATAGCGATTTCCTCGAGCTTGATGTCGCGCACAACGCCGTCGCTCCTGCGGTGCGCGATCAGCGGAACGCGCTTTGCCAGCGCGTCTAGTACAGACGACGCTTTGTGTGTGGCCAATTCCTCGAGAGCCGTTCCGCCCGACAGCATCAGAATCACAATTGCGCCCACCAGATACTCGCCAAGCAAGACAGAAGCGACGATCGAGATTCCAGCGAGATGATCCGAACCGAACTCGCGCCGCAAGAGCTTTCGCGCCAGAGTGGCCACAAGTGGGATGCCGCCGAGCACCAGTACTACAAACAGCGGAGCGTTCCAGGCAATTCCCGAGGAGTGCACGACGTACCGCAGGACCAGATGCAAAACAATGCCGAGCAAGGTTAGACCGGCGATCAGCGCCGATCTCCGAGTGGATGGAACTGGCACTGTACTTTCCTGCTCGTCGTGATGCGCGGGAGTGACGGATTCGGGCGTCAGGCCGTGGAAGGCATTTGAAGCCTCATGAGAGGCAACGTCTGGGGTATGACGTACCGGTGGTTCAAGAATTCCCATTTAGATAAGGTACCTCGCCTCAAGGTGACAGGCCGATGGCAATTGTCACGCCAGCATGTGACCTGCGTCACGTTTCTGCACCGGTAGCCCCTGCTTGCAGCCTTTCTCCGAATGTCCTTGCCTCGTGCATCTGCCTCATAAGAAACTACATGCGGCGAGCTGGTTCTGCGGGGTTCTGCGGTATTTTGCGCGCCCGACGACACTGGACCTACGAAACCCGCGAAAGGATTCTGCACACAAGATGAATTATCGGCAGCTCGGACGCACCGGCTGGAAGGTGTCGGATATCAGCTTCGGCGCATGGGCCATCGGCGGCGCCTGGGGGACGGTTTCCGACCACGATTCCCTTGCGGCGCTGAACAACGCCGTCGATTGCGGCGTGAATTTCATCGATACGGCGGACGTGTACGGCGACGGGCGCAGCGAGCGGCTCGTCGCACAACTCAAGAAAAGCAGAAAAGAAGAGATCATCGTCGCGACCAAGGCGGGGCGCCGCTTGCCGAGGCAGACCGTTGAAGGCTACTCGCGCACGAATCTGACGGCCTGGATCGACGACAGCCTCCGCAACCTTTCCACCGACTGCATCGATTTGCTTCAGCTCCATTGCCCGCCGACGGAACTTTATTCGCGCCCCGAGGCCTTTCAGTTGCTCGACGATTTCGTGAAGGCCGGCAAAATCCGGCATTACGGGGTCAGCGTCGAGAAAATCGAAGAGGCCCTCAAGGCGATCGAGTATCGCAACGTTCAGACCGTGCAGATTATTTTCAATTGTTTTCGCCAGCGTCCCGCAGAAGATTTTTTTCCGCTCGCCAAGCAAAAGCAGGTCGGGATTCTTGCTCGCGTTCCCCTCGCCAGCGGCTTGCTGACGGGGAAACTGCGGCGCGACTCGAAGTTTGCGCCAGACGATCATCGAAATTTCAATCGGCACGGCGAAGCGTTCGACGTGGGCGAAACTTTTGCAGGCGTTGACTACGATACTGGCCTCGCCGCGGTCGAGGAACTTCGCGCGCTATTGCCCGCCGGCGTTTCCATGAGCCAGTTTGCGCTGCGCTGGATTCTTATGTTCGACGCAGTCACTTGCGCCATTCCCGGCGGTAAGCGCCCCGAGCAAGTTGAGGAGAACTGTCGCGCCTCAGATCTGCCGCCGCTGGACCGCAACACCATGGACGCGGTCCGCCGCATCTACGACGCCAAGATCCGCCCCCTCGTTCATCATCGCTGGTAAGTTCGAGCCGCGCATCCCGCGCCGAAGTGGAACCCAGGACGAGAAAGCACTGAAGGAGGTTTGTGATTATTGGGGGAAGGCATGTCTCCTTCAAGCGAATGCTCGTCCTGTGTGGTATCCACGGCCGGGCAAACCCGCGGCTCGCTCAGATTTCGCGTTTTGCGTTGTCCGCTTCGTTGGCCAAATCGAACAGAATGTCCGTGAAACGTTTCGGCTGTCCGATGAAGAGCCCGTCGTTCACGAAGCCCTGAACCGCCGTGACGGCCCCCGAGTTCTTCGTGGAAGTCGGACGAACGATCGCCACCGGCCCCAGGTCATCATCGAGGAAGTGCGTCGGCTCCGGCATGATCAAGTTGGCCTGCAGCGTGTCGCCGTTGAGCGACTCGGGGTTGGTCTCGCCCTGAGCCTGCGACAACGTCGAGAAAGTCACGGTCGCGCCCGTTCCTATCCCCGGTATGTTGTCGGTGTCGGATATAGGGAGCGCGTTACCGGCCTTATCCTGCCAGGTCTGGAAGTGCATCGTTTCGCTTGGGCCGATGCTCAACAGAATGCGCAGAACCTCGAGATTGGTGACTTTCTGAGCCAGAGTCGGGTACAAGCTGCTGCCGCCTTGCTCGATAAACGCAAAGTGGAATCCGGCGGTGAAAGCGATGGCCTGCAAGTGCGTACTGAGAGTATTCGGGTTGTTGTTCGGGTCCGCGCTGATCACGCTCCCCGCTGTGTCCGCATTGCTTCGCGGAATGGCGGTGTGTTGTTTCATGTTCAAGCTGGGCACGGCTTGAACAAATGGGGCGTTGGGATCGAAATCGGGATTCGTGAGGCTGCGGTACCGCGACCAGAAACTCGTATCGATGGTGAGCTGCGTGAGATTTGTCAGACGCCCGATCTGCAGGGCTCCGTCCGCTTTGCTGCTGGGCAGGTTGGCGAAATTCTCGCTGAGATTGATGGTTTTGGCGCCCTTCGAAGCCAGGTAGTTGTTCAGAAAGCGATGGTGGCTGATTTCGTCATCGGTGTTGTCGTGGACGTACTGCGACATATCCCCGTCGAGAATCTGCAGAGCCGCCTGATAGAACGCATTGCCGCCATTGGCTCCTGAGATCTCGTTGTCCTGAGTTCCGCCAAGTTCCGAGTATTGGCGCCACAAATCCTCTTCGACCTCCTCGAGCGCACTAAGGAAAGTCAGGATCGCGATGTCCCCCTTGGTGATTGGCGCCCCGTCGTCGTCGCGGTCCCGACCGAAGGCTGACAGACTTCCTGGCGTGAGCGCAGCGGTAAGTGCCGCCGCGCCCGCCGCAATCATTCCATTTTTTACGAACTTCCGCCGGTTGGTTCGGCGATTGAACACACTACCAGCATCGTTCATGCATTCTCTCCTTTTTGGATCTGCCGCCGCTGGCGCCGTTGTGCGCGCGAGGAGCAAGCAGTTCACCTCTGTGATTCGCCCCTGTTTTGGTTGTCAGACGTGCTGCGGTTAAGACCTGTGGAAGTCCGCGCGTTCCTTAGGCCGGTTCACATCTTCAATAGCGCCGGAAATCCCCCCTGAGAACCTCCGCGCCCGGTCCAGCGTGATTCGAACGGAGATTAACCGCGATCACCGGCTGAGTTGTCATCTCCATGTCAGTTTTTGTTCGCAGGATGTAAAAAGATTAGTCGCGCGGACAAGAAAACTCGGAATTTGCCTCGCCTAACCAGAGTTGATGTGCCGGTGACACCAAAATGGGCTTAAGATTCCCTGTCCAAGCGCAGCGCCGAACGACTCTGCTAAGATGCGCGTTATGCCAGCCGATGGTGCAATCCAGCGCGAACAACTCGAAGCCGATGTGCTCATCGTGGGTGCTGGCCCGGCGGGACTGGCCTGCGCCTTGCATCTTGCCAATCTGATCGAGCAACACACGAACGCGAGTAAGTCGCCGCAACTATCCGTCGAAAACGTGTATGTGCTCGAAAAAGGACGCGAGATTGGCGCGCATCAGCTTTCCGGTGCGATTCTCGACCCCTGCGCCTTGCGCGAGCTTATGCCCGACTGCGAGAAAACTGCGCCGCTCGATACGCCCGTAACCGGCGATGCCGCGTACTATTTGACCGCGTCCGGCGCGTGGAAATTGCCCATCACGCCGCCACCCCTTGCGAACCACGGAAATTACGTTGTGTCGCTGAACAAACTGACCAAGTGGCTCGGCGGCCTCGTCGAAAAGAAAGGCGTCAACATCTTTACGCAATTCGCCGGCAGAGAGTTGCTCTACGAGGCCGATGGCGTGAGCGCTCGAGTCGCCGGCCTGCTGACCGAAGACAAGGGCGTCGGCAAAAATGGCAAGCCCAAGGACAACTTCACGCCGGGCTACGAACTGCGCTCGAAAATTACCGTGCTGGCCGAAGGCCCGCGCGGCTCGCTGACCAAAGCGATGGTCGACAAGCTGAAGCTCGACGGGCTCAACCCGCAAGTCTACGGCATCGGCATCAAGGAATTGTGGGATGTGCAACTTGGGCGCATTGCGACCGGTTTTGTCGCCCACACGCTAGGCTGGCCGCTCGACTCGAGCATGTACGGTGGCGGCTGGGTCTACGGCTTGGCCAACAATCGCGTTTCGCTCGGGATGGTCGCCGGCCTCGAATATCACAATCCCCTGTTCGATCCGCACGAAGCGTTTCAGAAGTTCAAAACGCATCCTTTCGTGAAGAAGATTCTCGACGGCGGCAAGCTCGTTCGCTACGGCGCGAAAACTGTTCCTTATGGCGGATGGTATGCGATGCCGCGCAGCTACGTTGACGGCGCGCTGATCATCGGCGACTCCGCGAGCCTGCTGAATTCGCAGCGGCTGAAGGGCATTCACACCGCGATCAAGAGCGGCATGCTCGCCGCCGAGACAATTTATGAGGCTCTCTGCAAGGGTGATACATCAGCGAAAACTCTCGCCGCCTACGAGCAGAAACTTCAGCAGAGTTGGATACAAAAGGAATTGTGGCCGGTGCGAAATTTCCACCAGTCATTTGGCGGCGGGCTGTGGACAGGCTTGATTCATGCGGGCGCGCAGTTTGTGACCGGCGGGCGCGGTCTTTCGGATCCGATGCACGCCGAACCCGGCTACGAGGAGTACACAAGGCTCAATCGGGAGCGCACGCTGGTCGATCAGTCGAACCGCTTCAAAGGCGACGGCAAGCTGACGTTCGATCGCCTCACTGACGTCTACCATTCCGGCACGCGTCACGAGGAAGATCAGCCCTGCCATCTCGTCGTTCTCGACCCCAATATTTGCGGCGACCGCTGCGTCCGCGAGTACGGCAATCCCTGCCAGTATTTTTGCCCCGCCGCGGTCTACGAAATGGTCATGGAAAAAGGCGCGCCGAAATTGAAGATCAACGCCTCCAATTGCGTTCACTGCAAAACCTGCGACATCGCAGATCCCTACCAGATCATCAACTGGGTTCCCCCGGAGGGCGGCGGCGGCCCGAATTACGAAGGAATGTGAGGGTTTCGCGAGATTAGGTGTTGCTGCTCGAGAAGAATCGCTTCAGTCTCGCCCAGAATCCTGATTTTTCGCCCGCTGGTTTAGGCTGGCGGCTATGCGAACGCGCCGCCTTCTGATTCTTGGCCGGCCCGTCGAGAGCGGGCGGGTTGACGTGCCCCTTGAATTCCCAGTCCGGCTGGACTTCGACGCTGCGAATCAACAGCACCATGTCGGCTGTACTATCGGGCGGAGGCGCCGGTGAAGACGCCGAGAACGTGAGCGGCGGCATCACGATTTTATAAGTGGGCGCTGATTCTGGAGGTGGCGCTGGCGTATCGGACTTGGGCCGTGGCGTGTTGACCGGATGCGCCTCGTTCGCGTGCGCCAACGTGCTGAATTCCACGTTTGGCTTCACCGCATCTTCTTCAGGTTCCGCTGCAGCGGCGGTTTGGGCCGGCGGCTCTGCGTGAGCGGGCGGCGCGAGCGGAAGCGTCGACCAGGACGGCGGCACGGACGGAATAAGATGCGCGTCGTTCATGACGCATTCGCATTTCGAGTCGGCTCTCGCCACTGGAACGAGTTTGCCTTGCGCCAGGAAAAACTCGCCCGACTGCGGCACCACCAGTTTTTCGCTCGAGAACTGATTTTCGAGCAGCAGCGCGCCGCTCGCCGCCTTGACGCACAGCGAATCGTCGAGTTCGAGCCCGATGGTCATATCGCGCGGCGTGCCGTTGATGTCGATTGGCGTGGCGATCACGGTGGGCGTAAATATCCGCAGGTTGGTCGACAGGGGAAGTTGCACGCGAATACTTCCGAAATCGAGCGCGACCGTGATCGCTTCGCCCGCCTGCAGCAGCGTGAACTTTGCGGGGCCGCAGACGTCGATCTCGCCGCCAGACGTCAGCATCAAGCGCGCTTGTCCTGAATGCACGGTGACGATGCTGCCATTCGCCACCACCGCGCTGGATCCGTTCTGCGGAGTGGCATTCGCGACTGCTCCGCCGGTCGAAACGGAAACGTCCGCTCCCTCAATGTTCCCCACAGCGGTTTGGGGCTGCTGAGCCCGAGCCGCGGTCGCGCAAAAACACATCAGCGCAATCACAAGACACAGGATGCGCCATGTCGTAATCGAGATCATGAGATGGTTATAACGCGCGCACTGGACGCTGCCGCTCATGGGAGTTCTATACTATACAGCAGTGAGCCACCCTCCGACATCGGCCGCGCCATCCGCTAGTAGCGAGGACGCCAAGACCCAAAAGGCGATCCCCATGCCAAAGCTTTCGCTCTGGCGCCGGATGCAGATTCCGATCATAGCTGCGTGCGTCTACTGGGCGATTCGCCTGATTGGACCGACCCTGCGTTTCGAGGTAGTCGGCGTTCACAACGCCGTGCAGATCCGCGATGACGGCGAGAGGGCCATCGGCGCGTTCTGGCACCGGTGCATCTTCCCGGCCATATGGATTTGGCGAAATCGCGGGATCGTCGTGCTGAACACGGTGAATTTCGACGGCCAGTGGACGCGCCGCGTGATCGAGCGCCTCGGCTTCGGCACCGCGCAGGGCAGCTCGAGCCGCGGCGGAGTCGAAGGGCTGGCTGCCATGGCCAAGCGCCTCGAGGAAGGGCATAACGTTGCATTCACCATCGACGGGCCCCGCGGCCCGCGCTACGTCGCAAAACCCGGTCCCGTGATCCTGGCGCGGCGCACCGGCTCGCCGATTTCCGTTTTCCACATAGGACTCCAGTGGGCACACACGTTTAAGAGGTCGTGGGACCTGTTTCAGCTGCCATTCCCCTTTTCGCGAGCAGTGATGTTCGTTGCGCCTCCCATTCGCGTCTCGATGCATGCAGACAGCGAGGAAATCAAGCAGAAGCAAGCCGAGATGCAAGCAGCGCTCGAGCGCGTTCGCGACCTGGCGGAATCCTGGTTTCGCTTATCTGAGGGCGAGCGCGACAACTTGCGAGACGAATGGCGCGAGAAATGGCAAGAGTGATCTATGCAGAAAAGTGTCTAGCCAGAAGAGAAGACCGCGGCTTTTCTGTGCTGTCCTAACCCTCGCCCAATTTTACGGGCACGTTAAGCTTGCGCCCTTCGCGAATCACTGTCAGGGTGATCGTATCGCCAGGACGCTTGCGGTTAAGGATCAAGTTTAAGTCCGATTGGCTGTTCACTTCCTCGCCATCCGCCGCAACTATCACATCGCCGCCGATGCGCAGTTCGCGCAACCCCGCCAGCACCGAGCGGTTTCCGCCGCGAATGCCGGCTTGCGCGCCAGGCCCTCTGGGGTCAACGCGCTCGATCAGCACGCCATGTTGAACAGAGAGGCTAAGAGCCTGGGCGAGATCGGGCCACAATGTGCGTCCCTCTGCGCCGATCGTAGCGCGGCGCACACGGCCATGCGTGATCAGGTCCTCCGCAACGCGCTTCGCCGTGTTGATGGGAATCGCAAATCCGATCCCGGCGGCAGTGCCAGACGGTGAGAAAATCGCGCTGTTGATGCCGATCACTTCGCCGCGTGAATCAAGCAGGGGCCCTCCGGAGTTGCCGCGGTTGATCGCCGCATCGGTCTGAATGGCGTCGTCGATGAACGTGTTTTCGCCCGTCTGCACAGTGCGCCCAAGCGAGCTGACCACGCCCGTCGTCAGCGTGCTTTGAAAGCCAAACGGATTGCCGATGGCCAGCACGCGCTGCCCGACGAGCAGGTTTCGTGAATCTCCCAGCGGCAGCGGCGCGAGCTTCTTGCCCTTGGAATCGATCTGAATCAGCGCGATATCGTTCACCGAATCTTCGCCGATCATTCGCGCCTTGTACGTGCTGTGATCGCCGAAGGTCACTTCGATGGTCTGCGCCCCCTGCACCACGTGGTAATTCGTCAAGATGTGCCCGTCCGTGTCGATCAGGAAGCCCGAGCCCGCGCCTTCGACTGGCACGGGATTGAAGAAGAAATCGTATTCGACCGTGCGCGTAAGGATGTTGGCCACCGACGGCGAAGCTTGCCTGTAGATGTGGACATTTTCAGATTCTGTTGCGTCGAGCTTCGTTTCGCTCGTCACGTTTGTCGCAGGAATTCCTGCCGGGGGAACGGCGTTGACGGACTCAGGAGCGTGCTGGCCGTATCGCGAACCCGTCCAATACGCGCCCAGCCCAATGATCAGACCGATGGCCAGCAACCTCAGTGCCCGCCTATCCCTCGTGTCATAGTTCATATCGGCAACCTTCTCGATGCGCCACGTTTGTGGGCGCCCTGCGAGCCCACCTTCAAGAAACTACGCGGTTGGTTCCGGAAATGTTTCGTCCTACCGAGGCTAATTGTTTCAGCTTCTCAATTAACGAACCGATCTGCCTATCTGTTTCTTGCAACGACCTCGAGCAATCGATAACTTCGTCCGCGAGCCTGCGCTTCTCGTCGATGGGCATTTGCGCCGCAAGCCGCGCCTGCGCCTGTTCTCGCGTAAATCCTCGCTGCTCGAGGCGCGCGATCTGCTGTTCAGCGCGGCACCAGCAAACGACGTTTCGGTCCAACTCCTTGTTGTACCCGGATTCGAAAATCAGCGCCGCTTCGGCCACCGCAAATTCGGGTCCGCCCGGCCGGTCGAGCTCCGCGAACCATTTGCGCACCACCTCGAGTATTGGTGGATGCAGGATCGCGTTTAGCCGTTCGCGTTTGGCTGCATCTGCAAACACCACCGCACCGAGCTTGCCCCGATCGATAGTGCCGCCAGCGCCGAGAATCTTCCGCCCGAACTCGCGCGCTACTTTGTCGTAAGCGCGCTGACCCGGTTCCAGCAATTTATGGCCGATGGGATCCATTTCGAGGACCTTCCAACCGCGGTCGCGCAGCATCGACGCCACCGTCGATTTGCCCGATGCGATCCCGCCGGTTAGACCCACTTTGAGCATGGCTTCGTATCAGCGGCGCGACGCGCTTGCAACAGGCGTGCGGGTGCCACGGCGCATGCGCGCGGCTTTCACCGTGTTGCTCATGAGCATGGCGATGGTCAGCGGCCCGACCCCGCCCGGAACGGGCGTAACCGCCCCGGCTGTATTCACGACGTCAGGATGAACGTCTCCAACCAGAACGGATCCCTTCTTCCGAAATACTTCGAGCTTCTCCGGAAAATTCGCAAAAATACGCTCGGCTTCGTTTCTGTCGGCGATCACATTCTGCCCGACATCGATCACTGTCGCGCCGGGGCGAATGTAATCGGGCGTGATCATCGCGGCTCGGCCCATGGCCGCCACAACGAGATCTGCAAGCCGCGCTACATCCTTCAAGTCGCGTGTTTTGGAATGGCAGATCGTCACCGTCGCATTCGCGTGCATCAGGAGAATGGCCATCGGCTTGCCAACAGTGTCGCTGCGGCCCATTACGACCGCATCCGTGCCTTCGAGCGGAATGTCGCTGCGCCGCAGCATTTCCATCACGCCGGCCGGCGTGCACGCTACTAGTACAGGCCGTCCGGAGACGAGCCGCCCGACATTGAAAGGGTGAAAGCCGTCCACATCCTTCGCCGGATCTACTGCGTCCAGAATTTGTTTTGAGTCGATTTGCCGCGGCAGCGGCATCTGCACAAGGATGCCATCCACCTCATCGCGCTGATTCAGTTCCGCCACGATGGCCAGCAATTCTGCGGTCCTTGTCGACGCTGGCGGAGTAAGCAGGAAACTTGCCAGCCCAAGCTTTCCGCACGCGGCGATCTTGCTGTTCACATACAGCTTCGATGCGGGATTATCGCCCACCAGCACGGCGGCAAGCCCGGGACGCACGCCCGCAGCAGCCAGCGCCGCGATTTCGCTGCTAAGCTCCACATAAATCTGATCGCGGATCGCGTTGCCATTTAGAATGCGCGCCGCCAAAGAACACTCCTTCGTTCAGTTTTCTCCCGGAAACTAGCCATGATAGCACGCGGCCATGCTCAGCGATTGCCTGCTGCCCGCGGCGTTGGCCGCTGGACGCCTCACATAATCCTCGCTACAGTTTCTAGGTGCACAGCACATAGCGCAGGAGAAACGATGCAAACTGCAACCGTACGATGGGCGGGAGGCGAAAAGTTTCTGGCCACCATGCCTTCGGGCGCCTCGATTCAGTTCAACGCGGGCAGCACGCACAAGGATGGCCCGGGGCCAATGGAAACGCTGCTCGGCGCAGTCGGCGCATGCACGTCAGTGGACGTCGCCATGATCCTTGAAAAGAAGCGGCAAAAACTCGAGTCGCTCGAAGTCATCGTGTCAGGCGAGCGCGCGAGTTCGCCGCCCGAAGTGTGGACGAAAATCGAAATGGTCTACCGCCTCAAGGGTCGACTCGACGAGAAGGCCGTGCGCGACGCCATCGAGCTGAGCCAGAAAAAATACTGCTCGGTCGCGGCTATGCTGGGGAAAACCGCGAGCATCACGTACCGGCATGAGATTCAGTCCACAAAGCCCCAAAAGCCCTGAGCACAAACAAAAGACGAAGCTTCCGTTTTACTTGTCACTGTGGCGCTTGATTGCATACAATCGCGCATCCCGCCGACCCGAGACGGGCAATCGTTCGCATTCATCTGAGTTCCACGGAGACAGGATGGCCAACCGTATCGCCGCAAAAATAACCGGGGTAGAAGCCTACGTTCCGCCGCACGTGGTTACCAATTCGGATCTCGAGAAGATCGTGGAAACGTCCGACGAGTGGATTCGCACACGCACAGGCATTCGCGAGCGGCACGTCGTCGAACCCGGAGTCGCTGCCTCTCATCTGGGCACGGAGGCCGCCAGGAAGCTTTTGGCGGCGAAGGGTGTAAACGCCGAAGACATCGGCATGATTGTGGTCGCCACGGTCACGCCGGATATGATGTTTCCGGCAACCGCATGCCTGATCCAGAACAATTTGGGGGCGAAAAAGGCTTGGGGATTCGACCTCTCAGGCGCGTGCTCCGGTCTTGTGTACGCGCTCACCGTTGGCGCGCAATTCGTCGCCTCCGGCGCGCACAAGAAGGTTCTCGTGGTTGGCTCGGACGTGATGACGTCCATCATCGACTTCAAGGATCGCGCCACTTGTGTGCTGTTCGGCGACGGTGCGGGCGCGCTGCTTGTCGAGCCGGCCACCTCCGATTCGGAGGGAATCATCGATTTCGCTCACGATATCGATGGCTCGGGCGGTTGGAACCTGTATATGCCGGGCGGCGGTTCGCTGCATCCGCCTTCGCATGAGACGGTCGAGAAGCGGATGCATTACGTGCATCAGGAAGGCCAGCAAGTATTCAAGTACGCGGTGCGGCGCATGAGCGAGCTGGCTTGCCAACTGCTCGAGCGCAACGGGTTCTCGAGCCGCGACCTCGCGCTGGTTGTCCCGCATCAGGCCAACCTGCGCATCATTCGCGCCATGCAGGAACGCCTTGGCCTTGATGATTCGAAGGTGATGACGAACATCGAACGGTTCGGCAACACGACGGCGGCGACCATCCCGCTCGGCTTGGTCGACGCGATCCAGGAGAAGCGTCTGCGCAAAGGCGATTTGATCCTCCTCATCGCCGTCGGCGCCGGCTACACGACGGGCGCCATGCTGATGCGCTGGGCTTACTAAGATCCACGTCGCAGGGCTCTCGCTCAAGTTGTAATCGCGGGAAGGGTGTTGGCCCTCCCGCGCCAAGCGTTTCTGCACGCGGCCCAGACCAAAAAACCTAGAGATTTCCTCGTCCATGATGCGAGAATTACTCATTTGACGAGCGAGGTGCGTCTACGCAAGCAGGTTCAGGGCACCCCGAACGCAGGATCGGCGAACCAGGTGGTGAATGTTCTGAAACCAGGCACACCAAAATGCTGAACGCGCACATGCCGGCGGTGAAGCAGCAGACCCTCATTGGCGCGTGTGTGTTCGTAATCGGTATGCTGCTGGCCTGGCAGGCTGGCGGACAGATTGCTTCCGGCGACATGAAAATCGTCGTTTACGCGGGGTTGGCATTGGCCGGAGGCGCGGCCGCACTCGTCATCCTGCGGAGCTGGCGCACTGGGTTTTGCCTCTTTCTGGTATGGCTCTTGTTCGAGGACTTGGCCCGTAAGTACATGGGCAATGCACTGGCCCTTTTTTTCGGCAAGGATATTCTTGCGGCTCTCACTTACATTTCTCACTACGCTGCGATTCGAAAAGGCCGCGAGAAGACGTTTCGCCCGCTCTTCCTGCTGCCGCTGGCGGCAAAGGACGCCTCTGCGCTCGCTTCCATGGTCCGCAGGCTCTACGAAGACGCGCCTTTCCGAGCAGAATTAGCTTCGAATGCGGCAGAAACAGCACAAAAATATAGCTGGGAAGGCAACGCTCGTGAACTAACCGCGCTTTTCGAAGAATTGTTGCGAAAGAAAGCGTGGATCACTCCCCAGACGACTGCCGAGGAATCTTGAACAATCGCGCTGCACGCAGCAGCTAATGGCCGCGAAAATCCACATTCACCCAGCCAACCGGATCATCGCACTCTTCCCCGAACTGCAGGGTGTTGGAGGCATTCAAGAGGCAGGGCGTTTGACTGCCGCCGCATTGACCGACATCGCGGCGACGCATGATTACTTATGCGATTTTCTGTCGCTGAACGATTCGCCGGGGCCTCAGACTTTCGCCTCCCTCAACGGGGACATCCCCTTTCGCGGTTTCGGCCGGGCCAAAGCGCAGTTCACTCTCGCCGCGATTGGCAAAGCCCGAAGAGGCCCGCAGATCGTGCTTGCTGCGCATCCTCACCTGGCCTTGCCTGCGGCGCAATTGAAATTGTTTCGACCGAAGCTGAAGATCGCGGTGATTTCGCACGGCGTTGAAATCTGGCATCGCTTGCCGCCGTTGCGGCGCCGCGCCTTCTTGCGCGCGGACATCTTCATGGCGCCCAGCCGCTATACAATCGAGCAAATCGTCGAAGTTCAAGGCGCCCCACGAACAAGAACGAGGCAAGTCGCGTGGCCGCTCAACCCGGACATTCTGCGGATGGCTGAGCATCCTGAAACCTTGCCTCTGCCTCCCGGCTTTCCTCGAGGCTTGATTGCCCTGGCCGTCGCGCGGTTAATGGCCAACGAGAAATACAAAGGAGTCGATCAACTCATCCGCGCCATCGCGCAACTTGCCCCCAAAGTACCCGCGGTTAACTTGGTGGTTGTCGCCAGCGGCGACGACCTCGCGCGTCACCGCACACTTGCCGCTGACCTCGCTATCGCACAGCGCGTTCATTTTTTTGAGGACCTTTCGCCGCGCCAGGTAGCCGCCTGCTATTCCCAATGTGACATGTTCGCACTGCCCAGCACTGGCGAGGGTTTCGGATTAGTGTTTTTGGAGGCGATGGCGTTTGCCAAGCCTGTGATTGGCGCTGCGGCGGGTGGAGTCACCGATATCATCGAACACGCCGCGAACGGGCTGCTCGTCTCTCCAGGAAATTTCGATCAACTCGCTCAATGTCTCGAGCGGCTGTTGCTGAGC
>Ga0187815_10000613_pt1 | contig 17033 bp, 14 predicted proteins | sample NC_S_5_FD_132962 | JGI IMG/M metagenome (GOLD analysis project Ga0187815, IMG submission 132962) | Wetland sediment microbial communities from Neuse River Estuary, North Carolina, USA - ASW-S_5 | ecosystem: Environmental > Aquatic > Freshwater > Wetlands > Sediment | place: USA: North Carolina...
CACGAGGACGCCGTTCCGTTCGTCCGCGAAGGACGCAGCCTGTTCAGCGCCTTCGTGGTCCACGCCGACCCCGCCCTGGTCCCCGACTCGACCGCTCTCCTCGTCGACGAGAACGACGTGTTCCTATCCGTCGGCCGCCTCGTGCTGGCGCCGCACGAAATGGGCCGCCTCCATCGAGGGGTCGCCGTCCGCGTGACCGCGCATCCTCACGCGAAGGTCCCCGAACCCGAGGAGTGAGCTGCGGGCCGGCGGGTTCGTGACGCGAGGACCTCTCCACCGGTCGACTTTAAGACCGGGAGGTGTAGGGGCCCACGGGCGGGCGCCCCTCGACCGATGACCAAGACCTTCCTCCTCCTGCAACTTGACAGCGAGGGCGCTCCCTACTCGGAGGTGGCCACGATACTCGAGGACCTGGGGTTCCGGCCCGAGACCGAGGGCTACGACTTCCTCTACGATTGGGGACGCCCCGCGAGCGTCGCGGAATCGCTCGCGTTCGCGGACCGGATCCAGGAAGCTTTGCACGGCTGCCGGGTGCGCTTCCGCATCGAATCGACCGAAGAGTGATCGGCGTGCTCCTCCGGCGGCCCGGAGGGTTATAACCGCCCTCCCGGTGGATGGCCGATGGTCATTCTGGGCATCGAATCGACGGCGCACACCGCCTCCGTCGGTATCGTCGATGAGGGGGCAAAAGTGCTCGGTCTCGCTTCCGATTTCTATCAGCCGCCCGCCGGAGGGATCCATCCCCGCGAAGCCGCGAACCACCACGTCGAGGTCCTGCCTGGCCTTGTCGAAAAGGCGCTCGAAATGGCGCACGTCCGGCCGAGCGAGATCGACGCCGTGGCGTTCGCCCAGGGACCGGGGCTCGGCCCGTGCTTGCGGGCCGGCGCCACCGTGGCGCGGATGCTCTCGCTCGCCTGGGACCGCCCTCTCGTCCCGGTGAACCACTGCGTCGCACACGTCGAGATCGCCCGGGTCCTGAGCGGGCTCGACGACCCGCTGCTCCTCTACGCGAGCGGGGGGAACACCCAGGTGATCGCGTACGCCCGCCAGCGGTACCGTGTCCTCGGGGAGACCCTCGACATCGGGGTCGGCAACTTCCTCGACAAGCTCTGGATCGGGATCGGCGGGACGTTTCCGGGCGGGCCGGCGATCGAACAGGAGGCCCTGCGGGGAGGCGAGCTGCTCCCGCTTCCGTACTCGGTCCACGGCATGGACGTGGCGTTCTCGGGGATGCTCACGGCCACGCTTGCCCTCAACGCCAAGGGTGCGAACCGTCCGGACCTCGCGTACTCCGTGGAGGTGACGGCGTACTCGATGCTCACCGAGATCACGGAGCGGGCACTCGCCCACCGGGGCCGGAACGCGGTCGTCCTCGGGGGCGGGGTCGCCTGCAACGGCCGGCTCCGAGAGATGGTGCGAGCGATGACCGAGAGCCGGGGGGGCTCGATGTTCGGGCCGCCCCGGTCGCTGTGCGTCGACAACGGCGCGATGATCGCGTGGACGGGGCAGCTCGCGTTCGGGGCGGGGGTCACGACCACGGTCGCGGCGTCGGCCGTGCAGCCGCGACAGCGGACCGACGTCGTGCCCACGCCCTGGCGCACCGACTGAGCGGTCCCGCCGTTAAGAGCGGGCTCGGGCTGGTGGCTTCGTGGACCAGGTCGACGTCCTCGTGGTCGGAGCCGGGCCCGCGGGAACGACGGCGGCCGCGCGGCTCGCCAGCGCCGGGCATTCGGTCCGGGTGATCGAAGAGCATCCGAAGGTCGGTTACCCGGTCCAGTGCGCGGGCCTCGTCTCCCAACGCGTCCTCGACCTTGCCGGATCCGACTCGATGGTGCGCCGTTCGGTTCGCGGGGCGACGGTGTTCGGCCCTTCGCTCGAATCCATCTCATTCCGCGCCGACACCCCGCGGGCCTTCGTGATCGACCGGGCCGGCCTCGACATCTACCTCGCCGACCGCGCCGCACGCGCCGGGGCCGAGGTCCGCACCTCGACCCGGTTCGATGGGGTCGACCCCATTACGAAGGACGGGGTCACCGCGCATCTGCGCGGGCCCGACGGGTCGGCCGAGGCGGTGCATGCGCGGCTGATCATCGGGGCCGACGGCGTTGCGAGCGCGGTCGCGCGAGCGTTCCGGCTCCGCCGACCGGTCGAGGTGCTCCCGGCGTTCGAGGCCGAGTTCCCGGAGAGTCCCGGCGACCCGGATACCGTCGAGGTCTACCTCGGTCGTGCGTTCGCCCCCGGCCTGTTCGGCTGGTGGATACCGGACGGCCGGGGCGGCGCCCGCGTCGGCATTGCGGCCGACGCGGACGGAACACCGGCCCGGAAGTACTTCGACCGTCTCCTCGACTATCTGAGTCGGCGGTTCGGCCAACGCCTCGCCAACCCGATGTCGTATCTGGTCTCGGGGATCCCGATCGGAACGCTCCCCCGTACGCACGGACCCCGGGTGCTCCTCGTGGGCGACGCCGCGGCGCAGGTGAAACCGCTCTCGGGCGGAGGGATCTTCACCGGGATGCGGTGCGCAGAGATCGCAGCTGAGGTCGCCGCTCGCGCCCTATCGGCCAACGACCTATCGGCCGCCGCCCTGGGCGACTACGACCGACGGTGGCGCGCCGAGCTCGGCGAGGAGTTCCGACGGGCGCTCTACCTGCGCCGCCTCTTCACGCGCCTATCGGACGACGAATTGGACCGAGTGGTCCACGCCCTCAAGGGCGCCCATCTCGCAGCCACAATCGTCGCGTTCGGGGACATCGACTTCCCGACCCATGTCGCGCGCGAGCTGCTCAGGGAATCCCCCGGCCTTCTCCGGCTGCTTCCGAAGGCCCTCGGGGCATGGGTCTCGGCCGGTCCCTACCGGGCGCCCGACCTCGACTTCGACGCCCGGCGGAAGTAGACCCAGGCTCCGGCGCCCACCAGAACGATCGCCGCTCCCAGGATCAGGGCGAGAGCCCAGTCCCAGTTCGACGACGTCACCAGGATCGCCGTCTCCGCGATCACGCCCGACACGCCGAGGGTCGTCAGGTTGAGGGTCACACTCCCGTTCGTGAGCTCGGTCGCAGAAGTCCAGAGGGCGGTGGTGAACCACCCTCGGGACTCGAGCCGGTAACTGGTGCCGTTCGCCGTGAACGAAAGGGCCGTTCGGACGGCGAAAGTGCCGGAAGGCGTATCGGATGCGGTCACGACCGCCACCGAGCCGAAGAAGTGGCCGCCGGGGATCAAGCCGAAAAGGGACACGTTCACCACCGTCCCCGAGGAAGTGGCCGAGGAGAGGTCCGGCGTTCCCGCCACCGCCGACGACGAGCTAGCGTTCCCGGGGAACGCGTTGAACGCGTAGACATCGAGGGTGAGGACCGCGTTCGTCATGGCCGGGAACGTCGAGGGGTCCGAGACTTCGAACGCCAGGGCGCTCTGGGCCCCGGGTGCCATGTCGGGGGCCGTCAGGTTCGACAGGAAAGTGCTGTCGAAGGAGAGGGGGAGCGGCGGGAACGGAGCGGCCGTGACCGAAGGGAACGTCGCGGCCAGCGTCGTCAGGGCCACCGCGGTCGCGAGGGCGATACGGATCGGCCGGTGCCACGCCCGCGGGGGCCTAGCCACCGGTCTCCTCCGGGAATCGGCCGCTCTCCGCGAGGGCCACCAGGCGTTGGATCCGTTCGATCGCCTGGCGACGGCCGCGCATCCCCCCCACGCCCAGGAGGCCCGGAAGGGCTCCGCCGGTCGACGGCGCCAGGAACGCCGCCTTGTAGAGGGCCCGAGCCAGGGCCCGGGGCCGGCGGGTGACCGCGACCGCGTCGAGGTCCGCGCGGAACTCCTCGCGTCGGGTCAACGACTCGGCGAAGTACGCGAGGATGGGGTCCCAGCGCATGAGACGGGAAAGCGTCCGGAAGAACGTCAGGTACCGACCATCGAGCTCCCGCAGATGCCCCAGCTCGTGGGCGAGCACGGCTTCCCACTCGCGGGGGTCGAGCTCCGAAAGCAGGCGGTCGGACACCATGATGACGTCCCGGGGGCGCACCCCGTGGCGGCCACCGCGCTCGAGCAAGGTGAACGCGAATGCCCCTCCGTTCGCCGACCGGATCGCCCGCACGCTCGTCGCGGTCGTCGGATGGGGAAGTTCCGCCGGCCAAGGTAGTTCCCAGGACGGGAACAGGCGGAGGAACCCGCGACCGACCGTCTGGCTGAGAAGGAACGCGACGAGGAACACCAGGAATGCGCCGAGGGCCCCCGCAAGCCAGACCCCCAGGGAATTCGGCGCGAGCAGCTGAAGCGGCGAATGGACCAGCTCCACCAGGGCCGACCAGCCTCCGTTCGCCAGCACGTAGACGACCGCCGTCGTTGCGAACAACGCCCAAGCGCCCAGAAATAGTGCCGTCAACCGGAAGAGCGTCGACGAGCCGGAGCGCCGGTAGGCCAGAGCAAGGGAAACGCCGAGGGCCGCCCATAGCAGCACGGGCGTCGAGAAGAGGACGAGGGTGGCGAGCGACATGGTCGGAAGACGGCCGGGCTCAATCGAGCCTAAGCCGGCGCCGAAGCTCTCGCTCCTCTTTCGGTTTCAGCTTGGCAATCTCTTCGTCCAGGTGGACGACCCCCGCGGGGCCGAACATGTCGACCACCCCGCGCAGGACGTTCATGAGGTATTTGTGCTCGACGTTGGCGGGCCGGTACACATACCGTTCCCCCCCGCGGCACGTCTCCCGGCGACGTTTCACGAGACCTTTCGCGAACAGACGGGCGAGGATCGTGGCGACGGTCGTGTAGGCGACCCGGACCCCCCGGCTTTCGAGCGCTTTGCGGACATCCCGGGCCGGAGCCTCGCCCAGCCCGCGGAGGGCGCCCATAACTTCGGATTCCAGCGAACCGAGCATTCCGGGGGCGTCCTCTTCGACCGACAGAAAAGGTGCCCACCTTAACACGTTCGACGGAAGCGAAAGGACCAGTTCGTACCGACCGTATTCCGCCCCTCGTGAACGGTTTGCCCACCCACGCGCTCTCGGTGGGCGGGCAAGGGTTAATGGGGGCGCCTCGTTCCGCGCCTCCGTGTCGAGCCGGGACCCACGGCCGAAGAGCATCCTCGACCTCGTGGGCCGAACCCCGGTGGTCCCGCTCCGCCGGGTAACGCGTGACATACCCTACCGAATACTGGCGAAGCTCGAGTACCTGAACCCCGGCGGGTCGGTGAAGGATCGGATCGGGGCCGCGATGATCGAAGCGGCCGAAAGGGACGGTCGACTGAAGCCGGGCGGGACCATCGTCGAAGCCACCAGCGGCAACACCGGCGTCGGCCTCGCGATGATCGCCGCCGTCCGGGGCTATCGGCTCGTCATTGTCATCACCGACAAGATGAGCTCGGAGAAGATCCGAATGTTGCGTGCGTTCGGGGCCCGGGTCGTGGTGACGCCGTCGGGCATGCCTCCGGACCATGCGATGAGCATGTACTCGGTGGCCCGACGGTTGGCCGAAGAGATCCCCGGGGCCTACTTTCCGAACCAATACGAGAACGCCGGCAACCCCGACGCGCATTACCGGACCACCGGGCCCGAAATCGCTCAGGATGTCCCGGAGGGACTCGCCGCGGTCGTAGGGACTGTCGGAACGGGGGGCACGATGAGCGGAATCGGCCGCTACTTCAAGGAGCACCAGCCCAGCGTCCGCATCGTCGCGGTCGACCCGGCCGGCTCCATCCTCGGCACGTACTTCCGCACCCACGAGCTCGGCAAGGCCGTGCCCTACCTGGTCGAAGGGATCGGGGAGGACATGATCCCGAAGTCGATCCACTTCCAGTACCTCGACGAGTTCGTCGAGGTCGGCGACCGCGAGTCGTTCCTCATGGCGCGTCGTCTCACTCAGGAGGAGGGGCTGTTCGTCGGCGGTTCGTCCGGCTCGGCGGTGGTCGGGACCCTGCGCTGGCTCTCCGGGCGCCCGATCCCCGAGGGGAGCACGGTGGTGGTCATCCTCCCCGACTCCGGCGACCGCTACCTCACGAAGGTCTACTCGGACGATTGGATGCGCGAACAGGGGTTCCTCGACATGGCAGCGACCGCGCGAGACCTGCTCGCGCGCAAGTCCGGCACGCCGGCGCTCGTGTCGGTCGAGCCGACCACGGTCGTCCGCGACGCGCTGGCGCTCCTCCGAAAGCATGGGATCTCCCAAGCGCCGATCCTCGTGGGCGGCAAACAGGTCGGCCGCGTCGAGGAGGACGACCTCCTTCGACGTGGTCTCACCGACGAGACGATGCTCGACCGGTCCGTCCGGATGATCCCGTCGAAACCGCTCCCCGAGGTGTCGACCGACGCTACCGTCGCGGAACTCCTGCGAAGCCTGCGCGAGGAGAGGACCCTCGTCGTCCGGGACGGCGTCAGCGGGACCGTCGTGGGGGTCCTCACGCGTCATGACCTGGTGGGCTACATGTCCGATGAGGGAGGTTCCCATGCGGTTTAACACGCGACTGCTCCACGAGGCGCAACCGGCCGACCCGCTCACCGGGGCCGTGAACACACCGATCTACCTCTCTAGCACGTTCCGCCAGTCGGCCCCGAACCGAAACCAGGGATTCGTGTACTCTCGCTCGGGCAACCCGACCCGAGCCGTTCTCGAAGCCACCCTCGCCAAGCTCGAAGGCGGAGCCACCGGCCTCGCGTTCTCGTCCGGTCTCGGAGCGCTCGCCACGTTGCTCGAATCGGTCGCGAGCGGCCGGCGCATCGTCTCCGTGGATGACGTGTACGGAGGCACGTGGCGACTGTTCGAGCATCACCGGCGGCAGTTCGGCCTGCGGGTCGATTACGTCGACATGACCGACCTCTCGCGGCTCCGCTCGGCCCTCGCGACGCCGGCGGACCTCGTCTATCTTGAAACCCCGACGAACCCGCTCCTCAAGCTCGTGGACATCGCGGGTGCGATCCGTCTCGCCCGCCGGGCCGGGGCGATCGTCGCCGTCGACAACACGTTCGCGACCCCGGCCCTGCAACAGCCCATCGCGCTGGGAGCCGACATCGTCCTCCACTCGACGACAAAGTATCTCGGAGGACATTCCGACATCATTGGGGGGGCTCTCGTCCTCAAGGACCGCAAGGTCGGCGAACAGTTCGCCTGGCTGCAGAACGCCGTCGGCGCGGTCCCGAGCCCGTTCGACTGCTTCTTGGTGCTCCGGGGAATCCACACGCTCGGGGTCCGCATGCGAGCTCACGGCGAGAGCGCTCGAGCCGTGGCGGAAGCGCTGGAGGGAGAGCGCCACGTTCGCCGAGTCCTCTATCCCGGGCTCCGGTCGCACCCTCAGCACGCGCTGGCCCGGCGACAGATGAGCGGATTCGGCGGCATGGTGAGCGTGGAGCTGGACGGCGGCCAGAGGGCGGCCCGACGGTTCCTGAAGGGCCTCCAAGTGTTCACCCTCGCCGAGAGCCTCGGCGGCGTCGAGTCGCTCGTCGACCACCCGGCCACCATGACGCATGCGAGCGTGCCCCGTCGCGAGCGGGAAGCGCACGGCGTCACGGGCGGGCTGGTCCGCCTCTCGTGCGGCATCGAGGACCCGGCGGACCTCGCGGAGGACGTGCGCAGCGCCCTGAAGGGGATCTAGCCATGCGGCGACTCTCCCTCTACGACAGTCGTACGCGCGCGAGCCGGGTGTTCGCCCCGATCGCTCCGCCCCGGGTCGGGCTCTACGTCTGCGGCCTCACCCCGTACGCGCCGGCCCACATCGGGCACGGGCGCACGTTCGTCTTCTTCGACGTCGTTGCGCGGGCGCTGCGGCGGTGGGGCTACCGAGTGTTCTACGTCCAGAATGTCACCAATCTCGACGACAAGCTCATCGCCCAAGCCAGCGAAGAGGGGATCGAACCCCTCGTGCTGGCCGAGCGGCATTTCGCCGAGTATCGCTCCGCGATGGAGGCCCTCGGGGTCCGGTCGGTCGACCATTACCCGTTCGCGACCGACTACGTACCCGAGATCATCGCACAGATCCGCGCGTTGATCGAGAAAGGATACGCGTACGTGGCGGACGACGGCTCGGTGTACTATTCCGTCGCCAAGTTCGCGGAGTACGGGAAACTTTCGGGTCAGAAGCTCGAGGCGCTTCAGCCCGGGGCACGGCTCGAGCTCGATGCCCGCAAGCGTGCGCCGGAAGACTTCGTCATCTGGAAGGCGACCACCCCCGGCGAACCGAGCTGGGAGAGCCCGTGGGGGCCGGGTCGCCCGGGGTGGCATATCGAGGATACCGCGATGATCCTGCGCCTCCTCGGCGAACGCTGCGACATCCACGGGGCGGGCGTCGACCTGATCTTCCCGCACCACGAGGCGGAAGTGGCCCTCGCCGAATCGACGACGGGAATCGCTCCGTTCACGAACTACTGGATGCACGGCGGGCTCCTCCTGATGGAGGAGGAGAAGATGTCGAAGTCGATCGGGAACGTCGCCTCTCTCGCCGAAGCGATCGAACGCTTCGGGGTCGGCCCGCTTCGACTCTACTACCTCAATGCGCAGTACCGTAGCCCGCTCATCTACACGCCCGAAAAGAGCCTGGAGGAGGCCCGGGAGGCCTACGCGCGCCTAACGGTCGTGGAAGCGCGGATCGACGAGCTCCTGGAGCGGGACGGCCTCGACCGGGCCGGCGCGGAGATCCCGGACCCCCTCGGGGAAGAGGCCGAGCAGCTGGTCGAACGTCTCGACACGACGCTCGCGGACGATTTCAACACACGGGAAGCGATCGCCCTCCTGTTCGGCTGGACGCGACGTCTCACGGAGGAGCTTCCCCGTCTCGAGGGATACTCGGGGAGCGCGCTCGAAGAGCTTGCCGCTCCGTTCCGCTGGGGCGAGGAAGTGCTCGGTCTCTTCACGCGCGCGCCGGCGGGCGCGACCGGGGCCTGGGCCGCTCTCGTTCCGGTCGTGATCGCCGCACGCGCCCGGGCCCGGGCCCGAGGCGACTATGCCGAAGCGGACCGGATCCGTGACGAGCTACGGGCCGCGGGAGTCGAGCTCGAGGATGGCTCGCACGGGACCCGCTGGCGGGCGGCCCAGAGGCGGTAGCGCCGCATGCGCGGATTCGGGTTCACCCGGCACGGTGGGCTCGACCAGCTTTCGTTCGTGGACATCCCTGAGCCCGCGCCCGGTCCGGAGGAGGTGCGGGTCCGGATCCGGGCCGCGGCGTTCAACCATCTCGACCGTTTCACGCTCGAGGGGATCCCCGGAGTTCCGATCGCCCTGCCGCACGTGCTGGGCTCCGATGGCGCGGGTGTGGTCGACCTCGTGGGAGCCGAGGTCCGAGACCTCGCTCCCGGCGCCAAGGTCCTGCTGAACCCGGGGATCTGGGACGGCACGTGCCCGGCCTGCCTGGCCGGGAACGAGGCGCTCTGCCGAAACTTCCGGATTCTCGGTGAGCATACCCAGGGGTCCGCGACTCGGTTCGTAGTGGTGCCCCGGCGCAACGTCTACGCGCTTCCCGAACGAATGAGCTTCGTGGACGGCGCGGCCGCCCCCCTCGTCTTCCTCACCGCCTGGCGCGCCCTCTCCACGGTCGGGAACGTTCGCCCCGGTGACCGGGTTGCGATCGTCGGCGCGGGGGGTGGCGTTCCGACCGCGGCCGTGCAGGTCGCCAAGCTGCTGGGAGCGAGCGTCGCGGTGGTTTCGCGTTCGCCCGGAAAAGAAACCCGGACACGGGAGCTCGGTGCGGATGCGTTCCTTCCGTTCTCCGAGCAGCGGACGCTCGACCGGGCGCTGTGGGAATGGAGCGAGAAGAACGGGGTGGACGTGATCTTGGATTCGGTCGGTGCGGCGACGCTCGCCCGTTCGGTCCGGTCGCTCGCCCGATCCGGCCGGGTGGTCGTGATCGGAGCGAGCTCGGGGCCGCTCGTCGAACTCGACGTCCGGACGCTCTTCTGGCGGCAGGCGTCGGTCCGCGGGAGCACGATGTCCTCGCGCCGGGAGTTCGAGGAAGTGCTGGACCACCTCGCCGCGGGCCGGCTGCGAGCCGTCATCGACACGGTCGTTCCGTTCGAGCGGGCGAGCGAGGCGTTCCAGCGGTTTGACGCGGCGGACCTGTTCGGAAAGATCGTGGTCGAAGGACCGAGTTCCTGAGCGCCCGGACGCCCCGGTCTCGAGGGAGAACCCGTGGTAGTCGCCGGCGAGCGAAGGCATAGTTAAATACCAGAAGTCGACCTTTCTTCGGTCGTGAGTCGTTCACTGGGACGTCCCTCTCGCTCCGGGGGAACGCGACGCCTTGCTTCTGACCGAATGCCCGGAATCTGGGTTGCGGCCATCGTTCTCCTGGTCGTGGTGGGGTCCCTGGGCCTGATCTCGGTCGTGGGACCGGGGTTCGGGGCTCGACCGGGCTCGACCGTTTCAGGACCGGCCTCCCATGCTCAGTCCGGGGCCGCGCCGCCGACCCACGGTGACCTCGTGGTCGCGTCGGGCCAGACCTACGTCATCCGGCCCACCCTCGCGGGCCCCACCTACTACCAGGGCGGGAACATCACCGTCGAGGCCGGCGGGACGCTCGACGTCCAGAATGTTTCCCTCTCCTTCGTGCAGTACGTCGCGGACACCGGCACGGCCCAGCAACGGCTCTCTCACATCTTCTTCTTCCACGATGCGGGAACCGTCAACTTCTATGATGCCAACCTGACGACGGATGTCCAGGTCATCAATGCGTATGCGAAGCTCAACCTGACGGTCACCGGGAGTCTCAACGCATGGAACTCGACCTTCGCGTTCCCCGGCTGGATCTACGTCAACGGCGGCCACGCCGTCATGACGTTGAACCAATCGACCGTCACGTGGAACTCGGACGTCTTCGGACTTAGCGAACCGAGCGCCATCTTGGGCGACACGCTGTTTGCCCCCACGATCAACGTGAGCGGTGGCGCCTCGATGAACCTCTTCGCGAGCACGATTGCGCACAACTACGCGGACAACACCGCGGCGTCCGGGTATGCTCGTCCGGCCCCGCTCACCTTCGTCGACAAGCCAGGCTACATCATCGCCTCCGGGACCACGGGGACCCTGCCGGTCCACGGCTCCTCCGACTCGGCGAACTTGACGCTCGATTGGCTTTACCCGGCCGCTCGGGCCCAGAGCGGGGTCGTTACGTTGGACTACATGGGCTCGGTCGCGGGCATCTCCGACGTGTCGGTGAGTGCGATCTTCGGGGGCAGCTACCTGCTGGGCTCCGCGACCATACCCTCCGGCACCGTGGCGGGGCTCCTTGAATTCCCGTTCTCGCCCGCCCTCCTCAGCGCGATCTCCTCCGGCGGGATGCTGCACTACCTCAACACCACCGGCGACTTCGGCGTGGGAAGCGGCATCTCCGTCCAAGTCCAGGTCACTTCCGGTGCGGAGGCGAATCTCTCGTTCGCGTCCTTCCAGCTCAACACGACGGGCCCGACGTACGACGACATCGTCACCGGCGCGGGCTCGACGCTCTCGGCCGTCGACTCGGGCCTCGGCTTCAACTGGAACCCCTTCAACGCATCGGCGGGCGCCGCATACTCTCAGGTACCACCGTTCCCCTGGACCTCGAACAAGCTGCGCTTCAACGACGGCGCGGTCGGCTACCTCGCGAACATCACTACGCCCGGTGCGTCCCTCCCCGGAGTCTTCGGCTCTTCTGCGATCCTGCCCGACAGCTCGAGCCAGGTGTACTTCTACCGGTGGGCACAGTTCAATCTCACCGGTCGCGGCGGCCTCCTCCCGATCCAGGGCGCCAGCCTCTCCGCGTACTACGCGTACGACTCGAACCAGGCGAACAACGCCACCACCACGGCGCTCAACCATATCGAGACGGCCGACCCTGCGATCTGGGGCTACCTCCAGTACTGGGACTCCTTCCACGGCGTCCTGAATTACGCGACCTCGAATGCCGCCGGCCAGGCATTCCTCCTGCTCGCCTCCGGCAACTTGACTGCGAGCACGCTCCCGGACGGGATCTTCCTCGGGGGGTATCACGTCGGTGTCACCGTCCCGGCGGTCGGAGTCATCAGCCACTGGTTCAACTGGTCGGTCCTCCCGTACCCGACCGGCGTGGCGATGGGTAGCCCGCACTACAACGGACCGGATTTCGCGCCCCCGCAGGGCTTCCCTGACTACTACGGCTCGGTCGCGGTCGGCGGGGTGACCATCACCGCGAACGGGGTCCCTGCGCCGGCGGTCGATATCGGCCAGACGCTCGGGGTCCGGGTCAAGGTCGTGGACAACGGCACGGCCACGATCACACAGGTCCTCGCCGAGCTGTACTACAACAGCTCCTTGCTGCCCCGCACGCTGCTGGCCTCGAACGAGACGACGACGCTCGACCTCACCGCTTCGGGGCAATTCACGACCCTCAACCTCGCGTGGGTGGTGAACGACACGGTGACTGGCCTTCGCGGCTGGACCCTTCAGAACCATGCCTTCGAGATGGTGGTCGACTGGAACTACAACATCCCGTCGCTCGCCGGCGGAAGCTTGGAGCAGAGCGCGAAGACGAGCATCGACCCCTCCCAGATCGCGATCACGTCGTTCTCGCCGCCCCCGACCACGCTCCAGCTGACGACCGCCCCATTCTATTTCTCGAGCGGAACGCTCGCGTACAACGGCTCCCAGCCGGCGACCGTCTACCTTTACGCGACCCCGGTGGGGGGCAGCGGTCAGATCCTGATCGCCGCCAACACGACCCCCGCGGGGACGTTCGAGCTGCCGTTGAACGCGCTCTCGGGCGTCCTTTCCCCGGGAACGAGCTACACCCTCACCGTCACGGCGACCTACAACGGCCGGTCGACGAACTACACCGTTCCGGGGACCTTCACCGTGCCGAAGAGCCCGAGCTCGCCCGCGAGCTTCCTCTTCCAGACGTTCCTGGGGCTTCCGATCTGGGCCTGGCTCGCGATCGCCGGCGCCGCCGCGGTCGGCATCGTGTTGTTCCTCTTGTTCGCCCGGCGCCAGGCGGCGGGGAAGCTCGTCGAGTGCGGCGAGTGCGGCAACCTGATCCCCGAGGAGGCCACCGTCTGTCCGAAGTGCGGAGCTGAGTTCGAGAGCGACCTCATCCGCTGCAGCCGCTGCGCGTCGACGATCCCGGCCGACTCGAAGTTCTGCCCTGAGTGCGCGGCCCAGCTACTGGGCAAGCCCGGGGAGGCCGAGTCCGACCCGGAGAAGCAGGCGTACGCGGACTTCACGCAGAAGTACCGGGCCGAGGCGAAGCGGGAGCTCGGCGACAACTACACGGAGGGCGCGTTCTGGGACTGGTGGAAGCGCCAGCCCACGTACACGCCGTTCAGCCAGTGGAGCCTCCAACAGGGCCAGGGAACGGCCCGTGCGGGCATGACCGCGCCGCCCGCCGGCACGGAGACCACGCCCGAGACCCCGCCGGGGAAGACGCCCCCGCCGAAGGGTGGCGCCGGCTGGACCGAAGGCGCGGGCGCTGCTCCCCCGCCCCCGGCGAGTTCACCGGCCGCAGCTCCTCCCTCGACGACCGTGCCGCCTGCGGCTCCGGGCGCCGGCCTCAAGGCGTGTCCCAGCTGCGGTAAGGAGATCCCGGCCGAGTACCTCGTCTGTCCGTTCTGCAACGCCGTGACGCAGTAGACCCGGACCGGCGGGCGCGAGCTCGCCCAACCCCTTCCTTCCCTCACCCTTTATCTCATCTGACCCATCCAAGCTGCGGTGGGTCATGACCGGGGACCTGGCACGCGGTCGTCTGAAGATCGAGTGGGCCCGAACGCACATGCCGGTCCTCGAGGGAATCCGCCGGCGATTCGAGTCGGAGCGGCCCCTCGCCGGGCTCACGGTCTCCGCGGTCCTCCATGTCGAAGCGAAGACGTGCGCGCTGGCGCTCGCGCTGAAGGCGGCGGGGGCGGACGTCCGCCTGGCCGCTGGCAACCCTCTCTCGACGGACGACGACGCGGTCGCCGCCGTCCGCGAGGACGGCGTGCCGACCTGGGCCGAGAAGGGCGAGAGCGTGGCCCAGTTCCGGGCGGGCCTCGATGCGATGCTGGAGGCGGACCCGGACGTGATCGTGGACGATGGGGCCGACCTGGTCGCCCTCGTGCATACGCGCCTCGGTAAGCGCGGGAAGCTCCGCGGTTCGACCGAGGAGACAACGACCGGGGTGACGCGCCTCAAAGCGCTCGAACGGTCCGGTAAGCTCCTCTTTCCCGCGATCGACGTCAACGACGCCGAGATGAAGCACCTCTTCGACAATCGCTACGGCACCGGCCAATCGACGATCGACGGGATCCTCACCGCCACGAACCTCCTCATCGCCGGCAAGGTCTGCGTGGTCGCGGGCTACGGTTGGTGCGGGAAGGGCGTCGCCTCCCGGCTTCGGGGTCTCGGCGGCGACGTGGTCGTGACCGAGGTCGACCCGGTTCGTGCGATCGAGGCCCGCCTTGATGGCTTCCGCGTCATGCCGATGCTGGACGCCGCCCGTGAGGCGGACCTCATCGTGACGGTCACGGGGAACACCGATATCGTCCGCGAGGAGCATTTCCGCGTGCTCAAGGACGGCTGCCTCCTCGCGAACTCCGGCCACTTCGACGTCGAGATCTCGCGGCGGCAGCTCGAAGGGATGGCGGTCGGCCATCGCACCGCGCGGCCGAACGTCGAGGAGTACCGCTTCGCGGACGGCCGCAAGGCGTACCTCCTCGGGGAAGGCCGGCTCGTGAACCTCGCGGCGGGCCAGGGCCATCCGGTCGAGATTATGGACCTCTCCTTCGCTCTCCAGGCCCTGAGCGTGGAGCACTTGGCGAAGCACGGACGGGAGATGGAGCCGCGGGTCCATCGCGTGCCTCTCGCGCTCGACCGCGAGGTGGCGCGCGCCGCGCTCGGGCCGCTCGGGATCCGGCTCGAGGAACCGACGGACGAACAGGTGAAGTACGCCGCGGCATGGGAGGGAGGGACGACATGAGCGAAGAGAAGGTCCCGAACGAGCTTCGGTACACGAAGAGCCACGAGTGGGTGAAGGTCGAAGGGAACGTCGCGACGGTCGGGATCACGGACCACGCTCAGGCGGCGCTCACCGACATCGTCTTCGTCGACCTGCCCGCGGCCGGCAAGTCCGTTCAGAAGGGCGGAAGCGTGCTCGTGCTCGAGTCGGTGAAGACGGTCGCCGACGTCTATGCCCCCGGCAACGGCTCGGTCGTTCAGGGCAACGCGGAGCTCAAGGCCCATCCTGAGTTCGTCAATCACGACCCGTACGGGAAGGGTTGGCTTTACCGCCTTGAGCTCGCCGCCCCGATCGACGCGGGGGAGCTCATGTCGGCGGACGAGTACCGCGCGTTCGTCGCCTCGGGCAAGTAGTCCCGCTCGCGCGCGGCCGGGGCCAGGCCTACCGGCCCTTGAACTCGGGCTTTCGCTTCTCGAGGAACGCTCGCATCCCTTCGACGCGGTCTTCCGTGCCGAAAGTGTGGCCCGCCGATTCGCCCTCGAGGTAAAGCGCGCTCTCGAGTGAGGCATCCAACCCGCGGTCGATGACGCGCTTCACCCACTGGACCCCGAGCGGCGCACGGCTCGCGATCGTCTCCGCGATCGCCTCGACCTCCTCCCGGGCCCGGTTCGCCGGCACGACCTTCGCGACGAACCCGAGGCGCATTGCCTCCTCCGCCGACACCGGCGTCCCGGTGAACGCGAGCAGCTTCGTCCGGGCCCGCCCCATCAGGCGCGTGAGACGTGTCGACCCGCCCATCCCGGAGTGGATCCCGACCGTGACCTCGGGGAGCCCCAGGAGCGACCCCTCGGCGGCGATGATGAAGTCGGCCGCGAGCGCGAGCTCGAGCCCTCCGCCGAGGGCGTACCCCTCGACGAGCGCGATGACGGGGGCCGGGAACCGTTCGATGCGGTCGGCCACCTCCTGTCCGTGGAAGCCGAACGCGACCCCTTCGGCGAGGCTCTTGCGCTCCATCTCCGCGATGTCGGCACCGGCCGCGAAGACGGGCGAGGACCCCGCCAGGACGACAACCCGGAGGCCATGTTCCGCCGCGAGCGAATCGAACGCGTGCCGGACCTGGTCGAGAACCTCCGAGTTGAGGGCATTGAGCGCTTCGGGACGGTCGAGGAGCACCCACGCCACGTGACCCTTCCGCTCGACCCGGACCTGGGCGAGGGGCCACGAACGCTCGCCGCGGCCGGCGCGCTCCCTAAGGTCCTTCGAGATCGGGAAGTTCCCGGGCCAGCGCGCTGCGAACTGCTCGACGAGCCGAAGCCCCTCGGGAAGTCCCACGGTCGACAACTGAGCGAAAGGTCCCCACCTCCGGCGCAGTCCGACCGTGGCGCCACGGTCGGTCGCCTCGGGGGTCGCTACCCCCTCCTCCACGAGCCGGGCCGCGATCCCGATCGTCAGCCCCAGGAACCGCTCCCGGACGGCCGCCTTCTTCGACGGCTCGACCTCGGTCTCCTTCCATCGCCAGGGCTGGTTCGCCCGGAACTGGGACTCCAGGAGCTTGGACGGCACGTACGCGGGTCCGAACGCTCGGTAGAGGCTCGTCTCGGCGTGGAAGGCGATCGCGATCCCCGTGACGTTCATGAGCTCGAACGGACCGAGCGTCGCCCCGAACAGCTCCCGGCCGACCTCCTCGATCGTGGCCAGGCTCGCCACGTTCTCCTCGGCCATCCGGGCCGCTTCGTTGAGGTAGGGCACGAAGAAGCGATTCACGCAGAAGCCGGCCCGATCCGCGGTTTCGATCGGGATTTTCTGGATGAGGTAGGCGAACCGCTCGAGCTCGGCCAGCGTCGCTCGGTCGGTCGCCGCCCCCGCGATGATCTCGAGGAGCTTGTTCACCGCCGCCGGGTAGAAGAAGTGAAGCCCGGCGAATCGGCCCGGGTTGGGGAACGGCGCGCCGAGTTCGGTCACCGAGAGCGACGAGGTGTTGGTGGCGACGATCGTGTCGCGACCGATGAGGGGCGCGAGCTCGGCGAGGAGAGCTCGCTTGACCCCCCAGCTCCTCGAACACCGCCTCGATGACGATCGAAGCGTCGTGGACGGTGGCGGCGAGGTCCGTGGAAAAGGTGACACGGCCGAGGACCTCGTCCCGCTTCGCCGGGGTCATCTTCTTCCGCTCGATCGCGCCGGCGAGCATCTTCTCGAG
>Ga0187815_10000614_pt1 | contig 17032 bp, 18 predicted proteins | sample NC_S_5_FD_132962 | JGI IMG/M metagenome (GOLD analysis project Ga0187815, IMG submission 132962) | Wetland sediment microbial communities from Neuse River Estuary, North Carolina, USA - ASW-S_5 | ecosystem: Environmental > Aquatic > Freshwater > Wetlands > Sediment | place: USA: North Carolina...
CCCGTCGGCACGATCTCGTAGGTGTAGTCGATGTCGCCATGCGCAGGAATCTCGACTGGTTTCGGCATCCGCACAACCAAATCCGGCTGAGGGATGTTCCAGCCTTCCGCCCATTTTCGTGGCGGGGGCGCATCGTGCGGATCGCCGGCGGGTGCGCCAGCTTCGGCCCAAGCCCCTATCGTTTCGATTTGTTGTGGCGTCAGCGAAGGGTCGTTCGCGAATTTGCCGAACCGCGGGTCAGCGAACCACGGCGGCATCTGCCTTTCGCCCGTCATTCGCGCCATTTTTTCTGCCTTTGGTGGCGCTTGCTCGTAAGTCATCAACGGAAACGGTGCGATCTCTTCAGGCCGGTGGCAACTCTGGCAATGCTGCTGCAAAATCGGCAGAACGTCGCGATAAAACGTTGGCGTCGAATCCTGGGCTGTGCCTGGGGCATTTTGGCGCGCCTTGCCAGCCTCAGAGCCGAGCGTTTTCGGGCCCAGGTTGCTGGCGCGGCCAAGCACTGCCGCCGAGCAGAGCAGAATCGCGATCAGCTTCCGCGAAGGGATTAGGCTCACAAGCGGTTAGTTACGCATTCTTGCGTGCGGGTTGCAAGGCTATGCGCGCGTTGCAAAGGTCGCCGAAGAAATCGTCGCGCTACTGGCTCGTGAATTGGAGGCTTGCGATGGCGCGGGCGATCACGTTTTCCTGGATTTGGACGAGATCGCTGTCCGCATATGTCATGCCGAAGATGGTGTAAACCTTCGCGCCGCGCGGAATCAGCACAACCGTTCCCGACCAGTCGTGCTCATCGACGCTGCCGCGAAACCGTCGCTCTACTGCGTCGCTCCCCGAGACTGTGATTCGCTTTTCGCCAAGCGGCCGGAAGTTGTCCATCACGTCGCGCAGTCGCGCTTCCGTTGCGTCCATATCTTTCGCCAACGATTTGGCCGCCGTGTCCTGGCCGATCAGCAAATACGTAGTCTGATCGCCTGTTCCCATGGCCGCGATCGCGCCGGGCAGAAGCGTGCGTGCGCCCGCGATCAGTTCCCAGTCGGGCGGCTTGTACATTCGGAATCCGTACGTCTCGTTGACGTACGAGTTCCCCACCACCTCTTCGCGAATCGGCTCTGGCATTGCCGGTTCAGGCGGCGTTCCGGCTGTCGGCACCGTAGCCGAATTCACGCTGGCGACTCTTGCGCTGCTCGGCTTCGACACGTCGCTTGCAGCGATCGGCGCAGCAGGCGCCGCACCCGCAGAGTTCCCTCGAGTCGGTACCGATTTAGGTTCAGCAACGGCAGCTTCCTCACCGGAAACAGTTCGTGTTGCGGCTAAAGGCGGCGCATCTTGAGTCTTGGCTGAAGGCGGCTGCTTTATGGAAATAGGTTCTACTCTCTTCGCGGCGTCGGAGGCCTTCGCATCAGATTGCTTCGCCGGGTCAGGCTTTTTCGCGGTGTCCGCCATGCTGATCGAAACAACCTCGTCCTTTTGCACCACGGCGTAGCCGTAGTTCGTCTTCACCTTGAACGAATTGTCTTCGAACCCGACAATCGTGCCGGTGATTTTCGTGCCGTCCTTGAGCTTCAGTTCATCGGCGCGCAGGCAGAGAGGTAGGAGAAGCACGATTCCGGCGACGAATGAGACGACCCGCTTCATCACTCAAGTATCGCGCCCGGTTCTGCGCACAGCAACTTCGCGTAGCAATACAGTGCTGGCTTAGTCAGCGGTACTAACGTCCAGGTCAGCAATCGAGGAAGGCCCGCAAACGCGCGTAGCCGCTCTTGCTGACGGGAAGCTGCGTGCCATTCGCCAGCACGGCCACGTGGCTGTCCTTCCCGTAGGGCTCAACGCGGGCGACGCGTTCGAGGTTTACGATGTACGAGCGGTGGATGCGCAGAAACCGCGAAGGATCGAGAGCCGTTTCCAGGCTCGATATCGTTTGCTGCTTCAAGTGCTTTTTTCCTTCGGACGCAAGCGCGACGTAGTCGTCCTGCGCCTCGGCGTAATCGAGTTTCGTCACGGGAATGATGAACACTCGCGTTCCGTCGCGCACGGGAATGCGATCGACATATTGCGCCGGCGGACGCGCCGCGGCCGCCAGCTCCGCAGGCGGCAGAATCTGCTGCGGCAGTTTTCCGCCCAGGCGTTCTTTCGCGCGCTCGAGCGCCGCCTCGAATCGTTCCGCGCCGACGGGTTTCAGCAAATAGTCCACCGCGTGCACTTCGAACGCGCGAATCGCATATGTGTCGTAGGCCGTTACGAAAATCACCGCCGGGCCGCCGGCGATAAGCTCAAGGACCTCGAAACCGTCGAGCTTCGGCATTTGAATGTCGAGAAACACGAGATCGGGCTTCCCTTCAGTGACCGCTTTCACCGCCTCGAAGCCGTTCGCGCATTCAGCCACAACCTCGATATCGGCATGCGCTAACAAGTACTCGCGCAGCACCTGGCGCGCCAGTTCCTCATCGTCGACGATGACAGCGCGAATTTTTGTTCCCTCGTTCACGACGCCCGAACCTCTTTCTCCGCAGGCAGGCTGATGGCCACGCGAAAACGGTCGCCATTCGCTTTGGCTTCGAAACTTGCCTGATTACCGTAACGCATAGTGAGCCGCTGCCGAACATTCGCCAGACCCACGCCGCCCTTTCTGCGTGGCGGCGCGTCCGGATCGAACGTATTCTCGACGACCATCGACAGGACACCGTTCGTTGATGTTACGTCGAGCCGAACCGATCCGCCCTCCACAAGGTGCGCAATACCGTGTACGACGGCATTCTCCACCAGCGGCTGAAGCAGTAGCGGTGGAACCGGGATGCTCATCGCGTCCTTGTCGATGTTTTCCTCCATTTTAATGCGCGCGCCAAAGCGCACTTTTTCGACCGCGAAGAACGAGTGCACGAGCGAAAGTTCTTCTTCGAGCGGAATCGTCGATTTTTCGCCCAGTCCCAGCGTGCGGCGTAGAAAGTCGCCGAGAAGAATGCACATCTCGCGCGCCTTCGCAGGGTCCGAACTGGTCAGCGCGCTGATTGAATTCAAGCTGTTGAACAAAAAATGTGGATTCACCTGCGCCTTCAGCGCCCTCAGTTCCGCTTCGCGCGCCAGAACGCTCGCTTGCAAGGCGCGCGCCTCCGCCTGGCGCGATGCGTCCACGGCCATCAGCGCGTAATACAAATCAATCGACAGCAGATAAAACAGAATCCCGGTTCCCAGGAGGAGCGGAATCTGCCGCGGAAAACTCTGATCGATGCCCGCGAATGTGTACGTCCTTGCCAGACCATAAGTCAGGATTCTCGCCACCAATATCCAAATCCCGCTCGCCACCAGCGCCCCTGTCCCGTGCGTGATGACCAGACGCGAAATCGTCGAGCGGTCGAACGGCGTCGCGCGGCACGAGTAGTACGCAGAGAGACAAACAAAGGCGTAGATCAGGCACAGCGGAAACGCGACCGCAACCGCCGCGCCAGGCGCCAGCCCTCCGGTCACATCCAGCAGATAAGCCAGAAGGGCGGCCAGAGGCACCCAGGCAAGCAGATATAGCGCGAGCCGTCGCAGTTGGCCGAGGATGGGGTGCATGGATCGAAATCAGTTCTTGATCACCACGCCGCCGAGCGCCGCTACTCCCTTCACGATCAGGCGCTTTGCTGTTGTGGCGTCCGTTACTTCCTGGTGAGTTTCGTCCGTATATCCGCCCAGCAGCGCGATGCCGCGAATCTCGATGACCCACGCATACGGAACCCGAATTTCGCCGCCGCCCATCAGTGCGCTGGCGTCTATCACCGCGGTTTGGCCTTCGATATCCGCGCGCGTGAGGTCGACCTCAAATCCGCCGAAAATGGCGGTCAACCTGCCGCCTCGAAAATTCTTGACCGTAACGCGCTGCTTGATTGCGCCGAAAATGGCCATGTAATCGAATTCAGGATCGGTCGACTCGCGGCCAGTCCAACCGCTCCACGTGTCTTGAATTGCGCTTCTCACCGTCTCACCCCAATCCCTCGGCGAAGACTTCTTCGCGGCGCCAGGGATATTGTTCGGATAAACGGAATCATGGACCTTCTGGTTGACCTCATCCCGAATTCTGTCGCTCACCGAATGATGGATGGCGTCCTCAATTTTCTGGGTCAAGGGCCGATCCCCGCCAAACGCTCGCGAGACGATCCACACTCCCCAGATGATCAGCAGCAGCGGCCAGAGCGTATCGAACCCGGCATGGATATAACCCAGAGAGCCGGCCAAGAGGAGCAAGCCAAATGCGAGCATGAGCGCGCCAATCAGCCCGCGCCCGCCAGCGCACCTGCACGACACCAGAAATTCCACACCGAAGAAAATGAAAACGGCCGGCCAGAAAAAGTGAAACACGTATGAGGCGGAAATGATCCCTTCCTGGTCCAGCAGGAGTATCAGTCCAAGCGCCACGATGAACAGGCCGATGAACAGGCCCCTTCGCGAGCGGTTAATATAGATATGGGCTTGCATGGCCACTCCCCAATTGCGGGAACGCTGTTTCATACCACGCTGGGAGCGCAATTCCAATGCGCGCGTGCAACGCGGTGACAAAGCAAGTGCAAATCGCAATCACCTCTGCTCCATTCGCAGCATCAGAATTCCGAGTCCTACGCTCACCAACATAAGAGGCCAGAACCTCAAAACCTCTTGCATCGCGGGACCGTTCATGCGCATGGCCAGCAAGTTCCACACGCTCTGAGTGAACATGGAAACCAGCCAGAAATTGTCCGGGCTGATGTGGCCGTAGCCAAGCTCGCCCAATTGAAACACAGTCCCCAGGAGGATCAGAAGAGCTGCCACGATCATCATTGACTTTGCGGAAAATGACTCGTTGAAATGGTCCTGCCGGTTCGCGTTCACCATTATTCCCTCTCCTACCCAATTTGTGATGCTGTTCATGGCGAGAGAATAGGCGACGCGCCGGAACATGTCGTGCCTTTTTCGGCGGACATCACCCCATTACCGGCGAATGGCGGCTTGTGCAGGTGTGGCAGGTCACCACGACGAAACGGAAAATGCGAGAGAAATACGGGGAACCGTCTGCTACGTACGGTAGCGTTATCGGGAGAGGGTCATGCCGGCCCAGAACGCCGCAACGACTATGCCGCCAAGGACGAATATCCATCGCATCCGCTTCTTGCGGACGGCCGCAACGATTATCCCCATGGCACAGAGGAGAAATCCCAATTCAGGCCAAACGAATTGCGAACCTGCGCTAACGTTCGAGTGCTCGCCCTCGATCCACACGGTCGCGTAGGTTGCCGCCGAAGCAAACGTGATCGCAACTACGCTGGCCAAAGCCACGCCCTTGGCCCAGTCAGGAAGCGCCGAACCTCGCCGCGTGTCGCGCCAGTCGAGCCAGGTTTGCGTCACTACGATGCCGACCAACAGCAAAACGAACAGCACCACGTCGCCTCCCAAGCTGCGCTACGTTCGGCCTAGTACTCGATAGCCGAAGCGCCTCTCGCACGACCTAATCAGTTCGATAGGCGCAGCAGCCTCGCAGATTCCTGGTTCCCGAGGCTGGCGATCCTTTCACGTCCTGTTGTGGATGTCGCAATCGAGACGCCAAACAGCCGCTGAAGGCGAAAACATGCCGCTGATCTAGAATATCCTTAGCGTATTCAATGACATACGGACCAACATGGAGAGCAGAAACGCGAGGTCAGCGGCAACAGGCCAAATCCAACAAGGTGCAACAGTGACGCCGGAAGAGAACGGTATGCCTGAGCTAAAGGGCAACGTTTTGCACTTCACGCGCCTTTCGCCCGACCCGACAGCATCTCTGCTATGCTGGGCCTCACAACCGCTGTAGTTCTAGTACAACCTTCCTTATTCCGCGCCGGAGGTCTTGTATTTGTTCTGATAACATAGGCGCTCATGCGAATGCCCTGGATCATCGCACATCGTGGCGCGTCCGCATACGCTCCCGAAAACACCCTCGCGGCATTCGAGTGCGCGGTCCAACTCGGGTCCACCTTCATCGAAACTGACCTTCACCTGACACGAGATGCGCGCTTTGTCGCCATTCACGACCATACCCTTGATCGCACCACGAACGGCCATGGCTCGGTTCACGATTACACATTGGCAGAACTGCGTGACCTCGATGCAGGAAAGTGGTTCGACCGCGAATTCATGGGCGAGAAGATCCCCACGCTCGAGGAAGTACTAGACTTCTCCCGTGAGCACGACGTTGTCTTTTACCTGGAGGTGAAATACGACGTGGCCTGGGCCATGCACCATGCGCTCGTCGCCGCATTGCGGCATGCAGAAAGCGCGGCACGAACGGTGGTGATCTCATTTGACCCGACCACGCTGCGGGCCATCCGCAAACTCGACCCGTCGCTCATGCTTGGCCTGCTGGTCGACAAGACGGACCAGGATTTCGTCCACATTGCGACCAGCGTTGGTGCGAGGCAGGTTTGCGCAGCGTCCGCCGTCGTTACGCCCGAATTGGTAGCGAAAGCCCACCAATCTGATCTTCACGTCGTGGCCTGGACTGTCAATTCAGTCGACGAGATGCGCGCCATGATCGCCGCCGGTGTTGAAGGCATCATGACCGACTTCCCCGCACGAATTCGCGCTGCTCTCGAGGACGCTGTAGCCTCCGCTTGAGGTACTAGGCCATTGCAGTGCCCAACACACAAACGGCGATCGAGTTTCCCTTCATTTTCGCCTTGACCTTGCGTATACTTCCTTTCGGTCGCGCAGCCCTCTCGCTCTGCGGCTAAATGGGAACGATGCTCTAACGGCATATTCGCAAGCCACCACGTATCTCACGGCACATCGGCGAGTGACATGCGTCAAGTCATCCGATGCGCCGAAGCCCTGTGTTATCGATCCGTAAGTAATCTGACGGTAACCCCTTCCTGGAGGGAGACCGTGAAGCAACAGTGCTACCTTGCCGTGATTTACTTGAATTGGGCTTTTCTGGCGGCTAGTATTGTATTCTTCGCGATTAAGGGCTATTGGGCACTAGTCGTCGCCTGGCTGGTTGCTCTTCCCCTGGCAGTTTGGGCGTATATCCGCATCGTTCCGTCCGTGGATCACAAACGCCCGTCCACCGTGACATCCGCGACGACCGAAGTCACCATCTACACCGCCCTGGGGTGCCCATTCTGCCCCATCGTAAAAGAGCGCCTGATCGAACTCAGTCGTGCGATGGGCTTTAGCCTGAAGGAGGTTGACGTCACGCTGAAAATTGGGCTGCTCACCGCCATGGGCATTCACAGTCTTCCTGTAGTCGAGTGCGGCACGGTCCGAGTGGAAGGGAACGCCACCAGCGAGAGGCTCGCAAACCTGATTGCCGGCGCATACGCGGGTAAACCCGCCCTCGCGCGCTGACCGCAAATCGAAGCAACTGCGGGATGCAAGGACCAGGGCCGCCGCGTCCTCTACGTGCCCTCGTCCCATGATGCCAGATACTGCTCCTGATCCGGCGTAAGCTTGTCGATCTGGATTCCCATCGATTCCAGTTTGAGCTTGGCGATTTGCCGGTCGATGTGCTCCGGCACCGGATACACGCGCTTCTCCAGTTCCTTGGCGTGCTTGACCATGTATTCCGACGCCAGCGCCTGGTTGGCGAAGCTCATATCCATCACTGCAGCAGGATGCCCTTCGGCCGCCGCCAGATTGATGAGCCGCCCCTCGCCCAACAGATAGATTTTGCGCCCGTCCTTCATCGCGTATTCCTCAACGAACGGCCGAATCGTTCGTTTGCCGCTCGACAGCTTCTCGAGCGCCGGAATATCGATCTCCACGTTGAAGTGGCCGGAATTGCTGATCACCGCGCCGTTCTTCATCTTCTCGAAATGATCGTGCCCCAAAATCGACTTGTTCCCAGTGACGGTGATGAATACATCCCCGATTTTCGCCGCTTCTCCCATCGGCATCACGCGGAACCCCTCCATAGTCGCTTCCAGCGCGCGCACCGGACTCATTTCGGTGACGATCACATCGGCGCCGAGTCCTTTGGCGCGCATTGCCACGCCCTTGCCGCACCAGCCGTACCCAGCGACAACGACGCGCAGTCCGGCGATGAGGAGGTTCGTCGCGCGCAAAATGCCGTCAATGGAGGATTGCCCCGTCCCATAGCGATTGTCGAACAAGTGCTTGGTCAGCGCGTCATTCACCGCGACGATCGGATACTTCAATGTCCCGTCCTTGGCCATCGCGCGCAGCCGAATCACGCCTGTGGTTGTTTCTTCGGTCCCGCCAATCACATTCTTTAACAGGTCCGGACGCTTCGTGAGCAGCGTGGTAACCAAGTCGGCGCCATCGTCCATGGTGATGTTGGGTTGGTGTTCGAGCGCCGAATTGATGTGCGCGTAGTAAGTCCTGTTGTCTTCGCCCTTGATCGCGAACGTAGGAATCCCGTAATCCTTCACCAGCGATGCGGCAACTTCATCCTGCGTCGACAGCGGATTCGACGCGCACAGCACTACTTCGGCACCTCCATCGCGCAGCGTGATCGCAAGATTCGCCGTCTCGCTCGTGATGTGCAGGCACGCGGACATTCGCATGCCCTTGAGCGGCTGGTCCTTGATGAATTGCTTCCGGATCAACTGCAGCACCGGCATTTGTTGGTTCGACCATTCGATCTTGCGCTTGCCCTTTTCGGCCAGCCCGATATCTTTCACATCTCCATTCAACTTAGGTGCAGTTTCTGCGGTTTCCACAGGATTCTCCCTTTTCGATTTATGATTGCGATCTTTTTGGCATCTGAGCGCCGCTGGCTGGCGCTATCGCGGGTTAGACTCGAAGCGATTTCGGCTCTGCGTGCGTGAACGCAGGCGAAACGTCCACGGTATTCCCCAATCCTGCCTCCGAACGTATCGCGTCCGCTTTGTCGGTTCGCTCCCACGTAAACCCTGGGCCGATGCGGCCAAAGTGACCGTACGCGGCGGTCGGAAGATAAATCGGCCGGCGCAGGTCGAGCGCTTCGATGATGCCTTTCGGCGTGAGTTTGAAGAACGCGCGCACAAGTTCCGTGATTTGCGAATTTGGAATCGTGCCCGTGCCGAACGTGTCCGCCATCACGGAGACCGGCTCAGCAACTCCAATCGCGTACGCAAACTGCACTTCCACTTTCCTCGCCAACCCCGCCGCCACGATGTTCTTCGCCACGTACCGCGCCATGTAGCACGCCGAGCGATCAACCTTCGTCGGGTCTTTGCCCGAAAGCGCCCCGCCACCGTGCCGACTGTAGCCCCCGTACGTATCGACGATGATTTTCCGCCCAGTCAAGCCTGCGTCGCCCATGGGACCGCCGGTCACGAATCGCCCGGTCGGATTGATGTGGAATTTCGTGCGCTTGTCGCGCATCGACTCTGGGATTACGGGCTTGATGACTTCCTGCATAACCGCTTCTTGCAGATCGCTGTTCGACACTTTCTCGCTGTGCTGCGTCGACACGACCACGCACTCCACTCGCGCGGGCCGGCCATCAATGTATTCGACGGTCACTTGGGATTTACCATCAGGACGGAGGAAATCGACCACGCCTGTCTTCCGAACTTCAGCCAACCGGCGCGTCAGGCCATGCGCCAGTTGGATTGGCATGGGCATCAGTTCGGGCGTCTCGTCGCAGGCGAAGCCGAACATCAATCCTTGATCGCCCGCGCCCCCCGTATCCACCCCCATGGCGATGTCCGGCGACTGCTTCTTGACCGCCGATATCACCCCGCACGTTTCCGCGTCGAATCCGAATTTCGCGCGCGTGTAGCCAACCTCCCGAACCACATGGCGAGCAACTTCCGAGAAGTCCACGTGGGTCGACGTGGTGATTTCGCCGGCAACGACGACGAGACCAGTCGTCACCAGCGTTTCGCAGGCCACGCGTCCCTTAGGATCGTCCTTAAGGACGGCATCAAGAACCGCATCCGAGATTTGGTCGGCTATTTTATCGGGATGGCCCTCGGTAACAGACTCCGAGGTAAACAGGAACTGCTCGTCGGCGTTGGCCAAGACACTCCTCCGGAGAAGGAAAGGCAATTTGAGGGAATTGCGCTTTCGCGTAGGTCACTACTGAATTACTGACCGTAACATACGACATTTGCAGAGTCAATCTAATGCAGCGAAAGGGGTTAAATCGGCCATGAACGGCTCATTCCCGAGGCGGAACGGCTTCAATCCAGCCTCACCCTGCTAGTTCTGCTGCCGCAACTCCGCCAATTCTGATTCCGTGGCGATATCTGAGTTATCTTCAACGCCTGCTTCTTTCGCGGCATTCTTTTCCGCTTTGCGTTGTGCGCGCTGTTCTTCCTTCAGTTTGCGGCGCTCGATCCGTTTCATTTCCTTTTGTCGTTTCTGAAACGTTGTGGCCATAGCGTTCTCTCCCTTTATTAGCGCTTGATTGGCACGCTCGAAACGCGACTATTGGCGCGCTGAAATTTCAGTTCGACGGCGCATGGATGGCGACTGGTTGATGCAGCCGCAAACCATTGAGCCGATTACAACAACCCAAGGCTTCTTCCAGCCGAGGCTTCCGCCGCTTACCAACGCGGTTCGCGAGGTTGCCGCGCTGATTCCCGGTAATCCTCATGGGAAAACCGGTCGCGTCCCCCGCCACCTTGCCCGCGTCCGCCACCGCGAGGACCGCCGAAGCTCCTCGGCCCCCGAGCCCCGCCGCCTTCGCCCTTGGGACGCGCTTCGTTGACTTTGAGATTGCGTCCACCCGCTTCTTTGCCGTCAAGCCCCGCGATCGCCTTCGCCGCCTCGTCATCATTCGGCATTTCGACGAACGCAAAGCCTCGCGCCCGGCCCGTGTCGCGGTCCACGGCAATGTGCACCCGCGTGATCTGTCCAAACGGCTCGAACAACGCGCGCAAATCGCCCTCGGTCATTTGAAAGCTCATATTCCCCACAAAAATACTCTTCACCTGTTTCTCCTGTTGCACGGCACGGCCGCAGTTGGAGCGGCTGCCTCGCCGCAAATCAATAAATTACGCTTTCGAATCGGCTGAAGTCGGTGGAGGGGTGAACCGCAACTGAACCCTACAGGAGTTCAGACAATCCTACTGCTGCCTCTAAAATAGCACAGCCAGCCCCAAAATTCCTGGGTGCATTCAACGCCCGCACTCGCAAGTATCACGGGACTCGAAACGAGATATGGCCCCTCGGCGATTCCCAGGCCCACGCGTGAAGTCGCATTTCTCCCACATCTGTGTTCATCTGTGGTCTGAGACTTACTTCCGGGGGCCCGCGCCATTCTCGCCGGAACCGTCGAGGTCGCGGCGATACAGCAGAAATGCGCGTATGAACTCATCGATATCGCCGTCTAGCACCTTCTGCACGTCGCCGCGCTCGACCTTCGTTCGCAAGTCCTTCACCATCTGGTACGGTTGCAGCACATACGACCGGATTTGGCTCCCGAAGCTGATTTCCGGCTTCGACGCATCCAGCTTCCGCGTCTCCTCACGTCGCTTCTCGAGTTCCGCCTCGTAGAGCTGCGACTTCAGGATCTTCATGGCCAGCTCGCGGTTTTTGTGCTGGCTGCGTTCGTTCTGGCACTGCACGACGATTCCCGTCGGCATGTGCGTGATCCGCACCGCAGTCTCTACTTTGTTGACGTTCTGACCTCCGTGCCCGCCCGCGCGGTACGTGTCAATCCGAATGTCTTCCGGCTTGACCACCACTTCGATCTGATCGTCGATCTCCGGCAGCACAAACACAGACGCGAACGACGTGTGCCGCCGCGCGGCCTGATCGAATGGCGAAATGCGCACCAGCCGGTGCACCCCGCTTTCGCCCGACAGCATCCCGTATGCGTTCTCGCCCTCAATTTGCACCGTGGCCGATTTGATTCCCGCCTCTTCACCCGGCGTGGAATCGAGAACATTCGCGCGGAAACCCTTGTCTTCCGCCCAATGCAAATACATGCGCAGCAGCATTTCCGCCCAGTCCTGCGACTCGGTGCCGCCCGCGCCGGGTTTTATCGTCAAAATGGCGTTCAGCCGGTCGCTTTCACCCGCCAGCAAAGTTTTCGTCTCGAGATCGGAAACGTACGTGTCGGCGGAAGCAAGCTCTTTGGCGATATCTTCGAGAAGCGAATCGCGCTGCGCGTCGTTCGCTTCTTCCTGCGCCATCTGAAAATAGGTGTCGACGTCGCTCACGCGGCCCGCCAGCGCTTTTTCCGCGTTCACGCGATCTTCGAGCTGCTTGCGCTGCTGCATGACCGCTTGCGCCTTGGCTTGATCCTGCCAAAAATCCGGTGCGTTTATTTTCTGTTCGAGTGCGGCGAGTTGTTTCTGGGCGGAAGCTTCGTCAAAGATAGCTCCGCACGAGCTCGATGCGCTTCTTAAGCTCGGCGTAGCGTTGCTGCAGGTCCTCGATGTGCCGTCCCGTCGGCATGGCTGTATTTTACACGAAATCCAGCGTACGTCCCCGAGGCGGGATTCGAAAATCGAACCGGAGCCAGGCTGCAACGTCAGAGTTCGAGGATCGAAACTCCGGCGAATGCCTCGCTTTTCGAAGCGCTGCGCCTCAGGTACGCTAATCAACTATGAACTTACGGAGGCGGATAGTAGATCAGTTGTCGCACGGCCCCAATCAGGTGGCCCACGCTTTAGTTAACGGCGAGGAATACGAAAAGGGGTCGCCAGATTCTTCTCGGGGCGCTTGAATTCCGTGACCAGCTTCACGACGCGAAAACGATTGACTGGATCTTGACGACCCTGGCCTCGACGTGGCTATTCCAAGATCGCAGCAAAGAGCAGATCGCTTTTTTCTCAGAGTACCTCCGCCGCTACCCTCGCGATTGCGCGGCATACCGGGAGCGAGCCACAGGCTTGTGGTACGGATCAGTTGCATGATGCCGCTGACGAATATGCTCGTGCGATCGATTTGGACCCTACTGACCTGCTATCGCGTTCGGGAAGGGGTCAAGTGCTCGCGGAACTTGGGGAAAGCGCGAGAGCAATCGAGGACCTCGATATTGCGCTGAGGATCGCCGAAACGGCGCCAAAACCTGATGACAGCTGGCGCAATTGGTGCAAACACGTTGAAGCATTCGCTCGCAGGGGACGTGGCGTTGCCCTCGCCACCTCGGGCCAAATTCCACTGGCTATGAAAGAATTCGACGCCTCAATAGCCCTGAGTCCGGACAACGCCTGGGTATACCTCAGCAGGGCGGCACTTTACGAGCGAATCGGCGACGTGGATCGGGCTCTAATCGACTACCGCACGTCACTCGAGAAAACCGCTCCACCCCTGACCCCACTTCAGAAAGATCGCGCCCAGGCCAAAATCCAAGCGGCCGACAAGTCGTAGTGGCTTAGCCTCGGCCATTTTCTATTTTCCCTTTTCCACTTTCCTTGTGCTCGTTGGCCGAGCGCTAAAGACGAGGAGCGCGGCGGAGGCGAAAACGCAGAGCCAGGAAAACCAGTCGCCGAAGCGCATGTATATGGTCACATCATCGCGGAAGGCGTAAGGGGCGTCGAGTTCGCCGCGAGTGTCGGTCGGCATGCTGGCGACGATTCGGCCGTAGGGATCAACGTCCACCGTGTAACCGTTATTCGTGTCGCGCAGCAGCCAGCGGCGGTTTTCGACAGCGCGGACGCGCGCCATCATGAGATGCTGTGGCGGGGCGGACGAGCGGCCGAACCAGCCGTCATTCGAGATATTGATGAGCAAATCCGCGCCATTCTTCGCGAACCGCCGGATTTCATCCGGGAAAATCGCCTCGTAGCAGATGAACGTGCCGAAGTTGTCCTCAGCACCCGCCGACGCTGCCGACGAGCCCGACCTGCCTGCTTGCCCCGCGATGCCTCGAAGTTCCCCGACTCGATGTTCCGTTCCGGGCGTGAAATCAGAAATGTCCGCTGTGAGCCTGCCCGCGAATTTGATCCACTGCCGCAGCGGAACGTATTCGCCGAACGGCACAAGGTGGACTTTGTCGTAGGTGAAAACGCGCCGGCCGTTCGGATCGAGCAGCACCGCGCTGTTTGTCGCGTAATACTTCCGCGCCGCGTCGAGTTTCCAATCCACGACGCCGACCAAGAAATAGCTATCCGCCTCGCGAGCGATTCGTGATGCGCGTTCCGCGAAGGCAACTTCCTGCAGACTGAACGGCGCGGGCACCTCCGGCCAGATAATCAGTCCTGGCGCAGCCGATCCGCCGGATGTAGCTTGCTTCTCAGCCGCGTTGACGCTGATGCGCTCAAGTTCATCCAGTTCGCCCGCATGCACTTCAAGCCAATCCGCAGGGTAATGCTCCGACTGCGGAAAATTTGTTTGCACGAGATGCGCAACGTGATCCGGAGTCACCTGTGGAAGGAGATGCCCTCCGACCACGGCAATCAGAATGAGCGCAGCAGTAACCACGAGAGTCGTCTTCCACACGCGTTGCGATCCGCGGAGAATCGCGTAACCGAGCAGCGAACCGTACGCCGCAATCAGGAACGTGAGCCCGTAGATTCCGGTAATCGGAGTCAATTGCACGAGCGCGAGGTTCCCGCTTGCGGCATATCCCGTCAGATTCCACGGGAAGCCGATGATGGGCAGATGCGTTCGCGCGAACTCCAGCGTCACCCACAAAAACGGTGCGAGCATGCACGCCAGCACCTTGCTTCTCCTCGACGCCAGCGCAACGGCGAATGAAAAAACCGAGCAGACGATTCCCCCCGCAATCGCCATCAGCCCCAAAATCCCCGCCGAAGACCACGGATCGACGTTCCCGTACTGCTGCATCACCACATCAATCCACGGCAGGCAAACTGGATAGAAGACGAGTCCGTGCAGAAACCCGTAGAGCGGCGAGACCACCGGCCGCGCTCCGCAGGACGCGAGTACCAGCATCGCCAGCGCAATCCATGCGAGCAGCCGCAGGTCGTAATTCGGAAACGAAAGCGCGAGAGTGGCGCCGCTACCCAGTGCGAGCAGCGCTCGCGTATGCCAGCGGAAATTCATTCAGCGCTTGATGATAGCTTTGAAACCTTGGCGGTCAAGTTCGCGCTTCGCGGCTTCGGCTTCAGTCTCGGTGGCGTACGGGCCGACTTGCACCCGGTAGAAACTATCGGTTGTGGGCGTCACAACGAAGGAAGGAAATCTTTTCTGCTGCAGCGCGTCAGCCATAGCTAACGCGTCGCTTTGTCGCCGCAGCGCCGCCAACTGCAGCACGATCGACGACTTCAACATTCTCGGCGGCTGGAAATGAGCCGGCAATTTCGCCGGCGTAATCAAAGGCTTTTCAGCCGCGCGGCCCGGGCTCGGCTCGTTTTCCGCGGAGGACGGCCCTGGCGATGCGGACGTCGAATTCGACCCAGTCGATGATGCACCCTTGGGCGCAGCCAGCAAGTGGTCGTCGTTTTTCTTGCTATAAAAATCCCATTCGCCAACTGCCGGCGTAGGAGGTTTTTCCGCTTCGGTCGATTTCCCCTTGGACTTGGGCGATACCTCCGGCCTCCCAGGCGTGGCGTCCGCCGCGTGTACCGCCGAGTCATACTGCGTGTGGCCCATCACGTAGCCCAGCGTGAAGAAAACTCCGCACAGGATCACGACGCCAAGAAACAGCCCCACCAGATGCCGGCTCTCGAGTACCCGGTCGCCGCCGCCGCGCTTTCCGCTTCCTCCCATGCCCTTCTACTTTTTCGCCTCCATAGCCTTCACCCACTGCGAAATCAGATCGATCGGCAGCGGGAAAATGACAGTCGTGTTCTTCTCCACGCCGATTTCCGTTAGCGTCTGCAAGTAACGCAACTGGATCGAGACCGGCTCCTTTTGCAGCGTCGACGCAGCTTCGGCCAGCTTCGCCGATGCCTGGAACTCGCCCTCCGCGTGAATGACTTTCGCGCGGCGCTCGCGCTCAGCCTCCGCTTGGCGGGCGATGGCGCGCTGCATATTCTCCGGAATGTCGACCTGCTTGACCTCTACCTTCGTTACCTTGATACCCCAAGGCTCCGTATCCTGGTCAAGGATTACTTGCAGCTTCGCGTTTACCTTTTCGCGCTCCGACAAAATCTCGTCGAGTTGGAACTGGCCCAGCACGCTGCGCAAGTTCGTCTGCGCCAACTGCGAGGTGGCGTACAAGTAATTTTGCACCTGCGAGACAGCCAGGTTCGCGTCAACCACGCGGAAATAGCAGACCGCATTCACTCGTACGGAGACGTTGTCGCGCGTGATCACGTCCTGCGGCTGCACCTCCAGCGTCTCGATGCGCAGCGAAATTCGCATCAGCTTGTCGATGGGCGCGAAAATCAACTGCAGGCCCGCGCCCTTTGGTTGCGGCAACATTCTTCCCAGCCGCAGCACGACTCCGCGCTCCCATTCCTTGATGATGTAGATGCAGTTGAACAGCCAGATCAAGAAAATCAGAACGATAATCGCGATTGCAATCGAGGCTACGTCCATCTCGACATCCTCCCCGCCCTGCCTGCGCGCACCCTACTGCGAACTCTTCACCGGCTCCACGTGCAAAATCAATCCCTCGACCTTTCTTACGCGAACACGCGCCCCTTTCGGAATCGTTGCCCCGTTCGACGCCGCGGCGCGCCACAACTCACCGTGAATGAAGATCATGCCCGTCTCGCCGCCCGACCCCACCGGCTGCGTCACTTCACCTTCCTCGCCCACCAGTTCTTCCTTGCCGGTAGAGACCTTCCATCTCCGTGAACGCATCACTAGCCGCGCCAGAAACACGATGATCACCGCGAACGGAATCGCCACCGAAAGCGCAATCCACCCGCTCACGCCGCCGCCCGTGATTGGCGACCGCACTAGCATCACCGCGCCCAGAACCATGGCGATCACTCCTCCAACGCCCAAAATCCCGTGCGTCGGGTATTTCGCTTCCAAAACGAACAGCGCCATAGCAAGAATGATGAGCAAGAGTCCCGTCAAGTTGATCGGCAGCATGTGCATCGCAAAAAGCGCCAGCACCAGCGCGATTCCTCCGATCACGCCCGGCGCAAACAGCCCCGGGTGCGTGAATTCCGTATACAGTCCCAGCACGCCCGCAATCAACAGAATGAACATCACGTCTGGCTGCACAATCCGATACAGGAACTTCTCGCGCGCGTTCATGTCGATAGGCGCGAGGACCGGCTTGGCC
>Ga0187815_10000615_pt1 | contig 17026 bp, 18 predicted proteins | sample NC_S_5_FD_132962 | JGI IMG/M metagenome (GOLD analysis project Ga0187815, IMG submission 132962) | Wetland sediment microbial communities from Neuse River Estuary, North Carolina, USA - ASW-S_5 | ecosystem: Environmental > Aquatic > Freshwater > Wetlands > Sediment | place: USA: North Carolina...
CACCTTCTGGCCTTCCTGCAGGCTCTTGAAGCCCGTGCCGGTGATGGCACGAAAATGCACGAACACGTCGGGGCCGTTCTCACGGCTGATGAAGCCGAACCCCTTGGCGTCGTTGAACCACTTGACGGTACCTGTTTCACGATCCGACATGACTCACTCCGATCCATTCCAGACGCTTGAGACGAGCCGGCCCTGGCGGGTCGACGGCTTACTGGGCATGCCGGGGTCGGGTGTAGCGACATGGAAGCGACAGGGGTTCCATACCGGGCACGCACGTGGCCGAGCAGACGCAGCGGGCAAAGCATAACGGAATTTCACGAATGCAAGCGACATGTCAAGCGTCATCGCCAGATAGTGTCCGCGGACACAAAATCGCCGGAAACGCCATTGCCGCGGCGTGAAATGCCCGGACCGATCAGCTCTGGCCCTGGCATCCCCTTTTGCCGGCAGGGAGCCGGGCCGCGGGAACGCCCCCTTCCCGTGCAGGGAAAGGGAAACCCGGCGCACCGCCAACCGGCGGATGCCGGGCGGAAAATCGCCGGGAGCGACGTTCGATGGCGCGCGGCGATGGTCCGGCAGGCCCCGCCGTGAATGGCGGGCACAAAAAAACCGGGCATCGCTGCCCGGTTCCGGATGACGCGTGAGCGCTGGCTCAGGCCGGCATCACTTCGTCGGCCTGCAGGCCCTTCTGGCCCTGCACCACCTTGAAGCTGACCTGCTGGCCTTCCTGCAGGCTCTTGAAGCCGTTGCCCGAAATCGCGCGGAAATGCACGAACACGTCCGGGCCATTGTCACGGGCGATGAAACCGAAGCCCTTGGCGTCGTTGAACCACTTGACGGTACCGATCTGACGATCAGACATTGAATCACTCCACTGGGTATTGCGTGAAAGGAGACTCGACCGCCATTAATGCGGCGGCCGGCTTACTGGTGTGCAAAGGAAAACAACCCCGGGGTGAACTGATGAGGCAGATCGCGGATCGGCTGCATCGGGTCACCGGTGCTTGGCGACCCCGGCAAACTCAGCCCGCCCATTATAACCGCAGCGGATATCCGGATACGAGGAGCGCGAATATCATGTCGTGTCGCCCTTCCCCGAGGATTCCCCGCATGAGCAACCGCCTGCTGCTCCCGCTGTGTGCCGGCCTGCTGCTGACCGCCTGCGCCACCAGCCGGCCGCGGCACCCGGCCGCGCCGCCCGCATCGGCGGCGATCACCGGCGTGCCTTCCTGCGATGCCTATCTGGCCGGCTACGTGGCCGGCCACCGCGCCGCGGGAGTCTTTCCGGCCAGCCAGTTGCAGGCACGTTACCTGGCCATGCGCGACAGCTTGCTGCAGGCCGCCCGCGACCCGCAGGTCCGGCCTTATCTGGACGCGCGCTGCCGCCTGCTGTCCAGCCAGCTGAGCCAGAGCCCGCCGCAGGGAAGCCTCCCCGGCACGGCGACCGCCCGGCCTGGCACGCGCTGATTCAGGCAGACTCCGCCTTCCACGCGGCTCGCAGCACCGGCGCCAGCGCCGCCGGCCGGCACCGCGCGAGGCGGATCCGCGGCGTACCGTGCCAACGGGCGGTGCGCGCGACCGCGGCGGCCAGCTCGCTCGCCAGCCGCGGCGCAGGCTCCACGCCATGCTCCAGGTACAGCGCCTTGATCTCGAACACCCCCGCGTCGCGGTGCGCCTTCGCGTCCAGCCGACCGACCAGCATGCCGCGATGCAGGATCGGCAGCACGTAATAGCCGTAGCGCCGCTTCGGCGCAGGCACGTAGCACTCGATGCGGTAGTCGAAGTCGAACATGGCCAGTGCGCGCGCGCGATCCCATACCAGCGGGTCGAACGGCGACAACACCGTGGTGTACGTGGCGCGCAACCGGCCGCCGCGCGCGCGCTCCAGTGCATCGGCATGCCCGCGGTGCACGTAGCCCGGCGCGTCCCAGCCGCGCACCGCCACTTCCAGCAACTCGCCCGCGGCCACCAGCGGCGCCAGCTCGCGTGCGGTCACCGCCGGCTTCAGGCGGAAGTAGTCGGCGATCCAGCGCGCCTGCGCGATGCCCAGCGCACGCACGCCGTCGAGGACGAAGTGGCGGCGCAATTGCGCCGGGTCGAGCGGGCTGGGTTCGAACGGCGGATCGAGCCGCGGCAGCACCCGTTCGGCGAGGTCGTACACTCGCTGGAAGCGCTCGCGCCGCGGCACCATCAGTTCGCCCAGCGCGAACCAGGCCTCCAGCCAGCGCTTCTCCGGCTTCCATTCCCACCAGCCGGAGACACCGCGATCCTCGCGCGGGAAATCCGACGCCAGCACCGGGCCGCCGTCGCGGATGCGCGCGAGCAGCGCGTCCATCGCGGGACGGTGCTCGCGATGCATGCGCTCGGCGTGGCGCTGCGCCCAGTGGCTGCCCCGTTCGCGCCAGGCGCGATGCGCGGCCAGATCGCGCGCGGCGACGAAACAGGCCTCGTGCGCCCAGCATTCGGCGATACGGCCTTCGGTCAGCGCCTGGTCCAGCCACGCCATGGGGTAATCGCCCAGGCGCGCATGCAGCACCAGGTACGGGCTGCGCGCGACCACGTGGATGGAATCGATCTGCAGCAGGCGCATGCGTTCGATTGCCGCCACTACATCGTCGCGCCGCGGCTTGCGCCGCGGCGCCTGCAGCAGGCCCTGGGCATGCAACTGCAATGCGCGCGCCTGCGGCAGGCTCAATTCCGCGAGGTTCGCTGAAGCTGCGTTCAACGGCACGCCGCCTTCACACCTGCTCTACAAGAATATTGCAGCAACATTTATGCAGCCTTTGCTAGCGTCAGTCGCAGGCTTCGCGGGCAGCGGATTTCCCGCCGCTGCCGAAAGCTCGAACTCCCTTGGACATTCTGGCATGGAGTAACAATCATGAAAGCACGCAACGCGTTGTTGCCCGTTCTCGCCACCGGCGCACTGATCTTCGCCGGCGCCTGCTTCGCCCAGGACAGCAACGGCCAGACGCCATCGCCGTCGCAGGACACCATGCAGCAGGCGCCGGCCCCCGCACAGACGTCCGCTCCCGCGCAGACACCGCCGCCCGAGGTGACCGTGCGCAGCGTGCCGCCCGCCGCGCCGCAGTTCGGGCCGCCGCCGCCGTTCAGCCAGCTTTCCGGCGGCAAGAAGTGGATCACCGAGGAGCAGGCCGAGGCTTATCCGCCGCTGGCGAACGACTTCCTCAACGCCAGTCATCACGGCACCCGTGTCACCAAGGCGCAGTACGAAGCCTGGAGCAAGCAGGTCCACTGAAGCCCTGCCCATGGAACCGGCCACATCGCGATGTGGCCGGTTTTTTGTTGCCCGCCGGAAGCCGGATCCGCGCATTGGCCCCGGGATGGCCAGATCCGGTCAGGCCATCCCTATACTCCCGCCATCCCCGCCGGACGGCATCGCCGGAGTCTCCATGAAACAGCGCCGCATCCTGCTGCTGGCCGGCTGTCTTGCCACCAGCGTCTGCCATGCGCAGAACCCCGACCCGATGGATATCCGCGCCTGCACCGCCATCGAGAGCGACGCGCAACGGCTCGCGTGCTACGACCGCGCCACCGGGCGCGACCGGCTGCCGGCCGCGCGCAAGCGCAACGAGCCGTCCGCCGCGGCCGGCGACGGCGTGTTCGAGCACGACCGGCAGGTCTCCGTCGTCGCCGCGGCCAGGCCGCAGGTGGCCGCGCCGCTGTCGCTGCTGGACAGCCGCTGGGAATTGTCGCCGGAGAGCAAGCTCGGAACCTTCAACCTGCGCGGCTACAAGCCGGTGTACGCGCTGCCGCTGTTCGCCACCAGCAGCCAGAACACCAGACCGTACAGCCCGAACCCCGACAACACCGTGCAGGCGCCGCAGCCATTGCAGAACGTCGAGGGCAAATTCCAGCTCAGCCTGAAGACCAAGGTCTGGCAGGGCGTGTTCGGCGACGCCGGCGACCTGTGGCTGGGCTACACGCAGAGTTCCCGCTGGCAGGTCTACAACGCGCAGGCCTCGCGTCCGTTCCGCGAGACCGACTACGAGCCCGAGGCGCTGCTGGTGTTCGGCACGCATTACCGCGTGCTGGGCTGGGACGGCCGCCTGCTCGGCATTGGCCTGGTCCACCAGTCCAACGGCCGCGGCAATCCGCTGTCGCGCAGCTGGAACCGGGTGATCGCCGACTTCGGCTTCGAGCGCGACGGCTGGACCGTGATGTTCCGCCCGTGGTGGCGCATCCCGGAAGCGCGCAGCACCGACGACAACCCCGACATCAGCAACTACATCGGCCGCGCCGACGTGCAGATCGTGCACGAATGGCACGGCCAGGAATTCGGCATGATGCTGCGCCACTCGCTGCGCGGCGGCAGCCGCAGCCACGGCGCCGCGCGCTTCAGCTGGAGCTTTCCCGTCGCCGGCAACCTGCGCGGCTACCTGGAGCTGTTCAAGGGCTACGGCGAAAGCCTGATCGACTACAACCACAACGCCACCTACCTGGGGGTGGGCGTGTCGCTGCTCGACTGGTATTGAACGCATCGACCGTCCCATCCATGCACGCGAGCACCGCCGTGAACGACGCGATACGCATCCGACCAGTGACGGCGATCGACTACGCCGCCTGGAAACCGCTGTGGGACGACTACAACGCGTTCTACGGCCGACGCGGCTCCACCGCCCTGCCGGAGGAAATCACCCGCAGGACATGGGCGCGCTTCCACGACCCGGCCGAGCCGGTGCACGCCCTGGTCGCCGACCGCGACGGCGCGCTGCTGGGCCTGGCGCACTACCTGTTCCACCGCAGCACGATCCAGCTGGGCCCCAGCTGCTACCTCCAGGACCTGTTCACCGTCGCCGCCGCGCGCGGTCGTGGCGTGGGCCGCGCGCTGATCGAACAGGTCTACGCATGCGCCAGGGAGGCCGCCGCACCACGCGTGTACTGGCAGACCCACGAGACAAACGCCGCCGCGATGCGGCTCTACGACCAGGTGGCGGAAAAGTCGGGCTTCGTGGTCTACCGCAAGCTGCTCTGACCACCAGGGTCCGGCGATGCGCTGCCGGACCCCTGGGGTGTCGCGAGGCGGCAGCGGGTCGCCGCAACATGCTCAGTGGTGGTGGCCACCCGCGCCGTGGACGTGGCCGTGCGCCAGCTCTTCCTGGCTGGCCTCGCGCACTTCGGTGACCTCGATCGCGAAGTGCAGGGCCTTGCCGGCCAGGGGATGGTTGCCGTCGATGTGCACCTTGTCGTCCTCGACCCGGGTCACCGTGACGTTGATGACGCCCTGCGGGCCCTGCCCCTGGAACTGCATGCCGGGCTGGATGTCCGCCACGCCCTGGAAGGCCTCGCGCGGCACTTCCTGCACCAGTTCCTCGTGGCGCACGCCGTAGCCCTCCTCCGGTGCCACGTGGGCGTCGAACTTGTCGCCGGCCTGGCGGCCTGCCATCTGCTTCTCCAGGCCGGGCACGATCTGGCCCTGGCCATGCAGGTAGGCGAGCGGCTCGCGGCCGGCGGAGCTGTCGACGACCTGGCCGTCGTCGTCGGTGAGGGTGTAGTGGAAGGTGGCGACGGTGTTCGTGGCGATCTGCATGAGGAGTTCCGGTAACGATGGATGGGCCGGTTTTGCACCGGCACGAATGGAAAAGCCTAGCAGATCAACCCGGCGCCCCCGAAAGCACCCGACTCCCGTGCCAGAATGCCGCGTCCCCCGCAGGCCCCCACTCATGCCGCCGACCGCGTCGCCGCTCCTGGCCGACTGGCGCCATCGCCCCACGCATCGCCGCGTGTGGGCGCTGGCGGCACCGATGATCCTGTCCAACCTCAGCGTGCCGTTGGTGGCGCTGGTGGACAGCACGGTGGCGGGCCACCTGCCGCAGGCCAGCGACCTGGCTGCGGTGGCGGTGGGCAGTGCCGTGTACGCGCTGCCGGTGTGGAGCCTGGGCTTCCTGCGCATGGGCACCACCGGCTTCGCCGCGCAGGCCCACGGCGCCGGCGACGGTTCCGCGCTGCGCACGATCCTGGCCCAGGCGCTGCTGCTGGCGGCGATCGCGGGGCTGCTGGCCGGCTGCCTGATGTGGCCGTTGCTGCCATGGCTGATCGGCCAGATGCACCCCTCGGCTGCGCTGGGCGCGTCAGGACTGGACTACCTGCACCTGCGCCTGTTCGGCCTGCCGGCCGCGCTGCTGAACTACGCCCTCGCCGGCTGGTTCATCGGCAAGCACGACACGCGCACCACGCTGGCGCTGCTGCTGGTCACCAACCTGGCGAACATCGCGCTGAACCTGCTGTTCGTGCTGGGCTTCAGGCTGGGCGTGCCCGGCATTGCGCTGGCTTCGATCGCCGGCGAGTGGTGCGGCACGCTGTTCGGCCTGGCACGGGCACGCCAGGCGTTGTGCACGGTGGCCGGGCGGGTGGACTGGGCCGCGATGCGCGGCTGGCGGCACTGGCGCCCGTTGCTGGCGGTGAACCGCGACATCTTCCTGCGCACGCTGGTGCTGGAGGCGGTGTTCTTCTCCGTTTCACTGCTCGGCACGCGGCTGGGCGACGCGGTGGTGGCTGCGAACGCCCTGCTGATGAACGGGCTGCTGCTCGCCGCCTTCGGCCTCGACGGCCTGGCCAACGCGATCGAAGCCTTGTGCGGCCATGCGATCGGCGCCCGCGACCTGCCCGGCCTGCGACGCGCGCTGGTGGTGGCCGGTGGCTGGGCGCTGTTGGGCAGTCTCGGTTTCGCAGGGCTGTTCTCGTTCGGCGGCCACTTGTTTGTCGATGCACAAACCAGCCTGCCCATGGTGCGTACCGTCGCCTACCACGCCCTGCCATGGCTGGCCGTGCTGCCGCTGGTGGGCGTGTGGAGCTACCTGCTGGATGGCTTGTTCGTGGGCGCCACCCGCGCCCGCGAGATGCGCGACGGCATGCTGTTCGCGGGCGTGCTGTTCGCCGTGCTGGCCTGGGCATGCCGCGGCTGGGGCAACGACGGGCTGTGGTTCGCCTTCCTTGCCTTCATGGCGGCGCGCGGACTGAGCCTGGGCTGGATCGCGCTGCGCCTTCGCCGCCGCCAGGCCTGGATCGCCGCGGCGGCGCCGGGCTGATGGCACGGCCGCTGCGCGATACTCGGCGGATGAAACGGATCATCACGCGGATCCTCCCAGTGCTGTGCCTGCTGCTCGCCAGCCCGTCGATGGCGACCACGGCCCCGCACGCGCGCCCCGATGATCGATCCGCGCTGGCCGCGCGGATCGATGCGATCATCCGGCAGCCGCGCTACGCCGCCGCCGGCTGGGGCATCGCCGTGGTGGCGCTGGACAGCGGCCGCACGCTGTACGCGCACCAGGCGGACAAGCTGTTCCAGCCCGCCTCCACCGCCAAGCTCTTCACCGCTGCGCTGAGCCTGGGCATGCTCGATCCCGGCTACCGGATTCCCACGCGCCTGCTTTCGGCCGCGACGGTCCGCCATGGCCGGCTGGACGGTCCGCTGCTGCTGTACGGCATGGGCGATCCCACCCTGGGCACGTCCGGCGCGAATCCCGACTGGGCGGAGGATCTCGCGGCACAACTGGCCGGGCGCGGCATCCGCAGGATCCGCGGCGACCTGATCGCCGACGACAGTTACTTCGCGGGGCCGCCGCTGGGCAGCGGGTGGGAGGCCAGTGACCTGCTGGGCTGGTTCGCGGCCCCCGCTTCGGCGCTCAGCGTGCACGAGAACACCGTGGTGCTGACGGTGGCGCCCGCGGCACGGGCCGGCGAACCCGCGCGGCTGGACTTCGCGCCCGCCGTGGCGGCGCCGCCGCTGGCGGGCATGCTGGCCACCGCCCCGCCGCACGGCCGCGAGGACATCAACTTCTACCGCGCACCGGGCGATCCGCTGCTGCACGCCTTCGGCAGCGTCGCCGCCGGCACGCCGCCACGCAGCTACCGGCTGGCGATCCCCGATCCCGCACGGCAGGCCGGCATGGAACTGCGTGCAGCCCTCGCGCGCCACGGCGTGCGGCTGAAAGGCACGTTGCGCGTGCTGCACTGGCCCGAACGCGACGATGCGCTGCGCGCGCACGCGCAGGTGCTGGCCGAAGTGCTGTCGCCGCCAGTCGCCGAAATCCTCGCCCAGGGGCTCAAGCGCTCACAGAACCTCTACCTGCAGAACCTGCTGCAGATCGACGGCATCCGCGCGCAGGCCACGGCGGCGGACCGGCCCGACGCGCCGGAGGGCTTCCTCAGCAGCGAGGCGTGGGGCTTGCGCGCGCTGCGCACGCTGCTCGAACACATCGGCATCGCACCATCGTCGGTACTGCTGGAGGAAGGCACCGGCCTGTCGCGCGGCGACCTGGCGACGCCCGCGGCGATGGTGCGGCTGCTGCAATACCTCGCCGCGCAGCCGTACGCGGAGACGCTGCGCGGCATGCTGCCGGTGGCTGGCGTGGACGGCACGCTGGAATGGCGCCTGCGCGACGGACCGGCCACCGACAGGGTGCAGGCAAAGACCGGCAGCATGACCCATGTGCATAGCCTCGCCGGCTACGTCACCACGGCGGACGGCAGGCCGCTGGCCTTCGCGATCCTGCTCGACAACTACGCGCGCGCGCCCGGCGAACCCCGTGCGAACCGCGACATCGACGCCATCGTGCAGCTGCTGGCTGGCTGGCACGGTGCCGACTGACGGCCCGCAGGCGGGATCAATCGGCCAGCAGGCGGCTGAGTTCCTTGCCGATCTTCTCCGGCGTATCGGTGGGCGCGTAGCGCTTCACCACCTGGCCGTGGCCGTCGACCAGGAACTTGGTGAAGTTCCACTTGATGGCCTCGCTGCCCAGGATGCCCTTGCCCTCGTGTTTCAGCCACCGGTACAGCGGATGCGCGTGCTCGCCGTTCACCTCGATCTTGGCGAACAGCGGGAAGGTGACGCCGTAGCTGGTGTCGCAGAACTCCCGGATCGCCGTCTCGTCGCCCGGCTCCTGGTGGCCGAACTGGTCACAGGGGAAGCCCAGCACTACCAGTCCGCGGTCGCGATCCTCCCGCCACAGCTTTTCCAGGCCGGCGTATTGCGGGGTGAAGCCGCATTTCGAGGCCACGTTGACGACCAGCAGGGTCTTGCCCCGCCATTCGGACAGCGGACGCTCGTTGCCGTCGATGTCGCGCGCGCTGAAGTCGTAGATGCTGCTCATGGCGGAAACTCCGGTATGGCCGTATGGAAGTCCGTGAACCGCTAGAATACTCGCCCGCCCCGCCGCACGAACCCCCGTGATCCGTTTCCTCGACGTACACAAGTCCTACCGCGTGGACGGCCGGGAGATTCCCGCGCTGCAGCCGTTCAGCCTCGACATCATGGATGGCGAGGTGTTCGGCATCATCGGCCATTCCGGCGCCGGCAAGTCCACCCTGATCCGGCTGGTCAACCTGCTGGAACGGCCCAGCGGCGGGCGCATCCTGATCGGCGACACCGAGATGACCGCGCTCCACGAGCCCGCGCTGCGCGCGCAGCGCCGGCGCATCGGCATGATCTTCCAGCACTTCAACCTGCTCGCCTCGCAGACGGTGGCGGACAACGTGGCGTTCCCGCTGCGCCTCGCCGGCGAGCGCGATGCGGCAAAGATCCATGCCCGCGTCGGCGAACTGCTGGAACGCGTGGGCCTGGCCGAGCACGCCGGGAAGTACCCCTCGCAGCTCTCCGGCGGACAGAAGCAGCGCGTGGGCATCGCCCGCGCGCTGGCGAACCGACCCGAGATCCTGCTGTGCGACGAGGCCACCAGCGCCCTCGACCCGCAGACCACGGCATCCGTGCTCGACCTGCTCGCATCGATCAACCGCGAGCTCAGGCTCACCATCGTGCTGATCACCCACGAGATGGACGTGGTACGCCGCATCTGCGATCGCGTGGCCGTGCTCGACGCGGGCCGCATCGTGGAGAGCGGCACGGTGGCCGACGTGTTCCTGCACCCGCGGCACCCCACCACGCAGCGCTTCGTCAACGAGGCGCTGCCGGAAGAGGCCGCCGGCGCACAGGCGCCGCTGGCCCAGGTGGGCGGCCGCAAGCTGCGCCTCACCTTCCGCGGCGCCACCACGCTCAACCCGGTGCTGAGCCGGGTCATGCGCGAGAGCGGCGTGGACTTCAACCTGCTCGCCGGCCGCATCGACCGCATCAAGGACCTGCCCTACGGCCAGCTCACCCTGGCGCTGGAAGGCGCGAACGCCGATGCCGCCCTGGCCGCGCTGCGCGATGCCGGCATCGAGATCGAGGAGCTGTCCCATTGAACCCGTTGCAGACCCTGTTCCCGAACATCGACGACTGGAGCGAACTGGGGCGCGCAGGCGTCGACACCTTGCTGATGCTGGGCGGCGCGCTGGCGCTCACCGTGCTCATCGGCCTGCCGCTGGGCGTGCTGCTCTATCTCACCGGCCGCGGCCAGCTGCGCGCGATGCCCAGGCTGTACGGCGTCGCCTCGCTGCTGGTGAACGTGCTGCGCTCGATACCCTTCATCATCCTGATGATCGTGCTGATGCCGGTGACCTACGCGCTGGTGGGCACCAAGCTCGGCGTGCGCGGCGCGATTCCGCCGCTGGTGATCGGCACCGCGCCGTTCTTCGCGCGCCTGGTGGAGACCGCGCTGCGCGAGGTGCAACAGGGCGTGATCGAGGCGGCCCAGGCGATGGGTGCCAGCACCTGGCAGATCGTGCGCCACGTGCTGCTGCCCGAGGCGCGCGCCGGCATCGCCGCGGGCATCACGGTCACCGCGATCGCGCTGGTGGGCTACACCGCGATGGGCGGTGCGATCGGCTCGGGCGGCCTGGGCGACCTCGCCTATCGTTACGGCTACCTCAGCTACAAGTCCGACTACATGGTGGTGACCGTGGTGCTGCTGGTCGCCCTGGTGCAACTGCTGCAGATGGCCGGCGACCGCATCGTGGCGCGTTATAAGCGCCATTGATCCGGTTATTTCCCCGCCAACGAATGGACGTCTAGTCTGGAACCCTTCCCGGAAACCGCCATGATCCATGTTGCTGCTGCCAGCCATCTCCGCCGTCCTCTCCCTGCTCCTGCTCGCGGGATTCGCCCGCAAGCCGTCGTGACGAGGGTGCTGCGCGCCGCTGCATGCGCGGCCTTCGCGGCGCTGCTGGCGGCCTGCGCGGCGCCGCAGGAAGACGCGAACACCCTCACCGTGGCCGCCACCGCGGTGCCGCACGCGGAGATCCTCAAGCAGGCGCAGCCCATCCTCGCGAAGGAAGGCGTGAAGCTGGAGATCAAGGTATTCGCCGACTACGTGCAGCCGAACACGCAGGTGGTCGAGAAGCACATTGACCTGAACTATTTCCAGACCGGGCCCTACCTCGACGCATTCAACCGCGAGCACGGCACCCACCTGGTGCCGATCACGGGCGTGCACATCGAGCCGTTCGGCGCCTATTCGCGCAGGATCAAGAACATCGACCAGTTGCCCGCGGGCGCCACCGTGGCGCTGCCGAACGATCCCAGCAACGAGGGTCGCGCCCTGCTGCTGCTCGCGCACAACGGCCTGATCACGCTGAAGGACCCGGGCAACGCGCTGGCCACGCCGAAGGACATCACGGCAAACCCGAAGCAGCTCAGGTTCAAGGAGCTGGAGGCGGCGATGCTGCCGCGCACGCTGGATGAAGTGGACCTGGCGCTGATCAACACCAACTACGCGCTGGCGGCCGGGCTGAACCCCACCCGGGACGCCCTGCTGATCGAGAGCAAGGATTCGCCCTACGTGAACTACCTGGTGGGCCGCGCCGACAACGAGCACGACCCACGCGTGCAGAAGCTCGCAAAGGCCCTGACCAGCCCCGCGATCAAGGCCTACATCGAGCAGAAGTACAAGGGCGCGGTGCTGCCAGCGTTCTGATTCACCCGCAGGAGCGCACCCGGTGCGCGATGGCTTTTGGCCTCGATCAAGCACCAGAGCGATCGCGCACAGGGTGCGCTCCTGCGGGTCAAGCGTGCTTCAGCCGCTCAGGCGGCCGCCATCTGCTTCGGGATCGAGCGGTTGGTGTGCGTGATGCGGTTGTTCGCGTCCACGTAGACGCAGGTGGGCTGGAACTGCGCCAGCTCCTTCTCGTCGAGCTGGGCGAACGCGGCGATGATGATGAGGTCGCCCACTTCCACGCTGCGCGCGGCGCTGCCGTTCACCGAGATGATGCCCGAGCCTTCCTCGGCGCGCAGCGCGTAGGTGACGAAACGCTCGCCGTTGTTGATGTCCCAGGCGTGGATCTGCTCGTATTCGCGGATGCCCGCGGCGTCCAGCAGCTCGCCGTCGATCGCGATCGAACCCTCGTAGTGCAGCTCGGCATGGCTGACGGTGGCGCGGTGGATCTTCGCCTTGAACATGTTCAGGTGCATGACTTCAGGTTCCTGCGGGAACGGCCCGCGTGGCTGCGCATTATCGAACCGCCGACATTGCACCGCAACATCGGTCCTTCAGCCAGGAAATGCGGGCAGTTCAGTCGAATGGCAAGTTGTCGATGAGCCGAGTGGTGCCCAGCCGTGCGGCGATCAGCGCCACCAGGCCTTCGCGCTCGCCGTCGGCCGGCTCGGCCAGGTCCTCGGCGCGACGGATCACGGCGTAGTCGGGCACGAATCCCGCCCGCTCCAGCTTCGACTGCGCGGCTTCCTCGATGATGCGCCGTGCATGCCCTTTCTCCAGCAGTTCGCGCATCTGCTCCAGGGTCTGCCGGATCAGCGGCGCCAGCGCCCGCTCCGCGTCGGACAGGTACTGGTTGCGCGAACTCAGCGCCAGTCCGTCCTCGGCACGGAGGGTCGGCGCGCCGATCACCTTCACCGGCAGCGCCAGGTCGCCGACCATGCGCTCGATCACCTTGAGCTGCTGGAAGTCCTTCTGGCCGAACACCGCGAGGTCCGGCTGGACCATGTTGAACAGCTTGCACACCACGGTCGCCACGCCGTCGAAATGGCCGGGGCGATGCGCGCCCTCCAGCGTGTCGGTGATCCCGGGCACGTGGATGCTCGCGCCCTCGCCGGCGCCGAACGGGTACATCGTCGCCACCTCGGGCGCGAACAGCAGGTCGCAGCCGTTCTCGGCCAGGCCGGCCTGGTCCTGCGCCAGCGTACGCGGGTAGCGCGCGAAATCCTCGTTCGGGCCGAACTGGGTGGGGTTGACGAACACGCTGGCGACCACGCGGTCGGCGCGCGCCCGCGCCAGCCTCAGCAGCGAGTAATGACCCGCGTGCAGGTTGCCCATGGTCGGCACCAGCGCCACCGTCTGACCCTGGCTGCGCCAGCTGCGGATCGCGGCGCGCAGGGCCGGAAGGTCTTGCACAGTCTGCATTCGGAAACCGCCGTTCTCAGTTGAAGCAGTGCTCGGGAGCGGGGAACGCCCCGCTGCGCACGTCCGCCGCATACGCCGCGATCGCCGCCGCCACAGAATCGCGGCCAGCCAGGAAATCCTTGCTGAACTTGGGGCGCTTGCCGGGGGTGATGCCCAGCATGTCCTGGATCACCAACACCTGGCCGTCGCAATGCGGGCCTGCGCCGATGCCGATCACCGGGATGCTCAGCGCCCTGGTCACCCGTTCGCCCAGCGCGCCGGGCACGCCTTCCAGCACCAGCAGGTCGGCGCCCGCCGCCTGCACCGACTGTGCCTCGGCCAGGATGCGCTCGGCGGTTTCCTGCTCGCGGCCCTGGATGCGGAAGCCGCCGAACTTGTGCACCGACTGCGGAGTGAGACCCAGGTGGGCGCAGACCGGGATCGCCCGCGCCACCAGCGCCGCGGTCGCGTCGAGGATGTGCGGTGCGGCGCCCTCGATCTTCACCATCGCCGCACCCGCCTCGCCCACCAGCCGCGCGCCGGCTTCCAGCACGTGCGGCAGGTCGCGGTCGGCCATGAACGGCAGGTCGGCGACCAGCAGCGTGGCGGACAGCCCGCGCGCAACCGCCTGCGTGTGGTAGACCATGTGGTCCAGCGTCACCGGCAAGGTGCTCTTGTGGCCCTGGACCACCATGCCCAGGGAATCGCCCACCAGGGCCACATCGATGCTGGCCAGTTCCAGTTGCGCGGCGAGGCTGTAGTCGTAGGCGGTGAGCATCGCGATGCGGCGGCCTTCGGCCTTCATCGCGTGCAGGCCGGGCACGGTGACCGGTTTGCGGGCAGGAGCAGTGGCGGGATCGACGTACACGGTGTCATCTCGTCGGCGGGGGTCAGCGGATTATCCGCTGCACCGCATCATTCGGCCAGTCGATATCGGCCAGGCACTCGCAGCCCTGCGTATCCACGGCGGCGAGCAGGTCGGCCACGCGGCCCTGCCCCGGCAGCTGGAGGTCCGGCGCAATGTCGCCGAGCGGCAACAGCACGAAAGCGCGCGCGCCGATGCGTGGGTGCGGCAGGGTCAGTCGCGCGTCGTCGAGCTGCACGCCGTCGATGTGCAACAGGTCGAGATCCAGCGTGCGCGGGCCATTGCGCGCGGCGCGCACGCGGCCGGCGTGCTGCTCAATCGTCAGCAGCGCCTCGAGCAGCGCGTGCGGGCCCAGGCCGGTATCCAGCAGTACCGCGGCATTGAGAAAAGGCGGCTGCTCCAGCACGCCCCAGGGCGGCGTGCGGTACAAGCGCGAGCGGCGCAGCACGCGCGTGCCGGGCAGGCGTACCAGCGCATCCACGGCTTCCAGCAACTGCCGTCGCGGATCGCCCAGATTGCCGCCCAGCGCGATGTAGGCTGCGGTCACGCCGGTTTCGACTTGCTCGCCGCCGGCCTGCGCCGACGCCGCTTGCGTACCGGGCCGGCAGTCGGCGGGGCCGCCTCCGGCTCGCCGCCGCCGTGCGCCGGCAGCGCCGCCGCCAGCGTCTCGTGCGGCAGCTGCTGGGCGTGGTCCCACCACAGGCCCAGTTCGCGGATCGCCGGCGATTCGTGCGCGCGCAGCAGCAGGAAATCGAACGCGGCGCGGAAGCGCGGATGCGCCAGCAGGCGCAGCACCTTCTTGCGCTGTACCTGCTCGAAACGCGGCTGCAGCGACCAGATCTCCTCCATGGTGAAGGTGAAGCGGCGCGGTATCGCCACGCGCTGGCATTGCTCGCCCACCACCTGCATCGCGGCGCGCGCCCAGGCTTCGGTGGCATCCTTGCCGCGGGCGATCTGCTGCTGTGCCAGATCACGCACCTCGCCCCACAGCAGCACCGCGAACAGGAAGGCCGGCGTCACCGACTTGCCCTCGGCGACGCGCGCGTCGGTGTTCTCCAGACCCTGCTCCACCAGCGCGCGCAACGCCTCGTCGCCACGCTTCAGCGCACGGGCGGTGGCCGGGAACAGGAATTTCAGCAGGCCGCACTGCTCGAGCATGCGGAAGCTCTTCAACCCGTGCCCGGCCAGGAACATCTTCAGCGATTCGTCGAACAGCCGCGCCGGCGCCGCCTCGGCCAGCAAGGGACCAAGCTCCGCGAACGGTGCCGCCGCCGCCGCATCGATGCTGAAGCCGAGCTTGGCGGCCAGCCGCGCAGCCCGCAGCATCCGCACCGGATCCTCGCGGTAGCGCGTGGCCGGTTCGCCGATCAGGCGCAGCACGTGGTCCTGCAGGTCCTGCATGCCGCCCACGTAATCGCGCACGGAGAAATCGCTGACGCCGTAGTACATCGCGTTGACGCGGAAATCGCGGCGCAGCGCATCCTCCTCGATCGTGCCCCACACGTTGTCGCGCACGATGCGGCCGTCGACGATATGGCGCTCGCCCTCCGCGCCCTCCTCCTCGCCGGTGCCGCGGAAGGTGGCCACCTCGATGATCTCCGGGCCGAACACCACATGCGCCAGCCGGAAGCGGCGCCCGATCAATCGGCAATTGCGGAACAGCTTCTTCACCTCGTCCGGTGTGGCGTTGGTCGCCACGTCGAAATCCTTGGGCCGGCCACCCAGCAGGAGGTCGCGCACCGCGCCGCCGACCAGGAACGCGTCGTAGCCGGCCTCGTTGAGGCGATACAGCACGCGCAGCGCGGCCTTGCTGATGTTCTTGCGGGAAATCGTGTGCTGCTCGCGCGGGATGATGCGCAGCGCGGGCATGACGTCGTTCCTGGCTTCGGAATTCAAGCGTGTGGAGTCCTTGCGGGTATCGTGTCCGGCACGCGGCCAAGGCGGCGGCGCGGCGGCTTGCAGCCGCTCATCTTACCTGCCGTCGCCGGGGCATTGCCGGGCGAAACAATTCCGCTATACTAGCGCGCTCCGCGTCAATCCGCTCCCATCGTCTAGTGGCCCAGGACACCGCCCTCTCAAGGCGGGAACACGAGTTCGAACCTCGTTGGGAGCGCCATCTGCCTGTGCGATTCGTCCGGAATCGTCGCGGTGTCGTCGGCAGCGAACGACTTCAGGCGCTCGCCCTGCGCCGACGCCACCCGTGGCCGTCCATGGCCGCGCTCCCAGGAAGCACCCGGGGCGGCCCGTCGGCCGCGTCGCCGGGTTCCCTGGCAGCGACCACGCAACCGATCCGCGTCGTCGCTTTTCGACCCCGGCTTCCAGGCGCGACGCAGCATGGCTGCATCGTGCGCCACGCAGACGGGAGCGGCTGCCGAATCCCCGCGGACAACCTGTCGCAGATCCGACGCATCGAGCCAGGCCATTTCCGATGACGGCGGGCATCCCGCCTCCCCCGACCGGGCTTCCCGTCCGCCGCCGCTTCCGCAATGGGGCATCCAGCGATCCGAAACCGCCTTGCGGCTTGCGGAAACGCGGGCGTACGAACGCCTCGCCCTCCCGAAACTCGCTCCGGCAAGGGAACGAGGAGACAGCCGCGGGTCACCGCAGCGGCTTCTCACCCGGCGCGCATTGCAGTCATACTTGCCAACGCCACAACGCAAGAGCCCCGCCCCATGACCTTTGTCGTCACCGACAACTGCATCAAGTGCAAGTACACCGACTGCGTGGAAGTCTGCCCGGTCGATGCCTTCCATGAAGGTCCGAACTTCCTGGTGATCGACCCGGACGAATGCATCGACTGCACGCTGTGCGAGCCGGAATGCCCGATCAACGCGATCTACCCGGAAGACGACGTGCCCGCCGGCCAGGAGGGTTACGTGGCGCTGAACGCCGAACTGGCGAAGGCGTGGCCGGTGATCACCGAACGCAAGGACGG
>Ga0187815_10000616_pt1 | contig 17010 bp, 15 predicted proteins | sample NC_S_5_FD_132962 | JGI IMG/M metagenome (GOLD analysis project Ga0187815, IMG submission 132962) | Wetland sediment microbial communities from Neuse River Estuary, North Carolina, USA - ASW-S_5 | ecosystem: Environmental > Aquatic > Freshwater > Wetlands > Sediment | place: USA: North Carolina...
GCCGCCTCGCAGGCCTGGGTCGACAAGCTGCAGGCCGACGGCCCCGACGTGGCCAGCCGCAAGGCCTCGCAGATGACGCTGGACGCGTTCGGTCCGCTGCTGCCGGAACTGGTAGGCGGTTCGGCGGACCTCGCCGGCTCCAACCTGACGATCTGGAAGGGCTCGGTCAGCGTCACCGAGGCCAGCCCGAACGCCAATTACATGCATTACGGCGTGCGCGAGTTCGGCATGACCGCGATCGGCACGGGCGTCGCCTTGCACGGCGGCTTCATCCCCTACGACGCCACCTTCCTGGTGTTCTCCGACTATGCACGCAACGCGGTGCGCATGAGCGCGCTGATCCCGGCGCACTCCATCCACGTCTACACCCATGACTCGATCGGCCTGGGCGAAGACGGACCCACCCATCAGCCGGTGGAACATCTCGCCAGCCTCCGTTACATCCCGAACAACCGGGTGTGGCGCCCCTGCGATGCAGTGGAGTCGGCGGTGTCCTGGAAGGCGGCGATCGAGCGCAGGGACGGTCCGTCCTGCCTGGTGTTCTCGCGCCAGACCCTCAAGCACCAGCAGCGCAGCGCGCAGCAGCTGGCCGGCATCGCGCGCGGTGCCTACGTGCTGTCCGACCCGGCCGACACGAAGTTCAAGGCCATCCTGATCGCCACCGGCTCCGAGGTGGAGCTGGCGATGGAGGCGATGCGCGCGCTGGCACAGCAGGGTGTGCCAGTGCGCGTGGTGTCGATGCCGTGCACGGAGATCTTCGACGCGCAGCCGGTGGAATATCGCGAAGGCGTGCTGCCCGGCTGGTGCCGTGCGCGCGTGGCGGTGGAGGCGGGCATCGCCGATTTCTGGCGCAAGTACGTGGGCCTGGACGGCGAGGTGATCGGCATGAACAGCTTCGGCGCCTCGGCGCCGGCGGAACAGCTGTTCGACTACTTCGGCTTCACCGTGGCCAACGTCGTCGATGCGGTGAAGCGCGTCGCTGGCTGAGTGATGCGTCCCAGGACAGGAACGCCGCGGAATTTCCGCGGCGTTCCTGTTTACCGTAGGAGCGCACCCTGTGCGCGATCTGGCGCTTGAGCGAAGCCGAGGGCCACCGCGCGCAGGGTGCGCCCCCCACGGCGTCGCGGCTTATGCTGCCAGCAACTCGGCGAGATGCTGCGGATCGCGCGCCAGTTCGTGCGCACCCGCCAACTCCAGCTCCTCGCGGCTGCCGAAGCCCCACAGCACGCCGATGCCGCGCACGCGGTTCGCCACCGCCCCTTCGACATCGAAGCGGCGGTCGCCGATCATCGCGGCCTGCCCGGGCGACGCGCCGAAATCGGCCAGGGCGGCAGCGATCATCGATGCCTTCTCGCTGTGCGGGCTGGACGGGTCGGGGCCGTACAGTCGCGCAAATGCCTTGCCGAACGGCAGGTGCTCGATGATCGGCCGCGCGTGGCGTTCGGGCTTGCTGGTGACCACGGCCATGGCGTGACCGGCCGCCTGCAGCCGCCCGATGGCCGTCGCGATGCCGGGGTAGACCGCATGTTCGCGCCAGCCCAGCGTGGCGAAGCGCTCGTGGTAGTAATCCACCGCCGCCTCGATGCGTCCGGCGTCGTGGCCGAGCAACGGCGCGAAGCTGTGCCGCAGCGGCGGCCCGATCCACGGCCGCAGGTCGGCGGGAGCGGGCACGCCGAGCTTCGCCAGCGCATGGCGGATGCACGCCGTGATGCCCGGTTCGGAATCGATCAGCGTGCCGTCGAGGTCGAACAGGCAGAGCACTATTTCGCGGCCCGGGCCTTCAATGCGGCCACCGCGGGCAGTTCCTTGCCCTCGAGGAATTCCAGGAACGCGCCGCCGCCGGTGGAGATGTAGGACACCTTGTCGGCGATGCCGTACTTGTCCACCGCGGCCAGCGTGTCGCCACCGCCGGCAATCGAAAACGCGGACGAGGCGGCGATCGCGCGGGCCAGCGTCTCGGTGCCCCTGCCGAACGCATCGAACTCGAACACGCCAACCGGCCCGTTCCACACCACGGTGCCGGCCCTGGCGATCAGCTCGGCGTAGCGGCGTGCGGTCTCGGGGCCGATGTCGAGGATCATCTCGTCGTCCTGCACCGCGTCCACAGCCTTCACCGTGGCCGGTGCGTTGGCGGAGAACGCCGGCGCCACCACCACGTCGACCGGCAGCGGCACCTCGGCGCCGCGGCGCCGGGCGTCGGCGAGCACCTTCTTCGCGGCGTCGATCAGGTCGGGCTCGACCAGCGAATTGCCCACCGAATGGCCGAGTGCGGCGATGAAGGTGTTGGCGATGCCGCCGCCCACGATCAGCTGGTCCACCTTGCCGATCAGGTTGTCCAGCAGGGTCAGCTTGGTGGAGACCTTGGAGCCGGCCACGATCGCCAGCAGCGGGTGCGCCGGATGCTCCAGCGCCTTGCCCAGCGCGTCCAGTTCGGCGCACAGCAGCGGGCCGGCGGCGGCGACCGGAGCGTACCTGATCACGCCGTGGGTGGAGGCCTGGGCACGATGCGCAGTACCGAAGGCGTCCATCACGAAGATGTCGCACAGCGCGGCGTACTTCTTCGACAGCGCCTCGTCGTCCTTGCCTTCGCCCACGTTCATGCGGCAGTTCTCCAGCACCACCACCTCGCCGTCGGCGACGTCCACGCCGTCGAGGTAGTCGCGTACCAGGCGCACCGGCTTGCCGAGCCGCTCGCCCAGCCACGCCGCCACCGGGGCGAGCGAGGAGGCCTCGTCGAACTGGCCTTCCCTGGGTCGGCCGAGATGCGACATCACCATCACCCTGGCGCCGGCGTCGCGCGCGGCCGCGATGGTCGGCAGGGCGGCGTCGAGGCGCTGGGTGGAGGTGATCCGGCCGTGGTCGTCGATCGGCACGTTCAGGTCTTCGCGGATCAGCACGCGCTGGCCGTGGAGGTCGAGGTCGCTCATGCGGGTGACGGACACGTGGGAACTCCCGTGGTTCGGAAAAAGGCTGCCGGGCCGGCAGGAACCCCGCATTGTCCGACCCGCCCGGGAGCGATGCAAATTACACTGCGGACTTTCCGCGGCGGGGATTGCACCATGGCTACCGGTCTCGTGCTGTACGGTTACTGGCGTTCCAGCGCCGCCTATCGCGTGCGCATCGCCCTGGGACTGAAGGGGCTGCCCTGGGAAAGCCGGCCCGTGCACCTGGTGAAGGACGGCGGCGAGCAGCATGCGTCGGGCTACGCGGCGATGAACCCGCAGCAGCTGGTGCCCAGCCTGCGCGACGGCGAACGGGTGCTGACGCAGTCGCTGGCGATCATGGAATACCTGGAGGAAACCCGCCCGGAACCGTCGCTGTTGCCCGCCGACGCGCGCGGCCGCGCGCGGGTGCGGTCGCTGGCGCAACTGGTGGCCTGCGACGTCCATCCGCTGGGCAACCTGCGCGTGCTGCAATACCTGGAACGCGAACTGGGCGTCGGCGAGGCGCAGCGTGGCGCGTGGTCGCGGCACTGGATCGCCACCGGCTTCGCCGCACTGGAGGCCATGCTGGCCGGCAACGCGGCCACCGGCCGCTACTGCCACGGCGACACGCCGGGACTGGCCGACGCTTGCCTGGTGCCGCAGGTGTACAACGCGCGGCGCTGGAAGCTGCCGCTGGACGACTATCCGACGATCCGGCGTATCGACGCTGCGTGCGGGGAGCTGGAGGCGTTTCGCAGTGCTGCGCCCGAGGTGCAGGCGGATGCGCCGGCGCCGTAGCGGCTGTCGCATGCTGTCGGCGGATAGCAGAGCAAAACGGCTTGCCTGATGTCATGAGCGTGCAGTGCTGCACGCTCATGACTCGCCGGGATCGACTGGTCGTCGATCCCCACTCCGTCAGCCAATCGCGCAGTGATTGGCTGACGTGCGGGCCATCCGTGGCCCGCTTCTGGCAGGCCGCTTGCGGCGGCCTGTCAGAACCCCATGCCGTAGGGATCGTTGCTGCCGCCCATCAACGCGTTGCTGTCCGAGCTGCCGCCGCCCTCGGCGAGGCGGATCTTGAGCGCCAGGCCGTCGCGCGAGTCGGCCTTGTTGAGCGCCTCCTCCAGTTCGATGCGGCCTTCCTTGTACAGCCGGTACAGCGACTGGTCGAAGGTCTGCATGCCGTCCTGCAGGCTGCGGTCCATCGCCTCCTTCACCTCGTGGATCTGGCCGCGGCGGATCATGTCGCGGATCAGCGGGGTGTTCAGCAGCACCTCCACCGCGGGCAGGCGGCGGCCGTCCTTGCCCACCACCAGGCGCTGGCTGATCACCGCGCGCAGGTTCAGCGCGAGGTTCATCAGCACGTTCTTGTGCGCCGATTCGGGGAAGAAGTTGAGGATGCGTTCCAGCGTCTGGTCGGCGTTGTTGGAGTGCAGGGTGGCCAGGCAGAGGTGGCCGGTCTCGGAGAACGAGATCGCCGCTTCCATCGTGTCGGTGTCGCGGATCTCGCCGATCATGATCACGTCCGGCGCCTCGCGCATCGCGTTCTTCAGCGCTTCGTGGTAGGTGTGCGTGTCCAGGCCCACCTCGCGCTGGTTGACGATGGAGCGCTTGTGCCGGTGCAGGTATTCGATCGGGTCCTCGATGGTGAGGATGTGGCCCGCGGAGTTGGTGTTGCGGTGGTCGATCATCGAGGCCAGCGTGGTCGACTTGCCCGAGCCGGTGGCGCCCACCACCAGGATCAGCCCGCGCGGCTCCATGATCAGCTCGCGGAAGATCGGCGGCAGCTGCAGCTGCTCGACGTTGGGGATCTCGCTCTTGATGGCGCGGATCACCATGCCCACTTCGCCACGCTGCTTGAACACGTTGATGCGGAAGCGCCCGGCTTCCTTCACCGCCAGCGCCATGTTGAGTTCGAGGTCGCGCTCGAACTGCGGCACCTGGCCCTCGTCCATCAGCGAGTAGGCGATCTTCTTGACCATGCCGCCCGGAAGCCCGGTGTTGCCGAGCGGGTAGAGCTTGCCCTCGACCTTGATGTTCACCGGGGCGCCGGTGGACAGGAACATGTCCGAGGCGCCCTTGTCGACCATCAACTTGAGGAAGTAACCGATATCCACGCCGAATCCCCTATCAGTGCTCGTTGCAATGAGCGATTGTGCACGCCCACAATACGCGCAGAAGCTTAATCAGGAATGCGTGATGGTGCACATCTCCCTTTCGTCGGCCGGACGCCCGATGCCCTCGCGGAAGCCCGCGCGCTGGCTGGCTCTGGCCAGCCTGCTGGTTCTGGCCGGCTGCGCCAGCGTGCCCCCGCCGAACGAGGCGATGAACCTGGCGCAGTCGCAGCTGCAGGCCGCGCGTGACGCCGGCGCGGCCGACTACGACCCGGTGGATCTGGGCTTCGCCCAGGACAAGTTCCAGCAGGCGCAGGGCGCGATGGCCGCCCGCAAGTACGCCCAGGCGGCCGACCTGGCCGCCGAGTCGCGGGCGGATGCCGAGCTGGCGCGGGTAAAGGCCAACCTCGGCGCGGCGCGGGCGAAGATCCAGTCCAAGATGACCGCGAACGCCGAGTTGCGCGAGCAGGGCGCACAGGCCGCCGCGGCGGCGGCAGCGGAGTTCGCCAAGCCGCTGCCGATGCCGGCCACCGCCGGTTCGGCTCCCGCCCCGGCAGGTTCGGCGGCGCTGCCGCCCGCCGCGCCGCTGGAGGACATGCCGGCGCCCCCGGCCTCGGTGCTGTCGGCGCCGCCGTCAGGGCAGGGCTTCCAGACCGTGCCCGCGCAGAACCCGCCTTCGCAGAACCAGGATTCGAACGCAACGCAGGGTTTCCAGCCCGTGGGAGGCCAGCCATGAAGCGCGTCGCCACCATGATGGCCGCCAGCCTGATGGCGCTCGGCATCGTCGCCACCGCCCAGGCGCGCCGGGACGACATCGACGTGAGCCGGCTGACCGGCAACCTCGACCAGCTCGCCAGCGATCCGGTACTGGGCAACTACGCCCAGGCCGAGCAGGCGCTGGCGCGCAACGCGATCAGCCAGCTGGCGCAGGCCGATTCGAAGGAGCGGCCGCATGCGCTGTACATGGCCGAGCGGCAGGTGGACCTGGCCCGGGCCTCCGCCCAGTTGCAGGACGCCCAGCTGAAGCTGGCCCAGCTCGACCGCGAGCACGACCAGATCCAGCTGGAGAACACCCGCCGCGACGCCGAGACGGCGCGACGCGAGCTGGAGCGCCAGCGGCTGCAGTACCAGATGGCGCAGGAAGAGGCGCAGCGCCTGCAGGAGCAGGGTGAGGCTTATTCGCAGGCCGCCGAGCAGGCCCAGGCCGAGGCGGCCAAGGCCAAGAGGCTGGCCGAGGCGCAGAGCCGTGTGGCCCGTGCCGCCAAGCGTGAGGCCGAACTGGCCGCGAAGGCCGCCAAGGCCATGCGTGCGCAGATGCAGCAAGACAGTGGCAAGCCGTAACAAACTGTTCCGACAGCATTTAATGCGGATTTCACGACACCGCGGCAACTCGCCGCGGTCGTTGATGCGAAGGCTTGCGGCACTTTTCCGCGGGGAGTAGGGTCAACGCCATGGAGCCGTTCCGCTCCATGCCCGCCGGTCCGAACCATGCACCATTCCCTCGCCAGTGTTCCGCCCGCAACCGCTCAGCCGGTTCGGGCGGGCGAGAGCGTGCGCGCACGGATCGGATCCGGCGGAGGGGCGCGTTCCTGCGCCCGCATGCTCACTCACGAGGAGGTTGGATCATGTTCGAAAACCAGCAGCGTGATGACGTCGAAGCATTGATGAAGGCGGATGCCGAATTCCGCCGCCTGTATCAGCACCATCGGGAACTCGACAGCAAGGTGCACGACGCCGAGATCGGCGTGTTGCCGCTGGACGACGTCACCCTTGCCTGCATGAAGAAGGAAAAGCTGCACGCCAAGACGCGCCTGGAGCGCATGTGGGAAGGCCGCCGCCAGCTTTTCAGCTGAATCCCAGCAACCCCTGATCCCGACGGCCCCGGCAAGCTTCCGCCCAGGAAGATCGCCGGGGCCGCGACGTTTCTGCCGGGCCCGATCCTGCCCGGCTCGTCCGCGACGCTCGGCTATCATGAGCGTTTTCCGGTTGCGCTGGCGCGCGCCGGCCAGCCACGCGACGGAGCCCCCATGACGGTGCAGCAAAGCGTTCTCGACCTGATCGGCCACACCCCGATGCTGCGCGCGCAGCGACTCGACACCGGGCCGTGCGAGCTGTTCCTGAAGCTGGAGAGCGCGAACCCCGGCGGCTCGATCAAGGACCGCATCGGCCTGTCGATGATCGAGGGCGCGGAACGGGCCGGCAAGATCAAGCCCGGCGCGATCCTGGTCGAGGGCACCGCCGGCAACACCGGGCTTGGCCTCGCGCTGGTGGCGCAGGCAAAGGGCTACCGGCTGATCCTCGTGGTGCCGGACAAGATGAGCCGCGAGAAGATCTTCAACCTCAAGGCGATGGGCGCCGAAGTGGTGCTCACCCGCTCCGACGTGGCCAAGGGCCATCCCGAGTACTACCAGGACATGGCCGAGCGCATCGCCCGCGAAACGCCCGGCGCGTATTTCATCAACCAGTTCGGCAACCCGGACAATCCCCGCGCGCACATCGAGAGCACCGGGCCGGAGATCCTCGAGCAGATGGATGGCCGCGTCGATGCCGTGGTGGTGGGCTGCGGTTCGTCCGGCACCCTGACCGGCCTGTCGCAGTACTTCGCCAGGACGTCGCCGCACACCGAGATCGTGCTCGCCGATCCGGTCGGCTCCATCCTCGCCCAGTACATCAACGAGGGCACGCTCTCCACCAAGTCGGCCAGCTGGCTGGTGGAAGGCATCGGCGAGGATTTCCTGCCGACCATCAGCGATTTCTCGCGGGTGAAGAAAGCCTATGCGATCTCCGACAAGGAGAGCTTCCTCGCCGCGCGCGAACTTCTGGCGAAGGAGGGCGTGCTCGGCGGTTCCTCCACCGGCACCCTGCTGGCCGCGGCGTTGAAGTACTGCCGCGAGCAGACCGCGCCGAAGCGCGTGGTGACCCTGGTCTGCGACACCGGCAACAAGTACCTGTCCAAGCTCTACAACGACTACTGGATGCTGGACAACGGCTTCCTCGAGCGTGAGCAGCACGGCGATCTGCGCGACCTGCTGCTGCGCCCGTTCGCCAAGCGCGACACCGTGGTGATCGGCCCGAACGAGTTGCTGATCACCGCCTACACGCGCATGAAGCTGTACGACGTCTCGCAGCTGCCGGTGATGGACGGCAACAAGCTGGTGGGCATCGTCGACGAATCGGACGTGCTGCTGCACGTGCACGCCGACGAGACGCGGTTCCGCGATCCGGTGTCGGTGGCGATGATCACCGACCTGCAGATGCTCGACGTGCGCTCGCCGATCGAATCGCTGCTGCCGGTGTTCGAGCGCGGCCACGTGGCGATCGTGATGGACGGCGAACAGTTCATGGGCCTGATCACCCGCATCGACTTGCTGAACTGGCTGCGCCGCAAGGTGAACTGAACGGCTCCAGGGCGTGTCGAAAGCGGAATGAAACGCAGGCACGGCACAGTCGCCGCCTGCGCCGGTCCGCCCGGCACGCACCAACCAGACAGGAGCTTCCGTCATGTGTGGAATCGTCGCCGCCGCCGCCCAGCGTGACGTGGCCCCCCTGCTTATCGCCGGCCTCAAGGCGCTGGAATACCGCGGCTACGATTCGGCCGGCCTGGCCGTGCTGGAGGGCGGCGAAATCCATCGCGTGCGCGCCAAGGGCAAGGTGCGCGAGATGGAAGCGCAGTACCTCGCCGCGCCGTTCCCCGGCGGCACCGGCATCGCGCATACGCGCTGGGCCACCCATGGCGAGCCGAACGAGGCGAACGCACACCCGCACGTCGCCGGCCGCGTGGCGATCGTGCACAACGGCATCATCGAGAACTACGCCAGCCTGCGCGAGGAGCTCAAGGCACGCGGCCACGTGTTCACTTCCGAGACCGACACCGAGGTGATCGCCGCGCTGATCGAGGAACGCCTTGCCGGCGGCCTCGCCCTGCGCGAGGCGGTGCTGGCCGTGGTGCGGGGGCTGGAAGGCGCCTATGCGATCGCCGCCATCAGCCGTGACGAGCCTGGCCGCGTGGTCGGCGCCCGCCGTGGTGCGCCGCTGCTGGTGGGCGTGGGCATCGGCGAGCACTTCCTCGGCTCGGATGCGCAGGCGCTGATCCAGGTCACCAACCGGATGATCCATCTCGACGAGGACGACGTCGTCGAGATCAGCCGCGATCACGTGCAGGTGTTCGGCCTCGACGGCCGTCCGGTCGAGCGCGCGGTGTACGAGAGCGAGTTGTCCGCCGACGCGGTGGAGCGCGGCGAGTACCGCCACTACATGCAGAAGGAGATCTTCGAGCAGCCGCGTGCGGTGGCCGACACGCTGGAGTCGCGCCTGGGCGCGAACGGCGTGCTGCCGAACATCTTCGGCGTGGGCGGCGACGAGTTGCTGGCGAAGGTGCGCGGCGTGCACATCGTCGCCTGCGGCACCAGCTACCACGCCGGCATGGTGGCGAAATACTGGATCGAGGAATACGCGCGCCTGCCGGTCGCCGTCGAAGTGGCCAGCGAGTACCGCTACCGCGAGGCGGTGGTGCCGGAGGGCACGCTGTTCGTGGCGATCTCGCAGTCCGGCGAAACCGCGGACACGCTGGCCGCGATGCGCGAGTCGCGCCGCCGTGGCTACCTCGGCACGCTGGCGATCTGCAATGTGCCCGAGTCCTCGGTGGTGCGCGAGGCGGACCTCAAGCTGATGACCCGTGCCGGCCCCGAGATCGGTGTGGCCTCGACCAAGGCGTTCACCACCCAGCTCGCCGCGCTGGCGCTGCTGTCCCTGCGGCTGGCGCGGCAGCGCGGGCTGGACGATGCGCGTCACGCGGACCTGTGCGTGCAGCTGCAGTCCCTGCCGCGGGCGATCGAGCGCGCGCTGGCGCTGGAGCCGCAGATCGTCGAACTGGCCGAACATTTCATCCCGCGGCACCACGCGCTGTTCCTCGGCCGTGGCGCGCAGTTCCCGGTGGCGCTGGAGGGTTCGCTCAAGCTCAAGGAAATCTCCTACATCCACGCCGAGGCCTATCCCGCGGGCGAGCTCAAGCACGGTCCGCTGGCGCTGGTGGACGAGGACATGCCGGTGGTGGCGGTGGCGCCGAACGGCCCGTTGCTGGACAAGCTGAAGTCCAACCTGCAGGAAGTGCGCGCCCGCGGCGGCGAGCTGATCGTGTTCGCCGACAGCGATGCGCCGATGGACGGCAACGCCGCGCGCGGCCACCTGCTGCGCATCGACGGCGGCGGCAGCTTCATCGCCCCGGCGGTGTTCACCGTGCCGCTGCAACTGCTCGCCTACCATGTGGCCGTGCTGCGCGGCACCGACGTGGACCAGCCGCGCAACCTGGCCAAGTCCGTCACGGTGGAGTGAGTCGCCCGCAGTGCGTCAGGCACCTGGAGCCGCAATAACGAGAAAGCCGGCAGTTGCCGGCTTTTTCTTGCAAGTGCGGCCATGGATGGCCGCCCGTTCGATTCCCGCGATCGGGGACGACCGTAAAGATCACCCCTCGCTGTGCTGATACTGCGGCGACATCGGCATCATCAGGGAATTCTCGTTGTACATCACCCAGATCGACGCGCCCAGCACGATCACCACCAGCACGATGGTGAAGATGAAGGCCATCATGTTCCAGCCGCCTTCGGAATGCGTATCGAGGTGCAGGAAGTAGACGATGTGCACCAGGATCTGCACGACCGCCAGCAGCAGCACGAGGGTGATCGTCAGCCAGCGGTTGTCGAACACGTGCCCCATCACCAGCCAGAACGGGATGGCGGTGAGGATCGCCGCCAGCACGAAGCCGGTGAGGTAGCCGCGCAGGCTGCCCTGGTGTACGTGCAGGGCGTCGTCGCCGTGGCCGGATGCAGTGGGATGGCTCATCGCAGCACTCCTGCCAGGTAGACGAAGCTGAAGACGCCGACCCAGACCAGGTCCAGGAAGTGCCAGAACATGCTCAGGCAGCGCAGCCGCCGGATGTTGGCCTCGGTGAGGCCGAACTTGCCCAGCTGCACCATCAGCACGATCAGCCACAGGATGCCGACGGACACGTGCAGACCGTGCGTGCCGACCAGGGTGAAGAACGAGGACAGGAAGGCGCTGCGATCGGGGCCGGCACCCGCCTCGATCATGTGGTGGAACTCGTGCAGTTCCAGCCCCACGAAGCCTGCCGCCAGCAAGCCGGCCACCGCCAGCCAGGCCAGCATGGCGCGCTTGCGCTGTCGCGCCATTTCCAGCATCGCGAAACCGAAGGTCACCGACGACAGCAGCAGCAGGGCCGTGTTCACCGCCAAGCCGGGCAGGTCGAGTATCTGCGCGGCCGACGGCCCTCCCGCGTCGTTCGTGCCCAGCACGGCATAGCATGCGAACAGCGACGCGAAGATGAAGCAGTCGCTCATCAGGTAGATCCAGAACCCGAGCAGGGTTCCGTTGTGAGCGGGCGGTTCCTCGTGGCAGAGGAACGCGGTGGGGGCGACACCGGCGGTATCGACGACCGTGGCGTTCATGCGCCTGCTCCCTGGGTTCCCGCCTGCCAATTGCCGCTGTGTTCGAACGCGCGCACCTCGTCCACCGGAATGTGGAACTCGCGGTGGTAGTTGAAGGTGTGTGCGATGGTCGCCACCACGATGCCCACGAAGGATGCCGCGGCCAGCCACCAGATGTACCAGACCAGGCCGAAGCAGCAGGCGAAGGACAGCGCGCCGATGATCGCGCCCGCGGCGGTGTTCTTCGGCATGTGGATCGGGTTGAAGCCCTCCAGCGGACGCCGATAGCCGTGCTTCTTCATGTCCGTCCAGGCGTCGCGCGCGTGCACGTTCGGGATGAACGCGAAGTTGTAGTCCGGCGGCGGCGACGAGGTGGACCATTCCAGCGTGCGGCCGTTCCACGGATCGCCGCCCACGGCGTAGGCCTTGCGCCGCAGGATGCTGACGTAGATCTGGATGATGAAGGCCAGGATGCCCAGCGCGATCAGCAGGGCGCCGAAGGCGGCGACGATGAAGTACGGCTGCAGCGCCGGGTTGTCGAAGTGGCTGAGGCGCCGGGTCACGCCCATCAGGCCCATGATGTACAGCGGCGTGAACGCCACCCAGAAGCCGACCAGCCAGAACCAGAAGCTGGCCTTGCCCCAGGACTCGTCCAGCCGGAAGCCGAACGCCTTGGGGAACCAGTAATTGACGGCGGCGAACACGCCGAACACCACGCCGCCGATGATCACGTTGTGGAAGTGGGCGATCAGGAACAGGCTGTTGTGCAGCAGGAAATCCGCCGGCGCCACCGACAGCATCACGCCAGTCATGCCGCCGATCGTGAAGGTGAACAGGAAGCCCATCGTCCACAGCATCGGCACGGTGAAGTGCACGCGCCCGCGGTACATGGTGAACAGCCAGTTGAAGATCTTCACCCCGGTGGGGATGGAAATCATCATGGTGGTGAGCGAGAAGAACGAGTTGACGTCCGCGCCCGAGCCCATCGTGAAGAAGTGGTGCAGCCACACCAGGTAGGACAGGATCATGATCGCGACGGTGGCGTAGACCATCGACGAATAGCCGAACAGCGGCTTGCCCGAGAACGTGGGCACGATCTCCGAATACACGCCGAAGATCGGCAGGATCAGGATGTACACCTCCGGGTGGCCCCACACCCAGATCAGGTTGATGTACATCATCACATTCCCGCCGAAGCCGGTGGTGAAGAAGTGGGTGCCGAGGTAGCGGTCCAGCGACAGCAGGAGCAGGGTGGCGGTGAGCACCGGGAAGGTGGCGATGATCAGGCCGCTGGTGCACAGCGTGGTCCAGCTGAACACCGGCATCTTCATCATCGTCATGCCGGGCGCGCGCATCTTCAGGATCGTGGTCACGAAGTTGACGCCGGTCAGCAGCGTGCCCACGCCGGACAGCTGCAGGCCCCAGATGTAGTAGTCGACGCCGGGGCCCTGTTGCAGCTCCGAGACCGGCGGATAGCCCAGCCAGCCGGCGGTGGAGAAATCGCCGACGAACAGCGACACCATGAACAGGATCGCGCCCCAGAACGTGAACCAGAAGCTCAGGTTGTTGAGGAACGGGAACGCCACGTCGCGCGAGCCGATCTGCAGCGGCATGACGTAGTTCATCAGCCCGACGATGTAGGCCATCGCCACGAAGAAGATCATGATCGCGCCGTGCGCGGTGAAGATCTGGTCGTAGTGCTCGGGCGGCAGGTAACCCATCTGCGGGCCGAAGGCATAGGCTTGCTGCGCGCGCATCATGATGGCGTCGGAGAAGCCGCGCAGCAGCATCACCGTGCCGAGGATCATGTACATGATGCCGAGCCGCTTGTGGTCCACCGTGGTGAACCATTCGTGCCACAGGTAGCCCCACAGCCGCTTCTTCGTGACGACGCCGAGGATGGCCAGGCCACCGAGCACCACCACGACCAGGGTGGCCAGCACGATGCGGCCCTCGAGGTCGGGTTTCAGGAAGGGCAGCGAATCGAGCGTGAGCCGGCCGAACAGGAAATCCCACACGGGCGCACGATGAGGCATGGCTTCGGGCATGGCTTGAATCTCCGCAAGCAAGTCAGTGCGCCGCCACGGCCTGCGCGCGGACCGGTTTCCCGGCATCCGCCAGCGGTCCGGCGCCGGCATGCACGGAACCGTCGTGCATGCCCGGCATGGGCTTCCCGGCGTCGCTCGACATTATCTGGGTCATGCACGTCTCGCCAGGGTCGATGCAGCGATCGAGGATGCGGGTGTACAGGTCGGGCTCGAAGTGCGCGTAGTGGCGCACGGGTGCATCGCGTTGGGGTTGGCGCAACTGATCGTAGGCCTTGCTGTCGAGTTCGCCGCCCCCGGCGCGGACCCTGGCGATCCAGTCGTCGAAATCGCGCTGGCTCATGCCTTCGAAGCTGAAACGCATGTCGGTAAAGCCCGCACCGCTGTAATTGGCCGAAAAGCCCCGGTATTGGCCGGGCTTGTTGATGACGGCATGCAGCACCGTCTGCATGCCCGGCATGGTGTAGACCATGCCGGCGAGTTCCGGTACGGAGAACGCATCCATCATGGCGTCCGAGGTCATCTTGAAGCGGATCGGCACATCCACCGGCGCCGCCAGCTGGTTCACCGTGGCAACGCCGTACTGCGGATAGAAGAACAGCCACTTCCAGCGCAGCGACACGACGTCCACTTCCAGCGGCGTGGTGCCGGCTGCCACGGGTTGCCCCTTGGCCACGCGGTCGAGCGGACGATAGGGATCGAGCTGGTGGGTGCCGATCCAGCTGATGGCACCGACCGCGATGATGATCAGCAGCGGCCCGGCCCACACCACCAGTTCCAGCTGGGGCGAGTGATCCCATTCGGCGTCGTAACGGGCCTGCTTGTTGGAGGCCCGGTAACGCCATGCGACGACGCCGATGGCTACGAGCACCGGCACGACGATCAGCAAGGTGATGGCCGTGGTGACGATCATCACGTCGCTTTGCTGGCGGGCCACATCGCCGGACGGATCCAGCAATGCCAGGTGGCAGCCGCCCAGCAGCGCAAGGGGCGACAACAGCAAGCCACGAAGACGTCTCACGATCATGGGCGCGTGTGCATCGGGCAACGAGGTGCTGCTTACACTACTCTCGAAGGGCGGGTCTATACTACCCGCGCGCAGCGTGTTGCCGATCCGCCCGAAGGGTGTCGGGCTGGCCGAAGCCGCAGGCAAAGGGATTTTGTGGCGGCCGTGTGAATTCGACGGCCCCGTCGCGCGACACCGCAGCCGATCCGTCCAAACATCTTGCACGACTGTCGCCGGGGAATTGCCATGCCAACCAGCAGCACCCAGTCGATTCCCGGTCTGGCCGTCCATGCGCAGGGTGGAAATTCCCACGCCGACCAGATGACGCCGGGAGACCTTGCGGTCGGCGTGCTGGTCGGGCGTGCCTGCCAGTCCTTTGATTTTTTCGTGTTCGGCATCGGCTGCGTGCTGGCGTTCCCGGCGGTGTTCTTTCCGTTCGCCAGCCAGATCGACGGGGTGTTCTACTCGTTCGCGATCTTCGCGCTGGCCTTCATCGCGCGGCCGCTGGGCTCGATGTTCTTCCTGGTGCTGCAGCGCCACTTCGGCCTTCCCGCCAAGCTGACCATCGCACTGTTCCTGCTCGGCATGGCGACCGCCGGCACGGCGTTCCTGCCGGGCTACGCGACGTTCGGCTGGACCGCCATCCTGGCGCTGGCGGTGCTGCGCTTCGGGCAGGGCTTTGCGCTGGGTGGCAGCTGGAACGGGCTGGCTTCGCTGATGGCGCTCAAGGCGCCGAAGAATCGGCGCGGCTGGTACGCGATGCTCCCGCAGCTGAGCGACCCGGTCGGTTTCATCATGGCCGCGGCGCTGTTCGCCTATATCTGGGCCAGCCTTTCGCCCCAGGAGTTCATCGACTGGGGCTGGCGCTATCCTTTTTTCGCGGCGTTCGCCATCAATGTGGTGGCGTTGTTCGCGAGCCTGCGCATGGTGGTCGCGCCCCGCTACGCGGAACAGCTCAAGGAGCGCGATCTCGAGCCTTCGCCGATGCGCGAGCTGGTGCGTTCGCAGGGCGACAACATTGCCCTGGGCGCCTTCGCCCCGCTGGCCAGCTACGCGATGTTCCACCTGGTGACCATCTTCGCGCTGTCGTGGGCGCTGCTGTTCACACAGCAGTCGGTGACCAGTTTCCTCGTGGTGCAGATCGTCGGTGCCTTCGTCGCCCTGCCGTGCATGTTCCTGTCCGGCCGGGTGGCGAACCGGTTCGGCCGGCGCACCACCCTGGCCGCCGGTGGCGTGCTGATCGCGGTCTACAGCGGGTGGACCGCGCTGCTGCTCTCCGGCGGCACGGTGAACAGTTATCTGTTCATCGTCCTTGGCTACGCCTTGCTCGGCTTCACGCATGCGCAGGCGGCTGGCGCGGTGAGCTCGAACTTCCGGCCGGAGTTCCGTTTCTGTGGCGCCATGATCACCTCCGACCTGGGCTGGCTGATCGGCGCGGGCTTCGCGCCGCTGGTGGCGCTGGCGCTCGCGCGGTATGCCGGTGTCCCCTACGTGGGGCTGTACCTGCTCTCGGGCGCGGTGGGCACGCTGGCCGCCTTGTGGTTCAGCCGCCGCTCCGGTGGCCTGCCCAACGACTGAAGCCTGCGACGCCACCGGGCCGCGGCATGATGTCGCTGATCGCGCGTCGGTCGATGCGCGTGCGGTGACGCGCGGCATGCATGGTGCGATCATGCCGCGCCATGCATGACAACCCGCCCCCCTTCGACGAGAACGAGCGCCACCTGCGCGGCCCGCTGGCGCTGAGCCTGCTGGCCCTGCTGGGCCTGGTGCTGTTCGCCAGCTTCGTGGCACTGGGCACCTGGCAGGTGCACCGGCTGGCGTGGAAGACGGCGTTGATCGCCCGTGTCGACCAGCGCGTGCACGCGGCGCCGGTGGCTGCGCCGGGGCCGGCGGACTGGGCCGGCATCACCGCGGCCAATGCCGAGTACCGTCACGTGCGGCTTTCCGGGAGCTGGCTCGGCAACCGCCAGATCCGGGTGTGGACGGCCACCGACGCCGGCAGCGGCTACTGGATACTCACCGCGCTGCGCCGGGACGACGGCAGCATCGTGCTGGTCAACCGCGGCTTTGCGCCGGAGGGCTGGTGCGACCTCAAGGGCGATTGCCCGGCGCCGCCGGGCGGCGAGGTCACGGTCACCGGCTTGCTGCGCATCAGCGAACCCTCCGGCCTGTTCCGCCACAACGACCCTGCCAGCGACACCTGGTACACGCGCGACGTGGCGGCGGTCGCCCAGGCGCGCGGCCTGCAGGACGTGGCGCCCTACTTCGTGGACGCGGACGCCGCAGCGGGCACGGCCGCCGCCGAATGGCCGCGCGGCGGCATGACGGTGATCCACTTCCCCAACCACCACCTCAACTACCTGATCACCTGGTACGTGCTGGCGCTGATGGTGCTGGGTGCGGCGGGCTACGTGGCGCGCGACGAATGGCGGTTGCGCAAGCGGCGGAATTTGCGCGGACCGTAGGAGCGGCTTCAGCCGC
>Ga0187815_10000618_pt1 | contig 16988 bp, 13 predicted proteins | sample NC_S_5_FD_132962 | JGI IMG/M metagenome (GOLD analysis project Ga0187815, IMG submission 132962) | Wetland sediment microbial communities from Neuse River Estuary, North Carolina, USA - ASW-S_5 | ecosystem: Environmental > Aquatic > Freshwater > Wetlands > Sediment | place: USA: North Carolina...
ATCGCGACCAACTGGCTCGCGATCGTTCTCGCCGACCTCGGGATGACACGCGCCGACCCTCGCATTCGCCGGATCGCCGAAATGATCCTGGACCGCTGGAGCAAGCGGGGCGGGGACCTGAGCGGGCGGGATGGGGAGATCTGTGTCACCGGAAATGCCGTTCGTACGCTCGTTCGGTTCGGGTACCTGGAGCACCCTGCGGTGCAGCGTTCCATTGCGTGGATTGTCCGAACCCAGAAAGCGGACGGCGGTTGGCACTGCTTTCCCTCGAAGACGGGCTCGCTCGACGGATGGGAAGGGCTCGCGGCGCTCGCAGAGATCCCCGAGGATGCCCGCGACGGATCCTTACGCCGGTCGATCGAGCGAGGAGCGGAGTTCTACCTGCGTCACCACCTCATGAAGGAGGGGCGTTTCCGGTACCCGCCATGGTTTCGGATCCACTACCCGAACCACTACTACTACGACCTCTTGGTGGGGCTGCGAATCCTGACTCGGCTCGGCTACGGTGCCGATCCCCGGTTGGCCCCAGCGCTGCGCTGGCTGCGCGGCAAGCAAAGACCGGATGGGACTTGGGCGCTTGATGCGGCCCATCCGGACCTTGACTCGAAGCTCGCCGGCTACCGGGCCCGTGGCATCATTCATCCGGTGTTGCTCGAGCCGCTGAGCGAGCCCAGCCGCTGGGCGACCGTCGAGGCCCTGAGCGTCCTCGCTCGCGTGGACCGGGCCGGCTGAGTTCCGTCTCAGGGCCTTGTCGCTTCGGGGATCACGCCGGGCTGACGGGCCGCAGAATCCAGGAGGGGACCGTTGACCGGCCTCGACCTGTTTATCTGGCGCAACCCCTGGTGGTCGTCGCCGCGGCAACGGCCCTACTCTTTCTCCACCGCCGCAACCACCTTCTGACGGCGGCCGTGGTGTGATTGCCGACCCGGAATCCTTCCGCTTTCGTGGGCCGCAAATGATCGAAAGTGCCGGAGGAAAAACCGTCGATGATACTCCCAGCTCGAGTGTCGGCGGGCGGGGCCGACTACGTCGCCATGACCGCGATCGCGTCCCACACACCGGGGATGGCCAGGGTCGCGGAGGGATCAATCGGACCGCCCGAGGTAGTACTGACCGTCGAACCGATCGACTCTCCGTCGGTCCACGGGCCGGCGTCATAGTACCCGTTGGTGTCCAGGAGCGTCTCTCCCCCGAGGACCCCAAATGGCCCGTCGTCCCCCTGCCCGGAGACCCCGAATACGACGAACGACGGGGCGGCGGCATCCATCGGGACGATGGAGGTCCCGCTGACGCCGACCTGAGAACCGGTCGTTAGGTTCGCGAGAGCGAGCGGAGAGGGGCTCGTCAGATCGACGACGGCCATCGTCCCTCCCGCCGCCGCGGCCGTGTCGGTGAAATTTGCCGCAAAGCTCACGGCTCCCCCGCCGACAGCGTCGAGGCCGAGAAAGAGGAGCTCCGTGTGGTTCGACGAGAACTCGGAGGTGGAGGTCTGCAAGAAGAATCCGTCCCCCTCAGAGTCGCAGACCGTCGCTGCCATCGGTCCTCCGACCGACTGCCCGACGAACCCCACGAAGACCAACACGGTGGAACCCGCCGCGACGGGGATCGGCTTGGTGACCACGATTGACGTTGCCCCGGCGGCCCAGGCATGACTGTGGACCGATATGGAGGCCGCCTCAACCGAAGGTCCGCTCGGCGATGCGCTGCCGATCGACTGCCCGGGGTTGGCGGGACAGGCCTGAACGGGGGGGTGGGATGTCGAGGGTGCCGATGCGCCGAATTGACCTCCCAGAGCGAAGAACAGTAGGACGGTGAGTGCGATTCCAATCGCCAATCCGATTGCAACGTAGCCGAACTTTGGCGGGATGGTGGCCGGGGTGGGGGAGGCGCCTCTCACAAGTTCGACGCATGATGATTTCAGGACAGATTAGCTCTGTGCTTGTGGCGACCTCGAGGGGAGCGATGACGCTCCGTCGTGCCTCTGGGGACCTGAGGGAGACCGGGACGACGCGCGCGGCGAGCCGGGCCCGTTTGGAAACCGGCCTTCGGATTCGCCCTTTGAGCCGAGGGATACCTTGGACCCACCAAGGCGAGTCTTGTCGGTCGACCGGTCGAAGGACCCGCAGAACGCTCAGGAGAAGCAGCTGGGGGAGGGCTCTGAACGAAGCGTTCAAGTCCCTACCCCGGCGGCGCTCTCGAAGTCCTCGTATTGCGCAGCCCCTAGCCTCGCGACGAGGATTCACCTCCTTGCGCGACCTGCACGATGCCCTCCGTGAGAAGGGCGAGTCGCGCGACCGCTCTCGATTCGCTCGCGCCCGTCAGGCTCGCCGAGTCATTCACGCAGGGTCGTGTTCTATCGTGAGATTGAGCGATTGAATTTCCTTTGTGAATCGCTTCTTGAATGGCTCGTCGAGTAAGGGCAGATACCTTCGTTGGATCTCTCTGGGGAGAGTGAAGTAGTTTCCTCGAATGACCCCCCGGCAATTCTCAGCGCCGCAGTTGCAGGGCACGGGACCGATCCACTCCTCCCAAATGTTGAGCGCATAATCCCAGGTGATTTCGTCCCCCTTCCGGATGTTCTTCAGTGCCCATGTCCGCCGGACACCGCTTCTCATGTCGGTCAGAACGTAGCTATTGGGGTCGCATGAATGGTTGATGAATCTCTCGGGCGACTTCATCCACGTGGCCTTCTGCTTTCCATCGACGGTGACAAACACATCGATGAATATCTCCTGCTCAGGGGTCAGTTGGCCTCGATCGAGGACAGGGTCCGAGTCGTCAATCTCAAGGATTATGTCGCCCGTGAGGAACGCCTTCTGGGCAACGACCCCTTGGCCGTGAATCTTAGACTCTCTAACCGAGACATCCGACAATTTGCGTTTCGAATCACCCTCGGGCATCCATCGCACCAGACTTTGCTTCCCGTCTTGTTGGCATGTGCTGGACGGTTTAGCCCTTCAAAAGTGCCCGCCTCGAACTTCGCACGGCCGCGTGGTCGGCTGCTTTGACTTCTCAACTCTATTCCGGAACAGAACCCCATAGACTCCGTGCCGGCCGATAACCGACCTGACGAGAGAATAGAACGGCGAACTTTCAGGAAAAGCAGCCACTGGAGGGACTTGAACCCCCGACCTGCTGATTACGAATCAGCCGCTCTGCCAAACTGAGCTACAGTGGCGTGGACCGCGGGACGATGGGAATCGGCCTATAATGGTGGCGCCGAGGGCTCATCGCAGCGCGTCGAGCGCCTCGGTCAGGTCGCGGATGAGGTCCTCAGGGTCCTCGATGCCGAACGAGAACCGAATGAGCCCGGGGTCGATGCCCCGCCGTTCAAGCTCCTCCGCGCCGAGATGGCGGTGGGATGTAAGGCCGGGGACGCTCGCAAGGCTGTCGACCCCACCGAGACTCGACGCCACGTGGACGAACCGGAGCCGGTGGAGGAATCGCTCGGCCGCCGCGGCCCCTCCCTTTACCGACACAGAGACCATCCCGCCTCGCCCCCGCATCTGACGCGACGCGATCTCCTCCTCCTCGGGGCTCGCGCGGCCGGGGTAGCGAACGCTCTGAACGAGCGGGTGCGACGCGAGCGCTTCCGCCACACGTCGGCCGTTCTCGTTGTGACGCGCGACGCGCAGAGCGAGCGTCTTCATGCTCCGCCCGAGCAGGTAGGCGGCGAACGGGTCAAGCACCGACCCGTAGTCCCCCCGTGGGTCGATCCGCGAGAGCAGGTTCTCCGGGCCGACGATGGCGCCCGCCGTGAGGTCCGAGTGGCCCGCCAGGTACTTTGTGGCGCTGTGATAGACGAGGTCCGCGCCGAGCGCGAGCGGGTTCTGGTTGATCGGAGTGGCGAAGGTGTTGTCGACCGCAAGTAGGCAGCCGACCGCGTCGGCCGCCTTGGCCCACCGCGCGATGTCGTGCACGGTAAGCAGCGGATTCGTCGGGCTCTCGATGACCGCGAGGCGGGTCTTCGGGGACAGGAGCTTTTCGGGGGCGCGGGCGTCCCGCTCGCTCACGAACCGTACCGACACCCCGAATCGGGGCATCAGGTCCGCCAGCACCCCCATCGTTCCGCCGTAGAGCATGTCCAGGGCGACCACCTCGTCGCCCGCTTTCACGAGCGAGAGGAGAAGGCTCGTGAAGGCGCCCATCCCGGAGCCGAAGAGCCGCGCCGACTCCGCGCCCTCAAGCTCGCGGAGCAGCTCCGCCGGTACCTCGACGGAGGGGTTGGCGAGACGGCTGTACTCGTAGATCCCGTCCCGCTCGGCCGCCTCGGAGAATCCGGACGGGAAGTGGTACGTCGTGGAGCGGTAGATCGGGGGAACGACCGCTCCGGCGTTGTAGTCGGGTCGACGGGCGCCGTGGACGAGACGGGTCGAGACGCCGGCCCATTCGGGGAGGGCGGTGAACTGGGGGCGGGGACGCCGACCGGGGTCCTGCCGTTCGTCGAGGTCGCTCACGAGAGGCCCCGCCCGAACCGGCTCCCCGCCTGCTTCAGGACGTGGAGACGGGCGGGTGCTCCGATCTCATCGAGGTACGCGGCGACCGACGGGGGTACCGCGTCCTTCCAGGCGCCGCCCTCGGCAAGCTGCTCGCGGATCCGAGAGCCTTCGTAGCGCGCCCGGTCGAAGAGCGGAGGGCTCTCGACGAGGTAACCCGAGCGCTCGAACAAAAGTCGCGTGAGCGGGTTGTTGGTATAGACCCGGTCGAACGTCGGCAGAAGGCCCTCGAGGTAGCTCACCCAAAGTGCGTGGCGCGAGATGTCCGCGATCGGGATCAGCTGGACGTTCTCCACCTTCGCCTCGACGAACGCCCGCTCGATCATCTCGAGCCGCTCGCCCGAGGTGAACGGGTTCTCCCAGGTGTACGACTCCTCGGCGGTGCCGACCCCGATGAGGAGGGGGGTGTTCGGTCGGTCCGCCAGCACCTTTCGGACCACCTCGAGGTGACCCCGGTGGAACGGTTGGAACCGGCCGATGAGGAGGCCGCGCACGATTCCCTCGAAATCAGTCGGGGGTCAGATCCTCCACGTCGTCGAGGAACTCGTCGATGTGGGGGCAACGCGCTGTCAGGTAGTGCCGGCAGTGTTCGCAGTGACGGTCGTTCCACGCCGTGGTGAGCTCATCGTTGAACTCGTAGCACGGTCGGTTGATGAACCGGTCCTCTTCCTCGTCCTCGAGGGACGGGGAGCTCGGGAACGGTCGGGCCACCACCGCCGGCCCGTGCGCCGGGACGCGGAACGTTCCCCTCACGAACCGGCCGGCCGTCCCGAAGGTGGGGCGGGCGTTGCGGGGATCGGAATCTCCTCCGTCGTGCGTCCCGTGGCGCGGACCATCGCGGAGAGGCGTTCGAGCAGCGATTCCTTCTGGGACCCCTGCCCGACAAGGGCGTACTTCAGCACGTCCCGCAATGTCGCCACGGGGATCACCTCGACCTTGCCGCGGTACTTCGACTCCAGCACCAGGTCGGCGAGGTTCTCTTCGGGGACCAGCACGCGCTTGATGCCGGAGTCCGCCGCGGCCTCCACCTTGGCCGTGACGCCGCCCACGGGGAGCACCTGGCCCCGCACCGAGAGCGAACCCGTCATCGCGACCGACTGGTCGACCGGCACGCCTTCGAGGGCGCTGATGACGGCCGTGGCGATCGAGACCGAGGCACTGTCGCCCTCGACCCCGTCGGAGGTGCCGACGAACTGGATGTGGATATCGTAGCGTGAGATGTCCTCGCCCGTGTACTTCTTGATCAGCGCGCTCACGTTCTGGACCGCCTCGCGGGCGATCTCGCCGAGCTTGCCGGTCGCAACCACGACCCCCCCGTTGCGGGTCTGGGCGGGTGTGACCTCGGCGACGATGGGGAGCACGATCCCCGAGAACTCCGCCATGCCGGTCTGGGCGTTGATCGCCGCGAGACCGTTGACGACGCCGACGGCCGAGCCCTCGGTCGTGAACATGTGATACTCCTTGCGTCGCTCGATGTAGCGGTCGGCGATCTGCTGCTCGAGCGAACGGGCCGCCTTCTTCGCCTTCACGACCTGTTCGGCGTGCACCATCGCGATCCCGTCGGAGAGGGCGATGTCGCCCGCGACGCGAACGAGCCCGCCGAGCTCGCGGAGGCGCAGGGTGAGCTGGCCGGAGCGGCCGGACCGCCGCTGGGCCTCGCGGATGACCTCGACCATCGCGCCGAGGTCGAAGTGCGGGATCTTCTTGTCCTTCACAACCTCCTGCGCGATGAACCGAACGATCTTCATCCGGTTCTCGGGCGTGTCGGGCATCGTCGTCTTGACATAGAGCTCGTAGCCGTAGCCCCGGATCCGCGAGCGCAGGGCCGGGTGCATCGTCTGGACGCTGTCGACGTTGCCCGCCGCGACGAGCACGAAGTCGGAGGGGACCGGCTCGGTCTTGACCATCGCGCCGGCGGAGCGCTCCGACTGACCGACGATTGGGAACTTGCGCTCTTGGAGCGCCGTGAGCAGCGAGTGCTGGCTCTCGATCTTGAGGAGGTTGATCTCGTCCAGGAACAGGACCCCACCGTTCGCCTTGTGGATCGCGCCGACCTCGACACGTTCGTGCGGCGGTGTCTCGAGGCCGCCCGACTGGAACGGGTCGTGTTTCACGTCCCCGAGCAGGGCGCCGGCGTGGGCACCCGTGGCGTCGATGAACGGCGGCTTGTCGTCCGGCGAGTGCGTGACGAGCAGCTTGGCGACCGCGTTCCCCGTATCGCTTCGGCCGCCCGAGAACCGGACCAGCGCGTAGATGATGAACACGATGAGGAGGCCCACGAGCAGCGCCGTCAGGTCGTGGTAGACGATCACGATGTAGAGGGTCAGCGCGAAGATCGCGAGGGCCATGACGACGAACAGGATCGTCCGCTGCTCCTTCTTCTGGGCCGCCTCGAGCTTCTGGGCCGCGACGATCTCCTTGCCCTTTCCCGCCGGTACGACCCGGATCTTCGGCTCGTTCGGGTCCTCGCTGTTCGAATAGGCGAGGATGTCCTGAAGCTGCTCCTTGGGGAGGAAATCGACCATGGCCCGGGCGAGCATGCTCTTGCCCGTACCCGGTTCGCCGATGAGCATCATGTGCCGCTTCTGGGTCGCCGCCTTGTGGGCGACCTCGACGGCATCGTCCTGGCCGATCACCTGGTCGAGGAGGCGCGGGGGGACCTCGACCTGCGCGCTCGAAGTATAGGTAAGGGTGCGTGCCCACTGCTCGAGCTCGCTCGCCGGCGTGTCTGCCTCGGACCCGACCGTCGGCGTTCCCGTTCCTTCGCTCATGGTGGCGTCGCGGTTCCCCATGGTGGAGAGCGTTGCGCCAAGGAATCGAAGGAGGGGGTCCATATAAATCCCTTAGGGCTGTAAATCGCCCGTACAGCCGGTTCCAAGACGTTTTCCGTGCCTGCGGGACGTTGCCCGGCTCGTGAGGGTCGAGCGTTATCTACGGTTCTCGGCTCGACTTCGGAGGAACGGGCGATGACAGTTCGTCTCGAGGGGAAGCCGGTCGCCGAGGCGATCGACGCGGCGACCCGGAGCTCCATCGCGGCGCTCCCGTCGGACGAGCCAAGGCCTTGTCTCGCGAGCGTCCACCGGGGGGTCGACAGTCCGTTCCGCTACTATCTCCGGCGGCAGGCGAAGGCGGCGGCCGCCCTCGGCATCACGTTCCGGGACGAATCGCTCCGTCCGAGTGACGGGCCGAGCGAACTGGTCGAGCGGCTGACCACCCTCGACCGGGACCCGAACGTTGACGCGGTCCTGCTCGAGCACCCGCTGCCGCCCCCGTTCGACTTCTATGCGGCCGTCGCCCAACTTCGCCCTTCCAAGGATGTTGACGGCGTCGGGACGGCGAACCTGGGCCGCTTGGTCGCCCAGACCCCGGTCCAGGTGCCCGCGGTCGCGCTCGCGGCGGTCGAGATCGCGCGACACTACCGTCTGCCCATGAGCGGCGAGCCCGTGGCTGTTCTGGGCCGCTCGGAAACCGTCGGTCTTCCCCTCGCTCTCCTCCTCGCTGGGAAAGGCATCGGGCTCAACGCGACCGTGACGGTTGTCCACTCCCGGAGCCCGGACCTGAAGCGGTCGCTCGCGAGCGCCCGCACCGTGTTCTCGTGCATGGGACGGGCGGGCATGTTGACGCGGAAGATCGTCCCGGAAGGGGCGTTCGTGGTCGACGTGGGCGTCTCGACCGTGCCCGACCCCACCCGTCCCGGAGGCTCTAGGACCGTCGGTGACGCTGACTTCGCGGACCTAGATGGCTGGGCGGCCGGCGTGACTCCTGTGCCCGGTGGGGTCGGTCCGGTGACGGTGGCGAAGCTGATGGCGAACACCCTCGAAGCTCATCGCCTTCAGAAGATGGAGAGGCGAACATGAGCCCCCATCATCCCGGGGCGGCGGGAGCGACCCCCCCACCGCTACGATGTCGGGACTGCCCGATGTGGTACGGAGCGGAGGACGACGGCTGGGGCCCGTGCTCGATCAAGAACCGGCGGGGCGACGAACGATACCTCACCTGGGGCGGCCACGTCTGCGATGAGAACTACTCCCCACCGAGAGCGAGGCGCGCGGCCGCCCGGGCGGGTCCGTTGAGCGGCATCCGCTCGACCTCGAGGGCGTCGGCCGTGGGGTACACTTCGACCTCGAACGCCGGCCAGGGAAGGCGGCGCGCGACGCGCCGCAGCGCGAAGGGCGAGACCTCGACGCGTCGGCGGGCGGCGTCGAGCCGATAATCGTCCGGACCGACGGCCAGCGCGCGAACGACGCGGGCCGCCCACCGTTCGCTCCCGACCCCGGCCGAGTCCTCCACCACACCGAGCACGACGGTCCCGTCCTCGGTGCGCTGCGCGAACGAGGGCGCGGTGCGCTCCGCTCGGCGGAGAAGGCGCTGCCGGAGCTGCACGCCGTCCTTGAACCGGGACGAGCAGTAGTGGACCGGGACCGAAAGGGAAAGCTCCCGCACGAGCCGCTCGGCGACGGCGCGGCTCCCTCGGACCCCCCAGCCGTTGCGCGGGTCGACCCGGTAGCCGCGCTCGCGCATCTGCGCTTCGTTGGTCTCCGAGAACTCAAGCTCGTTCAGGTTCACGAAGTCGACCCCGATCGCATCGAGCGTTCGCAAAAGACGGCGCAGCTCCGCCTCCTTCTCCGGGAGGACCGGGATCTCGACCCCCCGGCGGATCCCCCAATCGGGCGCGCTCTCGAGGACCGAGCGGTAGGCTCCGCCGTCGCTCGAGAGAGGTCCCCACAGGTAGTGGGGTATGTGGAGCCGGAACTCGTCGAGGCCGGCCCGGGCGAGGCGGGCGAGCTTCTCGGGGTTGGGTTCGTGGGTGTAGAGGTGGATGTTGTGCGCGCTCCCGAATTCGCCCTTCAGGAGCCGAACGTAATGCTCGACACGGTCGACGACCCCGAGCGGGTCACCGCCCGTGATTCCGGTCCCCGCGGCGCCGATCGCGCGCGCCTCGTCCAGAACGTCCTGGTCCGACCGGACCCGACGCTCGTTCGCGTAGACCACGTCGAGCTGGTTGCGGGTCGGTGAAACCGGGCAGTAGAAGCATCGGAACCGGCAGAGCCCGGTGACGAACAGCACCATCTTGCGTCCCTCGGCGCACTGGGTGCACGCGGGGGAGAGTTCGCCCCGATGGCTCGACGCCATCGGGAGCAGGTGAAGGCCGTTCGTGTCCATCGAGGGACGGAGCCGGTCCCTGCAGGATAAGCGTTTCCCGCGCGCTCGAGCGAGTTCCCCGCGCGTGACCGGGGGCGCCGACGTTCGATTCCCGTGGTGGCCTCTTGCCACCAAGTGGGGCGGAGGGAGGCCCGAGGCGTACGCTCAAATCCCCCACCCGGCTGGACGCCCCCGCTCGCGGAGGAACTTCGCCGATGGAGATGCAACCGGGCCAGATGGCGTACGACCGGGCCAGTACCGTGTTCTCGCCCGACGGACGACTGTTCCAGGTCGAGTACGCTCTGCAGGCGATCCAGATGGGCGGCACCGCGGTCGCGGTGACGTACGACGCCGGTATCGTCTTCGTGGCCTACCGCAACCTCCCGGTGAGCTCGCTCGCCGAGGCGGGGTCGATCGAGAAGAGCTTCGCCATCGACAAGGGACTCGGCTGCGTCACCGCGGGGCTGATCGCCGACTCACGGGTCCTCGTCGAGTTCCTGCGGGTCGAGGCTCAACGCCACCGTCTGACGTACGGGGAAGCTCCTCCGTACACGTTGCTGGGCCACGCGCTCGGCACGCTGCTGCAGCAGTACACCCAGTTCGGGGGCACACGACCGTTCGCGGTCTCGCTCCTCCTGGGCGGGTTTGACGGGACGGCCCCCGGGCTCGTCGAGCTCGACCCGAGTGGTGCGACGATCGGTTGGAAGGCCTACGCCATCGGCCGCAACCGCCGCGCCGTCGCCGACTATCTCGAAGAGAAGCTCCCCGACCACCTGACCGAGGAGACAGCGTTCAAGCTCGCGGTCCAAGCGGTCGCGGAAGGCTCGCCGACCCCCTTCCCGCCCGATGCGCTCGACGTCGCGATCCTCGAACCCGAGGCCGACCTTCGCCGCCTCACGGTGACCGACGTCGCCCGTCGGGTGCAGGGCATGTCGTTCATCGGTTCCCCCGAACGCCGGACGAACTCCCGGTAGCGTCGACCGGTCGGCGACCCGGAAGGGTCTATGAGCTCCGAGAGGTTCGCGGCGGCATGGCCCCGACCCTGACCCTTTCCCCCGACGACGCCCGAGCCATCTTCGCGTACGACCGCGCGGTCTTCGACCGGTTCGTCCGCCGCGTACGCAATCTTCCGGGAAGGGAGGCGACGCGCTCCCGCGGGATCGGCCACGAGTCCCTGTTCGACACGCTCGTCCACATCCTCAACGTGCACGAGGTCTGGCACGTCTACATCGTACGGGGGCGCGACTCGGACGCGGAGCTCGGCGCGCTGTTCAACGACCTGAGTCGCAAGCCGAAGAATTGGAAGGAGTTCGATGCCTACTCGTCTCGGGTCTGGTCGGAGGTCGAAGCGACGGTCGCGCACCTGACCCCCCGTTCGCTCGGCCGGAAGGTGCATGCGTTCTGGATGCCCGGGAGCTACACTGTCCGGGACGCGATCCTGCAGTCGACGTTCGAGGAGGCGCACCACCTCGGCGAGATCATCGGCGCGCTCTGGCAGGACGACCGCAAGCCGCCCGACATGACCTGGGTCGACGTGCGCCGGGGCGCGAAGCGCCGGCGCCGACGGTCCTAGGACCGCGCGGAACGCCCGGGGGGCCGGGCGGCCGACTCGAACTCGTCGCGCAGGCGCATGCGCCGCCGCGTCCGGTGGTAGGTGACCGCGAACCGGTGCGCCTCGTCGCGGACCGCGCGCAGGAGCAGCATCGGTGCCGCGTTCGGGTTCGGCCGCATCGGCTCGCCGCGGTCGGTCCGGTAGACCTCCTCCTCCCGCTTGGCCAGACCGATGGTCGGGATCCGGTCGGCGAGCCCGAGCTCCGTGAGCGCGTTCTCCGCGGCCGACAGCTGGCCCGCGCCCCCGTCGATCAGAAGAAGGTCCGGAAGGATCTCGTTCTCGGCCAGCCGTCGGGCGAACCGGCGGGAGACGACCTCCGCGACCATCGCGAAATCGTTCGTGCCCTCGACAGTGCGGATACGGTAGCGCCGGTACTCGGACTTCTTCGCGATGCCCCGCTCGAAGACGACGAGCGACCCGACCGCCTCCGACCCCTGGAAGATCGAGATGTCCACGCCCTCGATTCGGTTCGGGATCGTGGGAAGCTCGAGGAGGTTCTGAACCGCGACGAGCACCTCCCTCGGGGCCGGGCGAGCGACCACCTGGTCGACGGTCGCTCGGGCGAGGCGCTCCGCGAGCCGTCCGAGCGAGGCGTACCTCCCGGTCGGGCGGAAGTGGACCTCCACCCCCCGGGGGCCGAACAGCTCGTCGAGGGTCGTGTCGATCCCCGAGGGTCGGGGAGCCGCCACGTAAATGCGGTCGGGAAGTTCGAGCTGGGACCCGTAGTATTGGGTCAGGAACTGCCGCAGGACCTCGCCCGGTTCCGGAACGTCGTCCGCCGGGATCGTCACGAGGTGCGGCTCGGTCCGGCGGACCTCGCCGTCCTCGACGCGCAGGAGACCCACGGCCACGCGCAACGTGGCCGGGTCCTGGGGGTAGGCAAGGGCGAGGACGTCCACCCGCCCGCTGCCGGGGCCGATGACCGCCTGGCGCTCTGCGAGCGCCCCGAGACCGGCGAGCGCGTCCCGGAGCATCGCGGCCCGCTCGAACTCCTCGCGCTCGGAGGCGCGCCGCATCTCCGTCTCGACGAGCGGCCGGACCTGGGCGACCCCGCCGCGCAGGATCTCGGTCGCCCGGTCGATGCGAGCGCGGTATTCGTCGGGTGGGATCGCCCCGATGCAGGGGGCGCTGCACACTTTGAGGTGGTAGTAGAGGCAGGCCTGCTTCGGAAGCCGAACGCACCGTCGCAGCTGGAAGAGGTCGCCGAGGAGCTTCTCGACCCCGCGCGCCTCCCGGGCGCTCGTGTACGGACCGAACAAGAGGAGACCCGGCCTTCGACGCGGACGGCGCACCAGGACGATCCGGGGAACCTCGTCCCCGACGGTGACCGCGAGGTACGGATAGCTGCGGTCGTCCTTCAGGAGCACGTTGTAGGGCGGCTGGTACTGCTTGACCAGGTTGGCTTCGAGCAGGAGCGCCTCCCGCTCCGTCGCGGTCGGCACGAACTCGACGCTCGCGCTCTGGGCGAGGATCGAGCCGTCCTTCTCGATCCGGGCGCGAAGGTGGTCGAGGACGCGTCGCCGCAGGCTGCGGGCCTTCCCGACGTACACCACCTCTCCCCGTCCCGACCGGAAGAGGTAGACCCCGGGCGCATCCGGGCCGCGACGGAATCCTTCGCCGGTCTCCGCCGCGAGCTGGCTCGCGGGAACGAACGACGGGAGCTCGCTCCGCGGACCGTCCGTCATAGGCGGGCACGTCGCAGCATCGGGGTCGGGACCGGTAGGTGCGGCAGAAGGAAGCGGCCCGTGTGGGAGGCCTTCACCTGGGCGACCTCCTCTGGGGGCCCTTGGGCGACCACGTGCCCGCCCGCATTGCCGCCTTCGGGACCGAGGTCGATCAGCCAGTCTGCCGACTTCAGCACATCCACGTTGTGCTCGATCACCACCACGGTGTTCCCGCCGGAACGCAGCCGGAACAGTACGTCGAGGAGGCGCTCGACGTCGGCGAAGTGAAGGCCGGTGGTGGGCTCGTCGAGGAGGTAGAGGGTCTTTCCCGTCGGCGGCTTCGCGAGCTCGTAGGCGATCTTGATCCGCTGGGCCTCGCCGCCCGAGAGCGTGGTCGCGCTCTGCCCGAGCCGAATGTAGCCGAGCCCCACGTCGGCGAGCAGCTGGAGGCGGGTGGCGATACGGCGGTGGTGCGCGAAGAAACTGAGCGCTTCGCTCACCGACATGTCGAGCACGTCCGCGATCGTCTTCCCCTTGAACTTCACCTCGAGGGTCTCGGCGTTGAAGCGCCGCCCTTGGCACTCCTCGCACACGACGTAGACGTCGGGCAGGAAGTGCATCTCGTAGCGGAGCACGCCGTCGCCCTCGCACGCCTCGCATCGCCCTCCCGCGACGTTGAAGCTGAACCGGCCGGGCGCGAATCCCCGGGCCTTCGCCTCGGGAAGCCCCGCGAACAGCTCGCGGGCCGGGGTCATCACGCCAGTGTACGTGGCCGGGTTGGAACGCGGGGTCCGACCGATCGGCGCCTGGTCGATCAGCAGCACCCGGTCGATCTCGTTGATCCCCTCGATGAAGTCGTGGCGCCCCGGGGTTTCGCGACCGAGCCCGAGATGCCGTCGGACCGCGCGGTACAGGATCTCCTGGAGGATCGTGGACTTGCCGCTCCCCGAGACGCCCGATAGACCGACCAGGAGGCCGAGCGGGATCGCGACGTCGTCGCCCTTGAGGTTGTGCTCACGGGGGCCCCGGATCGTCAGGAACCGACGACCGGGAGTGAGCCGCCGCTCGGGCGTCGGGATCGACCGCTCCCCCGAGAGGAACGCGGCCGTGAGCGACCGCGGCGTTCCCTTGATCCGGTCCGGAGGACCGGAGTAGAGGAGCTCGCCGCCGAGGGTGCCGGCGCCGGGGCCGAGGTCGACGAGCCAGTCCGACTCACGCATCGTCATCTCGTCGTGCTCAACGACGAGCAGCGTGTTGCCGAGGTCGCGCAGCGTCTTGAGCGTGGAAAGGAGCCGGGACTGGTCGCGGGGATGGAGGCCGATCGACGGTTCGTCCAGGATGTAGAGGACCCCCACGAGCCCGGAACCGATCTGCGTCGCGAGCGCGATGCGTTCGGCCTCGCCTCCCGAGAGGGTTCCCGAAGCCCGGTCGAGGGTGAGGTACGTGAGGCCCACGTTCTCGAGGAACCCGAGCCGGGCCCGGATCTCCTTCACGACCTGGCCCACGATCTGCTCGTCGCGGTCGGACAGCGCGAGCGACCGGAACATCTCGGCCGACTCGAGCACCGTCATCGCGGTCACGTCCGCGATCGACTTTCCCTGCACGGTGACGGCGAGGCTCTCGGGCTTCAAGCGACGCCCGCTGCACGCCCGGCACGGGATGAACGAGAGGAACCCGAGGTAGTACTCCTTCGCCCCCTCGCTCTTCGTCGTCCGCCACCGACGTTCGAGCGCGGCGACCAGGCCCTCGCGGAGCCAGCCGTTCACCCACCATTCCTCGGGGCTGTGGGTGGACCGGCCCAGGCTCTTGTCGGCCCCGTACATGAGCGCCTTCCAGCCCTTCTCCGACAGTTCGCGGACCGGACGTCGCGGGTCGTAGTCGAACATCTGGCCGAAGCGGACCAGAGCCGATGTGACCGGCGTCAGCCCCCAGACGTTGATCGCCTTCGAGAGGGGCTTCTCCTTGTTCGGGATGATCCGGTCCGGGTCGGCATGGAGCGTCGCGCCGATGCCAAGGCACTCGGGGCACGCCCCGAACGGGTTGTTGAACGAGAACATCCGGGGCGCGAGCTCGTCCATCGAGAAGCCGCATTCCGGGCACGCGCGTCGGCTCGAGAACACCTGGCGCTGGCCGCGGGGCCGTCGTAGGATCACGAGCCCATCGCCAAGGCTGCGGGCCAGTTCCACGGACTCGGCGAGCCGGCTCTCCTCCGCCACGGAGACCTCGAAGCTGTCGACCACCACTTCGACCGTGTGCTTCTTGTTCTTCTCGAGTCGGACCTCCGGCCCGGGAAGGCGCACCTCGACGCCGTCGATGACGAAGCGTCGATAGCCCGACTTCCGGAGCTTGTCGATCACGTCGCGATGCTCGCCTTTCTTCGCGCGAAGGACCGGTGCGATCACGTCGACCTTCTCGCCGTTCGCCTGCGATTTGACGGCGTCGACGATGCGGTCGACCGACTGGGGGGTGATCTCGTTCCCGTCGTTCGGGCAGTGCGGGATACCGATCCGAGCGAAGAGGAGGCGCAGATAGTCGTGGATCTCGGTCACGGTGCCGACGGTCGAGCGGGGATTCTTACTCCCGGCGCGCTGCTCGATGGCGATTGCGGGGGCGAGGCCGTCGATCGAGTCGACGTCCGGCTTATCCATCTGGCCCAGGAACTGACGGGCGTACGAGGAGAGGCTCTCGATGTACCGTCGTTGTCCCTCGGCGTAAAGCGTGTCGAACGCGAGCGACGACTTCCCGGAGCCGCTCACCCCGGTGATGACGATGAACTTCCCGCGGGGAAGGTCGATCGAGATGTTCTTCAGGTTGTGCTGGCGCGCGCCGCGGACCCGGATGATGTCCGATGGGTCGGCCATGGTACCGGCCTAGGGCGGCAGGAGGTTCCGGACCGTCTCGGTCAGGCGGTCGAGGACGTGGGCCTGGACCCGCGCCCCGAGCTCGGCCGAGGCGGTGCGAGTGTCGCCGATGACACTGTCCGGCCAGTCCTGCTCGCTCGGGGTCCCGGGGATGAACGGGCTGTGGTGGTACTCCACCACGGGCCGCGCGGGTCCCACGGTCTCGGGAGCGAGGGCCATCATTCGGGAGGTCTCGAGCAGCCCCGCGTGGCCGTCGCTCGCGGGCGATTCCTTGCCGCGAAGCTCGTAGACGAATTCGTAGTCGCAGAGAACCACGATGCGAGCGCGGGGATACGCCAGCATCGTCGCGTCCGCGGCTTCCCGGAGGGCGGCCATGTGGCCGCGCTCTCCATGGCCCGAAAGGACCAAGAAGCGCCGCACCCCCCAGCGGGCGAGCTCCATGAGCACGCCCGTCACATGGCCCTCGAGCTGGGCCATGGTGAGCGAAACCGTGCCCGGGAACCGCCGAGCCCCGGGGGTCGAACCGTAGGGCACCGTGGGGGCGACGAGACCTTCGACACGATCCGCGAGCGCGAACGCCGTGACCTCGGCCTGGATCTGGTCTGCGCCGAGAGGGAGATGCGGGCCGTGCGCCTCGAGCGCACCCACCGGCAGGATCACCAGTGGGTTCGACGCGAGCCGACGTTCGAACGAGCGGTAGTCGAGGTGTACCAGCCGGGAGTCGTTCCCCACAGACCGAAGAACCGGCCGAGCGTATTTAACACGGGCCGGGAGGTCGGGAAACGGCCGGCCTCCCTCGACGGGGGAGGGAGGCTCTTAGGGTCGGGCCGGTTCGTCCCCGGTTTCGCTCGGCATCCGGCTCAGTCGGAAACGGGCTCCGCCCCGGGTGGTGATTCGCCCGTAGGTGCAGGGCGCCGTCGCGTCGTCGTCGCCCGGGCACGCTTCTTCGCGGGGACGCTCGATCCGGACGGGACCGCCTTGGCGGGCAGGTCCGCGGGAGGGCTCGCGGGTGTACCGGCGCTCTGCCGGCGCGCTCGCGCCTTCGTCGCTCCGGCCTTCCGGGCCGCGACCGGCTTCTTGCCTTTCACGCCCGAACCTCGGGCGGTCTTCGTGCCGGTCCCCTTCTGTCGGGTCGGGCATTCCGGGTTGATGCACAGTGTCCACGGAGGTCGACCCGCCTCGATGGCGGTCACGACCGGGGCGCGGCAGACGG
>Ga0187815_10000619_pt1 | contig 16985 bp, 14 predicted proteins | sample NC_S_5_FD_132962 | JGI IMG/M metagenome (GOLD analysis project Ga0187815, IMG submission 132962) | Wetland sediment microbial communities from Neuse River Estuary, North Carolina, USA - ASW-S_5 | ecosystem: Environmental > Aquatic > Freshwater > Wetlands > Sediment | place: USA: North Carolina...
GTCGGTCACGAGAAGCGGCCGCTTGACCCCCAGCGATTTGAGCACATCGGCAAGCTTGTAACGGCTGCCGCCGCCGATGAGGATTTCGCGCGGCATGAGGACACGGTTGATCATTGCGATGCTCCGCTGGAGTTCCGGGATTTGCCGAGGAGAGAAACGTCAGTGCGCGAGGATCTTGGACAGGAAGGATTTCGCCCGGTCCGTCTGTGGATTGTCGAAGAAGCTGTCACGCTTGCCGATCTCGACGATCTCGCCGCCGTCCATGAAGACGATGCGATCGGCCACCTTGCGCGCAAAGCCCATCTCGTGGGTCACGACCATCATGGTCATGCCTTCCTGGGCAAGCGACACCATGACGTCCAGCACCTCATTGATCATTTCCGGGTCGAGCGCGGAAGTCGGCTCGTCGAAGAGCATGGCGGCCGGGTCCATCGCCAGCGCGCGGGCGATGGCGACGCGTTGCTGCTGGCCGCCGGAAAGCTGGGCCGGATACTTCTTGGCGTGCGCAGTCAACCCCACCCGCTCCAGCAGGGCATTTGCCTTGGCAAGAGCCTGCGAGGAGCTGCGCCCGAGGACCTTTTCCTGCCCGATGCAGAGGTTCTCCAGGATCGTCATGTGCGGGAACAGCTCGAAGTGCTGGAAGACCATGCCGACCTTCGAGCGCAGCTTGGGCATATCGGTCTTGGGGGAGCTGACCTCCACGCCCGTCACCACGATCTTGCCGTCATTGATCGGCTCCAGCGCGTTGACGCATTTGATCAGCGTGGACTTTCCCGAACCAGAGGGGCCGCAGATCACGACCACCTCGCCCTTTTCGACGCGCAGGCTGCAATTCTTGAGCACCTGGAACGTCTTGCCGTACCATTTGTTCACGGCCTGCAGCTCAATCATGGTCTTGTCTTCCTGCATGGTTCAGGCCCTCAGTGCGCATCAACCGACATTGGCCCATAGGCCTTGCCGAACCGCTTTTCGATGCGGCGCTGGATCAGGTCCCACGCCGTCGTCATCGCCAGATAGTAGAGTGCGGCCACCGCGAAGAGCTCAAGCACGAGGAACTTTTCCTGGATCAACACCTGCGTGCGGCGCAGCAGCTCCTCCATGGAGATGATCGAAGCGATCGAGGTGGTCTTGAGAACGCTGTTCACCGAATTGCCCAGCGGCGGAATGATGATGCGCAACGCCTGCGGCGCCACCACATAGCGCATGACTTGCGATTCCCGCATGCCGATGGCGCGGGCAGCATTTATCTGGCCGCGCGACACGGCCGAGATGCCCGCGCGGATGATCTCGGCGAGATAGGCCGCCTCGCACAGTGCCAGACCGATCAGCGTCGACTGGATGACGGTGAACTTGATGCCCATCTGCGGCAGGCCGGTGTAGATGATGATGAGTTGCACCAGCAGCGGTGTTCCCCGGAAGATCCAGATATACAGATTGGCCGGCACCGACAGGATCTTGTAGCGCGACATGCGCATCAGCGCGACGAAGAAGCCGAGGATGAGCCCGGCCGTCATCGCAAAAACGGTGAGACCAAGCGTCACCAGCGCCCCTTCGAACAGATAGTAGTTGGTCAGATATTCGAAGAAGCCTTCCCAGTTCCAACCCTTCACCAGTCTCTCCCGTTCATTCATCAAAGATCGCGGCGGGACGCGCCCGCCGGACTAAAGTTCCGTCGCTGCGGGAATGGCTCAGCCTTCAGGGCTGAGCACACTGAGGTCGCCCGGAGCCGGGCTGACGCCATAGGCCGACATGAGCTTGTCGAAAGTGCCGTCGGCCTTCATCTCCTTCAGAGCTTGCGAAACGGCTTCGGCCACCTCGGGGCTTTTGAAGGCAAAGGAGCCGGGCGTCGCGTACATGCCCGACAGGGCGTGGGTAAACTCGCCGCGTTCCTGATACTGCTTGGCGACCGGATCGATCGACACCGCCGCCTGGACCTGCCCGGCACGCAATGCCTGATAGATCGTGGCGTAGTTGTCGAACAGGTTGATCGTCATCTCGGGAAGGCCGCGCGCTTTGAAATCCTCGTTCAGCTCCCGCATCTTGCGCTCGGCATAGCCACCGATGTCGGTGCTGATGGTCTTGCCGGAGAGGTCGTCGATCTTGGTGATCGGCTCGCCGCCGACCGCGGTGGAAACGCTGATGGCCAGGTTCTCATAGGGAATCATCAGCAGGATCCTGCGCCGCTCGGCAGTGACGAACAGACCCGCATTGATCATGTCCCAGCGGTCGCCCTGCAGTCCGGGCACCATGGTCGCGTATTCGGTGCTGATATATTCCGGCGTAAGGCAAAGCCGCTTGGCGACCTCGATGCCCATCTCGACGCGCAGACCCTTCAGATTGCCCTGCTGGTCGGCATAGGCCATCGGCGGGAGGGTCGGGCTCGTCGCCATCACGAAATGGCCTGCCTTGACGAGATGATCATCGGAAATTTTCGGCGTGCAGTCCTCGGCGGAAGCGGCTCCCGCCAGAACGGACAGCGCTGCAGCCGCAAGGAGGGTCTTGGCAATCGGGGCGGCGGATGCGCGCTTGTCGTCGTGGTTCATGGTCGTCGTCACTCCCGTAAGCGATATTAGTTATTATGGCATACCATCACATCGAACAAAGCGAGGTGTCAAGCTGCTCTTTCAGCAGAAGCCGCAGTTATCCCTACCTGCCTTCAGCCACGCTCGGCTGAAATCACGGTGCACAGCGGCTTCAGCCGGAGCGATGCGCTCGCGGCTGCGGCGAAACACGTGATGGAGATGAAGCTGGCTACTTCGTTCCGGCGTGATCGGAGAGAAGTTTCTCGGCGATTGCCGCGGCACTGGTCACGTGATCCAGCGCGGCCTGATAAGCGCCGGGACCGTCTCCGCGCCGAATCGCATCGAGTATCCGTTCCATCTGCGCCGGCCCGTCGACATTGCGGTTTTCGGTCTTGATGGTCATCGAGCGCAGATGATTGATGCGCACGGTCAGAAGGTTGACGACGCCCCACGCAACGTGGCGATCGACCTTGCCGAAAAGGATCTGGTAGAAGGTCGAGGTGTTGGCCAGAACGCCGGCCATGTCCTTGTTATGATAGCTGTTGCGGATTTCCATCAGCGCCCGTTCGAGGGCGGGCACGATCGAAGGATCCCCGCTTTCGGCGCAGAGCCTGGCGGCCATACCCTCCAGTGCCCCCCGGACTTCATAGATCTGCTTTGCTTCGTCGAGGTCGAGGCGAGCGACGATCGGCCCTTTGTTGGGCAGATTGGCGACCAGCCCCTCAGACTCCAGATGCCGCAGTACCTCGCGAACGATGGTGCGGCTCACGCCCAGCTGGGCGCAAAGGTCGCGCTCCACCAACCGGTCACCAGGCTTGAAATAGCCATTCACGATGGCCTCGCGAACCTTGTCGAGCGCAAGTTCACGCAACGTTTTGTTGGGGCGTTCAACGCGAATAGCAGTACCTTCCATGGCTGCGCTCATTCTTTCACCCCTGTATCGTTGTCAAATGATAATATGGCCTACCACAGATAGCCAGACTTGCCCATGTTGACAACAGTCCCGCCGAATCCACACGTCTGAGAGTACGCGAGAAATCACTTGACGTTGCGGCAGTTTCGCAATGAACTGAACCAATCTGGAATTGGTTCGGATCATTGCGGCCTGCAGATGGATAGTGCTCGGGGGAATTCCAACTACGCCCTGGAAAAGCTGCGCGAGCTTTTGGCATCGAATGATGTTGCGCCGGACGGCAAGCTGCCGACGGAACGCGCGCTGTCCGAAAGGCTCGGCGTCAGCCGTCGCGCCATCCGCCGCGCATTGGAGGTTCTGGAAACCGAAGGCCGGATCTGGCGGCGGCAGGGGGCGGGCACTTTTGCCGGCATGAAGCCGGATGACTGGAGTGAGCGCCTGGACGCCATTGTGGCGGGTACCGACTTCATGGAAATCATGGAGGTGCGCCTGCGCGTGGAGCCGCAGCTTGCCCAGCTTGCCGCGATGCGAGCAAAGCCCTCCGATACGGAACGGATGTACGATCTGGTCGAGAAGATCAGCCAGAGCACCGATGCGGACGGGCGCGAACTGTGGGATGGCGCGCTGCACAGGGCCGTTGCCCAATGCGCCGGAAACCACTTCTTCCTGGCGATTTTCGACGTCATCAACCGCGTTCGGCAGGATGATGCATGGCAGACGATCCGCGAGCGCGCCCGCAATGCCGGAGGAACGCGCCCCCTGACCCGCAGCCAGCATCTGGCGATCGTCGATGCGATCGCGGCTCGCGATCCCGCGCGGGCGGGCGAGGCCATGCGTCAGCACCTGCTGACGCTGCAGGAAAGTCTCATTCGCATAACTTCGCTCGATCGCAGCGAAGCACAAACCGAGGAAGAAACCGGCCAAAGATTGACCTTGTAACATCGGCCGGCATCAGGGCGAACCTTAGGGAGGAGAACCATAATGAAGATCGCCAAGTTGCTGCCAGCACTGCTAACCACAGTGCTGCTCGCCTTTCCGGCAGCCGCCGTCGAGCTGAAGATCGGCTTGCAGGACGATGCCGACGTGCTCGATCCGGCGCAGTCGCAAACCTTTGTCGGCCGCATCGTCTACACAGCCCTTTGCGACAAGCTGGTAGACATCTCGCCGGACCTGAAGATCGTGCCCCAGCTTGCGACCGAGTGGAACTGGTCGGCCGACGGCAAGGAACTGACGATGAAGCTTCGCGAAGGCGTGAAGTTTCACGATGGCACGCCGTTCAACGCCGAGGCCGTGGCTTATGACATCACCCGTTCGATGACTCTGCCGGAATCGCGGCGCAAGAGCGAGTTGAAGTCGGTCGAGAAGGTCGAGGCCACTGGCGAATACGAAGTCAAGTTCACACTGAAGAACCCTGATGTCACGCTGCTTGCAACCCTTTCCGACCGCGCCGGCATGATGGTCTCGCCCACGGCCGCCAAAGAGATGGGCGCCAACTTCGGCAACAAGCCGGTCTGCTCCGGCCCGTTCAAATTTGTCGAGCGGGTGCAGCAAAGCCGCATCGTGCTGGAGAAGTTCGCGGACTACTGGAACAAGGACAATATCTTCATCGACAAGGTCACCTACCTGCCGATCCCCGACACGACGGTGCGGCTTGCCAATCTGCGGGCCGGCGATCTCGACATGATCGAGCGGCTGGCGGCGAGCGATGCAGCCTCGGTGAAGTCGGACCCGAAGCTCTCCTATGAGAGCATAGTCGGCACCGGCTGGCTGGGCATCTACTTCAATGTCGGCGACAACCCCAAGGCCGACAATCCGCTTGGCAAGGACAAGCGCCTGCGGCAGGCATTTTCGCTGGCGATCGACCGGGAAGCGGCGAACCAGATCGTCTATGAGGGCACCTCGATGGCCGGCAACCAGCCGTTCAGCCCGCAAAGCCCGTGGTATGACGGCAACTTCCCCGTTCCCGCCCGCGACATCGAAAAGGCCAAGGCGCTAGTCAAGGAAGCCGGCTACGATCGCGTGCCGGTGGAAATGCTGGTCACGAACAATCCCGTCGCGATGCAGTTCATGCAGATCGTCCAGTCGATGGTCGCCGAAGCCGGGTTCGACGTCTCGCTCAAGACAACCGAATTCACCACGCTGCTCGATGAGATGAGTGCAGGCAGCTATCAGGTCGGCCGCGCCGACTGGTCGGGCCGCTCCGACCCTGATGGCAATATCCATCAGTTCCTCACCTGCAAGGCAGCGCTCAACGATTCCAAGTACTGCAATCCTGAAGTCGACACGCTGCTGAATGAAGGCCGGCAATCGCCTGACAATGCGGTGCGCAAGCAGAAATACGACGAAGCCATGGCGATCCTGCAAGACGATATGCCGATGACCTTCATCGGCCACCAGGCATGGATCTGGGCCCTCGACAAGACGGTCAGCGGCTTCGTGCCCACCCCTGACGGCATGATCCGGCTCGCCGGCGTGAAGAAAGCCGATTGATGCAACACGGAGCCGGGCGAAAACCCTGCCCGGCTCCGTATGACATGTCGGTACGCAGGAAACGCATATGTTCAGCTACATCGCCAAGCGGCTGCTGGTCGCCATTCCAACGCTTCTGATCATATCGGTATTCGTCTTCTCGCTGCAGAAGCTATTGCCGGGCGATCCGGTGCTGGCCATGGCGGGCGAGGAACGCGATCCGCAGTTGATCGAATATCTGCGCGAGAAATATCACCTCAATGACCCGGTGCCACTTCAATACGCCCATTGGCTGGGCTCCGCGCTGCAGGGCGATCTCGGCATGTCGTTGCGCACCACCCAGCCCGTGCTGACGCTGGTGGCGCAAAAGCTTCCCGTCACCATACAGCTTGCCGTCATGTCGATGCTGTTCGCCTTCGCGATCGGCATCCCGATGGGCATCCTGGCGGCGGTTAAGAAGAATACCGCGCTCGACTATGTCGCCAACATCGTCGCGTTGTCCGGGCTTTCGATCCCAAACTTCTGGTTAGGGATCATGCTGATCCTGCTTGTATCCGTGCATCTCGGCTGGCTGCCCGCCTCGGGCTACCGGCCATTCTTCGAAGACCCGTTGAACTCCATCAAGACCATGCTGATGCCGGCTTTCGTGCTGGGCAACGCGCTGGCGGCGACGCTGATGCGGCATACGCGTTCGGCCATGCTGAGTGTGCTCAGCGCCGATTATATCCGCACCGCCCGCGCCAAGGGACTGTCGGAACGTTCCGTGGTGCTCGAGCACAGCTTCCGCAACGCGGTGCTTCCGATCGTAACGCTGAGCGCGCTTCTGTTCGGCGAGCTTCTTGCCGGCGCGGTGCTGACCGAGCAGATCTTCACCATTCCCGGCTTCGGCAAGCTGATCGTCGATGCCGTCTTCACGCGCGACTATGCGGTCGTGCAGGGCGTGGTGCTGTGCACCGCCGTGGGCTTCATCCTGATGAACCTCATCGCGGACGTCCTCTATGTCGTCCTCAATCCGCGCATGAGGGCCGCGCTATGACCACGCTCGACCAGGTCCGCATCCCTGTCTCCTCCGCGCAGCGGCCCTCCAGTCGCGCCTGGCGCAAGCTCAAGGCCAACAAGGGCGCTCTTGTCGGGCTGTTCATCATCGCCTTTTTTGCCCTGCTGGCGGTGGCGGCCCCGCTGCTTCCCATCCCCGACCCGAACGCCACGAGCTGGTCCGCGATCCGCAAGGCACCTTCGGCCCTGAACTGGCTCGGCACCGACGATATCGGCCGCGACATCCTCTCCCGCATGATCTGGGGCGCGCGGGCCTCCCTCTTGGCTGGCGTTCTGTCGGTCGCGATCGCCGTCATCGTCGGCGTGCCGTTCGGTCTCGTGTCGGGCTATTTCGGCGGCTGGATCGACCAGATCATATCGCGCGTCACGGAAGCGTTTCTTGCCATGCCGTTCCTCATCACGGCCATCGCGCTTGCCGCCTTCCTCGGCCCCAGCTTGATGAACGCCATGATCGCCATCGGCCTTTCGGCGATGCCCGTCTTCATCCGGCTTACGCGCGGGCAGGTGCTTGCCGTCAAGACGGAAGACTATGTCGAGGGCGCGCGTTCGATCGGTCTCCGGCATTCCAGCATCATCACTCGCTACATCCTGCCCAATGTCTTCGCGCCCATTCTCGTGCAGGCGACGCTGACGATCGCCACCGCCATCATTGCGGAGGCCAGCCTTTCCTTCCTCGGCCTTGGCCAGCAGCCGCCTGCGCCGAGCTGGGGGTCGATGCTGAATGTGGCGAAGAACTATCTCTCACAAGCGCCATGGATGGCGATGTGGCCCGGCGCGGCGATCTTTCTCGTGGTGATCGGGTTCAACCTTCTGGGCGACGGTCTGCGCGATGCGCTCGATCCGCGCGAAGCATGATTTTTCCAAAGGACATTCAGGCATGAACGCATTCACGACCCGTCCCGAAATCCTCGGCACCTTCGGCGTTGTCGCCTCCACGCACTGGATCGCTTCGAGCGTGGGCATGAGCATCCTCGAGAAAGGCGGCAACGCCTTCGACGCCGCGGTAGCTACCGGCTTCGTGCTGCAGGTCGTGGAGCCGCATCTGGTCGGCCCCGGCGGCGACATGCCGGCGCTCGTCTATTCCCGCAGGAAGGACAAGGTCGAGGTGATCTGCGCGCAGGGGCCCGCACCCGCGGGTGCCACGATAGAGCGCTATACCTCCGAAGGGCTGTCGCTCATTCCCGGTGACGGTCTTCTCGCCACCGTCATTCCGGGCTCCTTCGACGGCTGGATGCTGATGCTGCGCGACTATGGCAGCATGAGCGTGCGCGATGTTCTGGAACCCGCGATCTATTATGCCGAGCGCGGCCATCCGGTGCTGCCACGCGTCGTGGATACCATCGCCGGCGTTGCCGATCTCTTCGAACGCGAATGGCCGACCTCTCATCAGACCTGGATGCCCGGCGGCAAAATGCCGACTGCCCATTCGAATGTCAGGAACCCCTTCCTTGCCGAGACCTGGAAGCGGATCGTCGCCGAAGCGGAGGCAAGGCGGGGGCGTGAAAACCAGATCGAAGCGGCGCGTGATGCCTTCTACCGCGGCTTCGTCGCCGAGGCCATCGGCGCCTATCTCGAAACCGCGGAGGTGATGGATGCCTCCGGCAGCCGCCACAAGGGCGTGTTGACGGCGGACGACATGGCGGGATGGTCCGCCACTATCGAAGAACCCCTGACCTATGACTATCACGGCTGGACCGTCGCCAAGACCGGACCCTGGGGACAGGGGCCGGTGTTCCTGCAGACGCTTTCGATCCTGAAAGGGTTCGACATCGCCGGCATGGACCCGGTCGGCGCGGATTTCGTCCATACGGTCACCGAAGCCATGAAGCTCGCCTTCGCGGATCGCGAGGTCTATTACGGCGATCCGAAATTCGCGGATGTGCCGATAGAGCATCTTCTTTCCGATACTTATGCGGCGGCGCGCCGCAAGCTGATCTCCCCGCAGGCATCACTCGATCTTCGTCCGGGAGTGGTGCCGGGCTTCGAGCGGCAGCACGATCTCGTCATGGAGATGCTGAGCAAGGATTCGCAGACAGGCGCCGTCTATGAGCCGACCATGGCGCATCTTTCGCAGAAGCGCGGCGACACCGTCCATATCGATGTCATCGACCGCGAAGGCAACTTCGTCTCGGTCACGCCGTCAGGAGGCTGGCTGCAATCGTCGCCGACCATTCCGGGGCTCGGCTTCTGCCTGAATTCGCGGGCGCAGATGTTCTGGCTGCAGCCGGGCCTCCCCACGTCCCTTGCGCCTGGTAAGCGCCCGCGCACGACACTCACGCCCTCGATCGCACTCTATGATGGCAGGCCGACGCTGTCTTTCGGCACGCCGGGCGGCGACCAGCAGGAGCAATGGCAGCTTTCCTTCTTCCTGCGCCATGTGCACCACGTGCCGAACCTGCAGGCCGCGATCGACCAGCCGCTGTTCCACACGGCCCACTTCCCCGCATCCTTCCATCCGCGCACCCGCGAGCCAGGTAGCCTGATCGCCGAGGCGAATTTCGGCGCCGAAGTGCTCGATGCGCTGCGCGCCAGGGGGCACCGACTGACCGTGGCCGACGAGTGGACGGTGGGCCGCCTGACGGCCGCCCGGCGGGATGCGGATGGATTGCTTCGGGCGGCGGCCACGCCGCGCCTGATGCAGGCCTATGCGGTGGGACGGTAGAGAATGAACCGGCCAGCAACCCGATGCGCCTCAGGCGTCCTGTCCCCGACATTCAGCGAGTAGTGCGATGAATACGACATTGCGTGACTCCCGTGTTCCGGTCGACATGGCCCTGTCGAGGGAGCGCGTGCTTTCGGTTTCCAATCTCACCACATCGTTTCTCACCGACGGTGCATGGCGCACGGTGGTAAGCAACGTCTCTTTCGACGTTGCGCCGGGCGAGACCGTCGCGATCGTCGGCGAAAGCGGTTCGGGCAAGAGCGTCACGTCGCTGTCGATCATGCGCCTGCTGGCCAGGGTTTCCAGCCGCATAGAGGGCCACATCCTGCTCAACGGCAAGAACATCCTGGCCTTGTCGGACAAGGAGATGCGGCAGGTTCGCGGCAACGATGCCGCGATGATCTTTCAGGAGCCGATGACCAGCCTCAATCCGATCTTCACCATTGGTCGGCAGATCTCCGAGGCGCTGACCTGCCATAAAGACATCGGCAAGGCAGAAGCACGGGCCGAGACAATCCGACTTCTGGAGAAGGTGCGAATTCCCAACGCAGCTTCCCGCTTCGACGATTACCCGCATCAATTTTCGGGCGGCATGCGCCAGCGCGTGATGATCGCGATGGCGCTGGCAAGCCGGCCGAAGCTTCTCATCGCAGACGAGCCGACGACTGCGCTCGACGTCACCATTCAGGGGCAGATCCTCGACCTCATCAAGCTCCTGCAGGAAGAGGAGGGCATGGCCGTTCTCTTCATCACCCACGACATGGGTGTCGTGGCGGAAATCGCCGACCGCACCATCGTCATGTACAAGGGCGAGGCCGTCGAGACCGGAACGACGGTGGACATCTTCCATAACGGCCAGCATCCTTATACTCGCGCCCTGCTCTCGGCCGTGCCGCGCCTCGGCTCGATGAAAGGCCGCAAATGGCCCCTCAAGTTCCCGACGGTCGACATGGCGACGGGCAAAGCGAGTAAGCCGCGGGAAATCGCCGACACGATCGACCGGGAAAGCAGGCCGATCCTCAAGGTGGAAAATCTTTCCACGCGTTTCGACATTCATGGCGGCCTGTTCGGCCGCAAGGTTGGCGCGGTCCATGCGGTGGAGAATGTCTCGTTCGCTCTCTTTCAGGGCGAGACATTGTCGCTGGTCGGCGAATCCGGCTGCGGCAAATCCACCACCGGGCGCTCCATCATGCGCCTGGTGCAGCCCAGGACCGGCAGGGTCGATCTCGACGGGCGTGATGTGCTGAAGCTCGATACATCGGAGTTGCGCGACCTGCGGCGCAACATCCAGATGATTTTCCAGGATCCGTTCGCAAGCCTCAATCCGCGCATGACGATCGGCGCGACGGTTTCCGAACCGATCGTCGAACATGGCCTGGGTACGCGGGCGCAGGCCCGCGAGAAGGCGGCCGATCTGCTCGACCGCGTCGGCCTGAGCGCGGACATGATGGGGCGCTATCCGCACGAATTCTCGGGCGGCCAACGGCAGCGTATCTGTATTGCCCGAGCGCTGGCGCTCGATCCGAAGATCATCGTGGCCGACGAAAGCGTGTCGGCCCTCGACGTCTCGATCAAGGCGCAGGTCTGCAATCTGCTGATGGATCTGCAGCAGAGCCTGCGTCTCGCCTTCCTGTTCATCTCACACGACATGGCGGTGGTGGAGCGCGTCAGCCATCGCGTCGCGGTCATGTATCTCGGCGAGATCGTCGAGATCGGACCGCGCGAGATGGTGTTCGGCAATCCGCAGCACCCTTACACAAGGAAGCTGATGGCGGCCGTTCCGGTGCCCGATCCGTCACGGCGCGGCATCAGACGAAACCTCGATGTCGATGAACTCAAGAGCCCCATCAGGCCTGCCGGCTATGTCGCACCTGTTCGGACCTTTCGCGAGCTCGGTGCCGGACATCTGGTGCGGATCGAGGAAGCAGCAGCCTGATGACGGGTGGCAACACTCGAACGGTGCTACCAATGCTTACCGCCAATTGGGAAGCAGCGTGACAGCGCCGCTTCGTCTGTCAGGCCGTCAGCGAAAGCCTGGCATCGCGGCTCTGCCCCGCATGTCGGCGCATGAAAGGCCCGTGCGGGATTTCCGGTGGGGCGAAGCTCTCGGCAGTTGCGCGATCCCACCTGCTGTACCAGTCGGCAAGCTCGGGTATTTCCTCCTCGCCTGAAACAAGGAAGCCCTGGGGCAGATAAGGATAGGCCTCGTTCCCGTCGAGAAACTCGTTATCCTTCTGTCGAAACATGAAGTGATACGGCATGAAATCGCGGGGATCACTCAACCCGGCCGCGCCGGCGATCTCGCCCAGCGCTCTCATGGTGTTGCGATGGAACCGTGCCACGCGCTCGCTCTTGTCGCCAACGTCGATCGCGCGCTGACGCCCCGGTTCCTGGGTCGCGATGCCCACGGGGCATTTGTTGGTATGGCAGGACTGCGCCTGAATGCACCCGATCGCAAACATGAAGCCACGCGCCGCGTTGCACCAGTCGGCCCCGAGAGCCAGCGTGCGGGCGATATCGAATGCAGAGATGATCTTGCCCGCCGCGCCGATCCTGACTTCGTGACGGATGCCGGCGCCACGCAGCGCGTTGTGAACAAATGTCAGGCCCTCCAGCATTGGCATCCCGACACGGTTGGCAAATTCAACGGGTGCCGCTCCCGTCCCGCCTTCCGCGCCATCGACGACGATGAAGTCGGGAACGATGCCGGTCTTCAGCATTGCCTTGACCATGCTCATGAACTCGCGACGATGGCCGATACAGAGCTTGAAGCCGACAGGTTTGCCGCCGGACAGTTCACGCAGCTGGCCGATGAATTCCATCAGTCCTATGGGGGTCGAGAACGTGCTGTGCGCCGCAGGAGAGACGCAGTCGACCCCCATGGGGATGCCGCGCGCCTGGGCAATTTCGGGTGAGATCTTCGACGCAGGCAGCATGCCGCCATGCCCGGGCTTCGCACCCTGGCTCAGCTTCACCTCGATCATCTTGATCTGAGGATCGGCGGCGAGCTCCGCGAATTTTTCCGGCGAAAAGCTGCCATCATCGTTGCGGCAGCCAAAATAGCCGGATGCAACCTGATAGATCAGGTCGCCCCCGCCCTGCCGATGATAAGAGCTGATGCCCCCTTCACCCGTATCATGGGCAAAGCCGCCCTTCCTTGCGCCCGTGTTCAGCGCCCGAATGGCGTTCGCGGACAGGGAGCCGAAGCTCATGGCCGAGATATTGTAGAGGCTGGCATCATAGGGCTGCCGGCACGCGGAGCCCCCGATACGCACCCGGAAATTCGTATCCTGTATGACAACGGGCGAAGCAGAATGGGTCAGCCACGCATAGCCGGACCCATAGACGTTCTCGATTGTTCCGAACGGTCGCTTGTCCTCAACGCCTTTTGCCCGCTGGTAGACAAGTCCACGGTCCTGACGACTGAAGGGCTCCGCATCGCGATCACCCTCGATGAGATACTGGCGTATCTCGGGACGAAAGCTCTCCACGATGAAACGCAGATGACCGATGATCGGATAGTTGCGCAAAATCGAATGCCTGCGCTGGAGAAGGTCGCGTACACCCAGCGCGGCAAGTGCTCCAGAAACCGCTACAATCGGCAGAAACCAGATACTGTAGCGCAGCACTCCGACAGCGGCGAAAAGCGTGATGAGCACGACACAGGCGAACACCAGGTAGCGCTGATATATGACCATCGTTGTTACCACCGATCACAGGCAGGGAGGGTTCGTTGCGATCCGATCAGGATCGCTGGACTGTTAGTGCATTGCCCGGCGGAAGGCCAGCGCCGAATATGTCGCGCGGACCCGCCTTCTCGGCAGCTCTCGCGTCGATGTTTCATCGGATATATCCAAGGTTCAGGACTGTTCGGGACCCGCACCGCTTCCTTTGTCAGTCTTCGAACTAGGTTGATCCGGGATTTTAGCAATGGGAAGGCGCCAGCCGTACTTGATCGCCAGGAAGCGCAGCGAAAAGCACAGGATCAGCGCCACGGCCGTCACCGGAACAACCGGAAAGTGCAGCATATGCCCGACGACCACGACCGCGGCGGCGGCAAGCGCGGCGACAGCATAGAGCTCCGCGCGCAACACGATTGGTATCTCGGCCAGCAGCACGTCGCGGGCCATGCCGCCGCCGATGCCTGTCATCATCCCAAGCATTACCGCCATAACCGGGTTCAGGCCGTAGTCGAGCGCCTTGGATGCGCCCGTTACGGCAAACAGCGCGAGGCCCGCCGCATCGAACAGCAGGACAGAATGCGACATTCGCTCGATCAGGGGCGAAAAGTAGAAGGTGATCACGCCCGCAAGCAGTGACACGCCGAGATAACGCCAGTCGTTGACCGAAGCGGGCGGAATCGCGCCGATCAGCACGTCGCGTGCAATGCCGCCTGCGGTAGCCGCCGCAAAGGACAGCACCAGAACGCCGAACAAATCCAGCTTGCGCCGGGCCCCGGCCAGAGCGCCGCTCAGCGCAAAGACAAAGGTTCCGGACAGGTCGAGCACAAGCGAGAGCTTCTCCATGATGCGGCTTTCAGGTGGCGTGCGCAGAGACGAACGTGCCTCGGAGCTTCCCCGAATCTTGCTTTATGCAGACAGCCACGCGCGGGTCGCGACGACCAGTGCCTCGACACCGGTTTGCAATGTGGGATGGAGAACCGGCGCGAACTTGGGACTGTGGTTCACCGGAAGCTCGTTCAGCCGGTTTTCCTTTTTTGCCTTGGCGTAGACCTCCGGGTCGGTGCCGCCCACGAACCAGAAAACCGAGGGAACCTGCCATTCGGACCCGAACGATCCGAAATCCTCGCTGGCCGGCGCGGGTCCGGTTTCACGGACGCGATCCGCCCCGAAATGCGCCCGGAAGGCATCTCCCACCCGTTTGCTTGCAGCCCCGTCGTTGACGTTGAGGGGATAGCTGTCGAGCGTCGTGATCTCGGGCGGGCGAGGCGCGCCAGAGGCTGCGGCTTCGGCATTGACGATCCGTTCGATGGCGGCCAGGACGCGGGCGCGAACGCCGGGGTCGAATGTCCGGACATTGAGCTTGATGATGGCGTCGTCGGGAATGACATTCTCCTTGGTGCCTGCCTGCAGGACGCCGACCGTGACCACCGCTGCCTCAGCCGCCGCCACCTCTCGCGACACCACGGCCTGAAGGCGCATGACAGTGGATGCGGCCATCACCACGGGATCGATGCTTGCCTGCGGCATCGAGCCGTGCGCACCGCGTCCGAACAGGCGGATTTGCAGGCTGTCGGCTGCCGAAGTAATGGGGCCCGTGCGCCCGGCAACCATGCCTGCCGGCCCCACCATGACATGCTGGCCGAGGATCACTTCAGGCTTTGGAAAGCGGGTAAACAGGCCGTCGGCGATCATGGCCTGCGCGCCTTCCGCCGTTTCCTCGGCGGGCTGAAAGACCGCCATCAAGGTGCCGCGCCATGACGATCGCGCGTCGGCCAGCAGCCTGGTCGCGCCGGCAAGCCAGGTCACATGCATATCGTGGCCGCACATGTGCGAGACGGGGACCGTCTTGCCTTCTCGATCGGTGGCCGTTGCCTTGCTGGCATAGTCGAGGCCCGTCGCTTCCTGGATCGGCAAGGCATCCATGTCGGCGCGCAGCATGATAGTTGGGCCATCGCCGTTGCGAAGCAGGCCGACCACGCCGGTCTTACCCACGCCCGTCGTGACTTCGTAACCGGCCGCACGAAGACGGTCGGCCGCAAGGCCTGCCGTACGCGTCTCCTGCATCGATAGCTCAGGATGCGAATGAATATCCTTATACAGGACCGCCAGATCGGGGAGCATCTCGTTGAGATTGCGCAATGCCGGGTCGGAAGAACTCGCTTCGTGGGCCATGATCGTTATCCATCGCTCCCCTTGGGGTAAGTAGCTCGTTCCACCCTTTTCAAAATGAGAGTAACGTGGATTTGAAATCACCCGATCAGGCTAGGGCGCATCCTCGATGCCTTTCGAAAACCGCTGTAGTGGGAGAGCGGTTCAGCCGATGTTTTCGGCAGATGCAGGGCGGTCGGCGCCGCGCGTCGGTTCCGTCATGTCCAGCGCCCCGGCATAGCGTGCCGGATTGAGCCGTAGGTAAAGCACGAAGGTAACGGCCACACAGACCAGATGCAGCACCCAGCCGGCCGCGAAGCTGCCGGTCCGTTCCTGCAGCAGTGCCAGCGCCAGCGGCGGCAGCGCCGCGATGAGGAAGCCGCCGCCCTGCATCAGTGCCGCCAGCGCGCCGGCCTGTTCCGGCCGCGGCAGATGGTCGAGCGCCGTAATCAGCGCAAGCGCGAAGCCGCCACCCAGCCCCGCGCCGCAGATCGCGGCCCAGGCAACAGGCGACACGAGCGGCAGGAACGCCAGGCCGGCGAAGCCGACCGCCTGCAGCACAAGCGTGAGGATGAGCCAGGGCCGGCGATCGCGGCCACGCGCGGCGAGCATCGGAAGTCCCAGCGCTGCAGCGGCCTGGAAGACGGCCATTATCGCCACGAGGCTGCCGCTTGCTGCGCCGCTCCAGCCATGCGCCTGATAGTAGGGCGCAAGCCATGCCACCATCGAGGAATAGCCGCCATTGACGAGGCCGAAGGCAACCATAAGCAGCCATGTGCGCGGCCGACGCAGCAGCGCCCCGGACAGCGACCTGTCGGGAGTGGACACCGCACCGTCGGACAGTGTGCGCCAGGCGACGGCAAGCGCGATGGCGGCAGGCAGCGCCAGCCAGGCCAGCGCGCCGCGCCAGTTGCCGTCACCACCGGCAAGAAGCGGCGTGAGTTGCGCGCCCAGCGCGCCGCCGCCCATCAGCATCGCCGAATAGAGCCCCATGACGCGCGCCATCGCGTGCGGAAAATGCTGCTTGATGATGCCCGGGAAGGCCGCCTGTATGAATGCCGCGCCGGCGCCGCAGAGCACCGCGGTCAGCACCAGCGTCAGCCCGTCCGGCACGACGAGCCGCAACAGCGAACCGAGCGTGAGCAGCAGAAGTGCCGCCAGCATGCCGCGCCGGGTGCCGGCCGCCGCCTGGATGCCTGGCACGAGAAAGGCGCCGCCGCCCATGAGCAGCATTGGCAGCAGGGTAAGCAATGCCACCCCGGCATAGCCCATTCCGGTATCGGCTCCGATGCCGGCCAGCAGCGGCCCCGGCCCGGTCAGGAACGGTCGCAGATTGAAGCCGATCAGCACGACCAGCGCGAGCAGAGCCCACGGCCTGCCGGGCACGGTCGTCTGCGCGGAAGATGACGGCTGCATGGTGCCTTCGCCTTACGAACCTGCCGCCGGCCGCTCCTGCCAGACGCGGTAAAGCTCCTCCCCTTCCCGCGCCTGCGGCGGCAGGTGCCGCACCGAAATGCCCCGCTGCTGGTCGA
>Ga0187815_10000620_pt1 | contig 16950 bp, 13 predicted proteins | sample NC_S_5_FD_132962 | JGI IMG/M metagenome (GOLD analysis project Ga0187815, IMG submission 132962) | Wetland sediment microbial communities from Neuse River Estuary, North Carolina, USA - ASW-S_5 | ecosystem: Environmental > Aquatic > Freshwater > Wetlands > Sediment | place: USA: North Carolina...
GACCATGATCGGATTTACCGGCGGCGGCTCGACCTATGGCGGTCAGGCCTCGCCGATGATCATGCCGGTAGTGGGCGACTGGACCGTGCCACCCGACTATGCGCAGTCGAGCTACGACAAGGCAGGCGAGAAAGCGTCGCCGGGCTACTACACGGTCGACCTCGCCACCTTCCACACCAGGGTCGAGCTCACCGCGACGCAGCGCACCAGCCTGATGCGTTTCACGTTCCCGGCGAGCCACCGGTCGAACGTGGTCATCAACCTGCGCCGTGCCGGCGGCAACGTGGAGGTGGTTGACGACCACACCATCCGGGGCGTCAGTACGGATGGGCGCCCGCAGCGTGACTCGGATGGCTCCTGGTTCGTTGCCGAGTTTTCACGGCCGTTCGCCGCATTCGGCACCTTCCGCGCCGACCATGATCACGAGGGCTACGGCATCGGCGATGCCGACGTACAGCAGAACCGGCGCGCGGCGTCCGGCAGTTACGCGGGGGCCTACGTCACCTTCGACACCAGGGCCGGCGAACAGGTGCTGGTGAAGGTCGCCCACGGCCACAGTGCCGCCGAAGCCGAGCAGCGGCTGCGCGACGAAGAACCGGGCTGGGACTTCGATGGCGCGCATGCCAGGGCGCGCGAGGCATGGGCGCAACTGCTCGACCGCGTCGAGGTCACCGGCGGCACGCCGAAGCAGCGCATGCTGTTCTACTCGACGCTGTACCACTCCTTCGCCAGCCCGCGGCTGCTGGCGCGCAAGGGCGAGCGCTTCACCGGCGCGGACGGCAGGGTCCAGGTCGCCGCCTACGATCGCTACGGCCCGGTGCCGTTCTGGGATACCGGCCGCAACCAGATCGTGCTGCTGATGCTGCTGGAGCCGAAGGTCGTGCAGGACATCATGCGCTCCGAGCTGGATCGCGCGCGCGAGCGCGGCTACATGGACACCTCGTTCCACGGCGACCACGCCGTGCTCCTCTATGACGGCGCGTGGCAGCGCGGCATCCCGTTCGACTACGCCGCCGCCTACGCGTACCTGCGCAAGAACGCGACCGATCCCAGAGGGCCGCGCGGCTATCTCGCCGAGTACATGAAGAACGGCTGGATTTCCGACATCGTGCCGCCGGGCAACCCCAGCCCGCCGTACGCCGGCGGCAAGGCGGGCGTCGCCACCACGCTGGAATACGCCTGGGACGATCACGCGCTGGCCGACATGGCGCGGCGGCTCGGCAAGACGGACGACGCGCAGATGTTCCTGCGCCGCGCGGCGAACTACCGCCACGTGTTCGACCCGTCAGTGGGCTTCATGCGCGGCCGCACCGCGGACGGCAAGTGGATCGCGCCGTTCGACCCGGGCGAGCCCTACTACAACTTCATGATGAAGGAGGCCTCCGGCTGGTCCACGCTGTGGCTGGTACCGCACGATGTGCAGGGCCTGATCGACCTGCTTGGCGGCCGTGCCGCGTTCAACGCCAAGCTCGACGCGTTCTTCTCCACGCCCTACACGGCCAAGGGTATCTGCCGCGACTGCACCGGCCTGATCGGGCAATATGTGCAGGGCAACCAGCCGGACCAGCAGGCGGCGTATCTGTATGCCTGGAGCGGCCAGCCCTGGAAGACGCAGGCGCTGGCGCGGCGCATCCTCGCCGAGATGTACGGCAGCGATGCCAGCGGCTACGGATTTCCCGGCATGGACGACCAGGGCTCGACCTCGTCGTGGTACGTGCTGAGCGCGATGGGCTTCTATCCGGTCGACCCGTCCATGCCCGACTACATCCTGGGCAGCCCGATCTTCGATCGGGTGCGCCTGCGCATGGGCAACGGCAAGGTGCTGGAGATCGTTGCGCACAACAATTCGGCGAAGAATCGCTACATCCAGTCCGCGACGCTCAACGGCAAGCCATGGAACAAGCCCTGGTTCAGCCAGGCGGACATCGCCAACGGCGCTACGCTGGCGCTCACGATGGGGCCCGAGCCGAACAAGGCCTGGGGTGCCGATCCGGCCGATGCGCCGCCGTCGATGTCGGCGCAGGCTGGCCGGCGGCCGGTTGCAGGAGCGGGGACAGGGAAGGGCGGCGCCGGGCCGTGACGGACGTGCGCTGCGCGGGCGGAGCGGTCGCGGCGGGGCGCCGGCTGTTGCCGCCGCGCATGCAGCCATCCGGCGCGGGCCCCGGGGCCCCACCGCATCACGTTTTCCAGAGGAGTTGCGCCATGCGCCTGCTGCCACGTCTCTTCCTGATCGCCGGGCTTGCGTTCGTCTCCGGTCTGGCCAGCGCCGCCGGCGCCCACCATCTCCGCGTCATGACCTTCAACGTGCGCTACGGCGAGGCGGACGACGGCATCAACGCCTGGCCGCATCGCCGCGACCTAATGGTGCGGGTCATCCGCGAGGAGCACCCCGACATCCTGGGCACGCAGGAACTGCTTTCGCCACAGGGCGACTACCTGCAGCAGCACCTGCCCGGCTACACCTGGTTCGGCATGGGCCGCAACGGCAACGAGATCAACGAGAACGACAACGAGCACATGGGCGTGTTCTACGACCAGGCGCGGCTGAAGGTACTCGCGTCCGGCAACTTCTGGTTCTCGGATACGCCGGACAAACCGGGAAGCAAGAGCTTCGGCCAGCCGCTGCCGCGCATGGTCACCTGGGCGAAATTCCAGGACCGGCGCAGCGGCAGGCAGTTCTACTACTACGACACGCACTTCCCCTACCAGGACGGCAAGAAGGCCGAGGCGATCCGCGAGCGTTGCGCCGCGGAAATCAGGCAGCGCGTGGCGCGGCTGCCGGCATCGCTGCCGTTCATCCTGACCGGCGACTTCAACACCACCCCGGACAGCCGGACGCATGCCGTCCTGACCCAGGTCCTGCACGATGCGCGTGAGTCGGCGCCGCGGCGCGAGGGCCCGGAAGGCACCTTCCACGGTTTCACCGGCCATGCGACCAAGCGCATCGACTGGATCCTCTACCGCGGCATGAAGGCCGACGACGTGCGCACGATCACGACGCACGACGGCAAGGTCTACCCGTCGGACCATTTCCCGGTGGTCGCCGATTTCAGCTGGTAGGCGAGGGCCATCGCACCGTTTTGCATCCAGCGTGGCCGAAAACCATGTAGGAGCGCACACTGTGCGCTCCTACGAAAGCGGCTGTCGCCTCCCGGTCCGTGACCCAGGGCCGGCCCGGATCGGCCGTCCCTGCTTCGCCCGGTCAAGCCAGCTTCTTGTACTTCACCCGATGCGGCCGGGCCGCCTCGTCGCCCAGGCGGCGCTTCTTGTCGGCCTCGTACTCGTTGTAGTTGCCGGGGAAGAACTCGACGTGCGAGTCGCCCTCGAAGGCCAGGATGTGGGTGGCGATGCGGTCGAGGAACCAGCGGTCATGCGAGATCACGATGGCGCAGCCGGGGAATTCCAGCAGCGCATCTTCCAGCGCGCGCAGGGTTTCCACGTCGAGGTCGTTGGACGGTTCGTCGAGCAGCAGCACGTTGCCGCCCTGCAAAAGCGTCTTGGCCATGTGCAGTCGGCCGCGTTCGCCGCCGGAGAGGTTGCCGACGATCTTCTGCTGGTCGGTGCCCTTGAAGTTGAAGCGGCCGATGTAGGCGCGCGACTGGATCTCGAAGTTGCCGATGGTGAGGATATCCAGGCCGCCCGAGACTTCCTGCCACACGTTGTTCTTGTCGTCGAGCGCGCCGCGCGACTGGTCGACGTAGGCGAGCTGCACCGTATGGCCCAGCTTCACCTCGCCGGAGTCGGGCTGCTCCTTGCCCATGATCATCTTCATAAGCGTGGACTTGCCCGCGCCGTTGGGGCCGATCACGCCCACGATGGCGCCCGGCGGGATCTTGAAGCTGAGGTCGTCGATCAGCACGCGGTCGCCGAACGCCTTGCTGACGTTCTTGAACTCGATCACTTCCTGGCCCAGGCGCTCGCCCGGCGGGATGAAGATCTCGTTGGTCTCGTTGCGGCGCTGGTAGTCGACCGAGTTCAGCTCCTCGAAGCGCTTCAGGCGCGCCTTGCCCTTGGACTGGCGACCCTTGGCGGCGGACCGCACCCACTCCAGCTCCTTCTCGATCGCCTTCTGGCGAGATTTTTCCTGCTGCGCTTCCTGCTTCAGGCGCGCGTCCTTCTGCTCCAGCCACTCGGTGTAGTTGCCCTTCCACGGGATGCCGCGGCCGCGGTCGAGTTCCAGGATCCACTCGGCGGCATTGTCGAGGAAGTAGCGGTCGTGGGTGACCGCCACCACGGTGCCGGGGTAGTCGTGCAGGAACTGCTCCAGCCAGTCCACCGACTCGGCGTCGAGATGGTTGGTGGGCTCGTCCAGCAGCAGCATGTCGGGCTTGGACAGCAGCAGGCGGCACAGCGCCACGCGGCGCTTTTCGCCGCCGGAGAGCGGGCCGATCCTGGCGTCCCACGGCGGCAGGCGCAGCGCATCGGCGGCCACTTCCAGCTGGCGCTCCAGCGCATGGGCGTCGTTGGCCGCCAGGATGCCTTCCAGCTTCTCCTGCTCCTTGGCCAGCGCGTCGAAGTCGGCGCCGTCCTCGGCGTAGGCGGCGTAGACCTCTTCCAGGCGTTTCTGCGCGTCGAGGATCACCGACACGCCTTCTTCCACCGCCTCGCGCACGGTCTTCCCGGGATCGAGCTGCGGTTCCTGCGCCAGGTAGCCCACCTTGATGCCCGGCTGCGGGCGCGCCTCGCCCTGGAAGTCGGTATCCACGCCGGCCATGATCCTGAGCACCGTCGACTTGCCCGCGCCGTTCAGGCCCAGCAGGCCGATCTTGGCGCCGGGGAAGAAGCTCAGCGAGATGTCCTTGATGATCTGGCGCTTCGGGGGAACGATCTTGCTCACCCCGTTCATGGTGTAGATGTATTGCATGCTGGCTCCCGTAGGGCGGTCCGCAAGCCGCATCGAAACGCGGCCCGGCAAGGTAGAAACAAAGGGGAAAGGCCTCCGATTATCGCCGATCGGCCCCTGCGCCGCCATGGCGGCGCCACGGAAAACACCGGTCGGGCGGCGAGACTGCGGCCTTCTGTGCGGAACGGGAGAGGCGGCGGCAAACATGGCGACGATTCCGTGCGGTTCAAGCGCGGGCCGCCGGTGGTCGCGGCTAGATTGTGCCCTGGCTCGCCGCGCCGCCCGTTGCGGCCACGTCGGCGCGTTCGCGTACGAGTTCCTCTGCTTCGGCCTGAAACAGGCGTCCGCCTGCCTGTTCGGCGGATTGATGGTGGCCCTGCTGGTCGGCAGCTGGCGCTGGTATCCGGCCCATGCGCCGCTTGCGCGCTACGACTTCCTGACCCTGTCGGCGTTGGCGATCCAGCTCGGCCTGCTGGCCTGCCGGCTGGAAAGCCGGGAGGAGGCGAAGGTGATCGTGTTGTTCCACGTGGTCGGCACGGCGATGGAGCTGTTCAAGACGGCGGCGGGCTCGTGGAGCTACCCGGAGCCCTCGGTGCTGCATCTCGGGGGCGTGCCGCTGTTCACCGGCTTCATGTACGGGGCGGTCGGCAGTTACATCGCCCGCGCGTGGCGCCTGTTCGACTTCCGCTTCACCCGGCATCCGCCGTTCGGCGCCACGGTGGTGCTGGCCGCGGCGATCTACGTGAATTTCTTCAGCCACCACTGGCTGCCGGACGCCCGTTGGCTGCTGTTCGCTGCACTGGCCTGGCTGTTCGGGCCGGCCTGGGTGCATTTCCGCGTCCGCCGCCGGTACCGCCGGATGCCCCTGCTGCTGGGTTTCGTGCTGGTGGCGCTGTTCATCTGGCTGGCCGAGAACGTGGGCACCTACACCCATGCCTGGCTGTACCCCGCGCAGAGGGCCGGCTGGCGCGTCGTGCCGCTGGCCAAGCTGGGGTCCTGGCTGCTGCTGATGGTGATCAGCTATGTGATGGTCTCGGCGGTCCACCGCCGCGGGGCCGCCCGGTAGCTGCAACCCGGCGCCGGCGCTACACTTTCACGTCTTGCCCACCCCCGAACCCGCCGAGGCCCCACGAAATGTTCCCGAAGGACTGCACGATCGCCGGTTACGACTCCGAGCTGGCCCAGGCCATCGCCGACGAAGGCCGCCGCCAGGAGGACCACGTCGAGCTGATCGCCTCGGAGAACTACGCCAGCCCGCGGGTGATGGAAGCCCAGGGCTCCAAGCTCACCAACAAGTACGCCGAGGGCTATCCGGGCAAGCGCTACTACGGCGGTTGCGAATACGTGGACGTGGCCGAGAAGCTCGCCATCGACCGCGTGAAGCAGCTGTTCGGCGCCGACTACGCCAACGTGCAGCCGCACTCCGGTTCGCAGGCCAACCAGGCGGTGTACTTCGCGCTGCTGCAGCCGGGCGACACCATCCTGGGCATGAGCCTGGCGCACGGCGGTCACCTGACCCACGGCGCCAAGGTCAACCTGTCGGGCAAGATCCTCAACGCCGTGCAGTACGGCGTGGACGGCGACGGCATCGTCGACATGGACGAGGTCGAGCGCCTCGCCGTCGAGCACAAGCCGAAGATGATCGTGGCCGGTTTCAGCGCCTATTCGCAGGTGATGGACTGGGCGCGCTTTCGCGCCATCGCGGACAAGGTCGGCGCCTACCTGTTCGTGGACATGGCGCACGTCGCCGGACTGGTCGCCGCCGGCGTGTATCCCAGCCCGCTGCCGCATGCCCACGTGGTCACCTCCACCACCCACAAGACCTTGCGCGGCCCGCGCGGCGGCATCATCGTCGCCAGCAGGCAGGGCATGGGCGAGGCGAGCGAGGAGATCGAGAAGAAGCTGCAGTCCATCGTCTTCCCGGGCATCCAGGGCGGCCCCCTGATGCACGTGATCGCCGCCAAGGCAGTGGCCTTCAAGGAGGCGCTGGAACCGGCCTTCAGGGAGTACCAGGCGCAGGTGGTGAAGAACGCCAAGGCAATGGCCAGGACCATCATCGCGCGCGGCTACAAGATCGTTTCCGGCGGCACCGAGAACCACCTGATGCTGATCGACATGATCGGCAAGGGCGTCACCGGCAAGGACGCGGAGGCCGCGCTGGGCAAGGCCCACATCACGGTCAACAAGAACGCCGTGCCGAACGACCCGCAGAAGCCCTTCGTCACCTCCGGCCTGCGCGTGGGCACGCCCGCCGTCACCACCCGCGGCTACCAGGAAAGCGACTGCGTCGACCTGGCCAACTGGATCTGCGACGTGCTCGACGCGCCGAACGACGAGGCGGTGATCGCCGCCGTGCGCGCCAAGGTCGAGGCGCAGTGCAAGAAGTACCCGGTCTACGGCTGACCTGCCGCCGTGCACTGCCCCTTCTGCCAGCATGAAGACACCCGCGTGATCGACTCGCGGCTCACCGAGGACGGCGCCACCGTGCGCCGCCGCCGCGAGTGCCCGGCCTGCGGCGAGCGCTTCAACACCTTCGAGACGGCCGAGCTGAAGCTGCCGGCGATCGTGAAGAGCGGCGAGCGGCGCGAGGCCTTCGACGAACGCAAGCTGCGGGTGAGCTTCGAGCGCGCGTTGCAGAAACGGCCGGTGGCCAGCGACGCGGTGGACGCGGCGGTGCGCGAGATCATCAACGACCTGCGCCGCAGTGGCGAGCGCGAGGTACCTTCGCGGCAGGTCGGCGAGCTGGTGATGCGCGAGCTGAAGAAGCTCGACCAGGTGGCCTACGTGCGCTTCGCTTCGGTCTACCGCAAGTTCGAGGACGTGCAGGCCTTCCTCGAAGAGATCGCCAAGCTGGAGCACGACCTGCCTGAGCTGGAGAAACTGCAGCTGTCGCTGCTGGCCGGTGGCGAAGCCGCGGAGCCACGCCGTCCCCGCAAGGGCTGACCGTTTTGTCCCGTTCTCCTGCAGGAACGGGACCGGGTAGAGGCTGTCCGCATCGAAAGCCCGAGGCGCGCTCCGGTGCGACACTGTCGCCGGCCCGCTCTCTTCGGCGGGGTCCACTTCCCGGCGCCTCGGGGCAGGGCCGGCCATGGTTCTTCGTCCGCATCCCGGAGGGGAGAGGAAGACCCGCATGAGCTTCACCGCCACCGACCACCAGCACATGGCGCACGCGCTGCGCCTTGCCGAGCGCGGCCTGTACTCCACCCAGCCGAACCCGCGCGTGGGCTGCGTGATCGCGCATGGCGGCCAGGTGGTCGGCAGCGGCTGGCACCAGCGCGCGGGCGGGCCGCATGCCGAGGTGTTCGCGCTGCGCGAAGCCGGCGAACGCGCCCGTGGGGCCACCGCCTATGTGACGCTGGAGCCGTGCGCCCACCACGGCCGCACGCCGCCTTGCGCGGATGCCCTGGTCGCCGCCGGCGTGGCGCGCGTGGTGATCGCGGCGGAAGACCCGTTCCCGCAGGTGGCCGGGCGCGGCATCGGCAAGCTGCGCGCCGCCGGCATCGCGGTGGATACCGGCCTGCTGCGCGACCAGGCGCGCGAACTCAATATCGGTTTCTTCAGCCGCATCGAGCGCGGCCGCCCGTTCGTGCGGGTGAAGCTGGCGATGAGCCTGGACGGTCGTACCGCGCTGGCCGACGGCCGGTCGAAGTGGATCACCGGCGAGGCGGCCCGCGCCGACGTGCAGCGCTGGCGCGCACGCAGCTCCGCCATCCTCACCGGCAGCGGCACGGTGCTGGCGGACAACCCGCGCCTGACCGTGCGTCTCGTTCCCCCTGTCCCGGGCAGCGACGGGGCCGCCGTCGACGCGGCGGCTTGCAAACCCGTGCGGGTGATCCTCGACAGCCAGCTGCGCACCCCCGCCGGCAGCCACGTGCTCGATGACGATGCGCCCACGCTGCTTGTGCATGCCGCCGATGCTGCGGTGCCCGTGCATCTGCGGACGGTCGACCGCGCGTCGTTGCCTGGCAAGGTCGCTGGCCTCGACCTGCATGCCGTGCTGGCCGAACTGGCGCGGCGCGACATCAACGAGGTGCACGTGGAAGCCGGCCCCACCCTGTGCGGCGCGCTGCTGGCGGCCGGCCTGGCCGACGAGCTGCTGCTCTACGTCGCGCCCGTCCTGCTGGGCGACACGGCCCGCCCGCTGCTGCAGCTGCCGCCGCTGGCCTCGATGGCCGGGCGCTGGAACCTTCATGTGAAGGACCAGCGCATGGTCGGCGCCGACTTGCGCCTGCGCCTGCGTCCGGCCTGAATCAGGCCGCGAAATCGATCGCGATCTTGCCGAACGACTTGCCGCCGGCCAACTGCCCGAACGCCTCGCGCAGCTGGCCGAAGCCGTAGGTGCGGTCGATCACCGGCACCAGCCCGGTGGCTTCGAACGCCGCGACCATCCGCTCGTGCGCTTCCAGCGACGCCACCGAGATGCCTTGCAGATGCACGCGTTTGAGGATCGCCTGGGTGAGCGGCAAGGTCGCCTCGCTGCCGCCCATGAAGCCCACCAGGCCGACGAAGCCGTGCATCCGCACCGCGTCGATCGACTGGGCCAGCGTGGCGCTGCCCACCGTCTCGACCACCGCATCGACGCCCACGCCGCCGGTGGCTTCGCGCACCTGCGCGCCCCACTGCGGATGCCGCGCGTAGTTGATGCCGACATCGGCGCCCAACGCGGCGGCGCGCGCGAGCTTTTCGTCGCTCGAGGACAACGCGATCACCCGCGCGCCGCGCAGCTTGGCCAGCTGCAGCGCGAACAGCGCGACGCCGCCGGTGCCGAGCGTGAGCACCGTCTGCCCGGTGGTGACGTGCGCCAGTTCCAGCGCCTGCCAGGCCGTGAGCGCGGCGATCGGCAGGGTCGCGGCCTGCACGCTGGACAGGTGCGTCGGCGCGTGCGCCAGCGAGTAGGCGTCGAAGCAGGCCAGCTCGCGCATCACACCCGGCTCCGGTCCGCCGATTTCCGCGCCCTCCCATTCCGGCCGCATGGCGCCGGCCAGCCAGCGCGACTTGTAGAACGTGGTGACGCGGTCGCCCGGCTTGAAGCGGGTGACCGCGGCGCCGACCTCCAGCACCGTGCCGGCGCCGTCGGATACCGGCACGATCGGCAGTTGCACGCCGCGGTACAGCTTGCCGGTGGCCAGCAGCAGGTCGCGGTAGTTGAGCGAGGCGGCCTCCATGCGCACCAGCACATCGCTCGGGCCGGGACGCGGCGCGGGAAGATCGACGGTTTCGAGGTGGTCAAGGCCGTAGGCGGTGAGCTGGATGGCACGCATGGGCAGGCTCCGTGGTGGGGACGAGCGCATGGTGCGGCAGCCTCGGCCTGGTGATAATCCACAAAGAAGCCATTTCTTTTGTTCAGGCCGTGAACGAATCGATCGACCTCACTCCGGGCCGCCTGCGGGAACTGCGCGCCTTTGCCGCCGCGGCGAGGCGGCTCAACTTCTCGCAGGCGGCGCGCGAGGTGGGCTGCACGCCCTCGGTGCTAAGCCGGCGCATCGCCGCGCTGGAGGCGGCCAGCGGTGGACGGCTGTTCTTGCGCACCACGCGGCGCATGGCACTGACCCGTCGCGGCGAGCAACTGCTGGTGCAGTGGCAGCGGCTGGAACGGGTGATGGCCGACCTTGCCGCGGACCTGCGCCCGCCCGAGGGCGAACTGACCGGCCGACTGTGCGTGCACCTGCCGTTGAACTACGGGCGACAGCGCATTGCGCCGCTGCTTGCCGGCTTCCTGCACCAGCACCCGCAGGTGCGAATCGAAGCGGTCTACGACGACGCCTTCGTCGACATGGTGGCGGGCAGGGTGGACCTGGCCGTGCGCCTGGGGCCGCTGGGCGATGCACGGCTGGTCGCCCGGAAAGTGGGGGCGATGCGCCGCTTCCTCTGCGCCTCGCCCGGCTACCTTGCCTCGGCGCCGCCGCTGCGCGATCCGAACGACCTCAAGCAGCATCGCTGCATCGGTTTCAGCGGCCTGCGCACGGGCACGCTGTGGCAGTTCGGCCGCCAGCGCCAGCGCCGCTCGGTGCGCATCGACCCGGTGCTGGCCTGCAACGACGCGCAGGCCATCCGCGACGCCGTCCTGGCGGGCGTCGGCATCGGCCTGCAGGGCGACTACATGGCCGACGCGCTGGTCGCCGAGGGACGACTGGTCGAGGTGTTGCCGGACTGGCAACTGTCGACCCTGCCGGTGCACCTGCTGTGGCTGCCCGGGGCAGAGCGCGCGCTGCTGCTGCGCCGTCTGATCGACCACCTCGCCGGCACACTGGCTCCGGCCTGAGCCGGCCGGATGCTAGAATGCGCGGGTCGGCTACTGCCGGCACCAAACCACGACGTCTTCAGGGCGGGGCGAAATTCCCCACCGGCGGTAGGTGCTCCGAAGGAACCGGAGCACGAGCCCGCGAGCGCCTTCGCGTCCAGCGCGAAGGGTCAGCAGATCCGGTCCGATGCCGGAGCCGACGGTCAGGCCAATCCGGTTCGCCGGGGCGGCTCACAGTCCGGATGAAAGAAGACGGCAGGTCGCACCGCAGCGAGCTCGCTCGCGGCGGTGCGTCGGCCTCATGCCTTGAGGCGTTTTTCGCCGAACCATGCGGAGAACGTTTCATGTCCCATATTGCTTGCATTGCAGCCGCCTCCGGCAGGACGGTGCGCTGATGTTCACCGGCATCATCCAGTCCGTGGGCCGCGTCGCGCGGCTCGAACCCCGTGGCGGCGACCTGCGCCTTCACCTCGACACCGCCGGCCTCGATCTCGCCGACGTGCAGCTGGGCGACTCCATCGCCGTGTCCGGCGTGTGCCTCACCGCGGTGGCGCTGGAGGCGCGAGGCTTCGCCGCCGACGTATCCAACGAGACGCTGTCGCTGACCACGCTGGGCGCGCTCAAGGCCGGCGACCCGGTGAACCTGGAGAAGGCCTTGCGCCTCGCCGACCGGCTGGGCGGACACCTCGTCTCCGGTCATGTCGATGGCCTGGGCAAGGTGGTGTCCATCGCGCCAGACGGCCGCTCGCTGCGCTGGGTCTTCGACGTGCCTTCCAGCCTCGCGCGCTACATTGCCGCCAAGGGTTCGGTGTGCATCGACGGCACCAGCCTCACCGTCAACGAAGTCGCCGGCACGCGCTTCGGCGTGAACCTGATACCGCATACCGTGGAGCACACCGCGTTCCATGCGAAGCGCGCAGGTGACGCGGTGAACATCGAGGTGGACGTGATCGCGCGCTACGTCGAGCGGCTGGTCGGCGCTAGCGAGGCGTCCGGCATCGACGTGGATTTCCTCAAGAAACACGGTTTCGCCTGACATGAAGCCCCTCTCCCTTTGGGAGAGGGGCTGGGGTGAGGGTGCGGGCGAAGCATGACGCTTCGCTTCGCCCGCACCCTCATCCGCCCCTGCGGGGCACCTTCTCCCAAAGGGAGAAGGAAAACCACACACGGATACGCCATCCATGCCTTTCAACACCATCCCTGAAATCCTCGATGACATCCGCGCCGGCCGCATGGTCGTGATCCTCGACGACGAGGACCGCGAGAACGAGGGCGACATCGTGATGGCCGCGCAGATGGTGCGGCCGGAGGACGTCAACTTCATGGTGCGCGAGGCGCGCGGCCTGCTGTGCCTCACGCTCACCGAGCAGCGCACGCGCCAGCTCGGCCTGCGCCCCATGGTCAGCGACAACACCTCGCCCTACCACACGAACTTCACCGTCTCGATCGAGGCCGCCGAAGGCGTCACCACCGGCATCTCGGCGCACGATCGCGCGCGCACCATCCAGGTGGCGGTGAAGAGCGACGCGAAGCCGCAGGACCTCTCCCAGCCCGGCCACGTCTTCCCGCTCACCGCGCAGCCCGGCGGCGTGCTGACCCGCGCCGGCCATACCGAGGCCGGCTGCGATCTCGCCGCGCTGGCGGGGCTGGAGCCTTCGGCGGTACTGATCGAGATCCTGCACGAGGACGGCTCGATGGCGCGCCGCCCCGAGCTGGAGGTATTCGCGCAGAAGCACGGCCTCAAGATCGGCAGCATCGCCGACCTGATCCGCTACCGGCTGGAAACCGAGAAGACCGTAGAGCGGGTGCACGAAGAAGAAGTGCAGACCGAATTCGGCCCGTTCCGGCTGGTGGCCTACCGCGACGCGATCCGTCGCGGACTGCACTACGCTCTGGTGCGCGGCAAGGTGGACGACGGCACGCCGGTGCTCAGCCGCGTGCACGTGCGCAACACCTTGTCCGACGTGCTGCACCTCAAGCGCGACGATCTCGGCCTCACCGTCACCAGCGCGCTGCGCCGCATCGCCGACGAGGACCGCGGGGTGCTGCTGGTGCTTTCCGGCGAGGACACCCCCGACGCGCTGCTGGCCCGGCTCAAGGGCTTGCCGGCGACCCTGGCGCCGGAGGACGCACAACAGCAGGAATGGCGACAGCTCGGCCTCGGCGCGCAGATGCTGGCCGATCTCGGCGTGCACAAACTGCGCGTCCTGGGCACGCCGCGCAAGCTGGTGGGCCTTGCCGGCTTCGGCCTGGAAGTGGTGGAGCACGTGTAGGAGCACGCCCCGTGCGCGAATGCTTCTGGCTTCGATCAGGCACCAGCGCCTTCGCGCACAGGGTGCGCTCCTGCGGAATCGCCCGGCAAGCGCCACACGCAGGCCATGTCACGAGCGCCCGGCGCCCGCATAATCCAGGCGTCCGAGCTGCCCGACGATCCCCATGCCCGCCACCCGTGTCCGCCTGATCGCCCCTTCCGGTTACCCGCACGATCGCACCGCGATGAGCCGCGGCGTGGCGCGCCTGCGCGAGGCCGGCTGCATGGTGGACGGCCTGGAGGTGCTGGAGCGCAGGGAGCTGCGCTACGCCGGCAGCGACGCCGAACGTGCGGCCGACCTCAATGCGCTCGCCACGCTGGACGTGCTGCCCGATGTCGCGCTGGCGATCCGCGGCGGCTACGGCGCCACCCGCCTGCTGGAACACCTGCACTACGATGCGCTGCGCGAACGCCTGGGTGGTGCCGGCATCGCGCTGGCAGGCCACAGCGACTTCACCGCGATCCAGCTGGCGTTGCACGCGAAAAGCGGCCTGGTCACGTTCGGCGGCCCCATGCTGGGCCCGGATTTCGGGGCGGAGCGGCTGAGCGCGCTGACGGTGCCGCACTTCTGGCGCACGGTGCGCTCCGCACAGGGCAGCGCCGAATGGGACAGCGGCGGCGAGCATGCGCTGGATCTCGAGGGGTCGCTGTGGGGCGGCAATCTCGCGATGCTGTGCAGCCTGCTCGGTACGCCGTACTTCCCGCGCATCGACGGCGGCATCCTGTTCGTGGAAGACGTGGGCGAGCCGCCGTTCCGTATCGAGCGCCTGCTGTACCAGCTGCATCTGTCCGGCATGCTCGGGCGCCAGCGCGCGCTGATCCTCGGCGATTTCACCGATTGCCGGCACAGCGCCTACGACAACGGCTACGGTCTGGAGGAAGGCTTCGCGCAGATCCGCCGCGTGGCCGGCATCCCGGTGCTGGACGGGCTGCCGTTCGGCCACGTGCCGGACAAGTTCACACTGCCGTTCGGCGTGCCGTCGCGACTGCGCGTGGAGGGGAGCAGGGCGCGTCTGGATTTTGCCGGCTACCCGCACTTGCCCGCCGCGCCCGCGCCGCACCCCTAGGAGCGGCTTCAGCCGCAACCGGCTGGACGAATCGCGACTGAAGTCGCTCCTACGACCGATTCCGATTGGCGGCGAGCGTGAGGTAACGCAGATGCAGTGCCGCCACGGCTTCATCCAGCGCGTCCTCGTCGCCGCCGTTGTCGATCACGTCGTGGGCCAGCGCCAGCCGTTCCTCGCGCCGTGCCTGTTGCGCCAGCATGCGTCGGGCCAGCGCCTCGTCGATGCCGTCGCGGGCGATCAGCCGGGCCAGCTGCTGCTCCGCCGGCGCGTCGACCAGCAGCACGCGGTCGACCCAGCGGTAGTGCTCGATGTTCTCGGCCAGCAGCGGGATCGCCAGCAGGCAATAGGGCGCGGTGTCGGCCAACGCGCGTTCGTGCAGCCAGTGGCGCACGCGGGGGTGGATGATGCCTTCCAGCGTCCGTCGCGCCGCCGGGTCGGCGAACACGCGGCGGCGCATCGCCGGGCGATCCAGCCGGCCTGCGGCATCCAGCACTCCGTCGCCGAACGCGTCGACCACGGCGGCCAGGCCCTCGCTGCCCGGCGCGACCACCTCGCGTGCGGCAACGTCCGCGTCGTGCACCGGCACGCCCAGTGCGGCGAAGCGGCGCGTCACCGCGCTCTTGCCGGCGGCGACGCCACCGGTGAGGGCGACGACGTAGCTCTTCATCGCAGGCCGGTCAACTGCAGGTAGGCGTGCAGCAGGGCGTCGCCCGCGATGAACCACACCCAGCCGGCCATCGCGATGAACGGGCCGAACGGCATCGGCACGCCGCGTTCGTGGCGGCGCAACACGATCAGGCTGCCGCCCACGATGGCGCCGATCAGGGAGGACAGCAGCACGATGGGCAGGATCGCCAGCGGGCCCATCCAGGCGCCCAGCGCGGCCAGCAACTTGAAGTCGCCATGGCCCATGCCTTCCTTGCCGGTGAGCAGCTTGAACAGCCAGTACACGCTCCACAGGCTGAGGTAGCCGATCGCCGCGCCGAGGATGGCGGTGGGCGCGTCGATGGACAGGGGTTTCAATGCCAGCAGCAGGCCCAGCCACAGCAGGGGCAGGGTGAGCTGGTCGGGCAGCAGCTGGGTGCGGAAGTCGATGCCCGACAGCGCGATCAGTGTCCAGGTGAACACAAGTCCGGCCAGCGCGGGCCAGGTCGGGCCGAGCTTCCACACCACGATGGCGCTCAGCGCGCCGCCCAGCAGTTCCACCAGCGGGTACTGGATCGAGATATTCGCCTTGCAGTAGCGGCAGCGCCCGCGCAGCAGCAGCCAGCCGAACAGCGGGATGTTGTCCGCCGCCGACAGCCGGTGCCTGCAATGCGGGCAGTGCGAGGGCTCGCGCACGATGCCTGGCGGCAGCGCCTCGTCGGAAGCCGCCAGTTCCAGCACGTCGCGTGCCTCGCGCCGCCATTCGGCCGCCATGCGTTCGGGCAGCCGCAGGATCACCACGTTGAGGAAGCTGCCCACCAGCAGGCCGAGCACGGCGGCGAGGGCGATCCAGGCGGTCAGGGGCAGGTCGGGCATGCGTGTCGGGTGGCGGTGGCTACGAGGCGGCCAAGCTTACGGGCTTGCCGATAGGAGCGCACCTTGTGCGCGATTGCTCTGGCGTTGATCGGAGCCAAAGGCCATCGCGCACAGGGTGCGCTCCCACGATCAGCCGACCGTGCCTGCCAGCTTGAAGATCGGCAGATAGAGCGAAATCACCATGCCGCCCACCACTACGCCGAGGATCACCATGATCATGGGTTCGAGCAGGGTGGAGAGGGTGTCGACTGCGTTCTCGACCTCCTCCTCGTAGAACTCGGCCACCTTGAACAGCATGCTGTCCAGTGCGCCGGATTCCTCGCCGATCGCGGTCATCTGCACCACCATGTTCGGGAACAGGTTGGTCTGGCGCATCGCCAGCTGCAACTGGTGGCCCACCGAAACGTCATCGCGGATCTGCTTCACGGCGTCGCCGTAGACCACGCTGCCGGTGGCGCCCGAAACCGAATCCAGCGCCTCCACGAGCGGCACGCCGGCATGGAAGGTCACGCCCAGCGTGCGGGCGAAACGGGCGATCGCCGATTCGCGCATGATCTTGCCGAACACCGGCAGCTTCAGCGTCACGCGATCGAGGAAGTGGGCGAACTTCACCGAACGCCGCTTGCCTGCTACCAAGCCCACCACACTGCCTATGACGATGAGCACCACCAGCCACCACCAGCTCTTCATGAAATTCGAAGCGCTGATCACTATCTGGGTGGGGGCCGGCAACGCGGCTCCGGCGTCGTGGAAGGTCTGCGCGAACACCGGCACCACGAACAGCAGCATGACCATGCTGACCAGGAAGGCCACCGCCACCACCATGATGGGGTAGAACAGCGCTTTCTTGATCTTCTTCTTCAGCGCCTCGGTGCGCTCCTTGTAGGTGGCCACGGTATCCAGCACGGTGTCCAGTACGCCGGAGGCCTCGCCGGCCTGCACCAGGTTGCGGTACAGCTCGTCGAAC
>Ga0187815_10000621_pt1 | contig 16938 bp, 17 predicted proteins | sample NC_S_5_FD_132962 | JGI IMG/M metagenome (GOLD analysis project Ga0187815, IMG submission 132962) | Wetland sediment microbial communities from Neuse River Estuary, North Carolina, USA - ASW-S_5 | ecosystem: Environmental > Aquatic > Freshwater > Wetlands > Sediment | place: USA: North Carolina...
CCTCCCCGAAACGTGAATGGAGTCGGTCGGGAAGAGTCCATGAGAGAAACAACCGGCGACGAAGCGTCGGTCTATTTGAGGCGGAGCTTCACGTTCCCCCTCCGAGACCGAGAGGCCAGTCGGCCCTCGAAATCACAAGAGAAAACCGAGGGAATCGGACCGCGAACCAGCATCTATATAGACTCACGGCGGGTCGAGCGACCCACCTATGCGAACGGCGGACGGGGGAGAGGCCCGACGAATCCAGAAGACAGGGGGTTCGACCTTCATCGTCTCTCTTCCAAAGGCCTGGGTCGTCAGCCGGGGGCTTGGTTCTGGTGATGTGTTGCTCTTCCACGGAGCTCCGGACGGATCCCTGATGCTTCGCGCCGAGAGCGGGAAGCACGGGGAAATGCCCCGGCGAGAGCTCCGAGTGTCGAACGAAATGAACTCGGAGCACCTGTTCCGTCTTCTGGTGGCGGAGTACATCGCAGGGGCTCCGCTCCTCGAGATCCGGACGGAGGGCCGAATGAACGCCCGGACCCGCGAGGTAGTTCGAGGTTTCGCCCAGCGCATGATCGGGCCCGAGATCTTGGAGGAGACTGCCGATGGGGTCGTCCTGCAGGACGTCATCGGCCCGAATCCTCTGCCGATTCCCTCCGTGATCCGCCGGATGTACCAAATGGTACGGGCCATGCAAAGCGACGCGATGGCGGCCTTTCATGCCCGGGACACGTCGATCGCCCGGGACGTCATCGAACGCGACTGGGAGGTCGACCGGCTCCACTGGTTCATTGGAAAGCAGATCACGTCGGCCCTGCGCGATGGTCGTGTCCTGAGCTCTATCGGCCTCACGCTCCCCGAATGCGCCACCTACCTGCTCGCGTCCCGGGTGCTCGAACGCATCGCCGACCATGCGGTGCGGATAGCGGAAACGGTTCCGTTGGTGGGCAAGGAGCCGATCCCGGCGGGAGTCCTTTCCGACCTCGACCGGTTGGCATTCGCAGCCGCCGAGGGTCTCACGGGGGCTATCGACAGCTTGGCCAACGAAGATATCGCCAAGGCGAACGAGGTACTGGACGCCGCCGCCCGGGTGACCCGGGAGCGAGAATCGATCCTCAAAGAACTATCGAAGAAGCGCGGCCGGCTGGCCGTGGCCTTGGCGTACGTCCTCGAGAGCCTCGAACGTAGCGCGTTCTACGCGAGCGACCTCGCGGAGATCGCGATCAATCATACGGTACAACGGGCCTCGCAGCCCGGGCCCGAGACGCTCACGCCGGTCCGGCTCCCCGCCTAGAGACTGGGGGCGTACCGGACCTCGAGGTCCTGGAAGACGTCCGTGACGTCTTCGCACCGGTCGGTGATGACCTCCAGCCGCTCGTAGAAGTCCTTCCACTTCAGGATCTCGATGGGGTCGGGCCGGAGGAAGAGTTCCTCGAGGAGGGTTCGTAACAGGTCGTCCGCCTCGTTCTCGAGCCGGTTGACGTCTACGATCACCTGGTGGAGGCGGGCGGTACTGCCTCGGTAGAGCTCGTCGAGGCCGAGGATCCCGTCGGCGACCCGGTCGACGCACGCGACGACGATCCGCGCAAACTCGACGAGCTCGGGTCGGGTGGCGTCGAGCCGGTAGGTCTTGACGCGGGCCCCGACGGCCTCGATTCCATCCATGATGTCGTCGAGGGCGCTGGCCAGGTGACCGACGTCCGTCCGTACGTCCGGGGACAGCCTGCGATTGTTGAGCTCGATGAAGATCCGATGGACTTCCTCGTCCGCGCGGTGCTCGAGCGCGCGGAGGTTGTCCACCTTCCCCTCCCGGTTCTCGCCCGGAGCGGCGAGGAGGGCGGCGAGGGCGGTGGCTCCCTGGCCGACGGTCAAGGACAGCGAGCGGAGGTACGTCGAGAACCGGCGGACCATGACCGCCAGCTCGTCCTCTCCCGAGGAATCCTCCAGCGATCGCTGGGAGGTCTCCGGAAGAAAGGCGATCGTGACGAGGAGCCCGAGGAAGGAGACCAGCGCGAGGACCTCGAATACGAGGGCCAGCCCGTTCGGCCCCGAGGCGACCAGGACAGGGAAGTAGAACACCCCGATGACGGCCCCGAGCTTTCCGGCCGCGGCGGCGACGCCGTGCCCGGTGGTCCGGAAGGACGTGGGGAACACCTCCGTCGGGTAGACGAACGTCGTGGTGTTGGGGCCGAAGTTCGCGAAAAAGAACGTCGTCCCATAGAGGAAGAGAAAGGCCGGGACCATGAGTCGCAGGGTGCTATACCCAAACGAGAGGACCAGGAATGATGTCGCCATCACCCCGAAGCCGATGTACTGGAGCGGCCGCCGTCCGAGCCGGTCGATGAGCGCCACAGCGGCCCAGTAACCGGGGACCGTGAACAATACAGCGATCAGGACGTTCCCCAGGGCCAGCGTCCGGACCAGACCGACTCCCGTCACGCCCGCGGTCCCGAAGCCGATGCCGGTCAGCACCGTCGGGTTGAAGATGTTCGTCGAGTAGAATGCCACGTCGAGGAGCAGCCAGGATAGCGCGGTGCCGACGATCAGGCCCCCATACATTCTCAGGAGCTTCCCGAGCGGGACCCGGGTCCGAGTGACGGTGCCCCCGATCACTACCGAGGCCCCGGTGAGTTGACGGACCGCTGCGGCCGCCTCGTCCGCACGGCCCTTCACGAGGAGCGAGTAGCGCGGGGTTTCGGGCATGCGCGTACGGAAGTAAATGGTGAGCAGCGCAGGGACAGCCCCTAGCCCCAGGATTACCCGCCAGGCCACGTCGAGGTTGGGGATCGCAAACACCACCCCCAGCGTGGCGGCTGCGCCCGTGAGCAGACCGAATCCTTGCATGGCGAATACGGTGGCGACCAGGCGGCCCCGGCTCTGGACGTTCGAGTACTCGCTCATGATCGTCGCGCTGAGGGGGTAGTCCCCTCCCACACCAACGCCGAGGAAGAATCGCCATAGCATCAGCACCTGAATGGTCGTGAGGCCGGCGAACGGTCGACTGAAGGCGCTTCCGACGGCGGCGACCGCCATCACGGAGAGCGTGATGGCGTAGACGCGCTTTCGGCCGAGTCGGTCCCCCAGGAAGCCGAACAGGATTTGACCGGCCATGGCGCCGAGGAGGGCGACCGCCCCGAGGAGGCCCTTTTCGGCGATGGACAGACCTCCGGTTGTGAGCGTGGCCAAGATGGGAATGACCAGCGAGATCACGAACAGGTCGTACGCGTCGGTGAAGAATCCCATCCCCGCAACGACGATCGTGCGGAGGTGGAACCGTTGGAGGCGCGCCGTATCGAGCTGATGGAGAATTGGCCGACCGCTCCCCGGAACTTGCTCGGGGCTGACGGGAGGTTCTACCCGCCTCCCCAGCATCGGCGAACGGACTGGTACCGCGGGTTATACTGTTGACATCTATAGTGTATATGCGCCTATATAGCGAGGGCTGGACTCGAGGTTCATGCCGAGGCCCGGGCGAGCAGGGTGGTTAACTCTTCGGGGGACGGGATCCGGGGGTTCGCTCCGAAGGAGGTCGCGCTCTGGATGTAGGGCATCCAGTCCGCCCTCTGGGCGAGAAGCGCCCCGAGGTCCACCCCGGCGGCCGCCAGGGTGGGAGGAACTCCAACCTGGGCGTTGAGGCGGCGGAACCACTCCGAAAAGGGGGTCGCGTGCTGGATGGCGGCCGCCCCCAGTATGCCGCCCAGCGACGAGTACGCCTCCCGAGCGGCGGGGAAGTTGAACTCGAGGATCCACGGCAGCAGGATCGCTACAAGGCGCCCGTGGGCCAGACCGGTTCGGGGTCCGATGGCGTGAGCGATAGCATGGACGAGCCCACTCTGCGCGTTCGAGGTCGCTAGGCCCGCCATCGTCGCGGCCGAATGGAGCTGCCCTCGTAGCTCGAGGTCGTCGGGGTGATCGAGCGCGTCGGGAAGCCGTCGCGCCAACGTGCTGACCGCTTCGCGCGCCAGGCCGTCGGAGAACGGGGTGGCCCACGTTGACGCGAGCGCTTCGAGGGCGTGGGTCAGGGCATCGATCGCCGAATCCACAGTGACGGCCTTCGGCATCGTCGCCGGGAGCGAGGGATCGAGTAGAGCCCAGTCCGGGACCAGCTCGCGGGAAGCGATCTCCACGGGGCGTCCGCCCGTGTCCCAAAAATGCGCCATCCAGGTCGCCTCGCTTCCGCTCCCGCTGGTCGTCGGCACCGCGACGAGCCGGGCCCGGTCCCGCAGACGAAGCTCGGTCAGGGGGGTGAGTGGAGTGGCGTCAAGGTCCGGACGCGCGTACCGTAGCCAGATCCCCTTGGCCGTGTCGATCGTGCTGCCACCGCCCACCGCGACGATCCAGTCCGGAAGGAACTCCGTCGCGGCGCGGACGCCGTCCGCCAGGGAATCGAGGGTCGGGCCGATACGCACGGCGCGGCAGACCTCGATCTGGGCCCCGTCCTTGAGGAGCTCCTCCCGGATCCGTCGATCCCCCCCGAGCTCCGCGACCGCGGGGTCGACGACGACCAACGCCCGACGGACGCCCAACGAGCTCAGTTGCTCGATGCTGCCGGGACCCACGCAGATCCTCGGGGACGTGAAGTAGCCCATCATGGAGACCCCACGCTACCGCAGCCGGTGCGCCCGGCCCCGGTGCTTCTCCTCGGAGCGGCCCGGGGACAGCCGCGCCCTAAGGGGATCCCTTGCGGCATCGGGGACACGTTCCGGTGAGGGAGAAGGTGACCCCATCTATCCCCCACCCGGGCGGGCGTCGCTCGGAGATCTCCTCGAGGAGGTGCCGGTCGAGCTCGGTGAGCTCCAGCTCGGAGATTCGGCCGCAGCGATGACAGATGAGGTGGCCGTGGGGGGTCTCGGCAGCGGCTTTCGCGATCGCGACGCCCTCCGGAACGCTCCCGGGGACGACCGGGGCCGGCGCTCGTCGGCGGTGGGGATGGTGGCCCGCGGTCGGTTTCGAGGCAGGGGCGACGTGACGGGTTCTGTGGGAAGGGGAGGACTCTTTCGAGGACATCGGAGGGCTCGGCTTCGCCGACGCCCCCCGATTATTTGACGGAGCGGCCGGAAGCTATCGGCCCAGTTTGCCGGGCTTCCCTCCCACCCCGCGTCGCCTAAATGGTCGGGGGCGCTCCGCCCTTCCAATGCCGAAGGCGCACCCCGCCTCGTTGCCGGCTCGGCTCATCATCGTGCTCGCGGACTGGTGCCCGCACTGTGTTCCCCTATCGGAAGAAAAGACGCACGAGCTGGGCCACCGCCTGGGGATTCCCGTGCGTCGTCTCGACATCGACGACCCCGCCGAGGAACGAGAGGCGGACGCTCTGGTGAAGTCCCATGGCGATTGGTCGCCGGACTACCTGATCCCTCAGGTGTTCCTGCAGTGGGCGGACGGACGGGTCGACCACATCCTCACCGGTTTCCCGGAGGGGGTCTCGCGGACCCGTCGTGCCTGGGATGAGCTGTTCCAGAGCGATTGGATACGGCAGGTCACTCCGAGCCGACCAGCATGAAGCCCTCCCGAACCGGTCCCGAAAAGTTCCTCCCCGTATCCTCTGGGTCCTGCCTTTACCACTGTTCTTCCCCGACCCGACCCCATGTGATTGAGGGGACCCAGGGACCGATCGGTTGGGTCTACACGTGTCCCGGGGGAACCGTTTCGACGGTGGAGTTCTTCGGAGGCGTTCGTCGCCCCTCGCCTACCGTGGCGCGCCGGTATCTCCAGACGCGCACGGAGCGGTCGGAACGGGTACGCCTCCGCGACCTGCGGGCCGCCACCCGCCACGGCCCCGAGCTTGGCCGAGCTGCCGAGCGGTGGGTGGCCGGCCCGGGAACCGGCGCACCGCTTCACGTGCTCTACTGGCGCCGGTATCCCCGGAAGATCGGTCGGAGGTACTCCTACCTCTACGCTTGCTTCCATCACGGTCCCGGAGAGGTTCGGTTCTACCCGGCCCTGAGTTCACGGACCCTTCCTCTGTGCCCGTTCTGTCCGGACGAGAGCGTTCCGCGCCCGAAGATCCGTTGAGTGCGGCCCGAGAAGATGTCTTCCGGCTCAACGCAAGGTTCCCACGAGGTTTCGTTTCACGAGGTCAAGCCGGGCCCGGCGATTCTCTGTCGTGGGGTTGTCAAGCGGTTCGGGTCTCTCGCGGCGCTTGCGGGCGTCACCCTGGAGGTCCCCTCCGGCAGTGTCCTCGGGTTGCTCGGCCCCAACGGCGCGGGTAAGACCACGCTCATCCGCATCCTGCTCGGCCTCACCTCGATGACGGAGGGGACGGCCGAGGTTCTGGGGGTTCCTGTCCCGCCCCGTTCCGTCTTGGAGCGCATCGGGTACATGCCCCAGAACCGGGCGATCTACACCGACCTTACCGTCGAGCAGAACCTTCGATTCTTCGGTCGTTTGCAAGGCCTCGACCGCTCGACGCTTTCGGCGCGGATCGACGAGGTCCTCTCTCGCGTAGCCCTCGGCGATCGGCGCCGTTCGTTGGTCTCCGAACTTTCCGGAGGGATGCAACGCCGTGTATCCCTGGCCGGCGCGTTGCTCACCGACCCCGACCTCCTCCTGCTCGACGAGCCGACCGTGGGGGTCGACCCCGAGCTCCGCGCGGAGTTCTGGGAATACTTCCGGGAGCTGGCGCGACGTGGACGAACGGTCGTGATGACGACGCACTACATGCAGGAGGCCACTGAGTGTTCCCAGGTCGCCATGCTCCACGCCGGCGAGCTCGTGGCGTTCGACACCCCGGAGGGGATCCGGTCGACGGCGGGAGCCGCCAGCATGGACGAGGCGTTCCTGCAGTTGGTCCGGCGAAGGTCGACGGAGCAGGAGCGACGCTAGATGCGCCCGTCACGCCTCCTCGCCGTGGCGGGAAAGTCCCTGGGCCAACTCGCCAATGACCGGCGGACCGTTGCCTTCGTGCTCGTCATTCCTCTGGTCTTGATCGTGATCTTCGGCTACGGCTTTGGCGGACAGCCGACCCACGTTCCCACGGCCGTGGCGAACAGCGACGTGGGGCCCGAAGGGGCGCGGATCCTCGCGGAGCTCCCCGGCGGGGTCCTCGACCTGCGTTCGGTCGCGAGCGCGTCCTCCGCGTACTCGGCGGTCCACGCCGGGACCGATGCCGCGGCGATCGTGATCGGGGCCAATTTTTCCCAAGAGCTGGGGACGGCGAGCGCCACGATCACGCTCTACGTCGACGGGTCCTCCCCGACCGTGGTCGGCGCCGTGGTCAGTGCCCTTCAGTCGGCGATCGAGAAGGCCTTCGGCGGAGGAGGCGGCCGGGTGCCGGTCGTCGTCGCCCCCGACTACGTGTACGGCTCCGCCAGCCAGTCCTTTATCGATACCCTCGCCCCGGGAGTGATGGCGCTCGTGGCGACGTTCGCCACGACCGTCCTTTCGATCCTGGTGCTCGTCCGCGAGAGGTCCCAAGGCCTCCTCGAACGGATCTTCGCGACCCCGCTCCGGGCCGGGGAGTTCGTCGCCGGACACGCGCTCAGCCTCGCCTTGGTGGCCATGGGCCAGAGCGTGATCCTGATCGTGGCGTCCCTCGTGATCTTCCACGCGACGTTCGTTGGCAATCTGGTGCTCGCCTTCGGGGTGCTGACGCTCTGCGCCGTGGGCAACGTTGGGTTAGGTATGCTCATCTCGGCCGTCGCTCAGAGCGAGTTCCAGGCCGTCCAGCTCATTCCGTTCCTGATCTTCCCCCAGCTCTTCTTCTCGGGGGCGGTGTTTCCGCTCGATAGCATTCCGGCGAGCGTGCGACCGGTCTCCGAGGTGCTTCCACTAACCTACGCGGCCGACGCGCTCCGGAGCGTTTTGCTTCGGGGCTGGGGCCTCGGGTCGATCGGATGGGATGTCGTCATCTTGCTGGTCTATGCCGCCCTGACGCTCCTGGGCGCTACTGTGCTGGTTCGACGACAGGGCTAGCCGCCCGCGGAACGCGTCCCCTAGGGAACCGTCCCATCCGGGACCAACGGTAACGAGCGGAGTCGTTGCCCGGTGGCGTCGTAGATCGCGTTCGCGAGGGCGGGAGCCACGGCGATGAGCGGAGCCTCCCCCGCGCCCTGGGAGGGCAGGTCGCGTCGGTCGAGCAGGAGGACATCGATGGGCGGTGCATCACGGAAGCGAGGGACCCGGTATTCCGAGAGCTTCGGGTTCAGGATGTGGCCGTTCTCGAAATGGATCGCTTCGAACAGGGCGCCCCCCAGGGCCATGATGGTACCTCCTTCGACCTGGCTCCGGAGATTGGAGGGGTGGACGATCGCTCCGCACTCGAACCCGGTCACGATCCGAAGGACCTCGAGGCGTCGGTCCTCGTGCACCTGGACCTCGACGAAAGTGGCGACCCGGCCTCCTTTCTCGAGCCCCACCGCGATGCCCCGACCTCGGCCGTGACGCTGGCCCGTGGTAGGGGGCACAGTACGAGCGACCCATCCTGCCCGTTCTGAGACCGCGCGCAGCACAGCGGCGAGCCGGTCGTCGGCCAGGTGACGTAATCGGTACTCGACGGGGTCAGCGCCGACCCGGGCGGCGAGCTCGTCCATATGCGATTCTCGGGCGAAGTTGTTCGCCGTGGCCGCCAAGGCACGGTACGAACCCTGGGGCAGCGGCGAATCGGCGGGCTGGTTGTCGATCTTCTGATTCGCCACTCGGTAGGGAATGCGGGCGGCCGCGGAACCCGCGTTCAGGTCGTGGAACTCCCAGGCCGTGATCCCTCCGTCCCTTTCCGCTCCCGAGCGAATGTCGATCACCGCCATGGGCCGGAAATACGCCTGCGTGAACTCCTCCTCCCGGGTGTACGTGATCCGGACCGGGTGACCCGCGGCCTTGGCGAGCCGGGCGGCGCCTACTGCGAGTTCTCCGGCATGCTTCCCCCCGAAGCCGGAGCCGGTGGGGGGAACCACGACGCGGACGTTCGAAGGATGCAGGCCGAGCGCCTCGGAGAGGGTGTCTCGGGCGCGGAAGGGGGTCTGGGCTCCCATCCAGACGGTGAGCCGCTCGCCCTCCCAGGACGCGAGGACGGCGTGGGTCTCCAGCGGAACGTGGGCGATGTACGCGGTCGTGTAGGTCTCGTGGAGCGAGACCGGAGCCGACGCCAACGCCGTCCCCACATTCCCCGCCTCGTGATGGATCACGTCCCAGAAGTCCTCCCCTTCGGCAGGGTGTTGGCGGAGGTATTCGACGATGTTCTTCTCGGAGGGCTGGGGGACGGTCTCCCACTCGGCTCGGAGCGCCTGCAATGCGGTTCGGGCCATTGGAAGATCCGGGGCAGCGACGCCGACGAAGTCCCCTTCCTGCACCGCGGTCACTCCGGGCAGGGCCCGCGCGCGGGCGAGATCCACGCTTCGAAGCTTCGCGCCGTACGAGGGCGGGAAAAGGATCCTTCCGAACAACATCCCGGGGAGATGGAGGTCCGAGGTGTACTGCCGTGCCCCCGTTACGACATCATGAGCCCCCAGGTCCGTCGTGGGCTGACCGGCTCGCTTCCAATCGGAGGGAGGGGTCGGACGCGTCGTAGGAGGGACCATCTCGACGCGGCGGAGTCCTTTCACGAGGTCGCCGTACGAGACGCCGCGCGACGCGTCCGTTCCGTTGGCCCAAGCTCGACCATCGAACAGTTGAACTTTGCCGGGCGCGACGCCGAGGTTCTTCGCGGCGATCTCAAGAAGTAGGGATCTCGCGGCGGCTCCGGTGGTGCGGAGGTGCTCCCCCGCGTCGGGCATCGAGCGGCTGCCGAAGGTCCCCATATCCCAGGGACAGACGTCCGTGTCTCCCATCGTAAGCTCGACCAAGGAAAGGGGCAGACGGAGCTCCTCGGCCACCAGGAGAGAGAGCGCGGTCCTTGTTCCCTGTCCCACCTCGACCTTGCCGGTGAACGCCCGGGCCTTGCCGTCCTCTCCCAGATGGATCCACGCGCCCCCGTGCGGGGGGCCCCCGCGACCCCACTCTGTCGGACCGGGTCGCTGAGCCGGGAGGACCACCACGAGCCCGCTGCCCCACCGGTCGAAGTAGGCGCGCTCGGTGGGGGATTGAAGGTCGAACGGCCGGACGCCCCGCGGACTGCTCATGGGGTTCCGCCGGCTCCGTGGGAGAGCGAGGAGGCCTTCTGAACCGCGTCGATGATCCGCAGGTAGCCGCCACAACGGCAGACGTTTCCGTCCATGGCCGCCCGAATCTCATCCTCGGGGGGGCGAGGGCTTCGGCTCAGTAGAGAGACCGCGGCCATGATCATTCCCGGAGTGCAGAAACCGCATTGGAAGGCGCCCGCGTCGATGAACGCCTGCTGGACGGGGTGCAACCGATCCCCCTGGGCGAGCCCTTCGATCGTCACGATCGACCGGCCGACCGCTTCCCCGACCGGCGTCTTACAGGAGCGGACCGCGACGCCGTCGACGAGGACCTTGCAGGCGCCACACTCGCCCTCACCGCACCCGTACTTGGTGCCGGTAAGCCCCAATTCCTCCCGAAGGACGTAGAGAAGGCTTCGGTCCCGATCGAGCGAGATTGGATGATCGGTTCCGTTCACCCGAAGGGAGGGTTTGGCGCCCGGGCGCTCGGTAGATGCAATGGAGGACATGGAAGCTAGCGACCTCGGCCCGACGACCGCCAGGTGGGACCGTGGTCCCCCCGCGCTCGCGAATCCGGTGAGGGTTATCACCGTACCGGACTGGGAGGAACCCTTGGCCACCCATTTCCGTTCAGTCCCTCGACATCCTGAGCCTCCTCGTCCGGAAGCGTCGCCCAAGCTCGCCGAGGGTCCGTTCGGGTTTACGACGATGGCCCTGTCGTGATAGCCGGCGCCGATTCCTCCGTGGGCCGGGGCGATACGACCTCGGCGCGGGTCGCGCCCGCCGAGCGAGTCCCGTCGGCACCGAACCGGTAGTTCCTCAGTCCGAGCGATAAGACCAGACCGACCAGCGCGACGCTGGCTGTAATGGCAAATAGAACGACGAACCCGGTGATCGACGGGACGCTGATCCGTGGTACCGGCGGCGGCGCGACGATGACCAGGGTGGTGAAGCTCGCCGTCACGGTCGCCGCGATCACGGGCCCGACGGCGCTCCCGAGGTTCCGGAACGTCTGGTTCATTCCGGTCTGGATTCCGAGCTCCTCCGGTGACACCGAGAGCACGATGATGTTGGACATGGCGATGAGCACGGCGACGTTCCCGACCATCGTCGGGACGACGAGCAGCATCACCTCGAGAATCGTGGAATGGAAGAGGGCGAGTCCCACCGCACCGAGCCCCATGACCGCGAAGCCGGCGACCATCACCGGCTGGGGACCCTTCGCCGCCACCCAGCGGCCCCAGAGCGGGGCGAAGGCGAGCATGCCGAGCGACGCCGGCAGGGCGGTCAATCCCAGCTGGAATTCATTGAGGTCGAAGCCGGGCGGGAACGGATCCTCCACGAGGATCGTGAGAGCGACAAAGATCAGGAACATCCCGAGGCCGACGATCACGCCGTTCACGTTCGAGACCCAGATGTTGCGTTCCCGAAGGGCGCGGAACGAGACGACCGGGGTCGGCGCGCGCGGCTCCCAGTACAGGAAGAACCCCACGGCGGCGAGAGCGAGAAGGAAGAACTCGGGAACCCCCCACGGAATTCCCGCCACCGTGACGGCGGAAAAGCGCGTCCAGCCCCAGTAGGTTCCCTCGGTCAGCCCGAACATCGTCATCGCGAGGGCGAAGCCGAGGCTCCCTACCCCCGGGAGGTCGATCGGTTTCGGGGACGGGAACGGGGACTCCCGGAGGTAGACGTAGGCGAGGATCACGAGCAGGATCGCGACCGGAGTGATGGTATGGAAGGTGAGCTGCCAGCCGAACCGGTACGCGACGTACCCGCCGCCGGCGAGCCCCACGGAGGCGCCGGCGGCGAACATCCCCGACACGATCCCTTGGGCTTGGCCGACCCTCGCCGCGGGATAGACCTCGGGCATCATCGCGAACGCGAGAGGGAACATGCCCATCCCGAGCCCTTGGAACGCCCGGAGGCCGATCAGCAGGTAGATCTGGTTCGCGCGATCGACCCCAAGCGCCGACCCGATGTTGGGCGTGAAACCGGCGACGCCGACCGCTACGGCGTAAAGCGACATCACGAGGACCAGCATCCGTTTCTTGCCGTACTTGTCGCCGAGCTTGCCGAAGATCGGGGTGGCGACGGTGCCGACGAGGAGGTACGCTGAGACGATCCAGACCACCGTCGTCGTAGGCGGGCCGTTGAAGAATGTGACGAACGAGCGGAACGCGGGCAGGACCATCGTTTCGACGTAGGTCACCATGAGCGCCATCACCGCCAGAACGATGATCACCCCCCGCGCGGCACGGGGGTCATAGGGTGTGCCGGCGGCCGTCAACGTCGCGGTTGTCGCGTTCGACGCCCTCATGCCACTCTGTCTACCCGATCGAGCACTCGTTCCGCGATGAGCGTGATCATCTTACTCGGGTGGCCGGGTCGCTCGAGCTCGAGCGGGATGGGCCGATCCTTCGGATGGTCGCGGTACCATCGCGCGACTGCGCCCTCCACGTCGGGATGGTTCGCGTCGAGGTGCCAGCGCCCGTCGGCCCGTCGCTTCTTCCGTAGGTGCTCGAGCGCAAAGCGGAGTCTCGGGTCGTCCTCGTAGCCGAGAGCGGTCAAGACATCGAGGCCGACCAGGAGGTCGTAGTAGTAATGGACCGGCCAATGGAAGCGGTACCACGGCGCGTATCGCTCCCCCTGACGGTGCAACTCATGCTCGAGATAATACTCGGCCGCTCGCTCGACGCAGCCCTGCATGGCACGCGTCCACTTCGAGCGGGGATAGGCGGCGAAGGCGCTCAGACCCTCCCACGAGTCGAGGGTCCGACCCGGGGAGGGGCCGCCCCCAAACGCCCAGCAGGTCCAACCTCCCTTTGGGTGCGCGGTCTTGACCAACCAGTCGAGAGCCTTGCGGACCCGACGGTCGTTCCCGTACCCGAACCGGATCAGCGCCCGGGCCATATTGCCGGTGTAGCAGTGGTGACCATTCCCCTTCGAGAACCCGCCGACGCCGCCTCCCTTCAGCGGGGACCGGTCCATCCAGAGCTCGCACGAGGCGCGGACCGCGGGTATGGCGCGCGTCGCGCCGAGGTCCGAGAGCGCGAGCATGTTCCAATTCGTCGAGATATACTTCGGATGGTAGAGGCTCTTCTCGCGGACCCACCAGCCGGCCGGGTCGCGGCGGGCGAGGATCTCCGCGGCCCACCCGACTTTGGGGATCCTCCGTTTCGCCTCACAGACCTCGGAGTCGGTCTCCGGTCTCCCCAGTAGTTCCCGGAGTGTGTGGTAACGGACGGCCGGTTGATCATCTTCCAGGAGCCAGTCGAGGACCCTGTGGGAGGCCATTGGACCCCGATTCGTCTGGCTCGGTATAAGGGCCGCTCCGGTGGGGCTCCGACCCGGTCAGACTCAGACCCGATTCCCGGGGACATCACACGTCGGTTGGCTCAGCCGTTCAGGGTCTCTCCGAAGAACCGTACGACCCGCTCCCAGGCGTCGGTAGCGCTCTCCTGGTGGAAGTTGGGCCGTGTGTCGTTGAAGAACGCGTGCTTGGCGCCGGTGTAGACGTGGTACTCAAACTGTTTTCCGGCGACACGCATCGCTTCCGCGAACGCCGGGACGGTCTGCGTGATGCCGGGGTCCTCGCTTCCGTAGAGTCCTAGCATCTGAGCGCCGATCCACGGGACGGCCTCGAGCGGAGGGTTCTGGCCGTAGAAGATCACGGCCGCCCGAAGGTCGGGGTCGACCGTCGCGAGACGGGCCGACATCGCGCCGCCGAAGCAGAAGCCGACGGAAGCGACTCGGTGCGGGTCGACCTCCGGGAGAGCACGAAGGTACTGGGCCACTGCGTGCAGGTCGCGGGCGAAGCCCTCCTGCACCGGCGGCTGTCCGATCTTCCCGAACGCTTCGAGTATCGGTCGACGCTCGGGGGGCTGCGACGCGGCGAACGCCGCGAGCTTCGCGGGGTCGCGCCGAAGGTCGGGCGGAGCCTCCGCGAACGCGCGCATGGCGAGCCCGATGTTGGCCGGGGTCAACAGTCGATGAAGCTCCCCGGTGAATAGGTCGGGCGCCGCGGCCACGTAACCCAGGCCGGCGATTCGTCGGCTGACGTCACGAATGTGGGCATCGGGTCCAAAGATCTCGTGGATCACGATGACGGCCGGACGCCGGGTCCTCTCCTCCCCGTCCGCAGGAAACGCGAGATAGCAATCGATCTCACGGCCGTCGACCCGCACGGATGCCTCTCGCTCCGGGGTCATCGCTGACCTCGGCGGTTGCCCCGCGGCGCCAAGTCCCGTTCGAGGGCCGGAGCCAGTCGACTTCGCCACTCGCCGGAATCGGATCGTCGACACTGCTCGGACCGACGGGTCGTCTGCGTCGCCGAAAGAGGACGGGGGCTGGTCTCGAGCCGGAGACCCTGGAACTCGAGGTGGGAGAGCTGCGGGCCGTCCGAGACGATCCGGTACCAGTACTGCGAGCCTCGATAGGGGCCGTCCAGATGGGTATTCGTCCACGCCCGCTCCCGGGCATTGATTCGGACGAGGCGACGGATTCGAAGGGGTCGGCCCCGCGCGTACGTCGTATCGGTCATGACGAGGGCGTCCTCGCTCAGACGTCGGACGGATCGTCGGGTCGGCTCGGAGAAGAGCTTGCCGTCACCGGGACCGAAATCGGTGCACCAAGCGAAGGCCGCGTGCGCCGGGACGCGGAACGGCTGTCGGAATCGATACCGCAAGGAGAAGATCGGCATGTTCGGACCCCGTTACTGCCGGATGGGGAGAGGCTCATCGCGTAAAGAGCAGGCGGAGGGCAGTCGTCCTCAACTTGAGGTAGGTGCGGGGAGGACACGACTGAAATGTTCAAATCCCCGCAGGACGGCCATGGGGGGACCGGACCCTCCCCCCGGGAGATCCCGCCGTTACAAAACCCTCCCGTTAGAAATCGGTTCGAATGATCCACGGCAAGCCGGCTCGTCAGAGAACGAGCGCGTTCCGGACGTTCGGAATTGCTCGCAACGTCAGGGCCTCGCCGCTCGGCACGAGAGCCCTGAATCGTAGTCTACAAGGTCGAAATGAATTCCCGCAGAGGAGGAAGGACGAGATCGACGCTGCCAAAGGCACCTAGGTGGCCGACCCCGGGGAGCAACCGAGTTCTTGATCGAGGGTTCATTTGCCTCATCGCCTCGCGATCCTCTCCGGAATAGCTTCGTTCGGCTTGCAGCAGAAGTACCGGGACTCTCAGACGCCGCAGAACGCTGGCCGGCCCGTCCCACTGCCTCCATTGGTCAAGTTCCAACGCAAACATCTCCGGGTCCGTGGCTGCCATGTTTTGGACGATCGATTCGGGGCCACGATATCCTTCATCTCTCGCCCAAGCTCGGGCGGCATCCGCCCACCCGCGCTGTCGTACTAGCTGTGCGAGCTCGTGCCGTCGCTGTCGATCCAGGCTCTTTGGGTCGGTCAGGTCCCGAGGTTCGAGGCCGTCGATATCGACCAGCGCGAAAACGCGACCGGGACTACTGTCGGCGAGCGCGGCCCCGACCTTCGAGCCGTCGGAATAACCTACGACGATTGCGCAGTCGCATCCTGCTGCATCGAGAACCGCCCGCACGTCGTCGCGGTATTCCTCAATCCGATGGGCAATGGGATCTCGGGGCTTGTCACTCATTCCGTGTCCACGGTGGTCCATCAGAATTAACCGATGCTCGGATCGGAGGGCTTCCACGTACCCTGCCAGCCGCCATGACTCGAGGTCGCCCACACCCCCCGCATGGAGAAGGAGGGGGGATCCCTCTCCCTCCACCTCGTAGTGAATCTTGACCACGCCCCGAGTGATGAACGGCATCGGCAACTCCGGCGGACGGGAAGCCCGTCTCTAACTTTAACCGGTTGGCGATGGCGCGACGTCCGCCGGAAGTGACCTTCGCTCTGAAAATCCACACGTTTCATACCGCCGGGATGGACCCTAGACCGGGGCCTCACGAAACGTGCCCGTTAATCGGGGGTGCGCGTGGACGATGATGAGACCGCGATGAGCGCGCGGCGAGAGGGCCGGCCCCGAGGGGCACGCGCGAGAGGCTGCTTGATTTGACCCGACGAAGCATTAAGACGGGGTAGCACGAGGCCACGACATGGCCGCCAAGCCGAACATTCCCGCCGCAGTGGCGCTCGAACTTGCCGCACTAATCTCGGTCACCGCGGGTGGTATCGCCAGCCGGGTGATCGCCCGTACCGGGGGAGGAAGTGTAACCCTGTTCGCCTTTGACGTCGGGGAGGAGCTCAGCGAACACACAACGCCGTACGACGCGCTCATCGTGGTTCTCGAGGGCACGTTGAAACTGACCGTCGGAGGCACCCCTGTACAAGCGGTCTCGGGCACAGTGGTCCGATTACCTGCAAACGTGCCGCACGCCGTCAAATCTCCCGGCCGCTCGAAGATGATGCTCGTCATGCTCGAGGGACGCAAACCATGACGTGGTGTCGTTCGGGGTTGGACTCACCGCTCACACGCGGTTGATGACGCACCGCGATGAGCGCGCGAGGTCGACACCTCGCATGCTTAGACCGAACCAGTACTGCATGACCTAGCTCCGCCATCGCCGTGAGGGAGGGCCCCACGAGAGAGCCTTCAAGGAGGTGACCGAAGTGCTACCTTCAGTCCATGAGACGGAACCCGATGGCGCCGTTCCTACGTGAACAGTTCCTCGAGAGGGTTTCCAAGCTCCTTCACCTCCCGCACTCGGACTCCCTTCCCCTCCAACTCGTTCAACAAGTTGGAAACTTCCTCGGGGCCGGCGAGTTCAAACACATAGTACTCACCCTGGAGTCTCTCCGGTGGAAGGACGTGCTCCCCTCCCACTGTCCGAACACCGACGACGTACTTGGCCGACTTGAGCTCTGAGATCCGACTGAAGAGGCTCAGTCTTCCGGATTTGATTGCGATGACGTACTTGCCA
>Ga0187815_10000622_pt1 | contig 16879 bp, 13 predicted proteins | sample NC_S_5_FD_132962 | JGI IMG/M metagenome (GOLD analysis project Ga0187815, IMG submission 132962) | Wetland sediment microbial communities from Neuse River Estuary, North Carolina, USA - ASW-S_5 | ecosystem: Environmental > Aquatic > Freshwater > Wetlands > Sediment | place: USA: North Carolina...
ACCCGAACTGCGACCGCGCCTCGGCGGCCGACAGCCCGATCACGTCGAAGACCTCCTGCTGCATCCCGGAGCGGTGGATACGGATCGACCCGCCGCCGATCTCGTACCCGTTGCACACGATGTCGTAGGCGTCCGCCAGGGCGTCGGCCGGGTCAGACGGGAACTTGTCCGCCCATTCGGGCAGCGGCGCGGTGAACGGGTGGTGCACCGAGGTCCAGCCGCCCTCGCCGTCGTCCTCGAACATCGGCGCGTCCACCACCCACAGGAACGACCACGCCGCGGAGTCGATCAGCCCGCAGCGGCGGCCGATCTCCAGGCGGGCCGCCCCGAGCAGTTCCTGGGACGCCCGGGCGGCGCCAGCGGCGAAGAACACCGCGTCCCCTGGAGAGGCGCTGACCGCCGCAGCCAGTCCCGTACGTTCCGGATCGGAAAGGTTCTTGGCCACCGGACCGGAGATGGCGCCGTCGGCACCGATCGCGGCGTACGCCAGCCCGCGTGCGCCGCGTGACTTCGCCCAGTCCTGCCAGGCGTCCAGCTCGCGCCGGGTCTGCGACGCCCCGCCCGGCATCACCACCGCGCCCACGTAGGGCGCCTGGAACACCCGGAAGTCGGTGCCGGCGAAGTACTCAGTCAGGTCGCTGAGCTCCACGCCGAACCGCAGGTCAGGCTTGTCCGACCCGTACCGTGCCATCGCGTCCGCGTACGTCATCCGGGGGATCGGCCGCGGCACCCGGTAACCGGCGAGCGAGCCCCAGAGGGTGGCCACGATGTCTTCGGCGACCGCGATCACGTCGTCGCGGGTGACGAACGACATCTCCAGGTCGATCTGGGTGAACTCCGGCTGCCTGTCGCTGCGCAGGTCCTCGTCGCGGAAGCAGCGGGCGAGCTGGTAATACCGCTCGAGGCCGCCGATCATCAGCAGCTGCTTGAACAGCTGCGGCGACTGCGGCAGCGCGTACCAGTTGCCCGGGCGCAGCCGGACAGGGACGAGGAAGTCGCGCGCGCCCTCGGGCGTGGACCGGGTCAGGTCCGGCGTCTCGACGTTCACGAACCGGTGGTCGCGCATCACGTCGCTCAGCAGGTAGGCGGCCTGCGACCGGATGCGCAGCGCGCGCGCCATCTCCGCGCGCCTGATGTCCAGGTAGCGGTACTTGATCCGGACGTCCTCGCTGATGTCGGCGGCGCCCTCGACGGGGAAGGGGAGCGGGTCGGCCTCGCTGAGCACCTCGACCTCGCCCGCGACGACCTCCACCGCGCCGGTGGGCAGCTCCGGGTTCTCGTTCCCCGGCGGGCGGGTGCGCACCTCGCCCGTCACCTTGATGCAGAACTCGGCCCTCAGCTCGTGGGCCGTCGCTTCCTCCCCGCGCCCTCCGGGGGGCGCAGGGGGGTCGTCCCCCCGCGGGCGGAAGAGCACCTGGACGACGCCGCTTGCGTCCCGCAGGTCGATGAACACCACGCCGCCGTGGTCGCGCCGCCGCGCCACCCAGCCGGCGAGAACGACCCGCTCCCCCGCGTGTTCCGCACGCAGCGTCCCGGCCTCGTGCGTCCTTATCACTGCGTCCCCAGCCTCTCTGTCAGCCAGTCCGTGGCCTCGGTCGCCGCCACGTCCTGCTGGTCACCGGTTCTCAGATCCTTGATCGAAACGGTCCCGTCGCGCCTCTCCTCCGCGCCGATGAGCGCCGCGAAGGCCGCGCCCGACCGGTCCGCCGCGCGCAGCGCGCCCTTGAGCCCGCGGGCGCCGAACGCCATGTCCGCGTTGACGCCTTTCCGGCGCAGGTTCGTGATGAGGGCAAGCACGTCCGCGTGCGCGCCGGTGCCGAGCGGCACGCCGAAGACCTGGCAGGCGGCGGGCCGCGCGGCGGCCTCGCCGGCCGCGGCGCGCTCGGCTTCGACGGCGAGCACGATCCTGTCGAGGCCGACCGCGAAGCCGATGCCGGGCAGCGGCGGGCCGCCGATGTCCTCGGAGAGCCCGTCGTAGCGGCCGCCGCCGCCGATGCCCGACTGGGCGCCGAGCAGCGCGTGGTCGAACTCGTAGGTGGTCCGCGTGTAGTAGTCCAGGCCGCGGACCAGGCGCGGCGCGTCGGTGAACGGGATCCCGAGCCGCTCGAGCAGGCCGCGGACCGCGTCGTGGTGCGCCTTGCACTCGGCGCACAGGTAGTCGGTCATGACCGGCGCGTTCTCCAGTTGCGCGCGGACCTCGGGGCGCTTGTCGTCGAGCACCCGCAGCGGGTTGATCTCGATCCGCTCGCGGGTTTCCGCGTCCAGGTCGAGCCCGCGGAGGAACTTCTGCAGCGCCTCGCGGTACACCGGGCGGCAGTTCTTGTCGCCGAGGGAGTTCAGCAGCAGCGTGAACTGGGTTAGTCCCAGGGATCGGTAGGCGTCCCACCCGACGGCGATCGTCTCGGCGTCCACCGCGGGGTCCTCGGTGCCGATCGCCTCCAGATCGAACTGGTAGAACTGCCGGTACCTGCCGGACTGCGGGCGCTCGTAGCGGAACGCCGGGCCGGACGTCCACACCTTGACCGGCAGCGGGCCCTTGTGCAGGTTGTGCTCGAGCACCGAGCGCAGCACGCCGGCGGTGAACTCGGGGCGCAGCGTGATCTCGCGGCCGCCGCGGTCGGTGAAGGAGTACATCTCCTTGCGCACCACGTCGCTTGATTCGCCGACGCCGCGGACGAACAGCGCGGTGTCTTCGAACACGGGCGTTTCGATGGCGCCGTAGCAGGCGCGGCGGGCGGAGTTCGCGAACGCCTCGCGGACTTCCTCGAATGTCTCGCTGCGCGGCGGGACGTATTCTGAGACCCCTTTGGGGGCCTGGAAGGCCATGGTGTTACAGCCCCCTGTTGGCTGGCTCGAGTCCGGTAAGGAACGGGTTGGTGCGCCGCTCGGCGCCGATGGTCGTCTGCGGACCGTGGCCGGGCAGCACCAGCGTGTCGTCGGCGTGGCCGGCGAGCGTGCGGGCCAGTGACTTCAGCATCGCGGCATAGTTGCCGCCGGGCAGGTCCGTGCGGCCGATCGAGCCCGCGAACAGCAGGTCGCCGGAGAACAGCGAGTCGTCGCTCCCGAACGTCACCGAGCCGGGAGTGTGGCCGGGGACGTGGCCGACCGTCAGGGTGACGCCCCCGAGGCTCAGCGTTGCGCCGTCGGTGAGCTGGCGCACGTCGTCGGGCTCGGTGAACGTGATGCCGCCGAACAACTCCTGGCCCACGTTCAGGCTGAGCCCGCTGGCCGGGTCGGCGAGCAGGGCGCGGTCGGCCGGGTGGATATAGGCCGGGATCCCCTTCGCGCCGCAGACCGGGCCGACCGACCACACGTGGTCGATGTGACCATGCGTGAGCAGCACCGCGACCGGCTTCAGCCGGTAGCGGGCGAGCAGTTCCTCGATCCCCCGCTGCGCGTCCTGCCCGGGGTCGATGATCACGCATTCCTCGCCGGGGGCCGGCGCCACGAGGTAGCAGTTGGCGGCGAAGGCGCCCGCGGGAAAACCGGTGACTAGCACGCAGACAGGCTACCGACTGGGCGAGCAGGTCAGCGAACCGATAACCCGTGGGGCGTCCCCCGGAAGATAGTGCAGCGATGCGATAACAAAAGTTCCGCTTGCCGCTGCTGGCGGGTACGATGCGCGAACGATCGTGCGCTAACGCCGCCAACGCGGACGTTACCGACGTAGGCCGAAAGCAGGAGGTCAGGGAGCCTTGGCGGGCAGCAGAGAGCGTCAGCGCCAGCGCGCTCGCGAACGCTACGAGCGGCAGCGGGAAGAGCGCCGTCAGCGACGCCACGTGCTGCGGCAGCGGCTGAGCATCGGGGCCGCGGTCGTGCTCATCCTCGGGCTCGCCGCGGGCCTGTCCGTGGCGTTGGCCGGCGGCTCAACCCCGGCCGCGAAAAGCAAGCCCAAGGCATCGGCGTCGGCCTCCGCGCCGACTAGCAGTTCCGCGGCGGCGGTCGCCGAGCCCGCGCACCACTGCACGTACACGACGACGGGCAGCGGGAAGCCGAGCCTGCCGGCGGCGACGCCGGATTACAACGCCACGTACACCGCGGCGATCAACACCAACCTCGGCAAGATCGACATCAGCCTGCTTAACTCCAAGGCGACGTGCACGGTGAACTCGTTCGTCCACCTGGCCGAGACGAGCTTCTTTAACAACACCCAGTGCTGGCGGGTGTCCAACAGCGGCGTCGTTTACATGCTTCAGTGCGGCGACCCGACGACCAGCGCGAAGCAGACCCTGTCCTGCTCTTCCTCCACGCTTGGGGACGGCGGGCCCGGGTACCAATTCGCCGACGAAAACCTGTCAGGGGCCACGTATAAGGCGGGGACCGTCGCCATGGCCAATGGTGGCGCGAACACAAACGGCAGCCAGTTCTTCCTGGTGTTCAAGGACAGCAGCCTGCCGGCCAGCTACACGCCGTTCGGGACAATTACGTCTGGTCTGGATATTCTCCAGAATGTGGCTAAAGCTGGAACTTCCTGCACTTTGTCGGATGGTAGCGGCGTGCCCAAGGAGAAGGTCATTATCAACAGCGTGGCGATTCATAAGAGCTGAGCGAGACCGCGCCCGCCAGCGGGCGCACAAGAACCAGGAGGTTCGCCGTGACCACCGCCAACGATCCGTGGGGCCGGGTAGACGCCGACGGGACGGTCTACGTGCGTACCGCCGATGGCGAGCGGGTGATCGGCTCGTGGGCGGCGGGGAGCCCGGAGGAGGCCCTCGCGTTCTTCCGGCGCAAGTTCCAGGCGCTGGAGACCGAGGTCGCGCTGATCGAGCAGGGCATGGCCGCCACCGAGATCGCCCCCGCCCAGGCCCAGGCGACCGTGCAGCGGCTGCTGCGCACCGTGGCGGACGCCAACTGCCTCGGTGACCTGAACAGCCTGCGGGTGCGCCTGGAGGCGCTGACGACCGCGGTCGACCATCGCCGCGAGGAGGTCAAGGCCGCCCGCGAGCAGGCGCGCCATGAGGCGCGCGAGATCAAGGAGCGGATCGTCGCCGAGGCCGAGCACATCGCCACCGAGGCCACGCACTGGAAGGCGAGCGGCGAGCGGATGGCCGAGCTGCTCGAGGAGTGGAAGGCCGCACCGCACGCCGACCGGGCCATCGAGGCCGTGCTGTGGAAGCGGCTGTCGGCTGCGCGCAACTCCTTCACCAAGCGGCGCAAGGCCTACTTCGCGTCCCTGGAGTCCGAGCGGGAAACCGTGCGGATCCGCAAGGAGAAGCTGGTGGAGGAGGCAGAGTCCATGGCGGACTCCACCGACTGGGGGCCGACCACGTCGGCGTACCGCGACCTGATGCGGCAGTGGAAGGAGGCCGGCCGGGCCAGCCGCGAGGCGGAGGCGGAGCTGTGGAAGCGGTTCCGCGACGCGCAGGACAAGTTCTTCGCCGCGCGGACCGAGGTGTTCGCCGCCAAGGAGACCGAGCTGCGCGGGCACGCCACGGTCAAGGAGCAGCTCCTCGCCGAGGCGCAGGCGCTGCTGCCGGTCACCGACCTGCGCACCGCGCGGGCCGCGCTGCGGTCGATCCAGGAGCGCTGGGAGCAGGCCGGCTCTGTGCCGCGCGAGATGCGCGAGCAGCTCGAGTCGGGGCTGCGCAAGGTGGAAGAGGCCGTCCGCCGGGCCGAGGAGGCCCAGTGGCGCAAGTCCAACCCGGAGGCGCTGGCCCGCGCCGAGGGCACGGTGGCGCAGCTGCGCGCGGCGATCACGTCCCTGGAGGCGCAGCTGACCCGGGCCCGCGACCGCGGCGACCAGGCCGGCATGCGCAAGGCCGAGGAGGCCCTGGCGGCCCGCCGCTCCTGGCTAGAGGAAGCCGAGCGCACCCTGGCGGAGTTCAGCAACTAGCGTTCCGCGGCGCCCGCTCGCCTGCTGAGGGCGGGCGAACCCACGCCGGTCGCAGCGGCACCACAAGCCCCACGCGCCTGCGTTCCGTGAGGAGTCATGGACGGGCTCGAGTCGTGTGCTTACGTTCGGGCTAATTCTGCATGCGGTAGACGTCGTATACGCCGTCTACGCCGCGGACGGCGCGCAGGACGTCGCCGAGGTGCTTGGGGTCGCCCATCTCGAAGGTGAAGCGGCTGAGCGCTACCCGGTCCCGCGAGGTGGTCACCGACGCGGACAGGATGTTCACGTGCTGGTCGGATAGCACCCGGGTGACGTCGGAGAGCAGCCTGGTGCGGTCGAGCGCCTCCACCTGGATGGAGACGAGGAACACCGAGGCGTCGGACGGCGCCCAGTGCACCGGGACCATGCGCTCGCGCTGCGTCTGGGTCAGGTGCGCCATGTTCACGCAGTCCGTGCGGTGCACGGAAACCCCGTGTCCGTGCGTGACGAAGCCCTGGATCTCGTCTCCCGGCACCGGCGTGCAGCACTTGGACAGCCGCACCCACACATCGGTGGCGCCCTCGACCTGGACACCGGAGTCGGTCGCGGAGCGCTGCCGCGGGGCGCGCGTGATCTGGGCCGGGATCGGGGTCGCCTCGGCCAGGTCCTCCTGCTCGCCGACCGCGCCGGCCGCGCGGACCAGCTTGGCGACGATGGACTGGGCGCTGATCCGGCCCTCGCCGACCGCGGCGTAGAGCCCGGACAGATCGTTGTAGTGCAGCTCCCTGGCGATCGACCGCAGCGTGTCCGCGCTGGTCACCCGCTGCAGTGGCAGGCCCTGCTTGCGCATCACCTTGGCGATCTGGTCCTTGCCGGCCTCGACGGCCGCTTCCCTGCGCTCCTTGGAGAACCACTGCCGGATCTTGTTCCTGGCCCGCGCGCTCTTGACGAAGTTCAGCCAGTCCCTGTTGGGCCCGGCCTCCTGGGCCTTGGAGGTGAAGATCTCGACGGTGTCGCCGTTGTCCAGGGTGGACTCGAGAGCCACCAGGCGGCCGTTCACGCGGGCGCCGATCGTGCGGTGTCCGACCTCGGTGTGGATCGCGTACGCGAAGTCGACCGGGGTGGAGTCCTGCGGCAGCGCGATCACCTCGCCGCGCGGGGTGAACACGTAGACTTCCGCGCCCGCGAGGTCGAAGCGCAGCGAGTCGAGGAACTCCGCCGGGTCCTCGGTCTCGCGCTGCCAGTCGACGAGCTGGCGCAGCCACGCCATCTCGTTGGCCTCGTCCTTCTGCGCCCCGCCCTTGCGCGTACCGGCCGGGCCGTGCGCGACCATCTCTTCCTTGTACTTCCAGTGCGCGGCGACCCCGTACTCCGCGCGCTTGTGCATGCCCCAGGTGCGGATCTGCAGCTCGACAGGCTTGCCGCCGGGGCCGATGACCGTCGTGTGCAGCGACTGGTACATGTTGAACTTCGGCATCGCGATGTAGTCCTTGAACCGGCCGGGGACCGGGTTCCACCGCGCGTGGATCGTGCCGAGCGCCGCGTAGCAGTCCCGCACCGACTCGACGAGGACCCGGATGCCGACCAGGTCGTAGATGTCGTCGAAGCCGACGTCGCGGGCGATCATCTTCTGGTAGACCGAGTAGTAGTGCTTCGGGCGGCCGGTCACGTAGCTCTTGATCTTCGCCTCGCGCAGGTCGCCCTGCAGGTCCGCGATGACCTCCTGGAGGAACACGTCCCGGCGCGGGGCGCGCTGGGCCACGAGCCGGGCGATCTCGTCGTACCGCTTGGGGTACAGCGTGGCGAACGCCAGGTCCTCGAGCTCCCACTTGACCGTGTTCATGCCGAGCCGGTGCGCCAGCGGCGCGAAGATCTCCAGGGTCTCGCGGGACTTGCGCTCCTGCTTCTCCCGCGGGAGGTAGCGCAGCGTCCGCATGTTGTGCAGCCGGTCGGCGAGCTTGATCACCAGCACCCGGATGTCCCGCGACATCGCGACGACCATCTTGCGGACCGTCTCCGCCTCGGCGGAGTCGCCGTACTTGACCTTGTCCAGCTTGGTCACGCCGTCGACCAGCGCGGCCACGTCCTCGCCGAACTCGCCGCGCAGCTCGACGAGCGTGTAGGGTGTGTCCTCCACGGTGTCGTGCAGCAGCGCGGCGCAGATCGTGTCGGTGTTCATGCCGAGCTCGGCCAGGATCGTCGCGACCGCGAGCGGGTGCGTGATGTACGGGTCACCGCTCTTGCGCTTCTGGTCACGGTGCCAGTAGGCGGCGACGTCGTAGGCACGTTCCACGGTCCGCACGTCAGCCTTGGGGTGGGTGGCGCGGATGGTCTTGATGAGCGGTTCGAGTACTGGGTTCACACCGGGCCCCCGCTGGGCTCCGAGCCTCGCGAGGCGGCGGCGCACGCCGACGCCGGGCGGGGCAGCTTGCGCTGCCGAGGCAGTTTCCTGGCGCTCTGGGCGTTCCGGGCGCTCGGGAGGCTGTGGGCGTTCCTGGCGAGCGGGCGCCTCGCCGTCGGCGCGCGCGGGCGCGCCGTCGCGCGGCCCGGTCGCCGTCGCCTGGTCCGTGTCGCCCGGAGCCTGCTCCGCAAGCTCCGGCGTTTCCCCGATCCGGGCAGCCTCGGCGCCTGCCGTGGCGGTCGTCATCACATCACCGGCCACAAGCGCTCCTCGCATCTGCCGAGGTCTCAGTCTACTTACGGTTGTTAACCGATGGGTAGACTCCGGCATTCCGCAGGAAAACCGGCTGTTCAGACAGTGAGCAGGGCCCGGACGTCGAGGCCGGACAGGGCCGAGCGGCCGTTGAGGAACGACAGCTCCATCAGCACCGCGATGCCCGCTACCTCGGCGTTAGACCGCTCGACCAGGCTGGCCGTGGCCCGCGCGGTGCCGCCGGTGGCGAGCACGTCGTCCACGATCAGCACCCGGTCCCCCGGCCCGAACGCGTCCTGGTGCACCTCCACGATCGCGGTGCCGTATTCGAGCTTGTACTCCTGCGCGAACGTGGCGGACGGGAGCTTGCCCTTCTTCCGCACCGGCACGAACCCGGCCCCGGTCCGGTACGCCACCGGGGCGGCCAGGATGAACCCGCGCGCCTCGATGCCAACCACCTTGTCGACCCGCCCGTAGGAATCGGCGAGCGCGTCGACGATCGCGGCGAACGCCGCCGGCTCCGCGAGCAGCGGGGTGATGTCCTTGAACACCACGCCGGGCTGCGGGTAGTCGGGGACGTCGCGGACGTGGGCGGCGATCAGGTCGGCGACGCTCGTCGCGCGCGCCGCGGCCTGCCTGGCCTCGTCCTGCCTGGCTGGGGTCACCGCCGTGCTACCGCCTCTTCTTCCTGGCGCCGGGACGGCGCTGGGCGCTGCCGCCGCGGCGGGGCTGCTGCCGGCTGACCGGCCTGGTGCCATCCGCACCGCGCGCCGCGCCTCCGGACGCGCCCGCGGGCCCTGGTGCCGCCGGGGCCCCGGCGGGCTGGCCCGCGGGGACCGCCACCTCGTCGCCGCCGGATTCGGGGGCGTCGTCGTCCTGCCCGGCCGCGGTGGCTGTGGCCGGCTCGCCGGCCCCGGGGCCGCCGTCGGTGACCTTGGCGGTCGCGGTGGGGCCGGCCACGCTCACGGCCGCGGCGGCGCGCTGGGCCACCCGGCCGCCGGCCGCCCGCCGGGCGAGCCTCGCTGCCAGCTCCTTGTACTGCGGTTCGCGTTCCTTGAGGTCGGCGAGGACCGGGGTGGCGATGCAGATCGAGGAGTAGGTACCGGACAGCATGCCGACGAACAGCACGAGCGACAGGTCGTTCAGCGTCCCGGCGCCGAGCAGGTAGCCGCCGATGAACAAGATCGACGCGACCGGCACCAGCGCGGTCAGCGAGGTGTTGATCGACCGGATCAGGGTCTGGTTGAGTGCGAGGTTGGCCGCCTCGCTGTAGGTACTTCGGTGGCTGGTGACCAGGCCGGCGGTATTCTCCCGGACCTTGTCGAAGACGACCACGGTGTCGTACAGCGAGTAGCCGAGGATCGTCAGCAGGCCGATCACGCTGGCCGGGGCCACCTGGAAGCCGGCCAGCGCGTACACGCCGGTGGTGATCACGATGTCGTGCAGCAGCGCGATGAACGCGGCGACCGCCATCTTCCACTCGAAGGCGATCGACAGGTAGATCACGATCACGACGAGGAAGATGATCAGCGCCTCGGCGGCCTTGGTGGTGATCTGGCCGCCCCAGGTCGCCCCGACGAACGACACGTTCATGTCCTTGGGCGCGACGCCGAACGTCTTCTCGATCGAGCTGGTGACCTGCTGGCTCACCTGGGACGACAGCGACTTGGTCTGGACCGACCACTGCTGGGCCCCGAGCTTGCTTGTCACGTGCTGCACGGTGGCGGCGCCGCCGCCGGCGGCGCTGACCACCTTCGAGATCGCCGCCTGGCTCGACGAGGGTGTCGACGGGAACTGGAAGCTCGAGCCGCCCGTGAACTCCTGGTTGAAGTTCAGGCCGCGCACCAGCAAAGCGACCACGCTGATCAGCAGGATGAGGCCGGAGATCGTGTACCACATCCGCTGGCGGCCGACGAAGTTGATGGAGACGTCGCCCCGGTACAGCCTGCTGGGGATGTCGCGAAGGCGCGCCATCATGACTCCCGCGAGGTCGTGGTCGAGGAGCTGGCCGAGGAGGTAGTTCGCGCCCCGGATGTCGTCCGCTGGGTGCGCACCGTCCGGCGGACCCCGGAGCGCCACGGCGCCTTGGCGCCGAGCCGCATCGGGTCCAGCCCGGACCAGCGGTGCCCGCCGCCGTAGAACTCCGTCCCGGCGAGCAGGGTGACCATCGGCTTGGTGAACGAGAACACCACGAGCACGTCGATCAGCGTGGTCAGGCCGAGGGTGTAGGCGAAGCCCTGCACGTCGCTGACCGCGAAGTGGTACAGCAGCACCGCCGCGAGGAACGACACCGTGTCGGACACCAGGATCGTGCGCCGGGCACGCTTCCAGCCGGCTTCCACCGCCGGGCGCAGCGTCTTGCCTTCCCGCACTTCGTCGCGGAGCCGTTCGAAGAACACGATGAACGAGTCCGCGGTGATGCCGATCGCGACGACCAGGCCGGCGATGCCGGACAGCTCCAGGGTGAAGTTCTGGTACCGGCTCAACAGCACCACCGCCAGGTAGGCGAGCAGCGCCGCGATCAGCAGGCTGGACACCGACACCAGGCCGAGGCCCCGGTAGTAGCAGAACATGTAGATCACGACGAGCGCCAGCCCGATGATCCCCGCGATCAGGCCCGCGTCAAGCGAGCTCCGGCCGAGCTGCGCCGAGGTCGAGCTGACCGTCAGCGTCGAGAAGCTCAGCGGCAGCGAGCCGTACTTGAGGATGTTCGCCAGCTGGGTCGCCTCGGCCTGGCTGAAGCCGTTCGGCGACGGACCCTGGATCTGCACGTTGCCGGCGGTGATCGGCGTCGTGGTCACCGGAGAGCTCTGCACGTCACCGTCGAGCACCATCGCCGTCTGGTCCAGGTACTCGTCGTCCAGGTTGCCGCTCTGATACCCGGCGTAGTACGAGTTGTACTGGTTGGTGGTCAGCGTGCCGAACGCCGAGGCGGCCTTGCTGTTCAGCGTCAGGTCCACGACCCACTGTGTGGTGTTCTGCAGGATGCCGGTGTTGACCGAGGTAACGTCCGGGCCCTCGAAGACCGCCGGGCCGAGCGCGTACTTCGTGCCGCTGGGGTCGCAGGAGACGATCTGGCTGGTGTTGTCGTCGTACTGGTCCCCGCCCAGCGTGTAGCCGACGGTGGCCTTCCAGCTGTCGTTGACCGTGGTCGAGTTCGGGCCGGGCTTGCAGACGAGCTTGTTGAACAGCTTCATCGTGGCGGCGTTGACCAGCGACGAGTTCCCGTAGGTGACCGGAGCCGACGCCGCGGACGACGCGCTCGGCGTCGGGGTCGGGCTGCTGGTCGCCTTGGCCGTCGCGGAGGCGCTGGCCTTGGGCGTCGCGGTCGCGGTCGCGCTCGGGCTGGCCAGGTGCGCCGACACCGCGGCGGCGGACGCCTTCGGGCTGGAACTCGTGGTGACCTTCGGCTTGGCCGAACTGGTCGGCGTGGCCGACGGGGTGGCTGAGCTGGTCGGCGTGGCGGACGGGGTGCTCGTGCTGCTTCCCTGGTAGGGCTCCGCGAGGTACACCGGCCGGAAGGCCAGCTTCGCGGTGGTGCTCACCAGCTGGAGGACACTGTTCGGGGGCTGTCCGGGGACCGACACGTTGATCAGGTTGGAACCCTGCTGCTGCACCTGGGCGCCCGAGTTGCCGGTACCGTTCACCCGCGACTCGATCACGCTGATCGCCTGCTGCATGGCGCCACCCGACGGCTGGCCCGACTTCGTGTGTGCCTGCAGCACGACCTCGGTGCCGCTGGACAGGTCAAGCCCGAGGCCGACCTTGAACTGCTGGTGCCACTTGCCGGGGTTGAACGTCTCCTTGCCCGTGATCGAGATCAGCATGACCAAGATCACCACGGCCAGCGCGGCGAGCGCGGCAACGGGCCGCGAGCCGCTTCTCCTTCGGGGTGCCACTTATCGCCTGCCTGTCGAAGCTCGCCGGGCGAGCGCTCGCTAGTCGTTCTTGCTGGTGCTGCCGGTCGCCGCCGCGGTCTCGTCCGCCTCCGTGTCCGCGTCATCAGCGGGCTCACGGTCGTCGGACTCGTCGGACTCGTCCTCGTAGGAGTCCGTCACCGTCTCGTCGTCGGGGCTGACCACGTCCATGATGGCGCGCCGCATGTAGCGCACCTCGACGCCCGGCGCCACCTCGAGAACGACGTCGTCACCGTCCACGTCGACGACCGTGGCGTACATGCCGGCCGTGGTGCGCACCCGGGCGCCCGGCACGACGGTGTTCCGCTGCTGCTGCGCCTGCTGCTGACGGCGTCGCTGCGGCCTGATCATCAGCATGTAGACGCCGACTATCACGACCAGGATGAGGATCAGGGACGTCGGGTTGAAGCTTGAGCTCGACGAGGACGCGGCCAATTGCATTGTTGTCCCCATGATGGGGGTTTCCTTCCAGTTGACTTTCCGCTTGCCGGCAGGCACCGTCACGTCGACGGTCACTTGCCAACCTGCGCAGTGTAGCGGCGGTATGCACAACGCATAACCACCCTATTGGGTTTCCGCCGCGATCGTTACCGTTGGTTAGCGGAACGGTCAGTCGAACAGCGTGGGCATCTCGGTGGCGTCGGGCGGGGTCAGGCCGAGGTGCTCCCAGCCCGCCCGCGTCGCGACCCGGCCGCGCGGCGTCCGGGCGAGCAGGCCGTGCCTGACCAGGAATGGCTCGGCGACCACTTCCACGGTCTCGGCCTCCTCCGCCACCGCGACGGCCAGGGTGGACAGCCCCACCGGTCCCCCGCCGAAGCGGCGGACCAGCGCGTCGAGCACCGCGCGGTCCAGCCGGTCGAGGCCCATCTCGTCGACCTCGTACAGTTCGAGGGCGGTGCGGGTGACCCCGCGGGTGACCATTCCGTCGGCCCGGACCTCCGCGTAGTCCCTGACCCGGCGCAGCAGCCGGTTGGCGATCCGCGGCGTGCCGCGGGACCGCAGCGCGAGTTCCTCCACGCCTGCGTCGTCGATCCGGACGCCGAGCAGCCCGGCGGACCTGCGGACGATCACGCCGAGCTCGCCGGGATCGTAGAAGTCCAGGTGCCCGGTGAAGCCGAACCTGTCGCGCAGCGGCGCGGGCAGCAGGCCGGCCCGGGTGGTGGCGCCCACCAGCGTGAACGGGGCGATGTCCAGCGGGATCGCGGTCGCGCCGGGTCCCTTGCCGACCACGATGTCGACCCGGAAGTCCTCCATGGCGAGGTACAGCATCTCCTCGGCCGGCCGGGCCAGCCGGTGGATCTCGTCGATGAAGACGACCTCGCCCTCTTGCAGCGTGGACAGCACCGCCGCCAGGTCACCCGACCGCTCGATCGCCGGGCCGCTGGTGATCCGCAGCGGCGCGCCGAGTTCGGCCGCGATGATCATCGCGATCGTGGTCTTGCCAAGGCCCGGCGGCCCGGACAGCAGCACGTGGTCCGGGGGGCGGCCGCGGCGCAGCGCGCCGCGCAGCAGCAGCGTGAGCTGCTCGCGGACCCGGGCCTGGCCGACGAAGTCGTCGAGGCGCTTGGGCCGCAGCGCGCCTTCGATCGCGCGCTCGTCGATGTCCGCGAGCGGCGAGACGACGCTGTCGTCGTGCCTGGCCGGAGTGTCGTGGCCGCCCCCACGGTGCTCGTCGCGGTCGCCAGGATGGCCGCCGCCGGCGCGCCGCCGGGAGAGCTCGGCTTCCTCCGCCCGGGCCAGGGCGTCACCGGGGTCCGTCACTGCTTGCTCAGCTTCCGCAGCGCCGCGCGCAGCGCGGTGGCCACGTCCGGCGGCTGGCCGTCGCCGGCCTCCGCCTCGACCGCGGCGATCGCCGCCTCCGCGTCGCGTGCCGACCAGCCTAGGTTCGTCAGGCCGGACTGCACCTGGTCGCGCCACGACGGCACGGCCGTGCGCGCCGCGGGCGCGGACCCGTTGCCGATCACGTCGCCCGGAGCGCCCAGGCGGTCCCTGAGCTCGAGGACGATCCGCTGCGCCCCTTTGTTGCCGATGCCGGGGACCATGGTGAGCGCGTTCAGGTCTTCGGCCGCCACCGCGCGGCGCAGCGCGTCCGGTGAGTGCACCGCGAGCATCGCGAGCGCGAGCCGCGGCCCGATGCCGCTCGCGGTCTGGAGCAGCTCGAAGACATTCCGCTCGTCCTCGCTGCCGAACCCGAACAGGGTCAGCGAGTCTTCCCTGACGACAAGCGAGGTCGCCACCCGGGCGGGCTCGCCTGGCCGGAGCGACGCCAGGGTGTCCGGCGTGCACTGCACCCGCAGCCCGACGCCGCCGACGTCGATGACCGCCCCGTCCGGGGCGACCCCGGCCACGGTGCCGTTCAGGTGCGCGATCACGAGCCGCCTCCGATCACGATGGACTGCCTGGCCCTGATGACCGGGGCACGCCACAGGTGGCAGATCGCCAGGGCGAGCGCGTCCGCGGCGTCCGCCGGACGGGGCCGGTCCGGCATCCGCAGCAGCCGCGTCACCATGGTGGTCACCTGCTCTTTGCCGGCCCGGCCGTTCCCGGTCACCGCGGCCTTGACCTCGCTCGGCGTGTGCAGCGCCACCGGCAGCCCGCGCCGGGCAGCGCACACGATCGCCACGGCGCCGGCCTGTGCCGTGCCCATCACGGTCCGCACGTTGTGCTGGCTGAACACCCGCTCCACCGCCACGGTGTCCGGCCGGTACTCGGTCAGCCAGCGCTCGACCTCCGCCTCGACCGCCAGCAGCCGGGCCGCCACCTCGTCGTCGGCCCTGGTGCGGATCACCCCGACCGCCACCAGCCCCGGCGGCCGCCCCGGCACGCCCTCCACGACACCGAGCCCGCACCTGGTCAGCCCCGGATCGACGCCGAGCACCCGGACGGGCCGGGCCGGGGCGTACGCCGTCACCGCGCCCACCAGGACATCGCGCGTACCACCATCCGATCGTCGGCCAGCGAACATCTGTTCGCCTAGACCCTACCGTCCCCGGCGCCCGCAGTCCCGCATTCCGCCCCGTGTCGACCGTATCGGGGGCGCCCGGCGCGTTGACGCGACCTGGCGATTGCGCAATCGACAGCTGGGCGGGCGCCCCGGACGAGGTCGGGAGGGGGCCGTAGGGAGAACGCGGCGCTAGGTGCGTGAGCTCCGAGCCGGAGGAGCGAGGCGGGCGGTTAGAAGTCGTCGAGCATGTACGGGGTGGCGGCGAAGGCCGCGTCGAGGGCGGCGGCGGTATCCGGGGTGGCGCCGGAGGCGAGGCCGGCCAGCTTCAGGGTGGCGACCGGGACCCCGGCGTAGAGCGCGGCCATGCCGCGGGCGCCCAGCGTGAGGGGCGAAGAGCCGCCGTCGCCGCGGCCATCCTGGATGAGGACGCCCTTGCCGTCGGAGACCGACAGCCGCCAGCGACCGGAGTTTGCGGGGCGGGCGTGATCCTGGATCACGAGCGGGACGGAGAGCGTGACGGCGGGCGGGAAGCCGCGGGCGGCGATCGCGGCCGGGGCGTCCACCACGCGCAGCATCCACAGCGAGCGCCTGGCGATCGCGGCGTCGCGCTCGTGCGTCAGCCACCAGAGCGGGTCGTTCGGCGCGACGCGGACCCGGACCGTGGCGACGGTCGAGCCGTGCGAGGCGATGACCGACCAGAGCGCGCGCACCGACTGCGGGGACGCGGCCAGGATCCGCTCGACGAACAGGGTCCGGTTGCCGTCGGCCCAGCGGTAGGCGGCGAAACCGTCGCCGGTCAGGTAGGCGTACATGTCATCGCGCGACAGCCAGCGGGCGGCGAGCGGCTCATCCCAGGTCAGCGGGCCGCAATCGCGGGCGGCCTCGTGGCAGCGGCCGATGACGCCGAGCATCGCCGCGGCGTCCCGCGCGCCCGCGCGGCGCACGTCGTGGGCGGCGGTCCCGGCGGTCCCATGGACCCCAGCGCCGTGGGCGGTGCCGGTGTCCCCGGCGACGGGAGCGGTGCCGTGGCCGGTCCCAGCGCCCCAGGCTGCGGAGGCGACGGGGTCTGGCGGCATGAGCGTCCGCAGCGAGCGTGCCGGGACGGTCGCGTCGTACCTGCCGCCCGCCAGTTCCCAGCCGAGCGACCGGTAGATCGGCATCGTCGCCGGGAACAGCGCCGACAGCGGGTAACCGCGCGCCGCGATCACGGCGAGCAGATCGGTCATGAGGCGGCGGCCGATGCCCTGGCCGCGGTACTCGGGCGCGACCTTGACGGACGCCACGCCCGCGCACGGCACGGCGCGGCCCGCCCACCACTGGCGCATGTCGTGGAAGAGCGCCGCGCCGGCGGGCTGCCCGCCCGCGAACGCCCCGAGGAACATGCCCTGGCCGGCCCGCAGCCGTGCGGCGTAGAGCCAGCTCGCCTTCTGCGCAGCGGAGTACAGCCCGAACGCCCGCTGCCCCAGGTCGACCTGGGCCTCGAAGTCGTCCTCCGGCGTGACCGGCCGGAACTCGATGCCCGGCACCGGTCAGCCTTCGAGCTTCTCCATGAT
>Ga0187815_10000624_pt1 | contig 16852 bp, 14 predicted proteins | sample NC_S_5_FD_132962 | JGI IMG/M metagenome (GOLD analysis project Ga0187815, IMG submission 132962) | Wetland sediment microbial communities from Neuse River Estuary, North Carolina, USA - ASW-S_5 | ecosystem: Environmental > Aquatic > Freshwater > Wetlands > Sediment | place: USA: North Carolina...
CAGCATCCCGCCGGCTTCTCGCTCGAAGTGCTCGAAGCCGATCCGCGCCGCGTCAAGCGCTTGCGCATCAAGGGGCTGCCGACCGACACTGGTCCGCATGGCTGAAACTCGCGCGCCGGCCTTATGGCGTGGCGCCGCCGCCGCCGGCAGCCTGCAGCGCTGGGCCTTGCGCGCCGTGGCGCTGACCGGCTGGCGCCGTTACGGCTTGGCGGCGTTGTTGGGGGCGCTGGCCGCCGCCGCGCTGCCGCCGGTCGATCTGACGCCGGTGCTGTTGGTGTCGTTCGGCGGCCTTGCCTGGCTCGCCGACGGCAACCGCAACGGCCGGCAGGCCTTCGCGCTGGGGTGGAGCTTCGGCGCCGGTTATTTCGTCGCCGGTCTCTATTGGATCGGCATCGCGCTCACCGTCGATTGGGCACAATTCTGGTGGCTGTTCCCGATTGCTGAACTCGCGATTCCGGCCGGAATGGCAATCTTCACCGGTTTGGCGGTGTGGCTCAGCGATTTGGCGGCGCGCCGTTTTCGTTTGTCCGGTACCGGTCGCGCCTGTGCGTTGGCGGTGTCGTGGGCGGTCTTCGAGTACCTCCGCGGCCATGTCCTCACCGGCTTTCCCTGGAACCTGGTTGGCTATGCGTGGTCGGGCGGCTTTCCGGGTTCGACCGCGATGCTGCAGATCGCGTCTGTCGTCGGCATCTACGGACTGAGCTTTCTCACCGTGCTGGTGGCGATATTGCCGGCGCGGCTCGGTGCACCGGCAGGCGCGCGCGCGACGCCGGCCATTGCCGCAGCGGTGTTGATTGCGGCCATGGGGGGCTTCGGCGCGTGGCGGCTGGCGACAAACCCGCGCGCCGACCTGCCGGGCGTGACGCTGCGCTTGGTTCAGCCGTCGATTCCGCAGACGCTATTCAACGATCGGCAGGCGCTGGTTGCCGATTTCCACCGGCTGCTCGGGCTCACGTTGGCGCCCGGCTTCGACAAGCTGTCGGCGGTGATCTGGGCGGAGAGCATGGGTCCGCCGTTGCTGCACCGCGATCCCGGCGCGCGTGAGGCGCTCGCCCACGCCGCGCCGCCTGGCGGCATTGTCATCGCCGGCACGCTACGCAGCGATCTGCCGCCGGCGCCGATGACCCATTACTGGAACAGCCTCGCCGTCGTTGATCATGCCGGTCGCATCCTGGCGACTTACGACAAGCACCATCTCGTGCCGTTTGGCGAATACGTGCCGCTGCGCGGCATCCTGCCGATGAACAAGATCACGCCGGGCACGGTCGATTTCTCCGCCGGACCGGGGCCACGCACGCTCGACCTGCCGAACCTTCCGCCGGTCAGTCCGTTGATCTGTTATGAGGCGATCTTTCCGGAGCAGGTGGTCGCGGCCGGCACGCGGCCGCAATGGCTCCTCAACATCACCAACGACGCGTGGTACGGGTTCACGTCGGGTCCGTTCCAGCATTTCGCCATTGCGCGGCTGCGCGCCGTCGAGCAGGGACTACCGCTGGTGCGCGACGGCAACAACGGGATTTCGGCGGTCATCGATCCGCTCGGCCGTGTCGTCGCACGCCTCGGGCTCGACGATGTCGGCGCGCTCGATGCGCCGTTGCCGCGGGCGCTACCGCCGACGCTCTATGCGCGCTTTGGCGATGCCGGTTTCGCCGTCTTGCTGCTGCTCGGCTTGACCATCGTGGCGGCCGCGACCGCAATCGAGCGGCGCGGGTTCCGGCTGTCGCATTAAGCGGGAACCGTGTCCGGAGTCGTTGGCGGACTGGTTGACCGCATACCAGTGCATGTGATTACTCTCTGATGCCCAGGGACCGCGCACAGGCGCCGATGACACCGAACCCCGGCGGGGGCCGTAGCCGCCGCAGCAAATCCGGACACCCTAATCCGATCGATGTGCATGTCGGTGCACGGGTTCGGTTGCGCCGCACGTTGCTCGGCATGAGCCAGGAGAAACTCGGCCAGGCCATCGGCCTCACGTTTCAGCAGGTACAGAAATACGAGCGCGGCACCAACCGCATCGGCGCCAGCCGCTTGCACGAGCTGGCGCAAGTGCTCGAAGTCCCAGTGGCGTTCTTTTTCGAAGATCTGAATATGCCCGACGGCACGCTGGTCGACGCCGATGGGGCAGCCAAGCCGCCCAAAGGTCTGAGCGAAGCCGCCGATATGTTTTACGGCAACGAGCCGATCATGCGGCGCGAAACCCTCGAACTGGTGCGCGCCTATCTGCGCATCACCGACCCGCAGCTGCGCCGGCGCGTCTTCGAGCTTGCCAAGGCGATCGCCAACGCCTACACGCCGCCAGGTCCGCGTTCGCGCTGACCACCGCGCGACGCTTGCCAGGCGCCGCCGTTGCCGCGAATCTCTCGCGATATGGTCGCCGATACCGGAACCAGCATGCGCCGGCAGATTTACGGACGCCGGCGAGGGCGCAAGTTGCGCGCCGGACGGCGTGCCTTGATGGACACGCTGCTGCCACAGTTGCGCGTCGTCTTGCCGCCGACTGGGCCACTCGATCCGCAAGCGATGATTCCCGGCGCAACCGATTTCTGGTTTGAGATCGGTTTCGGCGCCGGCGAGCATCTGGCGGCACAGGCGCGCGCCCATCCGGACATCGGCCTCGTTGGTGCGGAAGTGTTCGAGAACGGCGTCGCCAAGCTGCTGGCGGCGATTGGCCGTGACCGATTGGCGAATGTCCGGCTCTTCGTCGACGATGGGCGGCTGCTGCTGGCCCGGCTGCCCGACCGCAGCCTCGGCCGCGCCTTCATCCTGTTTCCCGATCCCTGGCCGAAGGAGCGTCACAAGAAGCGCCGCATCGTAGCATCCGAGACGCTCGACGAACTGGCGCGCACGCTGCGTTCCGGAGCCGAACTGCGGCTCGCCACCGACGATCCCGATTACGCCGCGTGGATTGCCGCCGCGGTCGACGCCCATCGCGCCTTCATCGAAATATCGCGGGCCCAGGGCGACTGGGCGGAGCGTCCGGCCGATTGGCCGGCGACCCGTTACGAGGAAAAAGCGGCTGCCGCCGGGCGCCGGCCTTGGTTTTTCCGCTTGGTGCGGCGCCCCTGAAGCGTCCGCCAGCCTTGCGCAAGCGCCGGAATTCCCTATATAAAGGGCGCAATCAACAACAAGAGTCCCATAGCCTCGGCATGGTAGCCGGGGAGATCGAACGGTGGGCCGTGCGGCCCACTTTTTATTTTTGGCGCAGGAGTCCGGCGTTGATCGACGCCAAAGGCATCGAGGCCCTGATTGCCCCTTCGCTCGAAGCGATGGGGTATCGCGTCGTGCGCGCGGCGTTCACCGGCGGACGGCGGGCAACCTTGCAGGTCATGGCCGAACGCGCCGATGACGCGGCGATGTCGGTCGACGATTGCTCGCTGGTGAGCCAGACGGTCTCGGCGCTGCTCGACGTCGCCGATCCGATTGCCGAATCCTATCTGCTCGAAGTCAGCTCGCCGGGTATCGACCGGCCGCTCTTCCGGCGCGAGGATTATCAGCGTTTCGCCGGTTTCGAGGCCAAGCTCGAGCTGCACCAGTCGCTCGATGGCCGCCGCCGTTTCCGTGGCCGGTTGCTTGGGCTCGACGGCGACGCCGTGAAAGTGAATCTGGGTGCCGAAATCGTGCGCCTGCCGCTCGCGGGCATCACCCGCGCCAAACTTGTCCTGACCGACGAACTCATCGCCGCTACGCGTCCCAAGGCGCGCAGCGAAGCCATCTGAGGATATCGACCATGGCCGTACAGACCAGCACCTATCCCCGTCTCGAGCTGCTTCAGGTCGCCGACACCGTCGCGCGCGACAAGGGCATCGACCGCGATGAGGTCCTCCAGGCGATGGAGCAGGCGATTCAAAAGGCCGGTCGTTCGAAATACGGCCAGGAATACGACATTCGCGCCGAAATCGACCGCAAGAGCGGCGAGATCCGCCTGATGCGTTTCCGTGAAGTCGCCGACCCGGTGGTCAACGAAGCGGCGCAGATTTCCATCGTGGCGGCGAAGAAGATCAATCCCGAAGCCGAAGTCGGCGATTTCCTCACTGATCCGCTGCCGCCGATCGATTTCGGCCGTATTGCGGCGCAGACCGCGAAACAGGTCATCGTCCAAAAGGTGCGCGACGCCGAGCGTCAGCGCCAGTTCAACGAGTTCAAGGACCGCGTCGGCGAGATCGTCAACGGCCTGGTCAAGCGCGTCGAGTTCGGCAACGTCATCGTCGATCTCGGCCGCGCCGAGGCGATCCTGCGCCGTGACGAGCTGCTGCCGCGCGAGAGCTTCCGCCAGGGCGAGCGCGTACGCGCTTACATCTATGACGTGCGCCAGGAAGTGCGCGGACCGCAGATTTTCCTGTCGCGCACCCATCCGCAATTCATGGCCAAGCTGTTCGCCCAGGAAGTGCCCGAGATCTATGACGGCATCATCGAAATCCGCGCGGTCGCGCGCGATCCGGGCTCGCGCGCCAAGATCGCGGTGATCTCCAACGACAGCGGCATCGATCCAGTCGGCGCTTGCGTCGGCATGCGCGGCTCGCGCGTCCAGGCGGTGGTTGCCGAGCTCCAGGGCGAGAAGATCGACATCATTCCGTGGTCGCAGGATCCCGCGACCTTCGTCGTCAACGCGCTGGCGCCGGCCGAGGTCGCCAAGGTGGTGATGGACGAGGAACAGCGCCGGATCGAGGTCGTGGTGCCCGACGATCAGCTGTCGCTGGCGATCGGTCGGCGCGGCCAGAACGTGCGCCTCGCCTCGCAATTGACCGGCTGGGACATCGACATCCTGACCGAGGCCGAGGAAAGCGAGCGGCGGCAGGAAGAGTTCCGCACGCGCTCCAAGCTCTTCATCGAGGCGCTCGACGTCGACGACGTTATCGCCCATCTGCTGGTGACCGAAGGCTTCACCTCGGTCGAAGACATCGCCTACGTGCCGACCAGCGAACTGGCGGGCATCGAAGGGTTCGAAGAAGAAGTCGCCAAGGAATTGCAGCAGCGCGCGCTCAACTTCATCAAGCAACGCGACGAAAAGCACGAAACGCGTCGCCGCGAGCTTGGCGTCACCGACGAGGTGGCGCAAGTCGAGGGCATGAGCCCGGCGCTGCTGGTGGCGGTCGGCGAAAAAGGCGTCAAGACGCTCGACGATCTGGCCGATCTCGCCGGCGACGAGCTAGTCGAGATCGCGCAGGGCGCGGGCATCAAGCTCGACGCCGACGACGCCAACGCCATCATCATGAAGGCGCGCGCCCACTGGTTTCCCGACCAGCCCGCCGCCGATGCCGCAGCGGCGCCTGCCGCCAAGGCGGAATAACGCACCATGGCCGCACTGCCCGCCCGTGATCACAGGACGGCGCCGGGTGCCGGCGTGCGTCCGCGCCATGGCGACGACGACGGCGCTGCGCTGCGCCGCTGCCTGGTGACCGGCGAAAGTCGCGAACGCGGCAGCCTGCTGCGTTTCGTCGTCGCGCCCGACCGCCGCATCGTGCCGGATGTCGACGGCCGCTTGCCGGGTCGCGGTTTGTGGTTGACCGCCACCCGCGATATAGTCAAATCGGCCGTCGCCAAGCGGCTTTTCGCGCGTGCGGCGAAGCAGGATGTCATCGTCGATGCGGACCTCGACGACCGGGTTGAGGCCCTCTTGGTTCGGCGTTCGATTGAGCGTCTCGGTTTGGCGCGACGCGCCGGCCAGGCGGTCGCGGGCTTCACCCAGGTCGAGAAAGCGGCGCGCAACGGCGGCGTCGCCGTGCTGGTCGAAGCGTCGGACGGTTCGGCTGACGGCCGCGGCAAGCTCACGCGGTTGGCGCCCGGATTGCCGGTCACCGACCGTTTGACTGCCGCCGAGCTCGGTCAGGCCTTCGCGCGCGAGCATGTCGTCCACGCGGCATTGCTCAAGGGCCGGCTGGCCGAGGGTTTCGTTGCGGAGCAGGCCAGGCTGGCCGGCTTCCGCGACGCTGCGAAAGACGCTACGAAGATCAAGGTTTTGGAGCGCAATGGCTGATAACAGCGACGAAAAACGCCCGCTGACGCTGGGCGGACGCCCGAGCGGCAAGCTGGAGCTGCGCAAGCCGATTGAAACCGGATCGGTGCGGCAGAGCTTTCCGCATGGTCGCTCGAAAACCGTGCAAGTCGAAGTCCGCCGCAAGCGGGCGGCGCCAGGATCGGGTGCATTTCCCGAACGTGCGGAAGCTGCGCCGCCGGTTGCCAAGGAAGCGCCAAAGCCGGCGACTCCGGCCGTACCCGCAGCGCCGACCCGCCGCGGCGTCGTGCTCCCGCACGGCCTGACGCCGGAAGAGGCGGCGCGCCGCGCGCGGGCGCTCAAGGGCGCACTCAAGGCCGAGGAACAAGCCGCCGCGGAGGCGCGTGCCGCCGCCGAACGCGAACAGGAACTCGCCAAGGCCCGCGCCGCCGCACCGACGGCGCGGCCGGTCGAAGTGCCCAAGGCCGAGGCGCGCAGCCCCGACGAAAAACGCGCTGAGGAACGCAAGGCCGAGCAGGCGGCAGAGATTTCACGCCGCGAAGTCGCCAAGCGCGCCGGCGATGCAGCCGCCGCCAAAGTGGCCGCGCTGTCAGCCGCCGGCAAGGTCAAGATCGTCGAAGAGGAAGAGGACGACCGCGCGCGGCGTCCTGGCGCCGGCCCAAAGCGCCCGGTGATCGCGCCGCGCCGTGACGAGCCGAAGCAGCGCGGCAAGCTCACCGTCACCCGTGCCCTCAACGACGAAGGCGAAGAGCGGACACGCAGCGTTTCGCAATTTCGCCGTCAGCGCGAACGCGAGAAGCAGCGCCTGCAGCAGCAGCTGCAGATGGACGCACAAGTCAAACAGGCGCGCGAAGTGGTGATTCCCGAAACCATCACGGTGCAGGAACTCGCCAACCGCATGGCCGAGCAAGGTGCCAAGGTGGTCAAGAAGCTGTTCGACATGGGCGTGATGGCGACGATTACGCAGAACATCGACGCTGATACCGCCGAGCTCGTTGTCACCGAATTCGGCCACAAGGTGCGCCGCGTTTCGGAAGCTGACGTCGAAGTCGGCCTCGTCGGCGAGGCCGATCCGCCGGAAAGCCTGAAGCCGCGGCCGCCGGTGGTGACCGTGATGGGCCACGTCGATCACGGCAAGACGTCCCTGCTCGACGCGCTACGCTCGACCGATGTCGCCTCGGGCGAGGCCGGTGGCATTACCCAGCATATCGGCGCCTATCAGGTGACGTTGAAGAATGGTCAGCGCATCACCTTCATCGATACGCCGGGCCACCAGGCCTTTACGGCGATGCGCGCCCGCGGCGCACAAATCACCGACATCGTCGTACTGGTGGTCGCCGCCGATGACGGCATCAAGGAGCAGACGGTCGAGGCCATCCGCCACGCGCGCGAGGCGAAGGTGCCGATGATCGTCGCCATCAACAAGATCGACAAGCCGGATGCCAAGCCCGATCGCGTGCGCCAGGACCTGCTGCAGCACGAAGTCGTGCTCGAGCACCTCGGCGGCGACGTGCTCGACGTCGAGGTCTCGGCGACCAAGAAGATCAACCTCGAGAAGCTCGAGGAAATCATCCTGCTGCAGGCCGAGGTTCTCGACCTCAAGGCCAATCCCGACCGGGCCGCCGAAGGCAGCGTGATCGAGGCCAAGCTTGAGCGCGGCCGCGGCTCAGTGGCGACCGTGCTGATCAAGCGCGGCACGCTCAAGACTGGCGACATTTTCGTCGCCGGCAGCGAATGGGGCCGCGTCCGCGCGCTGATCGACGATCGCGGCCAGACCGTGACGTCGGCCGGACCGGCGTCGCCGGTCGAGGTGCTGGGTCTCAACGGCACGCCGCTCGCCGGCGACGATTTCATCGTCGTCGACAGCGAAGCCAAGGCGCGCGACATCACCGAATATCGTCAGCGGCTGCGGCGCCAGAAAGCCGCCGCGGCCGCCGGACGCGGCACGCTCGAGCAAATGTTCTCGCAGATCGCCGCCGGCACAGCCAAGGAACTGGCGGTGGTGGTCAAATCCGACGTGCAGGGCTCGCTCGAGGCGATCAACGCGTCGCTCAAGGGCCTCGGCACGGCGGAAGTCGCGGTGCGTGTTCTGCATGCCGCAGTTGGCGGCATCAACGAAAGCGACGTGATCCTCGCCAAGGCGTCGAATGCCGTCATCATCGGCTTCAACGTCCGCGCCAATCCGCAGGCGCGCGACCTGGCGCGGCGCGACGGCGTCGAAATCCGCTATTACTCGATCATCTACGAGGTGATCGAGGACATGAAAGGCGCTTTGTCGGGCCTGCTGGCGCCGACGCGGCGCGAGCGCTTCCTCGGCAACGCCGAGATCCGCGAAGTCTTCAACATCAGCAAGGTCGGCAAGGTGGCCGGTTGCATGGTCACCGAAGGGCTGGTGCGGCGCGGCGCCAAGGTGCGGCTGTTGCGTGACAACGTGGTCATCCACGAAGGCAGCCTGAGGACCCTGAAGCGCTTCAAGGACGAGGTCCGCGAGGTGCGCGAAGGCACCGAGTGCGGCATGGCCTTCGAGAACTACGATAACATCGAGAAGGGTGACGTTATCGAGTGCTTCGAGGTCGAAGAGGTCGCCCGCGCCCTGTAAAGGTGCGCCGGCGATCGCGAGGATCGCGATGTCGAAATCCGAGCAGAGCCCTCGGCCGCTGCGCGTCGGCGAGGAAATGCGCCACGCGCTGGCGCGCATCTTCGAGCACGGCTTGCACGATCCGGCGCTGGCCGAGATCGCACTGACCGTCACCGAAGTCCGGGTCTCGCCCGATCTCAAGAATGCCACCGCCTTTATCGCGCCGCTGGGCGGCAGCCATGCGGCCGAAGTGATGGCCGGGTTGAAACGGGCCGAAGGCTATCTCCGCCGCGAACTGGCGCGCGCCGTCAAGCTGCGCCACGCGCCGGCGCTACATTTCGCGCTCGATACTTCGTTCGAGCATGCGAGCCAGATCGACGCACTGCTGCGGCGGCCCGAAGTCGCGCGGGATCTCGCGGCCGCCAAGCCCTCGGCCAAAAAAGCCGGCGATGCCAGCTAAGGTTCGCGCCGCGCCGGTCCATGGTTGGGTCATCCTCGACAAACCGCTGGGCCTGACATCGGCGCGCGCGGTCGCCGTGGTCAAGCGCGCATTCGGCGCCGCCAAGGCCGGCCACGCCGGCACGCTCGATCCATTGGCGACCGGCGTGCTGCCGATCGCGCTCGGCGAAGCGACGAAGACCGTGCCCTTCGTTGTCAACGGCACCAAGCTCTATCGTTTCACGGTCGCCTGGGGCGAGGCGCGCGCCACCGACGATGCCGAGGGCGAGGTTGTCGCCACCAGCGCGCGGCGGCCGAGTGAGGCCGAAATCCGGGCGGTTCTGCCGCGCTTCGTCGGCATCGTCAGCCAACGGCCGCCCGATTTTTCGGCGATCAAGGTTGCTGGCAAGCGCGCCTATGCGTTGGCGCGCGCCGGTGCCGCCACCGGCCTCGCCGCCCGTCCCGTCGAGGTTCGCAGTCTAAATCTGGTGGCGATTCCGGACCGCGACCACGCGGTTTTCGAAGCCGAAGTTGGTCCTGGCACCTATGTCCGCAGCCTCGCCCGCGATCTCGGCGAGACGCTCGAAACCCGCGCTTTTGTTGCCGATTTGCGACGTCTGTCGGTCGGCCGTTTTACCCTTAAACAGGCGATTTCCCTGGATAATCTGACCGCCCTCGGGCATAGTCCGGCCGCTTCCGGGCGCTTGCTTCCGCTCGAGACGGCGCTGGACGACATCCCGGCGCTCGCCCTGACGGAGGACCAGGCAAAAGCCCTGCGTTGCGGCCAAGCCGTGACGCCGTTGCGCCCGCAGGACCGGGCGAGCCTCTTACAAATCGGCAACGGCGCGACGGTCTGTGCAACGTTGGGCGGCAAGCTGGTGGCGCTCGCCGAAGTCGCGGCCGGGGGAATTCGCCCCTTGCGTGTGCTGAACATCTGAATTCGAAGGAGACATTCCCGATGTCGATTAGCGTGGCGCGCAAGCAGGAGCTTGTCTCCGAATACGCGCGCAAAGAGGGCGACACCGGCTCGCCCGAGGTTCAAGTCGCCATCCTCAGCGAACGCATCCAGAAGCTCACCGAGCATCTGGCGACCCACACCAAGGATTTCCATTCGCGCCGCGGCCTGCTGGTCATGGTCGGTCAGCGCCGCAGTCTGCTCGATTATCTGAAGCGCGTCGACGCCGCACGCTATGAAGCGCTGATCGACCGCTTGGGGCTGCGCCGCTGAGACCGCGGTCTACCGGCCGGCGGACGCCGGCCATGACGATTAAACGCACGGGCGAAGCCGCGGCGATGGGTTTCCATCGCGCGCTGCCCGTCGCTAACCGTTTCACCAGAGAGAAAAAAGAGAGAGAGATCGACAATGTTCGAAGTGTATCGCAAGGAGCTTAACTGGGGCGGTCGCCGCCTCGTGCTCGAAACCGGACGAATGGCACGGCAGGCCGATGGCGCCGTGCTCGCGACCTACGGCGAGACCTCGGTGCTGTGCACCGCCGTCGGCGCCCGCCAAGTCAAGCCGGGGCAGGATTTCTTCCCGCTGACCGTCAACTATCAGGAAAAGACCTTCGCCGCCGGCAAGATCCCGGGCGGCTTCTTCAAGCGCGAAGGCCGGCCGTCCGAGAAGGAAGTTCTCACCTCGCGGCTCATCGACCGTCCGATCCGGCCGTTGTTCGCGCCCGGCTTCCTCAACGAGGTACAGCTAATCTGCACCGTGCTGTCGCACGATCTGGAAAACGACCCCGATATCGTGGCGATGGTCGGCACCTCGGCGGCCTTGACCCTGTCGGGCATCCCGTTCATGGGACCGATCGGCGGCGCACGCGTTGGCTACATCGACGGCCAATACGTCCTCAATCCCAAGATCGACGACCTCAAGCTGTCCGACCTCGAGCTCGTCGTCGCCGGCACGCGTGACGGCGTGCTGATGGTCGAATCCGAAGCTAAGGAGCTGTCGGAAGATGTCATGCTCGGCGCCGTAATGTTCGGCCACAAGGGCTTCCAGCCGGTGATCGACGCGATCATCGAGCTCGCCGAATCCGCGGCCAAGGAGCCGTGGCCGCTGCCCGATATCGACGCGCAGAAGAAGGCCATCGAAGCGAAGCTGGCGCCGGCGGTTTCCGCCGACGTCGCTGCCGCCTACGCCGAACGGCAAAAGCAGACGCGTTCGAACATGCTCGAAACGGCGCGCACCAAGCTGACCGAGCTGTTCCCCGACGAGGCCGAGCGCACGCTCGCCGGCAAGGTGTTCAAGTCACTCGAGGCCGAGATCGTGCGCGGCGCCATCCTCAAGGGCCAGCCGCGTATCGACGGCCGCGACACCCGCTCGATCCGGCCGATTTCAGTCGAAGTCGGCGTGTTGCCGCGGGCCCACGGCTCGGCGCTGTTCACCCGCGGCGAAACCCAGTCGCTGGCGGTGACCACGCTCGGCACCGGCGAGGACGAGCAGATCATCGATGCGCTCGAGGGCGAGTATCGGCAGAATTTCATGCTGCACTACAACTTTCCGCCCTATTCAACCGGCGAAGCCAAACGCATGGGCTCGCCCGGCCGGCGCGAGATCGGCCACGGCAAGCTCGCCTGGCGCGCCGTGCATCCTCTGCTGCCGGTCGCGGAAAGCTTCCCCTACACCATCCGCGTCGTCTCGGAGATCACGGAGTCGAACGGCTCGTCGTCGATGGCGACGGTGTGCGGCGCTTCATTGTCGCTGATGGACGCCGGCGTACCCTTGAAGCGGCCGGTGGCGGGCATCGCCATGGGCCTGATCAAGGAGGCGAGCGGCTATGCCGTCCTGTCGGACATCCTCGGCGACGAGGATCATCTCGGCGACATGGACTTCAAGGTCGCGGGCACCGACCAGGGCGTCACCGCGTTGCAGATGGACATCAAGATCACCTCGATCACCGAGGAGATCATGCGCGTCGCGCTCGCCCAGGCGCGTGACGGCCGCATGCACATCTTGGGCGAGATGAGCCGGGCGCTCGACCATGCGCGCGAAGGCGTGAGCCAGAACGCGCCGCGCATCACCACGATCAGCATTCCGAAGGACAAGATCCGCGAAGTGATCGGCTCCGGCGGCAAGGTGATCCGCGAGATTTGCGAGGTCACCGGCGCCAAGATCGACATCGAGGACGACGGCACCATCAAGGTCGCAGCGGTCGACGCCGACGCCTCCAAGGCGGCAATTGACTGGATCAAGGGCATTGTCGCCGAGCCCGAGGTCGGCGTGATCTACACCGGCAAGGTGGTGAAGACGATGGATTTTGGCGCCTTCGTCAATTTCCTCGGTGCCCGCGACGGCTTGGTGCACATCAGCGAGTTGGCGCCGCATCGCGTCGGCAAGGTTACCGACGTGGTCAAGGTCGGTGATCAGGTGAAGGTGAAGGTGCTGGGCTTCGACGATCGCGGCAAGGTCAAGCTGTCGATGAAGCAGGTCGATCAGGCGACCGGCGAGGACATCAGCGCCAAACTGGCCGAGGAGCGTCGCCAGCGCGACGCCGCCAAGGCCACGCCAGCGGAATAAACTGCCGGGGTTGACCGTCGCGCCGTCCCGTCCCAGATAGGCGATGGAGCGGGCGCGGCGGAAGAAGAGGGGAAACGCGTGAAAGCGCTCAATGCGCTGCGTATTTCGGGTCGCGAAGTCCTGCCGCTGGTCGAAGGCGGTAAGGGCATTTCGATCTCGAACGGCGAAAGCTCGGGCGCTTGGGCGCGTTCGGGCGGCGTCGGCACGTTCTCCGGCGTCAACGCCGATTCGAAAGACGCGAACGGCCGCACCATCGCCCAGATCTATCACGGCAAGACGCGGCGCGAGCGCCACGAGGAGCTGGTGCGTTACGCCATTGCCGGCGGCATCCACCAGGCGCGCGTCGCCTACGAGCGGGCCTCCGGTCAAGGCCGGTTGCACATGAATATCCTGTGGGAGATGGCCGCCGCCGAGCGCATCCTCAACGGCGTGCTCGACGGGGCGCATGGCCTGGTCAACGGCGTCACCTGCGGCGCCGGCATGCCCTATCGCATCGCCGAGATCTGCGCGCGCTACGGCGTTCACTACTATCCGATCGTCTCGTCGGCGCGGGCGTTCCGGGCCTTGTGGAAGCGCGCCTATCACAAGTTCCGCGAATGGCTAGGTGCGGTGGTTTACGAGGATCCCTGGCTCGCCGGCGGCCACAACGGCATCACCAACAGCGAAGATCCCGAACAGCCGGAACCGCCCTTCCCGCGCGTCTATGAGCTGCGCCAGATGATGCGCGAATTTGGCCTCGGCGAGGTTCCGATTGTCATGGCCGGCGGCGTCTGGTGCCTGCACGATTGGGAGGACTGGATCGACAATCCCGATCTCGGTCCGATCGCCTTCCAATTCGGCACCCGGCCGCTGCTTACCAGGGAAAGCCCGATCTCGGACGCCTGGAAGCACAAGCTGCTGACGCTGAAAGACGGCGATATCCGGCTGCAGCGCTTCAGCCCGACCGGTTTTTATTCGTCGGCGGTGCGCAACAATTTCCTGGCCGAGCTCGAGGAACGGTCCGACCGTCAGATTCCCTATTCGGTCGAAGCGGTAGGCGACCATCTGGCGACACTCGAAGTCGGCGCGCGCAAGCGCATCGTCTATGTCACGCCGCATGATCGCGAACGCGCACTGACATGGATTGCGCAAGGCTTCACCGAGGCGCTGCGGACGCCCGATTCGACTCTCGTGTTCGTGACGCCGCACAAGGCGCTTGAAATCCGCAACGATCAGATCAATTGCATGGGCTGTCTATCGGCCTGCCTGTTCTCGAACTGGGCGCAGAACGAGGAGGGCACCACCGGCAAGAAGGCCGATCCGCGCAGCTTCTGCATCCAGAAAACGCTGCAGAACATCGCCCACAGCGAAGACGTTGAGTTCCAGCTCATGTTCTCCGGGCATAACGCTTACCGCTTTGCCACCGATCCGTTCTACGCCAACGGCTTCATCCCGACCGTGCGCGAATTGGTCGAACGGCTGCAAACCGGCAACTGAGGCCGCCGCCGCGGCGCGAACACCGCACGTAATACCGCTCAAATTTGCCGCGAAATCGCGTCAGCAGGCTTTTGCCATTACGGGTTTTTTAAGCCCGACGGTGTCAATTGATCGCAAGCGGCCGGCCCGGTCCCCGCGGGTCGAGCCCGGAACGCGCACCATGCGGATCGAACAACGCGTTTGGCAAACAGGCGCAGGCTGGCGCATCGCCGCCTCAGACGGCGCCGTTGCGCCGGCGTTAGTGCTGTTCTTTGCCGCGCCGGGCACACTCGACGATGGCAGACGCTTCGCCGAGCTGCGCGCGTTCTATCCCGGCGCCGCAATTCTCGGCTGCACGACCGGCGGCGAAATCGCCGACGTCGACGTGCTCGACGGCACTGTCGTTGCCACCGCCATCGAATTCGCGCACACACGTCTCGCCTTCGCCGAAGCGACGATCGAACGCGATGGCGACTCCGAAACTGCCGGCCGGCGATTGGCCGCCGGTCTGCCGTGCGCCGGCTTGCGCGGCGTCTTCGTTCTGTCGGATGGCACCCACGTCAACGGTACCGATCTGGTTGCCGGCATCCAGAACGTCCTCGGCACAGATATCACCGTGACTGGCGGCCTCGCTGGCGATGGCGCGCGCTTCGTCTCGACACGCGTCGGTTTGAATGCGAATCCAGCGCCGGGCCGTCTGGCTGCAGTGGGATTCTATGGCGACGAGGTTTGCCTGGGCTTCGGCAGTTTCGGCGGTTGGGATACCGTCGGTCCGGAACGCCTGATCACCCGCGCTAAAGGCACCGTGCTCTATGAACTCGACGACCAGCCGGCGCTCGCGCTCTACCGCAAATATCTCGGTCCCGAGGCCGACAATCTGCCTGCGAGCGCGCTGCTTTGTCCGTTGCGCATCCATCCGCCGAGCAAGCCGGAAGCGGCGTTGGTGCGCACGGTGATTGGCGTCGACAACGCCACCGGCGGCATGGTTTTCGCTGGCTCGGTTCCCGAAGGCTATGTCGCACAGCTGATGCTCGGACACTTCGATAATCTAATTGCCGGCGCCGGCCGCGCCGCTGCGCGCGCCGCAATTCCGGACGCGCGCCTCGCCATCCTGGTCAGCTGCATCGGACGCAAGCTGCTGCTGGGCCAGCAGATCGGCGATGAGGTCGAGGCGGTGAAAGGCGTCCTCGGTGCGGCCTGCCAGCTGACCGGATTCTATTCCTATGGCGAAATCGCGCCGCTCGAAAATTCGCCGTTTTGCGATCTGCACAATCAGACCATGACGATCACGACGATCGCCGAGGCCTAACATGCACCGGCTGCTCGAACGCCAACTCAACCGGGCGCGCCGCAACTCACCCGACGGCGAGATTGACCTCGAGACGCTGCTGGGCCTGGTCGACGCCGCCTATCTTGAATTCGACCGCCAGCGCCGCGTCCTCGCCCACACGCACGAGATCATGCGCGAGGAGTTCGGCCTCATCAACGCCGGCCTGTCGCGCCTGCGCGATGCGATCACGCAAATGGGCGCCGGCTTCGCCATCTGGGACAGCAACGACCGGCTGGTGATGTGCAACGAGTTGCTCCGCGAAATCTTGCCCGAGACCGCCGAGCTGCTGCGGCCGGGCGTCACGTTTACCGAGTGCATCGTTCGCATGGCGCCGCATTTCGGTTCGTTCGGCGCCGATGGGCCGGTGCACGACTGGGTCACCGAGCGGCTGGCCCGTCACCGCAATCCCGCGGACCCCTTCGAAATCACCCTTGCCGGCGGCCGGCACGTCCGCATCTGGGAGGCGAAAACCAGTGAAGGCGGCATCGTCGGCGTGTATATCGACGTTACCGAAAGCAAGCGCGCAGAGGATGAGCTGCGCCGCGCCAAGGAAGCGGCTGAAAGCGCCAACCGGAGCAAGTCGCTTTTCCTCGCCAACATGAGTCACGAGCTGCGCACGCCGCTTAACGCGATCATCGGCTTTTCCGAAATCATCCAGGGCGAAATGATGGGGCCGCTGGGCGACCGGCGCTATCATGTTTACGCGCACGATATCCACGACGCCGGTAGGCACCTGCTCGAGATCATCAACGACATTCTCGATATGTCGAAAATCGAATCCGGCAAGTTCGAACTCGACGCCGAATGGGCCGATCTCGGCGAGCTGATCGACGGCGTTGTGCAGATGGTCCGCGGCCGCGTCCACGAAGCCGGCCTGACGCTACATGTTGCGGCTTCCGGATTGCCGTCGGTCTGCTGCGAACGCCGCGCGCTGCGCCAAGTGCTCCTCAATTTGCTGGGCAACGCGATCAAATTCACGCCATCGGGCGGCCGTATCGACGTCACCGCCAAGGTCGCCGCCGATGGCGGCGTGATCGTGTCGGTGACTGACACCGGCATCGGCATCGCGCCGCAGAATATTCCTCTGGCGCTGACGCCGTTCGGCCAGGTCGAGGTGACCCTATCGCGCGCACATGGTGGCGTCGGCCTTGGCCTGCCATTGTCGCAACGCTTGGTCGATCTCCATGGCGGCCGCCTCGAAATCGTCAGCACGGTCGGCAGCGGCACCACCGTCTCGGTCACCCTGCCGCCCGACCGGGTCGATCACGCGGCCTTGCGATCGGCCTGACCAGCCGGGATTTTTCCCTTTGCCACAGGCCTATTCTGCGGTAATTTAGAGGCCCTCTACCTTATTCGCTGGCCCGCCCCATATAGCTGCCGTGACCCGTCCTTTTGCCAACGCGCTCGAATTGCTCCGCGCCGCGCGGCTGCGGCCAACCCGCCAGCGGCTCGCCTTGGCCCGGCTGCTGTTCGAAAAAGGCGACCGTCACGTGGCGGCCGAGGAGCTGCATGGTGAGGCATTGGCGGCGCAGGTGCCGGTGTCGCTGGCGACGGTCTACAACACCCTGCACCAGTTCG
>Ga0187815_10000625_pt1 | contig 16843 bp, 15 predicted proteins | sample NC_S_5_FD_132962 | JGI IMG/M metagenome (GOLD analysis project Ga0187815, IMG submission 132962) | Wetland sediment microbial communities from Neuse River Estuary, North Carolina, USA - ASW-S_5 | ecosystem: Environmental > Aquatic > Freshwater > Wetlands > Sediment | place: USA: North Carolina...
CGGCGGCTGGAATCGGTGTCGCGTTTCAGGCGGCGCAGGTCGGCGCCCAAATCGGACGCGTGCTGATAGCGCAACACGCGATCCTTTTCCAGCGCCTTCTGAATGATCTCCTCGAGCTTCGGCGGCAAATCGGGATTGAGGCGGACAGGAGCCACCGGAGCACGATTCAGGATCGCTTCGGTGATCACGCCTGAACTCTCGCCGCGAAACGGGAGCAAGCCCGTGGCCATTTCGTAGAGGACGACGCCGAAAGAAAAAATATCGGTGCGAGGATCGAGTTCCCTGGCGCGCACCTGTTCGGGAGACATGTAGGCGACAGTGCCTACGGTAGTGCCGGGGCTGGTCAAATGGGCGTCGTCGACACCACCCATGGTGACAGTGTCAGCCTGCACAGCGGCGTGTTCGAGTTGTGTGACTTTGGCGAGTCCGAAATCGAGAACTTTGGCGTGGCCGCGCCTGGTTATGAAAATGTTGGCGGGCTTGATGTCGCGATGAACTATGCCTTGTGAATGCGCGGCGTCGAGCGCGTCGGTCACTTCGATGCCGATCTCGAGGAGGCGGTCGAGTTCGATGGGGCGGCTGCTGATCAAGTGCTTCAAAGTCGTGCCGTCGAGAAACTCCATGACGATGAAGGGATGGCCGTCCTGGCGTCCGATTTCGTGAATGGTGCAAATGTTCGGATGATTTAGCGCTGATGCGGCACGAGCCTCGCGGCGAAAGCGCTCGAGGGCCTGAGGGTCGCCAGCGACATTGTCGGGAAGGAATTTGATAGCGACGAAGCGGCCAAGTTCGGTGTCTTCGGCCTTGTAGACCACGCCCATGCCGCCACCGCCAAGTTTCTCGAGAATGCGGTAATGCGAAATTGTCTGGCCAAGAAAAGATTGGGGATCAGGCATGCGCCGGGCTCAAGGATGTCATGTGCAGGGTGCATGTTAATTTTTCAGCGGGGACAAGTCAATTAAGGGAGGCGGTGAGCATCGGTAGCGGTAGGCGGGCCGAAATTGTCTCATAAATGACCCGGAGGCGGGGGAGGCCCATGAAATATCTGCTAACTGCGTTGTGTTTCCTTGTGGTATCAACCTCGATTTCCCATGCTCAAACCAAAGCTGATCGAGAAACCGTCGGGAAACTACCGCAAGCATTTTGCGACGCATGGGCGAGACACGACGGCCATGCACTAGCCAAGATAATGGCCGAGGATGTCGATTTCGTGACTGTGGCCACCACATACCTGCATGGCAGGGCCGATTTCGAAACGTTTCATGTGCGCTTGCTAAGCGGCCGCTTCAAAGACTCGACAATTACTGCCTTGAATACCACAACGCGTTTTCTGCGGCCCGATATGGCCGTTGTTCATTGGAGCTGGAAAATTGAGGGAGACAAGAATTTTGACGGCACGCCCCGCCAGCCACGCTATGGGATGATGACGCTGGTTGCTCAAAAGGAGAACGGAGTTTGGCTGGTGGTTGTAGGCCAGAACACTAACGCCATCCTCGGCGTGCCGCCCGAACTTCAGGGCATCAAGACGCCGATTGCGATTCCCGGAGCTGGCCCGCAAGACTAGCGCTGCGGGCGATCCTAGACAACCGGAGCGAAAGCTCACTTACGCTCGAGACAAGTTTTGGCGCGAGAGAGGAGCGCATCGAGATCGGCGGGTTGGGGGATGTTGCCCTGGGCGAAATCCTTTGTGCCGCCACCCTTGCCGCCGAAGTCTAGAACGGCTTCGCGCAGCAACTTGCCCATGTCGGCGCTACCGCCCTTGGTCTGCGCGAAGACGACGTGGCCGGTCGGCCGACTGGCGAGCAAGACGACGACATTCGGCTCTGCAATGATTTTCGCGGCGAGCATGCCGAGATATGCCGGTGTGGCGTCGTCGAGTACGGCGCTGATCACACGCCGGGCAGTTTCGTCCTTTGTCGAAGCCTGCCGATTCGCGCCGCCTTGCGCAGCCTGCGCGCTTTGGGTTAACAGCGCTTGAGCTTCGAGGTCAGCGAGGCGTTCCTCAAGCCGCTTCCCTGCCCCATGCTGGGCGCGGCGTTCTTCGAGCGTTTTGGCGACAACGCTGGGCACGTCGGGTAAGCCGCAACTGAGGAGCGAGGCGGTCTGGGTTAGCGTAGCGAAATCGGCGCGAGCAGCGGCGAGGGCGCGAAAGCCGCAAACGAATTCGACGCGCCAGGCGTCGCGCCGGCGCTCGAGTTTGCGCACCAGCAACAGTCCGGCCTGACCCGTGCGAGCAAGATGCGTGCCGCCGCAGGGCTGGCGGTCGAAACCTTCGACCTCAATCGCGCGCAGGACGCCTTCGCGATCAACCTTCTTGCGAATGCCTGCCTCGGCTAATTCTTCCGCGGTACCAAAGCGAACAGCGACGACACGATCCTCGAGGATGATCTCATTCGTGCGGCGCTCCGCCTCTTCGAGGTGACGCGGCACAATCGAGGGCGCGTCGAGGTCGATGGTGGAAATGTCGCGGCCGAGGTGAAACGAGACAGTATGGAAGTTGAAAAGCTCGAAGAAGGCGGCGGACAGGAGATGCTGGCCGGTGTGCTGTTGCATATGGTCGATGCGGCGCGGCCAATCGATTGAGGCGTGAATGGGCCCCGGATTCACGGCCGCTGACGTGTAATGCACCACCTTCTCATCGTCGGTGTCTGCAACTTCAACGACAGTGGCGTCGCCGAGCTTCCCTGTGTCGTGCGGCTGGCCGCCGGAAGTGGGATAGAAGGCCGTTCGATCGAGGAGGACGCGCCAGCGATCGCCCTCCGGTTCGCAGGACAGCACCCGTGCATCGAATTCGCGCAAAAAAGAATCGCGGTAATAAAGGCGTTCGGTCACTTGCCGCTCCGGTGGCGTAGCGTTGCGCGTCGATTTGCGGTAGGCGCGAAGCTTGATTTTATGACAGGCGGCACATCGAGTGCGACGGTGAACAAGGAGCAGCAGCGGTCGAGTAAAAGGAACGGAAGAGTACGAGGGCAGCGAAGCGGATGGCGGTCAGTTCACGACACAAAGAAGGGGCGGTGCCGTTGAGCCGCATCGACGGCCATCAAGAGGGTTGCGCCGTCTTCGGATTTCGAAACGTACCCGTCGACACCGATGCGGCGGGCTTCATCCAGGAATGCCTGCGAGCGGTGCATCGAGTAGACGAGAATGGCGGTGCCAGGGGAAAGTTCTTTGATCAGCCTGGCGGCGCCGAAACCGCTGAGATTCGGCATGGAAATGTCGAGGATGACCAGGTCGGGTTTGAGTGATTTGGTTTTCTCGACCGCGTCGTTGCCATCCTCCGCCTCCCCGCACACCTTCCATTGAGCCTGAGTCTCAAGGAGGGAGCGCAGACCGCGGCGGACAGCTTCGTGGTCATCTGCGACCAAAATTCGCATAACAGAGCAAACTAAAGCATGCGGGCTTAGGCGTCCATACAGGGAAGCGGGTATTTGGCCCTATGAACTATCTTAGCAACTCGCTAAACCTTGTAAGATTGCAGCAAACTAGCGCGAAATCGCGTGAGCCCGGAGAGGCGATCGAAAATCCCCGTGCTTTTACCGGCCGCGTGCGTCAGGTGCGCTCGAGCCGCAGAAAATCGACCGTTTTGTCAGCTTCTTAATGCGCTGATTCGTCGGATTCGTGTTGTGTGTCGACCATGTCTGGCCACTGCGGACCTCTGCGGACCTCCCAGACGCTTGACGGGCGCACAGGCACGTTTATACTCATTCGCACTTTTTGCGAACTGAAGCGATGACCCTACGAATCAAGGAGACGCGCGCATGCAACCTGCTCCCAACGCCCCATTGACGCCAAGCATTGTCTTCGAGAATCTGCAAGCTTTTCAGCGTACGGCGGCGCTGCGGGCCGCAATTGAGTTAGACGTGTTTCGCGCCGTAGGTCAAGGGCCCGGCGATGTCGCCTCGATCGCACGTCACGCGTCCGCCTCGGAGCGAGGCATTCGCATTCTGTGCGACTATCTTGTCGTCGCCGGCCTTCTGCAGAAGGTGGAAGGGCGGTACCGGCACACGCCGTCGAGCGCGGCATTTCTTGATCCCAATTCACCAGCCTGCCTCGCCTCCATTGCTCGTTTCTTGACGCTCCCCGCGTTGCAAGAGCCGTACGAACACCTGGCTGATATCGTCCGTAAGGGGAGGACCGTGCTGCCGGGCGAGGGTTCCGTGGAACCCGAAAACCCCATCTGGGTGGAGTTCGCGCAAAGCATGGGCCCGATGATGGCGCCGATGGCGGGACCGCTGGGCGCAGTCGTGCTGAAAGGCCGCAGCGGTCCGATGCGCGTGCTGGACATTGCCGCGGGTCACGGGTTGTTCGGGATCGAAATCGCGAAACAGAACCCGCAAGCACATGTAACCGGATTGGATTGGGCTCCGGTATTGCGCGTGGCGCTGGACAACGCGCGCAAGGCGGGCGTGCAGGATCGCTACGACATGCTCCCGGGCAGCGCGTTTGAGGTGGGGTTTGGGGGGCCATATGACGCGATTCTGCTCACGAATTTCCTCCATCACTTTGATGTGGAGACATGCGTTGGACTGTTGAGAAAAGTGCGGAAGTCGCTGAGGCCGGGAGGCTGTACGGCGGTGCTGGAGTTCGTACCCAATGAGGACCGCGTCTCGCCGCCGATGCCTGCGGCGTTCAGCATGACCATGCTGACTTCAACGGCGGCCGGGGACGCGTACACGTTCAGTGAACTGTCGAACATGCTTAGCCAAGCCGGTTTCCACGGTGTGACAGCGCATCCCATTCCGATGAGCCCGCACACGATCGTGATGGCGTCTAATTAGCCCGTGTGAGCGAGGCAGAGCAGGGCGCGCAACTTCGGGCCGATGACTGCGCGTCCACCAAAACCGCGAATAAAGGAGTAATCTGGACGGCGCGAAAGGAGAAGCTATGAGGAGATTCGTGGGATTCATGTTTGCGGTTCTGTTGGGGTTCGCATTCAGTTGTACGTCGCTATGTGCACAGCAACACGGCAGCCAGCACGGAGGCCAGCCAAAGGCTACGCAGCACAGCGGAGGCCACGAGCAAGGAGTGGGTAACGGCCACATACCGCAGCACGGGCCGGCTCCGGCGCGGAATCAGGTAGGGAGACCACAACAGGGCGAGCGGCGGCCGACTTACAGAGATGAACAAGGCCACCCGGAGGCGCCGCACGTTCATGCCCAGGACGACCGCTGGGTGGGACACGAGACAGGCAGAAATGATCCTCACTATCATCTCGAGCATCCCTGGGAGCATGGACATTTCGCCGGAGCTATAGGACCACAGCATATTTGGCGGCTGCACGGAGGAAATCGCGAGCGGTTCGACATCGGCGGATTCTTCTTCTCGGTGGCGCCGTACGACTACGACTATTGCAGCGACTGGCTGTGGGACAGCGACGACATCGTGCTTTACGCAGATCCGGATCACGTTGGATGGTATTTGGCGTATAACACGCGGTTTGGGACATATGTGCACGTGATGTTTCTGGGATGAACGAGTAATTCTCGGCGGTGCTGACCTCTGGGCGTCAACGAAAGGCCATGATCTTGTCTCCGTAAGATCAGTCCAGCCTTCGTTTTTGCTTTACCTCAAGCACAGGCACGTGAAGGCTGCCGCGGCCGGAATAAACTAGAGAACAGACACGCATGCACGCGCTTTCTGCCCAGAGCGTCGCGAATCCCAAGATTGCCAAGGCGACACTATGGTTCGGCTTTTCGCTCTTTGCGGTCAGTTTTGCTCTGCCCGCGGTCGGCGATCTCAAGGGGATTGCCTGTGCCCTGTTCGCCCTTCTGGCGTGGGGGTCGCACGACAACCAAATTTCCTCGCTTGCGGTATTCGGCGCCTTGCTAAACCCGGAAGTCCTGGCGCTGTTTTTACTTTCGATTCTCCAGCGTGCGCCTCGCCTTCGCGCGGTTCTCTCTGTGGTGATTCTATTCTCGGTTCCCATGACTTGGATCGCGATCCATCGGATGAACGCAGCAGGAATGTTCATGGAGCTCAGGATTGGCCACTTTGTCTGGATCATCGGGATTGTCGTAATCGTTCTCGCCGACCTGCAATCCGCGTTCACTTTCTCGTTCGCGCGGTGGGTGGCTGGTGCGGCAGGCGCGATAGTCGCTGTGGTCTCGGTTCCCTACCTCATCGCACTCACCATGCATCCAGCGAGCGGGATGGACGTTTTCTATTATGTCGTCGCGTGGAACCTGAAAGAGCCGGCGATCTGCGGGAAAATCGACAGAAATGCGATTGGGCGGGAGGACCAGCGCGAGTTCCGTGCCGACCTCACGTACATGCAATCCGATTGCTACCGCAACGTGGCGGCCATGCTGCATAGGCCGGACCTCTGCGACAACGTCAGATCTGCGAGGGCTGACCGCCTTCTGGGCAGCGTGGTTGCAGACTTCAGCTGCCGCAAACAGAAATATACGGTGGGGACGGCCATGCCGGGCGCGGGGCCGGACTTTGTGCTTGGCATGCGGTCCGTGGGATACGGCGATCAAGAGTTGACGGAATTCCCGTACCAAAACCGGCCCGACAACTACCTCTATCCTGTGCTTGCCATGCTCCGAACCGATTCGTCGTTTCTACGGCGTCTGGAAGCTTCGCCCAGCTACGACGAACCGCTCGCGCCGGGGCAAGAACGTGACGCGCATCCCTTGGAATACGTCGACGAAATGGTTGCTGTCCAGTGGGATCTTCCGTCTCTGTGCCAGAAAATCTCACCTAACGCGCGGGTGCGCAGCTCCACAGGCTATGCCGGATCGCTACGAGCCACGTGTTATTCGTACATTGCGTTCAATCGAAGGGACGATTCACTCTGTCGAACGCTGGCGCCGGCGAAGAACAGCCTGGAGGCGAATCAAGGGGATTTTCGCGAGGGCTGCATGCGAAACGTCGCCGTACTGCGCAATCCGAACTCGCATTTGCAGTGGGCGCACTACGGCCCCGGCTACTTCCCCGCTTGGACGCAATTTCAGGAAGCTGCTCACCAACTCGGCTACCCACACAGTGCTCCCTGGTTGCAGTTGCCGAATCCAACGCCGCAGGACTACGAGAATTATCTGTGGTATCTGGCTGAGCCGGAACACAGCGCAGCACGGTCGGAGTTCGTTCGCCGCGTACTTGCCAGGCAGTAGCTGCGCGAGCACAGTGCGTCCGCGAGCCAGCACGGAAGTTGAGCCGCAGACCGATGTGCCCTGGCTCCTGGCTCAGTGCATGGGCGGGGCTTCGATGGCGCTGGACGGCGGGCGGCGCATGACGAAGGCCAGTGGAACGAGCAACGCAACGACGAGAGCTAAGACTGAGACAACATCTTTGTAGGCGAGCGCGGATGCTTGTTGTTGCAAGAGCATGAAGACCCGAGCGTAGGCCTGGCGCACGGCCTGGGCGGGGCTGAGTCCTTGGGCCTGCAGGGTCGCCGCCAGACCGCCAATCATCCCGCGAAATCTGGGATTGCCGTTCTGCATATTCGAGGCGAGATAATTCTGGCGGATCTGGGACGTGCGAACGATGAACGTGCTGATCAAGGCGATTCCAATGCTGCCGCCAATGTTGCGCACGAAGTTGATCATGCTCGAGACTTGATTATTCTTCTCGCGCGGGATGTCGACGTACGACAGCGTGTTCGAGGGAATGAAAATGAAAGCCAGGCCGAGCGTCTGGTAGATGCGCAGCATGGCGGCGGTGCCAAAATCCATGCCCACGACCAAGTGCGTGGACATGTAGAACAGCGCAATTGCCGTCCCGGCGAAACCTGCGCACATGACGCGGCGAGGGTCGACGCGCGAGACCAGCGTTCCGGCAATGGGCATGGTCAGCATCATGATGAAACCGCCGCCCGCGAGCGCTTCGCCCGCCAGCACCGCCGAATAACCCATGAGAAGTTGCAGATACTGGGGGATGAGCACGGTCGTGCCATACAGGACCATGCCCAGTACAAACATGAAAAACACCGCTGCAGCGAAATTGCGCTTCTTGAGCAGGCGGAGTTCGACGATAGGATGCGGGTGGCGCCATTCCCAGATGATCCAGGCGAAGAGCAGGCCGACGGCGAGGAGGGTGAGCGCGGTGATCCAGTGCGAGCCAAACCAGTCCTCTTCCTGACCTTTGTCGAGAACGAGTTGCAGGCAGCCCACGCCGAGGGAAACGAGGCCAAGACCAATATAGTCGATTCCAACTCCACGACGCTTTTCCTGCTCGACGCGCAGGTAGGGCGGATCCTGGACGAGGCGATGCGTCAGGTAGAGCGAAACGATGCTGATGGGAACGTTAATGTAGAAAATCCAGCGCCAACTGTAATTGTCGGTGATCCACCCGCCGATGGTGGGACCAATGGCGGGGGCGACGACGACGGCCATGCCGTAAACGGCGAAAGCCATGCCGCGTTTTGCGGGAGGAAACGTGTCGGCAAGAATGGCTTGCTCACTGGGCTGCAGGCCGCCTCCGCCGGCACCTTGCAAAACGCGGAAGACAACCAGCATGCCAAGAGTGGGAGCCAGGCCGCAAAGAAAGCTGCTCGCGGCGAAAAGGGCGACGCAGGACATGTAGAAACGCTTGCGTCCGAAGCGTGTGGCGAGCCACGCACTGACGGGCAAAACGATGCCGTTGGAGACGAGGTAGCTCGTCAACACCCACGTAGATTCATTCGAACTTGCGCCAAAGCTTCCGGCGATGTGGGGCAAAGCGATATTGGCGATGGAAGTGTCGAGAACTTCCATAAATGTGGCCAGGGTGACGGTCAAAGCGATGAGCCAGGGATTGTGCTGAGGCCGCCATTCGCTGCGGTCGAGCGCCATCGTATTATTGAGTGCAGCCTCAGCCACAATATTTCCCTTGTGCATCCCGTGGTACTTGGATATAAATATACATACGCGTATGTATCACGTAAAGACTAAAGCGCCAGCACGCCATTTTCATGACCGCGATGGCAAGGTCACTCGCAAAACGAGAGCAACAGGGACGTCACGCCAGGCGGCGCGCACGGCTGCGACGAAAGAGAGGCTGCTGGCGGCTGCAGGGCGGATCTTCGCGCGCAACGGATTTGAGGCGGCACGCCTCGAAGATATCGCCTTTAGCGCGGGCTACACACGGGGCGCGTTTTACGCGAATTTTGCGGACAAAGAAGATCTGTTCTTCGCGCTGCTGGAGCAGTGGGTTGGGGAACGGATGCAGGAGCTGAATGCTCTTTTGGGCCGGGCTAAACGCGATCCCCGCGAGCAGCTTCGCCGCCTGCGCGAGTTCTACGCGGAAAGCGCGAAGCACCGCAGGCTTGTCCTACTTTCACTCGAGTTCGCGCTATACGCGATACGCCATCCCGCGGCTCACGCCCGGCTTCGCCGCCAGCGCAGACGCCTGCGAGCGCGCGGCACGGACCTGATTCGCCGGCTCGCGCGGTCAATGGGCTGTTCCCTGCCCGTTCATGGCCCGGCGGTGACGGCAGCCCTGGGCGCGTTTTCGAACGCCCTATTTCTCGAACACATCGTCGATCCAAGAGCCGTGACGGAAGCTGATGTGCAGCGGCTGCTTGGGATTGTCTTCGACACGATCGTTGGCGGGCGTGGGGGAAAACGATTCTGAGGCCCATCGGCGCGGAGCACGTCGCCCGCCTGATCCTCGGCTCTACAACGAGTTAGCGTTCAGCGGCGCTAGCTTTCGGCTTTTGCGCTGGGCTCGTTTCCACCGCAGGCGTCGCGTAACCGATTTCCGCGGGCATCCAGCGATTGATTGTGGCGCCACCGCTGATCATGTTTTGGATGTAGCTGCCAAAGAACATGTAGGGATGAATTAGCGGCAGCGCGCTCGCATCATCGAGATGCTTACGCAATTCCGCGGGAATCGAGAAGTCGATGGCTGCAAGATTGTCCTCGAATTGCAACATTTTGGTTGCGCCGATGATCGGGGAGGTAATTCCGGGCTGGGTGGCAGCCCAATTCAGCGCGACCTGCGCCGGGCTTTTGCCGAGTTGCTTGGCGACGTCGAGAACAGCATCGAGAACCTGCCAATTGCGCTCATTGAATTTCTCGAAAACGGGATTTCCCTTCTTTACTGCTTCGTAGCGGCCACCGCCGTCGCTCTTGGTTCCTTCGCGCTTATATTTTCCGGCCAAGAATCCGCCCGCGATGGGACTCCAGGGACAAATGCCCATGCCAAATTCCTGGGCTGCGGGGATGTGTTCGCGTTCGATATTGCGCTCGACGAGCGAATATTCGAGCTGAAGTGCAATTGCGCGGTTCTTCCCTTCCTTCTCGGCGAGGGTTTGGGCGCGAGCGATGTACCAGGCTGGCGTGTCAGAAAACGCGAAGTAGTGAATTTTGCCCTCGCGGACAAGGATGTCCAGGGTGCCAAGAACTTCCTCGACCGGCGTGACGCGATCCCAAATGTGCTGGTAATAGAGGTCGACGTAATCCGTCTGGAGTCGGCGGAGTGAGCCTTCGAGTGCTCGGTAGATATTCTTGCGCCCGTTGCCGCCGGCATTGGGATTGCCTGGGTCGGCATTAAATGTAAACTTGGTAGCGACCACGACGCGATCGCGCAGTTTGCGTTCCACGATGAACTTTCCGAGGATCTCCTCACTCCTGCCGCCAGCGTAGCCGTCCGCTGTATCGAAAAAGTTGCCTCCCGCTTCAACATAGCGATTGAAAATGGCGCGGGAGGCATTTTCGTCAGTTCCCCATTCGGAATTTCCAAAGGTCATCGTGCCGAGGCAAAGGCGGCTGATTTTCAAACCCGAACGTCCAAGGGTGATGAACTCGTTCAAGCTCATGTGTCCTTCCTGTTGGATTAAAACGAACCTGGCACGAGCAGCGCACGCGCGTGCCAGGGTTGGGAGCAGGCTGGCGGCTCAGTTACCCGTAGGAATTACGGTGGCGTTCTCGACCATAAGAACCGTGGCTTTCTGGGGAGCGCGGGTGCGATGCACGACACCCTTGGGCACGACGAACCCCTGGTTCGGCAGAAGCTCGATCGTGCGGCCCTCGAGATCGATCAAGAATTTGCCGTCAATGACGTAGAAGAATTCGTCCTCGGTATCGTGCTTGTGCCAGTGGAACTCACCCTGCACGACTGCGAGGCGCACGACAGAATCGTTTACACGGCAAAGCGTCTGATTGCTCCAAGCCTCTTTGAAGCTTCGAGCAACAGCGGGAATATCAATCAGTTCGAGCGACTTGTACTTCGGCTCCAGATTAATGGAGTACGGCGCTTGACTGGCCATTCCGTTTCCTTTCTGACGCCCCTGGTTGTTCGGGTCTCGACCCCGGCTTGAAACACGAAGCGCGCAGAGACCGACAACCGCCTCGCAAAACTCTACCGCAACTCCTCAATGGATGCTCGTAAGCACGCGGGAGACTCAGGGTAAGGTTGGCCAAATTGGCGGTGCGGCGGGCAAAACGGCGAGAACGCCAAAGCTCAGCACGGTATCAACGTGAAGCCACGGCGATGACCTGATCGTAGAGCCTGCCCTGATCACTGTGTTCGATTTCTAGGTCGCGGAAGCCGGCCCGTTGCATGAGGTCCGCAAGCTCGTCAGGCGAGAAAAGGCGGAAGCCGTGCTGCACGAACTTAACCCTGCTCATCTTTTCCTTCGATCGGATGCCCACCGCAACGCGGCCGTCTGGCTTGAGCACGCGCCGAAGTTCCGCGAGGCCCTGCAAAGTATCCGGCCAGAAATAGATGGTATTGATGGTGACGACGCGATCAAAAGCCTCCTGCGTGAACGGAAGGCTGCAAATGTCCCCGAGTTGTACCACCATCCGCCCGGCTGCGATTTCCGTGCGGAACCGGCGCTCGGCGCACCTCACCATATCCAGCGACAGATCCACGCCAAAAATCACACCTGTCTGAACCCGCTCAGCCAGCAGCCCCAGACCTGCGCCGCCACCAAACCCAATTTCGAGCACGCGATGATGCGGCTCGATTTGCAGCAGCGCGATGGTTGTTTTGATGATTCGCCGGTTGCCGCTATTCATCAGCGGGCCGAACAGATGCGACCCGAACCAGCCGGCTGGCTGACGCAGTTGTTTGGCGACGAATTCCGGCCAACTCATTCGCTTTACCCGCGGTTTTCAGGCGAAACGCGGGCCACGAAGGATACGCGCAGGAAGAAAGATGATTGCGCGGACGAGTTCCAGTGCGCCCCCGACGGCAATGCCGATCAGGCGGAAGGGAAGGAGAAGTAGCCAGACAATTGGGTATAGCACCAACGCCAAAAGCGCCAGCGGCCAGCACAACACGAGCAAAATGCACCAGAGCAGGAATTTGACCATTGACGCACCTCCAGCTTGGGTTCTCAGCACCCCACTTATCAGTACGCAAAAAAGCGCAACAGAGTTCCACCAAGCGACCCGATTATACGCGCTCGACTCATTTAAGTGGAATTGCGCATTCGGTCCCTAGGTCAGCCAAGCTGGACTTCTATGACCGAAAGGACAGATTGCGCCAACAACACTCCTGTACTTGCGCTCCATTGACGCTGCCGGTTCCAGCCTTCAAATTCGGGTTATGCGTAGCGGAATTCTCTCGCCAGCCGCGTGCCGATGGGCTGCCGCCGTAGTGTGCGGTGTGCTGTGTTTTGCGCTCGCGGTGTCAAGAAGTTCCGACCCGAAGTCGCTGGGGACGTTGGAGGAAGCCAAGCACGCGAGCGTTCGTGGCGCGTCCGCTATCAGTGGCACATCGGTGTATGCCGGTGATGCAGTGAAGACGGACGAACAGGGCACAGTCCGGCTGCGGCTCGGAAAAGGAAAGCTGTATTTGAGCGCATCCAGTTCGGCGAGCCTGGAGCAGCGCGCCGGATTAGCGACGGTGACGCTGGCGCAAGGTTCAGCAACCTTTTCGCTGCCCGACCCCACGCAATTTGAGCTGGAGACGCCGGTTGGCGTCTTGCGCGCTTCCGGGACGAAGTTAACGCGCGGGCAAGTCAGGATCACGAAGGCAAATGAAGTGGAGGTCAGCGCAAGCCATGGGGACCTGGTCCTCGACAGCGACGGCGAGTATTACACGCTGCCGCAGGGCAAGACATTCCGCATTATGATCGTTGCGGATTCGAATTCGCAGGCCGGCGATCGGAGCAAACAAAAGTCGCAAGCCACGCAGCATCCCAAACGCGAGTTGCACTTCTTCCCTGTTCAGCCCACCAATCTGACCTAAACGTTCTCTGGCTTATACGTTCGGAGCTTCGGTTTGTCCTGAGGGCGTACGCCTTCGATTCACATCTCGATTATTGTTATTGTCGCGCGGCATCGTTGCGGTATACGTCGCCGCCTTTCATGACGAAAACGACGCGGCGCACGGCGGTGATGTCGGTGAGCGGATCGGCGTCAAGCGCGATGATGTCGGCCTGCATTCCGGGCGCGATCGAGCCAATTTCCTTCTCCATGCGCAGAGATTCCGCGGCGCGAGAATTAGCGGAAACCATCGCAACCATCGGATCCTCTCCCGCATGAACGCGATCGATGAATTCTTCCGCGTTGCGTCCATGTGCACCCGCGACGGCATCGGTACCGAACACGATCTTCAGGCCATTGGTGGCGAGCGCGGACTTGAACAACTGCTGCATGACGGGCAGGACTTCCTGCATTTTGGCGAAGCCGTCCTCCGTGTAATTGCCGATGCCGAGGAATTTAGCTTTGTTATCGAGGTAATTGTGAATGACGAGGCCGACTTGCGGATCAAAAAATGTGCCGCGCTCGGCGAGATCACGAAGATCTTCCGGCGTTGCGTAGTCGCCGTGCTCAACCTCAGTGCAGCCAGCGTCGGCCGCCGCACGTGCGGCTGATCTGTAGGCGTGCACCAGTGTGCGCAGGCCGACTGAATTCGCCTCGCTGCAAACCGCGCGCAATTGTTCATCGTTCAGCGTCTGCACGCCGCCTTCGCGGATGCTCTTCGAGGCGAAAATCTTGATCAGGTCCGCGCCCTGCGCTTTTCGTTCCCTGACGATAGCGCGCAATTGGTCCGGCGTAAGCTTCGGATCCGTGATGGGCTCGAGTGAAGTCAGAATGCGCGGACCGGGAAGGCTGCCGGTACTGATGGCATCGCGAAGGGGCTTGTCCTGCCGCGAGCCGACGCTCTGGATAGTCGTGAAACCAGCCCTGAGGGTGACCCAGGCATTGGACGCGGCTGCCAGGGCCGCCTGCGCTGGGGTCTCGCTTTTGTCTTCCGCGCGACCGTTGGGACCGAAGTGCCAGACGATGTGGTCGTGGACATCGATCCAGCCGGGGAGGACGGTCAAGCGGCGGAGATCATAGTCGGCGGCGCCGCTTCGATGCGGTTCGACGCGAAGGATCTTCGCGCCTTGCACAACGATGTCGACATCGTGCGAGGCGTGGCCTTTACCGTCGAGCAGGGTCCCCGCATGAATCCTAACCGGTTTTTCTTGCCCACGCGCGGCGGCAGCACAGGCAATCGCCATCAGCGTAAAAGCGAGCACTCTCATCATCACTTCACCCCTTCCTGAGAAAAGGCCTTGTCGTTTGCTCCCACTGTGCGGAAAACGTGAAACCCGGTGCCGCGCTAAAGCCCGCGGCGCTGCATTCAAACCTCAGCGGACAAATTCCGACAGGTGTTCTTAGCATGACTCATGATCAAGCGCGGACTTTTCGTCCGCTGTCAATTCCCTGCACTTCCCTTTTGGCAGATCGGCGAGCCGCAAAGGGCCAATCGCGACGCGAATGAGGCGCAAGACTTCAATGCCCAACGCCTCAAGCATACGGCGGATTTGACGGTTTTTGCCTTCGTCCAGGACGACGATGAGCCACGAATTCTTTTCGCCTTCGCGGAGAATCTCAACGCTCTTCGCGCGCAACAGTTCTCCGGCATCGACGCGCACGCCTATGCATAGTTTCGCTGCGAGTGCAGCATCGGCGACAGCGTTGATCTGGACATGGTAGGTTTTATCGAGGTGCGTTTCAGGCGCGGTGATGCGCGCGGCCCACTCGGAGTCGTTGGTGAACAAAAGCAAACCTTCGCTAGCTTTGTCCAGCCGGCCGACTGGCGCGAGCCAAGGAACATCCTCGGGCAAGTAGCGATACACGGTTTCGCGGCCCTGCTCGTCGGAGGCGGTAGTGAGTACGCCGCGCGGTTTGTTCAGCATCCAGTAAGTCTTCACTGCGTCGCGAAGGGGCCGGCCATCGACTTCGATGCGATCGCGAGCCAGCACGACCGGCGATTCCGGATCGCGGCGCAACGCGCCATTCAAATGAACGCGACCGGCACGAATCAGTTCGACGGCTTGCGATCGCGAGCAGTAGCCGAGTTTCGAGAGGGCTCGCGCGAGGCCAACGCGGCGCTCCAAGGCATACGAATCAGCCCGAGTGTGATGCTGCCGCCGCACTCGGTTTCGATTGCGCGTTCGCAGGATGCCCTCACTGGGCCGCCGCTTGGGCTTTGCTTAGCTCGTCGAGATAATCCGGCTTGCTGTCGTTGCGAACGAGATGCGGATACCGTTCGCCCGCGTGATAGTTGACCAGACACGTTTTGTAATACTCGTCGACCACCACGAGCAGTGTGATGGGCTGCGAATTATTTTTGGCGCCCTTGATGGCGTCCTCCAAAATATCGTGGTTGTAGACGCGGCCGTTGACGCCCACGACTTTCATACCGGAAGTGATGCCGGCGTTGAATGCGGGTCCACCGACAACAGAATCAGCGACGGAGCCGTCGTTGCCGAGTTGCAGGCCGATCGAATACTCATCAACTGGGCCGGGACGCCGCGCTTGCATCTTGGGCGGCTCGTCGTTGAATACGAACTGCCAGCCACCGTTTTCGATACCGCCAAGCGGAGGATTCGGCGAGGTTGAATTCAAGCGGTCGTGGAGAAAAGCGTCCCAATCGTAGGATGCGATCGCATTCAATGCTTGAACGATATCGTCGAATGTATATGGCTTCACCTCCGGCCCATTATTCGGTCCGCCGTAGAACAGGTGGCAAAAGTCATCTATGCTTTTCTGCCCTTGAGTCTGCTGATGGATGATCGTGGCCACCTCAAGCCACATAAGATCGCCTTCATCATAGTAATCGGTGCCGCGTCGCCAGTTGAACCAGCCTGCGGCGAAGCGCTCGCCCGGAACAGCAACGGCTGTGTCGAGGAGCGGCCGCCACGTTCGGCCGGGGCGGCCCACGCCCAGCTGCGCGGAAATGTTGGCGAGATTGGTGCGATATTGCTCGGGGCCCCATAGTCCGCTGCGCGCAGCCAAAAGAGGGCCGGCAAATTCAGTGAAGCCTTCGTAGTCCCACAAAAGATCGTCCCTCATGGGCACTTCGTAATCGGGCGTGGCCAAGTCAGCGGGACGGCGGAACTTGCCGCTCCAGGAATGGGCGTACTCGTGAGCCAGCAAACCGCCGATGGACAACCCGGCGTTAGGCTCTAGAAGCGCGCGCTCGGGCAAGCGGCTGTCGTTGCACTCGTTGTGCTCGAGGCCGAAATGCGCGACGTGATCGCTGAGCGCCAGCAGGAAATGATATTCGTGATAATGACGCGAGCCGAAAAGCTTTCCGGCTTCGGCGACCAAGTTGGTCAGCCCCTTTTGTATTTCGGGGCTCATATCGAGGGCGACTTCACTGTCGGCGGCGAGATCGATCTGGTGATGAACGGCCTCACCCGGCGGCGTCAAGTCGATCGCGCGGTAGTACTGGCCTGCAATCACAGGCGAGTCGACCAGGCGTTCCAGCGAGAGCGGCGCAAACGTGATTTCGTTTCCCGATTGGTTTTCGACATGCTGCGGCGTGCCGAACTTCCAGCCATTCGGGAGAATCAGTTTCGGGTGAAACATGATCTGGCTCGCGGGCGCGCCGGCCGGATACAGCAGGCTGTCATTCCACTCGAGCACGATTAGCTTGTCCGTGGCTGAAGCCGCACCGCCAGCGAAACCGC
>Ga0187815_10000629_pt1 | contig 16823 bp, 13 predicted proteins | sample NC_S_5_FD_132962 | JGI IMG/M metagenome (GOLD analysis project Ga0187815, IMG submission 132962) | Wetland sediment microbial communities from Neuse River Estuary, North Carolina, USA - ASW-S_5 | ecosystem: Environmental > Aquatic > Freshwater > Wetlands > Sediment | place: USA: North Carolina...
AGCGAATGGCCAAAGGTCTCGCGCTTGTTCTCATGCATGCCGGCTTGTGCGGCGGCAAACACGAAGCAGCCGGTTTCGATGGCGCGCGAGCGGAGCAGCACGTGCCAGTGCGCTTCGCCGGTCTTGCGCGTGAAGGCCGAAGGCACCGTGAGGAAGGAGGCGCCGGCCTCGGCCAGCGCACGATACAGCGCCGGGAAACGCACGTCGTAGCAGATTGTCAGCCCGATGCGGCCCCAGGGCAGGTCGGAGATCACGGCCGTCTCGCCCGGCTGATAATTGGCCGACTCGCGGTAGCTCTCGCCATCCGGCAGCTCGATGTCGAACATGTGGATCTTGTCGTAGCTCGCCAGCACCGCGCCCTCGGGCGAGATCAGGAAGGAGCGGTTGACCGCCTTCTCCGGCGAAAACTTCAGCGCCAGTGATCCGACGTGGAGATGGATCTTCAATTCGCTCGCCAGCGCGCGATACGCCTTCAGCGACTTGTCGTCTTCCTCGCTGGCCAGATGCTCGAACAGCGCCTTGCGGTTCAGCTGCATCATGTTGCTCACCTCGGGCGTGAGCACGTAGTCGGCACCCTGCGCTGCCGCCTCGCGGATCAGCCTGGTCGCCTGTTCGAGGCTCGGCTCGGGCAGTAGCGAGGTGCGCATCTGCACCATCGCCGCGGTGAATTTGTCGCCTGCAGCCATCAGAGCACGCCCTCGCTGGCCAGGATTCCGTCGAGCCTGCCTGTGCGGTCGAGCGCGTAAAGCTCGTCGCAGCCGCCGACATAGGTTTTGCCGATGAATATCTGCGGAAAGGTCACCCCGGCGCCGGCGCGCTCGTACATTTTCTCGCGATAGGCGGGATCGGCCGAGGTGCTGAACTCGGTGAACGGCGCGTTCTTGCGCGTCAGCAACGACTTTGCAGCGGTGCAATAGCCGCAGCCGGGGCGGGTATAGATTTCAATAGCAGCCATCTCGCACTCGATTTGTCCGAATTTGCCCAATTATATGGGCGCTTTAATGGCTGTCTACAACCCGGGCGAACACCAGCACGTCCACCTGCGCCGCTTTTGCGCGCAGCAAGGCCCGTGCACAGGCATCCGAGGTGGCGCCGGAAGTCAGGACATCGTCGATCAGCACCACGCGGCGGCCCTGGATGTCAGCCATGCGGTCTGCGGCCACCTTGAACGCGCCCTGCACATTGCTGGCGCGCTGTGCCCGTGACAGGCCGATCTGCTGCTCGGTCGCGCGAACCCGCCGCAACGCTTCCGCAGCCACTTTTACCCCGCTTTGCTGCCCGATTGCCTGCGCCAGCGCGCCGGACTGGTTGTAGCGGCGGCTCCAGCCGCGCCGCCAGTGCAGGGGAACTGGCACCAGCACGTCCGCCTCGGCAAGCAGTTCGCGTCCCGCCCGCGCCATCCAGCGGCCCATGGTCGGGGCGAGATCGGTGCGGTCGTGATATTTCAGCGCATGCACCAGCGTGCGCGCGACGTCATCATAGCGCACGGCGGCCCGCGCGCGCTGATAGGCCGGCGGATTGGCGATTGCTTCCATCGACAAGAGTTCAGGCCCGGGATCGTAGACGAAGGGGATGCCGAGCCGCGGGCAGTAGGGCGGCTCGATGAACGACAGCTTGGCCCAGCATTGCGCGCAGACGCCTTCGCCATCCACCGGCTCACGACAGGAGACGCATTGCGTCGGCAGCGCGATGTCGATGGCGAATTTCGCGGCAAGCGCCCACGCGCCGCGCAAATGGCCGATGATCGAACGGGATGGGGCCCCGGTTTCCATCCCTTGAGGCTAGCGCCACGCCGCATCCTGCTCAAGCGGGCGATTGCAGGGGCGCGCCGACCGGCGTACCAACCCGCTATGGCCACATCAGCCAACGCCGCGCCCGTCTTGTTCGATCGCGCACTCTTGCGTGCGCGGCAGGCGCGCGCGCGCAAGCAGGGCGAGGTGAGCTTCCTGCTCGATCGCGTCGCCGAGGATATGGCCGATCGCCTTGCCGCGGTGACGCGCGATTTTGCCGATGTCGCCGACGTCTGGACGCCGGGCGAGGCGCTTCGCGCGCCGCTAGCCGATCGCTTCAAATCAATGACGCGGATCGCGCTTGATAGCGATAGCGAGACACTGCCCCTGAAGCCGGAATCGCTCGACCTCGCCGTCTCCGCGCTCGCCTTCCAGTTCGTCAATGACCTTCCCGGCGTGCTCGCCCAGATTCGCCGCGCATTGCGCCCCGACGGGCTGTTGCTCGCCGCGCTGCCCGGCGGCGATACGCTCACGGAACTGCGTCAATCCTTCGCGGCGGCCGAAGCCGAATGCGAAGGCGGCGTCTCGCCGCGCGTCGCGCCATTGGCCGATCTGCGCGACATCGGCCATTTGCTGCAGCGCGCAGGGCTGGCGCTGCCCGTTACCGACGTCGAGCGCATCATGGTGCGCTACGACAACGTCTTTGCACTGATGCAGGATCTGCGCCGCATGGGCGCAACCAATATCCTCATCGAGCGCCGCCGCGCACCGACCCGCCGCGCCACCCTGCTGCGCATGGCGCAAATCTACGCAGAACGCTTTTCCGATCCCGATGGCCGCATCCGCGCCACCTTCGACATCGTCTGGCTTTCCGCCTGGGCTCCGCACGAAAGCCAGCAAAAGCCGCTCCGCCCGGGCTCGGCCAAGGCGAGCCTCGAGGCCGCGGTGAAGGGCAGGAAGCGCTGATCTATCCCCTCATGGTGAGGAGCGCGAAGCGCGTCTCGAACCATGAGGCCCGGGGCCATCCCTCGAGACGACCGCTGAGTTTATCATCGGGCCGCGCATTCGCGCGGACCCGGTGGCGGCCTCCTCGGGATGAGGTCAGAGCAACAAATCGATCAGATGCGGAATCAGCGGCAGGTCGGCCGGTGGCATCGGATAGTCGCGCAGCTTGGTGACACGCACCCAGGCGAGGTTCTGGCCCTCGCGCGCCCTCACCTGGCCCTCCCAGCGCCGGCAGATATAGAGCGGCATCAGCAGGTGAAACGTCTCATAGGCATGGCTGGCGAAGGTCAGCGGCGCCAGGCACGGCTCGGCAACATCGATGCCGAGCTCCTCGTGCAATTCGCGTATCAGCGTCTGCTCCGGCCGCTCACCCGGTTCGACCTTGCCTCCCGGAAATTCCCAGAGGCCAGCAAGCGTTTTCCCCGGGGGGCGCTGCGCCAGCAGGATGCGCTTGTCGACGTCGATCAGCGCGCAGGCGACGACGAGAGTGAGTTTCAATTCGGCCATGCGTCCTAGCCAATCCCCCAACTGTCATTCCAGGGCGCGCGAAGCGCGAACTATGGAGCGCAGTTGCGCTCCTGAGAATCTCGAGACTCCGGGTCTGGTCCTTCGGACCATCCCGGAATGACGATGAGGGTTTACGACCGATAATCCCCGTTGATCGCGACATATTCCTTGGTGAGATCGCAGGTCAGCACGCGGTCGCGGCCCTTGCCGAGTCCCAGCGCCACCTTGATCTGGATCTTCGGCGCCTTCATCGCCTCCGACACTTCCGTCTCATCATAGGACGGATCGCGCGCACCGCTTTTCGCCACGCGGATGCCATTGAAGGAAATCGAGAGTTTGTCGCGGTTGGCGGGCTCGCCGGCCTTGCCGACCGCCATCACCACGCGGCCCCAATTGGCGTCCTCGCCCGCGATCGCCGTCTTCACCAGCGGCGAGTTGGCGATCGACATCGCGATCTTGCGTGCGGAGGCTTTTGTCGTCGCACCCTCGACCACGACCTCGACCAGCTTGCGCGCGCCTTCGCCGTCGCGCGCCACCTGCTCGGAGAGGTTGGCGAGCACTCCGTAAAAGGCCTTGGCAAATGCCTTCAGCCTGGGATCGCTGGCGCGGGAGATTTTCGGCGCGCCGTTCGCCGCCGCCGCGCCGGTGGCGAAGGCGAGCAGCGTGTCGGATGTCGACGTATCGCCGTCGATGGTGATGGCATTGAACGTGTCCTCGACGCCGCTCTTGAGCAGCGATTGCAGGACCGCGCCTGACAGCGGCGCGTCGGTGAACACGAATGACAGCATGGTCGCCATGTCGGGCATGATCATGCCGGCGCCCTTGGCCATTCCGTTGATGGTGACCTTGGCCTTGCCGAGCTTGACGGTGGCGGTCGCGACCTTCGGAAAGGTGTCGGTGGTCATGATCGCGCGCGCCGCGCTCATCCAGTCGCCGGGCGCCGCCGCCTCGTTCAGCGTCGCCAGCACGCCGTCGAACTTGGTGGCATCGAGTGGCTCGCCGATCACGCCGGTCGAGGCGAGGAAGATGTCGTTGACGCTGCAGCCGACGGCCTTCGCCGCGATCTGCGCGGTGAGCGCCGTCGACTGCTTGCCCGTCTTGCCGGTGAAGGCGTTGGCATTGCCGGAATTCACCACCAGCGCGCGTGCAAATACTCCCTTGGATCCGCCGCGCTTCAATTTGGCGCGGCACCATTCCACCGGCGCGGAGGGGCATTTCGACTTGGTGAAGACGCCGCCGACCGTGGTGCCCTTGTCCATCACGGCCAGCAGCACATCGGTGCGGCCCTTGTAACGAATCCCCGCCGCCGCGGTCGCAAGCTTCACGCCTGCGATTTCAGGCATGGCGGGCACGTCGGTAGGCGCAAGGGGCGAGACGGCAGTAGACATCGGGAGGCTTCCGGCTTTCTGGGAGGGAAGCGCTCTGTATCACCTTCGCCGGCGGGACGGGAGAGGGTGGGGTGCGGACCACACAAACGGTGTCGTCCAAAGCCGGGACCCATAACCACCGATATTGATTGTCGAAACGAGCTGGGGCTCCAGCCCGGCATAACCACGCACATTCGTGGTTATGGGCCCCGGCTTTCGCCGGGGCGACATCAAGCTGTATTACTTCGTCACTTCTTCGCAGGCGGCGCCATCTTGGAGTCGGACGGCTTGGCCGGCTCCTTGGCGGCTTCCGGCTTCGCATCCGGCTTGGCGGCATCGGCCGGCTTGTCCATTCGCTCGACCTTGGCGGCCTCGCGCAGCTTGGCGACATACTCGGCCTGCGCCTTGCGGGTCACATAGGTCTCGATCTGGCCCTTGACCTGGTCCATCGGCGGGGCCTGGCGGTTGCGCTTCTCCTCGACCTTGATGATGTGCCAGCCGAACTGCGACTTCACGGGATCGGAGATCTTGCCCGGCTCCAGCGAGAACGCGACGGCCGAGAATTCCGGCACCATCTGCTCCTTGGTGAAGAAGCCGAGGTCGCCGCCGTCGGAGGCGCCTGGGTCCTTCGACTTCTTCTTGGCGAGTTCGGCAAAGTCGGCGCCCTTGTCGAGCTCCGCCTTCACGGCCTTGGCCTCGTCCTCGGTCTCGACCAGGATGTGGCGGGCGTGCACCTCGACCTCGCCGGTGATCTGCTTGGCGGCCTCCTCGTAGACCTTCTTCATGGCCTCGTCGGTGGTCGCGGCCTTGCCCTCGGTGGCGAGCAGGCTGTCCATCATCAGACGCTTGCGGGCGAAGGCGAGGCGCTTCTTGAAGTCGTCGGTGCTGTCGACCTTCTTGTCTTCGGCGGCCTTGGCCACGATCTGCAGGTCGATCAAAAAGCCCAGCACGTTATCTTTGCGGCTGGCCGGGTCCATCTGCTGTAGCGACGGCGCCAGCTCCTCTTCGGCAAGCGCGACGTCGCTCTCCTTGATCTCCACCCCGTTGACCTTGGCCAGCACCTTGTCGTCGGCGCGCGCGGGTGAGCCGGCAAGCAGGGTAAAAACGGCGCAGGTCGCCACCGCCGCGGCAAAGCCGAGACGCAGGCCGGTTTTCGTTTCCGGGAACGAGGTGGTCATGCAAAATCCTTAACGTGACACGGGGGTTGGGCGGCGGGACACTCGCCCAATCGAGGGGGCTTGGCAACGCGAAAAACCTGTCAAAATGATGAATTTCCTGAAATCCGGCGCGCGCTCCGGCCACGTTGACATCGCCCCGGCCCGGCCATATCTCTGCCGCATCGTTTCGACGGCGATGGCGTTTATTTTGCTCGCGTTTTTGCCGTTGAACCTTGGATGGCCCGCTTCCCACTCATTTGGCGGATGACCCCTCGCCACCGGAATGGCACCGCGCCGCGTCACGGTGAGTTGATGGATCATTCAGACCGACACACGGCTCGACTGCAGAACCGCAGGAACAGGACTTTCGCATGATCGGCGCGCTCGCTCGCAAGCTTTTCGGCACCCCCAACGACCGCCGGGTCAAGGGCTATCAGTCCCGCGTCAATGCCATCAACGCGCTGGAGGCAGAGCTTGAGAAGCTCTCCGACGAGGCGCTGAAGGCACGCACCGAAGGGTTCCGCAAGGAACTCGCCGAGGGCAAGACGCTGGACGACATCCTGGTGCCGGCCTTTGCCACCGTGCGCGAGGCCGCCAAGCGCACGCTCGGCCAGCGTCACTTCGACGTGCAGCTGATCGGCGGCATGGTGCTGCATGAGGGCGACATCGCCGAGATGAAGACCGGCGAAGGCAAGACGCTGGTTGCAACGCTTGCCGTCTATCTCAATGCGCTCGCCGGCCGCGGCGTCCACGTCGTCACCGTCAACGACTACCTCGCCCGCCGCGACGCCGGCTGGATGGGCCAGATCTATTCCTTCCTTGGCATGACCACCGGCGTCATCGTGCACGGCCTCGACGATGCCGAGCGCAAGGCGGCCTATGGCTGCGACATCACCTACGGCACCAACAACGAATACGGCTTCGACTATCTGCGCGACAACATGAAGTATCGCCTCGAGGACATGGTCCAGCGCGGGCACTACTTCGCCATCGTCGACGAAGTCGACTCCATCCTGATTGACGAGGCGCGCACGCCCCTGATCATCTCCGGCCCGCTCGACGACCGTTCGGACTTCTACAACACCATCGACACCTTCATGCCGAGCCTGGAGAAGAAGACCGACTACGAGGTCGACGAAAAGCAGCGCACGGTGACGCTGACCGAAGGCGGCATGGAGAAGATCGAGGTCCTGCTGCGCGACGCCGGCCAGCTCAAGAGCGACTCGCTTTACGATGCCGAGAACGTCTCGGTGGTCCACCACGTCAACCAGGCGCTGCGCGCGCACTCACTGTTCACCCGCGACAAGGACTACATCGTTCGCGACGGCGAGGTTGTGATCATCGACGAGTTCACCGGCCGCATGATGCCGGGCCGCCGCTACTCCGAAGGCCTGCACCAGGCGCTGGAGGCCAAGGAGCACGTTCAGGTTCAACCCGAGAATCAGACGCTCGCCTCGATCACCTTCCAGAACTATTTCCGGATGTACGAAAAGCTCGCCGGCATGACCGGCACGGCGGCGACCGAAGCCGACGAGCTCTTCGACATCTACAAGCTCGAGGTCTTGGAGATCCCGACCAATCTTCCGGTGGCGCGTCTCGACGAGGACGACGAGGTCTACCGCACGCAGGGTGAGAAGTACGCCGCGATCCTCGCCGAGATCGAACGCGCCAACAAGCGGTTTCAGCCCGTCCTGGTCGGAACGGCCTCCATCGAGAAGTCCGAGGTGTTGGCCGATTACCTCAAGAAGCACGGCTACAAGCAGATCGATTTCGGTAGCCACGATGCGATGGAGAAGCTCTATGCCGCCGCCCGCGCCGGCAAGCCGTCAAAACTGTTTGCGGTCCTGAATGCGCGCTTCCACGAGCAGGAAGCCTATATCGTCGCGGAGGCCGGCGTGCCCGGCGCGATTACGATCGCGACCAACATGGCCGGCCGCGGCACCGACATCAAGCTCGGCGGCTCGCTCGACATGCGCATCCAGCAGGAGACGGCGCACATCACCGACGAAGCCGAGAAGGCCAGGAAGGCCGAGCAGATCAAGGCCGACATCGAGCGCTTCCGCGAGATCGTTCTGAAGGCGGAAGAGGTCGTCGAGCTCGAGCCGGCAAAGGGCTCAAAGCCCGCGCGCACCGAGCAAAAGCCCGGGGGCCTCTACATCATCGGCTCCGAGCGTCATGAATCCCGCCGCATCGACAACCAGCTGCGCGGCCGCTCCGGCCGTCAGGGCGACCCCGGCCGGTCAAAATTCTTCCTGTCGCTGGAAGACGATCTGATGCGGATCTTCGGCTCTGATCGGCTCGACTCCATGCTGCAGCGCCTCGGCCTGAAGGAAGGCGAGGCCATCATCCATCCCTGGATCAACAAGGCGCTGGAAAAGGCGCAGCAGAAGGTCGAGGCGCGCAACTTCGACATCCGCAAGAACCTCCTGAAGTTCGACAACGTCCAGAACGACCAGCGCAAGGTGATCTTCGACCAGCGCATCGACCTGATGAAGGACGAGAGCGTCGCCGAAACCGTGGCCGACATGCGCCACGCCTATGTCGACGACGTCGTCGCCAAGCACATTCCCGAGCATGCCTATGCCGAGCAGTGGGATGTTGCAGGCCTGAAGGAGGAACTCACGCGCGTGCTCGGCATCGAGCTGCCGGTCGAGCAATGGGCGAAGGAAGAGGGCATTGCCGACGAGGAGATGCTCGCGCGCATCGAGAAGAACGTCGACGAGCACATGGCGGCCAAGGTCGCGCAATGGGGCCCCGACGTGATGCGCTACGTCGAGAAGACCATCCTGCTGCAGACTCTGGACCATCTCTGGCGCGAGCACCTGATCATGCTCGACCATCTGCGTCAGGTCATCGGCCTGCGCGGCTATGGCCAGCGCGATCCCTTGCAGGAATACAAGTCGGAAGCCTTCAACCTGTTCGAGACCATGACCGCGCACCTGCGCGAGGCCGTCACCGCGCAGCTGATGCGGGTCGAGATCGTGCCGCCGGAGCAGGAGCCCGAGCCGCTGCCGGTCATGGAAGGCCACAAGCTCAACCCCGACACCGGCGAAGACGAAATGGCCTTTGCCAAGGCCTCGCTGGTCCCCGCCATGGCGGGCGGCAACGGCGCCCAACGCGACCCGCAAAAACCCGCCAGCTGGGGCAAGGTCGGCCGCAACGAAGACTGCCCCTGCGGCAGCGGCAAGAAGTACAAGCACTGCCACGGGCGGTACGCGTAGGGCGTTAGTCGGCGCGCAAGCGCTCGTCATCAAACAGAGCTGTCATCACCCGCGAAGGCGGGTGATCCAGTACGCCGCGGCATCTCCGTATCAAACGACGGATGCAGAATACTGGATGCCCCGCCTTCGCGGGGCATGACGCTTTCGTTGTGACGGGAGAGAAGCGTTTCTCGCGCCCTACTTCATCGCGCCGAAACGGCTCTCGAACGAGTTCGACTGCACGACCGGCTGGGCACCGGCGATCGTCGCGGGGGCCGGCGCGGCCGGCGCGGGCGCCTCGGCGGAGACCGATGGCTTCAGCGCGGTTGCCGCGGCAGGCTTGGCGGCGGCCTGCTTGGTCTCGGTGGGCTTGGGCTCAGCCTGCTTCGGTGCGGCGGTGGCGCGCGCGGCCGACGATGGCGCGGGCTTGCTCTCTGCCTTCGGCTTGGCCGTCGGCGAAGCGCTGGCGGTGGTATCGGAGCCGCCCAGACCAACCTTGCGCGCGAGGTTGGAGAAGAAGCCTTCCGATTCCTGCGCGGGCTGCTGCGCCGGGGTAGCGGCGGCGACGCGCGTGGCCGGCGCCGAGCTTGATGTCGTCGACACCGCCTCTTCCTGCGGCGTGAGCCTCGGCTTCGGCGGGTTGACGTGCGAGGGGATGGTGCCCGGCGCGCGCGACATCGCGAGCAACGAAAGACCCTGGCTGTCGCCGCCTTCGGACAGGCCGGTGTTGCCGTCAGGCAGCTTGGCCGCGAAAACCTTGTTCATGCCGCCGTCGATGCCGGTGTTCATGCGCGCCACCGGCGTGCCGCGGGCAATCAGCTTGTTGGTCTCGGCTTGTTCTTGCTGCTGCCTCTCGCGCACGGCGTCGGCAACTTCGTCGGGGATCGCATAGGCCGGGCACTTCGCGGACGCATTGAACACCGGATCGCTCTTGGCGTTCGGCGCGCGGATCGCGTTGAAGACGTATTTCTTCTCGCAGAAATCGACCTTCGGCTCCTGCTTCGTCACCTCGAAATGATCGTAGCCTTCCTTGATCATCTTCCAGAAAGGCATGTTCGGGTTGTTGCGATGCTTCGCCATGTTGACCGGCGTCATCTTGAACGGGAAGGCCTGCAGCTGGAAGGCGCGCTGGCCGCCGAAGAAGGATTCGCGCCCCAGCGCATAGATCTCGGCGATCTGTTCGTCCGTCATCGCGTAGCAGCCCCGCGAGGAGCAGTCGCCGTGCACCATCAGCTGCGAGCCGGTGCGGCCGAGCGCCTGGTCGAAGGCGTTGGGATAGCCGGTGTTGAAGGAGAGATAGTAGGCCGACTGCGGATTCATCTGCCCCGGCGAGATGGTGTAGAAGCCCTCGGGCGCCTGGCGGTCGCCCTCGCGCACCTTCGGACCCAAATCGCCGGACCAGCGGCAGATCGGGTAGGTCTTCAGAAGCGCAAAGCGGCCGTCGCGATCCTGCTTCCAGACCTCGAGCTCGGCCTCCTGCTTGAAGATGCGCACCAGGATCGGCGAGTTCAGGTCCATGTTCTTTTCGACCATGGCCTGGATCAGTTTTGGCGGGACCGGCTGGTTGGCCTTGGCGTTGTTGGCGAGCGAGATTTCGTCGCTGTTGCAGCCGGCCAGCATCACGCCGGCTGCAAGCACAGCCGAGGTCATGAGCGCGCGAACGGTAACGCTGGAAATCAAGCCCGAAGCTCCACACCCACCGGGCAATGTCGGTAACCCCAACATCCGCGTCATCGCCCTGAAGCCATTGATTAAAATATTACCCGTCGTGTCCCTGCGTCGCAACCCGAACGAAGGCGGTCTGCAGGTCTCAAAGCGCCCATGGTCAACAGAACTTAAACAGGCCGCTCACGGCCTAATTGCGGCCGAAACGGGCCATTTTCGCCCGGTTATTGCCGCAATTGAGAGGGGGCGGCAGGTCTCTCAACTCGTCATGCGCGGGCTTGACCCGGGCATCCACGTCTTTGGTTTCGGGGAAAGGAAGACGTGGATGGCCGGGACGAGCCCGGCCATGACGGAAAGGAGCGAATCTGCCTCAGCCCAGCTTGCGGCCGATATCCAGAAACTTCTGCCGCCGCTGCTGGCGAATGCCGGCGGCGTCGAGATTATGCAGCTCCGTAAACGCCTGCGCGATAGCCTCGCCGGTGCGGGCGATCATGGCGGCGGGATCGCGATGGGCTCCGCCGGGCGGCTCGGCGAGGATGCGGTCGATGACGCCGAATTTCAGCATGTCCTGCGCGGTGATCTTCATGCTGTTGGCGGCTTCCTGCGCCTTGGTGCCGTCGCGCCACAGGATCGAGGAGGCGGCCTCCGGCGAGATCACGCTGTAGATCGCGTGCTCGAACATCAGCACCTTGTTCGCCGTGGTGATCGCGATCGCGCCGCCTGACATGCCTTCGCCGGTGACGATCGCGACATTGGGCACGCCGAGCGACAGGCACGCGTCGGTCGAGCGCGCGATCGCCTCGGCCTGACCGCGCTCCTCCGCGCCGATGCCGGGATAGGCGCCGGCGGAATCGACGATCGACAGCACGGGAATGCCGAAGCGGTCCGCCATCTCCATCAGCCGCACCGCTTTGCGGTAGCCTTCCGGCCGCGCCATGCCGAAATTGTGCTTGATGCGGCTCTCGGTCGAGTTGCCCTTTTCCTGGCCCATCACGCAGATCGGCTCGCCCTGGAAGCGGCCGAAGCCGCCCATCAGCGCTTCGTCCTCGCCGAACTTGCGGTCGCCGGCAAACGGCGTGAATTCCGTGATCAGCGCGTTGATGAAATCGGTGAAATGCGGCCGCTGCGGATGCCGCGCCACCAGCGTCTTCTGCCACGGCGTAAGGTTGGCATAGAGGTCGGCCAGCGCCTGCGCCGACTTCTCCTCGATTTTTGCGATCTCATCGCCAATGTCGCTGCCGTTGGCGGCGAGCGTGCGCAACTCGTCAATCTTGGCCTCGAGTTCGGCGACGGGCTTTTCGAAATCGAGATAGCTGCGCATCTGTTCCGGCATCAAATCAATATAGGGACAACGACGCTGTCAGGCGAAGCGGGTTTGCCGTTTCGGAAGAAGTCGCGTGTCTTCAACGATTTAGCGCGCATTTGGGACCCGGGTGATATCGGAGACAAATGCGCGCCGGGCGGGTGAGGCGTCTTTCTAGGGAGACGGAGCGGAAGTCAAGCGCGCTGGTCCGATTGTCGCATCGCCCGCCTCGCCAAGGCCAGTCCCATCAGCACGAAGGCGGAGGTGACCTCCGGTCCGCCGACCAGGATGCGCGTCGGCGTCTTCATCTTGTTCCATTCATAAGCCTTGTAGGGCCCGTGCCGCCCGCCTTCGCCGAGGGACGTGATGATGACATGCAGCGCGGGCGTGAACGTGGAGACGTCGGCGCCGAGATGCGCCAGCGCCATCAAGGCCAGCGCCGCATCGAACGTGTTCATCTCGTGCGCGATCAGCTCACCCTCGACATAGGCGAGCACGCGGGTGCGGATGAAGGCAAAGGAGCCGTCCGGATCGAGCGCGCGCTGCGCCGAGACCGGCAGCGCCGCGAAGGCGGCGTAGCAGCGGCCGAAATAGGCCGAGTAGAGCTCGGGCAGGTAATAGATGTGCGAGCGCGGGTTGGTGAAGGCGCCGCTCTCGGCGAGCTTGCGCTGGAACGCGATGATGCGATGAACCATCTCCAGCCGCGACGGCGTCTCCAGGATCTTCCAGCGCGCCAGATTGCGGAAGGAGACTTCGAGGATGTCGAGATTGAGCGTGGGGTCGAGGTCGTTGCCGTAGGGACGATCGCCGTTGAGATTGTCGATCCAGGTGACGACCGCGCCGTCATAATCGATGTTGTCGTTGAGTGGCACGGTCACGCGCGGCTCGTTCGCGCCCGCGCGCACCTGATAGCCGCGGTAGAAATCCAGCAGCGGCTGCTCGAGGATCGGATCGCGAGATCCTGCCTGCGTCGCCGCCGAGAAGGAGCAGGCCGTGGTATCACAATCCGGCACATAGATGCCGAAGCCGAGGTCCTGCTTGATCTGGGCAAAGAAGCGCGAGAAGCGCGGATGCGGCCCCGGCGCCAGCGCCGTGACGACGTTCACCGTCGAGCCGTCATGCGAGGGCACTTCCTCGCGGCTGATGTTGAGACAAAAATTCACCATGTCGTCGATGGCGCGGCGGGCATCGGCGGTTTCCTTCGCTGACGCAAGCCCGCTCTCGATGTAGCTGAGCAGCGCCTCGGTGAAGAACGCATCATAGTAGGCCGAGCGGTGGCGGATCTGCATCGGTTCCCACATCGGCTCGGCAATTCCCGTCCAGGGCGGGTTGATCAGCGCGCGCGCCGGCGAATGGGCGATGAAGATGCGCGCCAGCGAGAACAAGAGCGTCGAGTTTTTGTAGCCGCGCGAGTTCAGCCCGGTCAGCGCCATCACCATCTCGCGCCCGCCCATGTCGGCATCGCCCAACAGGTTGAAGGCGGCATAGGTCGGCAGGAAGCCGTTCTTCGAATAGGAGCGCAGCAGATGCGAGGCGCAGGTGCGGATCACCTTCTCGATCTCGGCAGGCCCGGGCGTCGTGCCCGGCGCCGGGATGCGAGCGGGTTTCGGGTGCTGCACGTTGATGCCGTCCATCAGCGCCGCAACGGGGGCGCCGACCGCGGCCCAGTCCGGCGCCTTGTCGTCGCGGGCATGGACGATCGCCGCGCGCAGCTCGGCGAGCCGCTTCGCGGCCTTCAGCGCCGGCAGGCCGGTTCGCCTGAGCAGCGGCCGCAGCGCCGGGTTGCCAAGCGCGGTCCGGTAGAACTGGCCGAGGTGGGCGTCGCCGCCCTGGTATTCCAGCAGCAGCGGATCGCAGACATCGTACAGCGACGGCCCGTCCTTGCGAGCCGTCAGAGCCCGGAACGCGGCGCCGGCAAAATAATGAAATCCCATCAGAGAAAATTCCAAGCCGGCGCCGAGATAACAGCGGAACTTTAAGTTATTGGAAAAACTATCCGAACGACCGAGATTTACCAAATGTGACGGGTGTCACGGAAGGGCCGTCATTTTTCCTTTTCAGTGGCTCCGGAATGATCATGGGAAAGATCGATTTCGATCATGAAAACAATAGCTTGGTTGGAGGTGGACGTTCCACCTTGCCGTGAGGGATATGGCGGGTTAAGGGAAAAGCGTGTTGCGACGCCGCAAATTGAGCGCAATTCGGCGGCACCAACCCGGGCAACCCCTCAAACCTAAATCTGATTGGCGCGACTACTGTTCGGCCGTGCCGCGTGACGATGACAGGAAGTACCGCGATGAATGTCAGGCAGCTCTTCTCTCCTCGTTCGGTTGCCGTGGTCGCTGGCCTCGTCGGCATGGTGTCGCTGGCGATCGGCGCCCATGCGGCCCTGAACAAGCGTGCGCTGGATGCTGCCAAGGCGATCGGCACCGAGCAGTCGGTGGATAATGCCGGCAGCACGCGGTCGCGCCTCGCGCTCGTCATCGGCAATGGCAATTACCCTGATGCCGCCGCCCCCCTGAACCAGCCGATCAACGACGCGCGCGCGCTCACCGCGACGCTGCGTCAGTCCGGTTTCGACGTCGACGTGGTGGAAGACGCCAGCAAGGACGACATGGAACGCGCCGTCGACCGGCTGAAGTCCAGGATCAAGCCGGACTCCGTCGTCATGCTGTTCTTCGGCGGCTACGGCATCCAGGCCGGCCGCGAGAGCTACATGATCCCGGTCGACGCCCGGATCTGGAAGGAAGGCGACGTCCGCCGCGAGGGCATTTCGGTCGAATCCGTGCTCGACGGCATCAAGGAAAAGGGCGCGCGCGCCAAGCTGGTCGTGATCGACGCTTCCCGCCGTAACCCTTACGAGCGCCGCTTCCGTTCCTATTCGCACGGCCTGGCGCCGCTTGCCGCGCCCGACAATGCGCTGATCCTCACGTCAGCCACGCCCGGCAAGGTCGCCGACGACTCCAAGGGCCAGAACAGCGTGCTGGTCTCCACGCTGCTCAACAATTTCAGCGCGCAAGGAGCCGGCGGCATCGAGGGCGTCTTCAACAAGACCCGCGTCGCCATCTCCCGCGCCTCCGACGGCGAGCAGGTGCCCTCCGTCTCGTCCTCGCTGCTGGATGAGATCCGCATCGGCGGGTGAGGGGCTGTCGTCCCTGCCAAGCTGTCGTCCCTGCGAACGCAGGGACCCATACCGCGTGATTTATCGGTGACGAGCGGTGGTCGAGACACGGCCACGCTAAACAATCAAGTCGCTGAGATCGCGCCATTCAAGATTGTCGCGCTCGATCAGCTCGATCTTCCAATCGCGCTTCCATCTCTTTAACTGCTTTTCGCGGGCGATCGCCTCTTCTGCGCGATCGTACGATTCCACATAAACCAGGCGGAAAACGCCGTATTGCTTGACGAAGGATGAGCCCTCGCCATCGCGATGCTGCTCCAGCCTTTTTCGAAGCGAATTGGTTATCCCGATGTACAGGGTCCCGTGACGGCGGCTTGCCAGAATGTAGACGTAGTACATGCGGTGCCCCGGGAAAATGCTGGGGCACTATAGCGCGAAATTATTTGCGCCTGTGGTTATAGGTCCCTGCTTTCGCAGGGACGACAGCTACTTCGCTTCCGCGGCCGCCGTCACCGGGCGCACCGGGTCGCCTTCGCGCAGTAGCGCGCCGGCGCGGGCGACGACGATGTCGCCTTCCTGCAGGCCTTCCTTGATCTCGACTTGGCCGGCGGCCATCAGTCCGGTCTCGACGCGGCGCGTTTCGATGCGGGCGCGGCGGACCACCTGCACCACGGTGCCGGCGCTGCCATAGAGGATCGCGGTGAGGGGGACGGCGATGCCGCAGCTCTGCCCGGTCTTGATCAGCGCACGGCCGGACGAGTTGATCAGGAAGCGCCGCGCCGGCGTGATGCCGATGAAGACCTGGCCGAGCTGGCTGTTGGGCTCGATGGTCGGCGCGATGCGGCGGACCTTCGCATCGACTTCGCCCGCGCCGATGATCTTGATCCGCGCCGACTGGCCGACCTGGAGTTTCGCAATGTCCTTCACCGGCACCATGCCGACGAGGTCGTATTCGCTGCGCGCCACGATATTGAACAGCGCTTCGCCCTTGGCACCGACCATACCGCCGATCTGCGCCGTGGACGCCGAGATCAGCCCGGCCACCGGCGCCTGCACCGTGATGCTGCCACCCTCGGGCGGCGTGATCCGCGCCAGCACCTGGCCCGCGGTGACGGTGTCGCCGGCGTCAGCCATGATTTCCGTGACCTTGGCCCCCAGCCGTTCGGGGCGCACGGAAGTCTCTTCCCGCGCCATGACGATGCCGGACACCTCGACATTGTTGTTGAAGCAGTACTTCGCCGCCTTCAGCACGGTGACCGCCGGCCCGCGCGGCGCGCCGTCGCCATCCTCCCCCGCGGCCAGCGCCGGCTGGGCCGTGAGCAGCGCTGCGGCCAACAGCGCGGCAAGCTTCGGGGAACGGTGCGTGATGCAATAATTCATCGGCAATCCAATGGGTTTTCCAGCGTCCTCGATACCAGAACGGGTGCCTTGGGCAAAGCGCAGGCCTCGCCCGACAAGCCCTCCAGGATTGGTATTTTGCCGCATCGATTGGTTCGACGATTGCCTGCGCCTCTTCCCTTCTCCCCTTGTGGGAGAAGGTGGCTCGCATCGACAGATGCGAGCCGGATGAGGGGTCTGTCTCCGCGAAAAGAGACCCCTCACCCCGCTTCGCGTTCCGCGAAGCGACCCTCTCCCACAGGGGGAGAGGGTGAAGCCGGTCCTGACCGGCTACTTAGGTAACAGATTAGACCGGCGACATGGGTAACAGGTCAACTGATCGGCAAGGGAGGACTTGCCGATGGGGTGGAAGGAGACTTGTGCCGTGGAA
>Ga0187815_10000630_pt1 | contig 16813 bp, 11 predicted proteins | sample NC_S_5_FD_132962 | JGI IMG/M metagenome (GOLD analysis project Ga0187815, IMG submission 132962) | Wetland sediment microbial communities from Neuse River Estuary, North Carolina, USA - ASW-S_5 | ecosystem: Environmental > Aquatic > Freshwater > Wetlands > Sediment | place: USA: North Carolina...
ACGCGCCCGCCCTGCCCCACGCCGACGTCGGCCTGGGCCAGGGCGGGCGCGTCGTTGGTGCCGGCGCCGGTCATCGCGACCAGCCGGCCGCCTTCCTGCTCCTTCTTGATCAGGGCGAGCTTGTCCTCCGGGGTGGCCTCCGCGAGGAAGTCGTCCACCCCGGCCTCGTCCGCGATCGCCTTCGCCGTACGCGGGTTGTCGCCGGTGATCATCACGGTCCGGATGCCCATCCGACGCATCTCGTCGAACCGCTCCCGCATCCCCGTCTTGACGACGTCCTTGAGGTGGACGACGCCGAGCGCCCGGGCCGGCTGGCCGTCGACGTGCTCGGCGACGACGAGCGGGGTGCCACCGATGCCGCTGATCTCGTCGACGATCTGCCCCACCTGCTCGGTGGGGTGGCCGCCGTTCTCCCGGACCCACTTCATCACCGCCGCGGCGGCGCCCTTGCGGATCCGGCGTGCCGGCTCGACCCCGTCGGGGGTGAGGTCGACGCCGCTCATCCGGGTCTGCGCGGTGAATGGCACGAAGGTGGCGTGCGGGATCAGGCCCGGCTCACGCTCACGCAGCCCGAACTCGTTCTTCGCGAGCACCACGATCGACCGGCCCTCGGGGGTCTCGTCGGCGAGGCTGGAAAGCTGCGCCGCGTCGGCGACCTCGCCCACGGTCACGCCCGTGACCGGGAGGAACTCGTCCGCCTGCCGGTTGCCCAGCGTGATGGTGCCGGTCTTGTCCAGCAGCAGGGTGTTCACGTCGCCGGCCGCCTCGACCGCCCGGCCGCTCATGGCCAGCACGTTGCGCTGCACCAGCCGGTCCATGCCGGCGATACCGATCGCCGACAGCAACGCCCCGATGGTGGTCGGGATCAGGCAGACCAGCAGGGCGACCAGCACCACCCCGGTGACCCCGTCGGCCGTGATCGCGCCCGTGTCCGGGGCGGCCGCCTGGTAGCCCTTGGAAAAGATGGCCAGCGGCTGGAGGGTGACGACGGCCAGCAGGAAGATGATCGTGAGCGCGGCGAGCAGGATGTTCAGCGCGATCTCGTTCGGGGTCTTCTGCCGGTTCGCGCCCTCGACCAGGGCGATCATCCGGTCGACGAAACTCTCGCCCGGCCGCTGGGTGATCTTGATGATGATCCGGTCGGAAAGCACCTTGGTGCCGCCGGTGACCGCGCTGCGGTCGCCACCGGACTCCCGGATGACGGGCGCGGACTCGCCGGTGATGGCGGACTCGTCGACGCTTGCGATGCCCTCGACCACGTCGCCGTCGCCCGGGATGATCCCGCCGGCCTCGACCAGGACGATGTCGCCCTGCGCCAGTTCCGGCGCCGGTACCGCCTCGTCGCGGTACCGGTTGGCCGCGGCGTCCGGGGTCCAGCCGATGAGGCGGGTGGCGATGGTGTCCCTCTTCGCCTGCCGAAGCGTGGCGGCCTGGGCCTTGCCCCGGCCCTCGGCGACCGCCTCGGCCAGGTTGGCGAAGAGCACGGTGAGCCACAGCCAGGCCGTGATCACCCAGGCGAACACCGACGGATCGGTGACCGCAAGCACGGTGGTGAACAGCGCGCCGATCTCCACGATCAGCATCACCGGGTTGCGCCAGAGGGTACGGGGATCGAGCTTGCGCAGCGCGTCCGGCAGGGACCGGACGAGCTGCCTCGGGTCGAGCAGCCCCCCGCCCACCCGGTTGCCCGGGGTGGCCGGAGTGCCGGCGGTCGGAGCGTCCGCCGTACCGTGCGGTGCCGGCGTGGGGGTGGTCATATCGTTCTCTCTCACGGGGGTCACAGCCCCTCGGCGAGGGGGCCGAGGGCGAGCGCGGGCAGGAAGGTCAGCGCCACGAGGATCACCGTGACGCCGACGACCATCCCGACGAAGAGCGGCCGGTGGGTCGGCAGGGTCCCCTCGGAGGCGGGGGTGGGTTGCTGGCGGGCCAGCGAACCGGCCAGCGCGAGCACGAAGATGATCGGCAGGAACCGGCCGAGCAGCATGCACAGTCCGAGCGCGGTGTTCCACCACGGCGTGTTCACGGTGATGCCGGCGAAGGCGGAGCCGTTGTTGTTGCTCGCGGAGGTGAACGCGTAGAGCACCTCGGAAAGGCCGTGCGGGCCGGTGTTCAGCGCCGTCGAGTTGTTGCCGGTGGCGAACGCCGCCGCCGTGCCGGCCAACACCAGGGTGGGCGTGATCAGGAAGTACAGCGAGGCGAGCTTGATCTCGCGGGCGCCGATCTTCTTGCCCAGGTATTCCGGCGTGCGGCCCACCATCAGGCCCGCGACGAAGACGGTGACCACCGCGAGGATCAGCAGGCCGTAGAGGCCGGAGCCGACCCCGCCCGGGGCCACCTCGCCGAGCATCATGTTGACGGTCGGCAGCATCCCGCCGAGCGCGGTGTACGAGTCGTGGAACGAGTTGACCGCGCCGGTCGAGGTGAGCGTGGTGGCGGCGGCGAAGGTGGCCGAGTTCGACACGTCGAACCGGACCTCCTTGCCTTCGAGGGCCGCCCCGACCGCCTGTGGGACCGTGCCGTGGCCGGACAGTTCGAAGACGTTGGTGAGGGTGACGCTGGCCGACGCCAGGACCGCCATGATCGCGGCGATCGCGTAGCCCTGCCGGTCCTGCCCGACCATCCGGCCGAAGAGCCGGGGCAGGCTGAACGGGATGACCAGGATCAGGAAAATCTCCAGCCAGTTCGTCCAGGCCGTCGGGTTCTCGAACGGGTGGGCGCTGTTGGCGTTGTAGAAGCCACCACCGTTGGTGCCCAGTTCCTTGATGACCTCCTGGCTGGCCACCGGCCCGCCGGTCAGGTGCTGGCTGCCACCGGTCAGCGTGGTCACGTCCGTGCCGGCGGAGAGGTTCTGCACCACGCCGCCGAGCATCAGGGCGAGCGCGCCGAGCACCGCGACCGGCAGCAGGATCCGCAGGGTGATCCGGATCAGGTCGACCCAGAAGTTGCCCAGCTCGCCGCCGCGGCTGCGGGCGAACCCGCGGACCAGGGCGACCGCCACGGCGATGCCGACCGCGGCGGAGACGAAGTTCTGCACCGCCAGGCCGGCCATCTGCACCAGGTGGCCCATGGTCGACTCGCCCGAGTACCACTGCCAGTTCGTGTTGGTCACGAACGAGACTGCGGTGTTCCAGGCACCGTGTGGGACCACGGGGTCGAAGCCCAGCGAGAGCCACAGGTGGTTCTGCAGGCGCTGGAACGCGTACAGGAACAGGACCGAGACGGCCGAGAAGGCCAGCAGGCTGCGGGCGTACACGCCCCAGGTCTGCTCGGCGGCGGGGTTCACCCCGACCAGTCGGTAGATCCCCCGCTCGACGCGGGAGTGCCGGGTGCCGGAGACGACCCGGTACATGTGGTCACCGAACGGTCGGTAGACGGCGGCCAGGGCCGCCACGATGGACAGGACGAACAGCACTCCGGCTGTGGTGGCGGTCATCAGAAACGCTCCGGGAACAGCAGGGCGACGACCAGGAACACGGCCAGGCCGATCGCCAGCACCAGGCCGACGGCGTTCACCGCTTCTCCACAGCCCGCACCACGAGGGCGAACGCCGCGAACAGCCCCACCGTCAACAGCACGAACACCACGTCAGACACCGCTGACTCCTTCTATCGGACGCTGCTGCCACGGCCGACCTCCGGCCGCGCCGGGCAATCAAAACGCCACGGACCCCCAGTGGTCAGGGCCTATAACGCGACCATGACGACAAACGGCCGATTCTTAACGCCGTTTTGACGCCACGCGTTGGTACGGGTGAACCGGCTCACCACCTCGGCGCCGATCCGTGGGGCGCCCTCGATGACGGCGAATCCGGCGGCAGGTCCGACAGCATCGCCGTCGCGCGGCGGACGGACGCCGACAGCCGGTCATCGGCCCCCGGCCGAACTGCTCAGGCAGCCACCCCTGCACCCGGGCAGCAAAGATCAGCCGTAGGCGCCGGTCACGGCACCGGGACGCCACGGCACCAGGACCGTGGCGGGCGGCGTGAACCGTAAAAGCCGTGGGCGCATGCCGACCAGGCGGATTTCCCGTGGTGCCCGATGATGGGCCGTCGGTCTGGGGACGGTTACGCCGGGCGGGGCCCCTCAGCCGGTACGCGCGGCGGCGAGAACCCGGCGTACCTCGTCGCCGTCCGTGGCTTCGCGTCCGTCGCGCCGCACCGGTGCCCGCAGGTGTACTTCCCGCGTCCCGGTCTCCGCGAGCACCTGCCGGACGTTGTGCGATCGGATGCCGCCGCCGGCGATGACCCGCAACCGGTCGCCGGCCCGCTGCCGCAGCGCGGCGATCCGTGCGGCGCCGGCCAGCGCGGTGGGTGCCGCGCCCGAGGTGAGTACCGCGTCGGCCCCGAGGTCGATGATGTCCTCGAGTGCCCGCAGTTGGTCGCCGACCTCGTCGAAGGCCTTGTGCACGGTCACCGGCAGCGGCCCTGCCGCCTGGATCAGGCGCCGGAGCACGGCCAGGTCGAGGACGCCGTCGGCGGTGACGGCGCCGACCACCACCCCGACCGCGAGGCCGTGCGGATTGGGTAGGCCGCGGATGGCCTCGATGTCGGCGAGCATGACCTGTTCCTCGATCTCGCTCACCCGGAAGTCGCCGCCACGGGGCCGGACCATGATCCGTACCCCCGCCCTGCGCAAGGTCCGCAGGGCGACCTCGACCGTCCCCAGGCTGGGCGTGGTGCCACCCTGGCCGAGATCGGCGCAGAGCTCCACCCGGTCGGCCCCGGCCGCCTCGGCCACCACGGCGGTCGGCACGTCACTCACGCAGATCTCGACCGTGGTCATGCGGCCGCCCCGACCCGCGTCGGCGCCTTGCCCGACTCGGGGCGCAGCGGGAAGTGGCAGGCCACCTGGTGCGTGTCGCCGGCCAGCGGCGGCTCCGTCTCGCAGATCTCCTGGGCCAGTGGGCAGCGGGTCCGGAACCGGCAGCCGGTGGGCGGGTTCAGCGCGCTGGGCAGCTCGCCTTGGATGGTGATGCCGCCGCGAGCGGTCGCGGCGTTCGGCGTGATGGAGGGGACGGCGTCGATGAGCGCCTGCGTGTACGGATGCCGGGCGGCCCGGACCACGTCCCGGGCGGGCCCGACCTCGACGAGCTTGCCGAGGTACATGACGCCGATCCGGTCCGCCATGTAGTCGACGACGGACAGGTCGTGGCTGATGAAGACGTACGCCAGGCCGAGCTCGCGTTGCAGGTCCCGCATGAGGTTGAGGACCTGCGCCTGGATCGACACGTCCAGTGCGCTCACCGGTTCGTCGCCGACGATCAGCCGGGGTTGCAGGGCCAGTGACCGGGCCAGTCCGATGCGCTGCAACTGGCCGCCGGAGAACTCGTGGGGGTAGCGCTCCAGGACCCGCCGCGACAGCCCCACCTGGTCGAGCAGGGTCGCGATCCGCGCCCGCCGTGCGGCCCCGTCGCCCACCTTCTGGATCTCGAGCGGTTCGGCGAGGATGGCGTCGACGCGCATGCGGGGATTCATCGCGGCGTAGCTGTCCTGGAACATCAGTTGGACCTGCCGGTGCATGCGGCGGCGTTCCCGCCCGGCCAGGCCGGCGATGTCCGTGCCGTCCAACATGATCTGTCCGGCCGTCGGCCGCTCCAGCCCGACGGCGAGCCGTCCGACGGTGGACTTGCCGCAGCCGGACTCGCCGACCAGCCCGAAGGTCTCCCCCGGGCCGACGTCGAAGGAGACACCCGCCACGGCGCTCACTTCTCCGGCGGTCCGGCGCAGCAGGCCCCGGCCGTGCGCCGCGTAGTTCTTGACCAGTGCCCGCACGGACAGGACCGGAGTGATCGCCGGCTCGGCTGGTCCGGTCGTGGGGACGGCCGGCGGCAGCGCCGGTTCGATGCGCGCCGGGGCCGGCCGGGTGGCCGGTGCGGCGGGTGCTGTGGGCACCGGGTGCAGGCAGGCGTGCTGGTGCTCGCCGGCCGACAGGGTCAGCTCGGTGGTCCGGCATTCGTCGGTGACGTGCCGGCAGCGTGGCGCGAACCGGCAGCCGGTCAGGGGTCGGGACAGGTCCGGCGGCAGTCCGGGGATGCTGTAGAGCTGGGCGTGTTCGCCGGTCTCCCGGATCGCCGACTCGGGGAGCGCCTCCATCAGCGCCTCGGTGTAGCGGTGCCGGGGCGAGCGGAACAGCGTCCCGGTCGCGGCGGTCTCCACCACCCGTCCGGCGTACATGACAGCGACCCGGTCGGCACGGCCGGCGATCACCCCCAGATCGTGGGTGACCAGGATGACGGCCATCCCGAACTCTTCGCGCAGGTCGTCGATGAGTTCGAGGATCTGCCGCTGGGTGGTGACGTCGAGCGCGGTGGTGGGTTCGTCGGCGATGAGCAGGCGCGGGGAGCAGACCAGTGCCATCGCGATGGCGACCCGTTGCCGCATCCCGCCGGACAACTCGTGCGGATAGTTGTCGACGATCTGCTCGGGGCGGGGCATGCCGACCCGGCGCAGGATGTCGATGGCCCGCTCCCGGGCCTCCGCCCGGCCGACTTTCTCGTGTACCCGCAGAGGTTCGGCGACCTGGACCCCGATCCGCATGGTCGGGTTGAGCGAGGTGAGCGGGTCCTGGAAGACCATGCCCATCCGGACACCGCGGATCCGGCGTACCTCGTCAGCGGGCATCGATCGCAGGTCGCGGCCCTCGAAGAGGATCTGTCCCCCGGAGACCCGGCCGCCGGGCGGCAGCAGGCCCATGATCGACAGCGCCGTCATCGTCTTGCCGCTGCCCGACTCACCCACCACGCCGAGGGTCTCCCCCGGCAGGACCTCCAGGCTGACCCCGTCGAGGGCGTGTACCGTGCCGCGGCGTAGCGCGATGTCGGTGTCGAGATCGCGTAGTTCCAGCAGGGGCGACACCCCTGCCGTGTCCCCGGCTGCGAAGGAACGCCGGACGGTCGATTCGCTCATTTTCTGCTCCTGCTAACGCCGCCGCAGGCGGACCTCGAAGGCGTCCCGCAACCCGTCGCCGATGAAGTTGAAGGCGAGGACGATGAGGATGATGGCGATTCCGGGCGGGTACAGCAGCCACCAGTGGCCGCTGTAGGTGTCCGCCAGGCCGTCGGAGAGCATGCCGCCCCAATTCGCCGCAGGTGGGGGGACGCCGAGGCCGAGGAAGGACAGGTACGCGACGTAGAGGATCGCGTCGGCGACCTGGAAGGTGGCGTTGACGGTCACCGTGCCGATGGCGTTCGGCACGATGTGCCGGCGTACGGCCCGGCCGCCCGTGCCACCCATCGCCCGCATGGCCTGGACGTACTCGCGGGAGCGCAGGGTCAGTGCCTCACCCCGGACCAGCCGGGCCGGCCCCAGCCAGGCGAAGGCGCCGATGATGAGGATGAGCATCGGGACGCTCGGGGTGACGATGGCGGCGAGCAGCATGAACAGGAACAGCGACGGGATCGACATCATCGCGTCGACCACCCGCATCATCGCCGCGTCCACCCAGCCGCCGACGAACCCGGCGACGGCGCCCCAGAGCGTGCCCACGGCGGTGGCGAGGATCCCGGCCGCGAGTCCGACGATGATCGAGGTTTGACCGCCGAGCATGAGTCGCCCCAGCTGGTCGTAGCCGACCCCGTCGGTGCCGAGCGGATGCCCCTGCTGGCCGGGGGCCAGGTGCACGGCGGTGAGGTCCGTGTGCACCTGGTCGGTGTGGTAGAAGAGCGGGCCGAGGAAGCAGATCCCGGCCAACAGGACGAACAGGCCCAGGCCCACCAGCGCGAGCCGGTTCTCGCAGAAGACGGCCAGCCCCTGGCGCCAGAGACCGCGTACCGGGGCCTCGGCCTCGTCGGCCGGCTGATCGGGGGCGGCACCTGGGCGGACTGTCGGGGAGAGGGTACTCATGTGGTGCTCCGGCGGAGTCGGACCCGGGGATCGACGGCGGCGTAGAGCAGGTCGGCGACGAGCGCGCCGAGGACCGTCGCGATCGAGATGATGACGGTGACCCCGAGCAGGATCGGGAAGTCACGCTTCAGCGCCGCCTGCCAGAACAGCTGCCCCATGCCGGGGAAGTTGAACAACGACTCGACGACCAGTGCCCCGCTGAACAGCGCGGGCAGGTACATCCCGAGCAGCGCGATGATCGGGAACAGCCCGTTGCGCAGCGTGTGCCGCAGCACCACGCGCCGTTCGGAGAGGCCCTTGCTGCGGGCGGTGCGGACGTAGTTCTCGTTGAGGTTGTCGACCATGGCGGAGCGTACGTAGCGCGAGTAGACCGCGATGGTGACGATGGCGAGCGTGACCGTGGGCAGGACCAGCCCGGCCGGGTCGGCGAGCACCTCGGCCACCGTGAACCCTTGCGGGGCCTCCGGCGGCAGGATCGGCCAGACCTGCGAGAAGAGGATGATCATCATGAGGCCCATGAAGAAGATGGGCGTGGCGTACGCCAGCAGCGACAGCGAGGTGATGGCGTAGTCGGGCCACCGGTTGCGGCGTACCGCCTGGATCACCCCGAGTGGGATCGCCAGCACGATGGCGAGCAGGGTCGACAGCAGCGACAGCACCATGGTCTTCGGCAGCCGCTGGCTGATCGCCTCGACGACCGTCTGGTTGAGCTGGTACGAGTAGCCGAGGTCGCCGTGCAGCAGGCGCTGCACGTACATGCCGTACTGCTGGATCCAGGGCCGGTCGTAGCCCATCTCGTGGTTGAACGCGGCCAACTGCTCCAGCGTCGCCTCCTTGCCGAGCGTGGCCCGTGCCGCGCCCCCGGGCAGCAGGTGCAGGATGAGGAACGCGATCACCGTGACGATCACGACGACGACGAGGGCCTGACCCAAGCGCGTGATGAGGTACCGGACCACCTGGGCGGTTCCTCCTCCCCGGTCGGGGCCCCGGCGGCGCGGTCGGCGCCGCCGGGGCCGGGACGATCAGTGATCGGTTACTTCCAGGACCAGTCCTGGAAGTACATGAGGTTCATCGGGTCCTGTGGCTCGACGCCCTGCAGGCCGGACCGGTAGGCCGAGACCTGGAACACCGGGTTCGGCATCCAGAGCACCGGCAGGTCCTTGGCGAGGAAGTCGTTGTACGCCTTGAGCGTGCTCTCGTCGCCGGAGAACTGGGTGGCCTCGATGAGCTTGTCGGCTTCGGGGTTGCTGTAGCTGCCCAGGTTCACCGGGGCGTCGGTGGCGAAGAGCCGCTCGCCGCTGGCGAACGCCGGGTAGTACCAGCTGCCCTGCGAACCGAAGAAGGACATGTCCCACGAGCAGGTGGCCTCCGTCGGCTTGCAGGCCGGGGTGACCGCGACCGAGTCGGGCACCTCCTTGATGGTCAGCTGGATGCCGAGCTTGGCCATCTGCGACTTGATCTCGGCGAACATCTTGGTCGTGGCGGCGAAGCCGGTCTGGCTGGTCACGGTGAGGTTCAGCGCGGTGCCGGCGGCGATGCCCTCGCCGCACTGGTTCGGCCCGGTGCCCGCCGTCTGGCAGGTGGTCTGCCCGTCCGGGGTCACCTTCCAGCCGTGGCTCTCCAGCAGTTCCTTCGCTTTGGCCGGGTCGAACGAGTACGCGCAGCCGGTGGCGTCGGTGCCGTTGGTGCCCGGCTTGGCCGGCACCGGGCCGCAGGTCGGCGCGGCCGTGCCGGACCAGATCACCTTGCTGATCGTCGGCTGGTCGATGAGCATCTGCATCGCCTGCCGCAGGTACGGCTGCTGGAACAGGACCCCGGTCTTCGGGTTGTTGAAGTTCAGCTGCAGGTAGGTGACGGACCAGCCGTACCACGGCGAGACCGTGTAGCCCTTGGACTTGAGGTAGCCCTCCTGCGACTGGTTGGCCGCCGGCACGTACCCGTAGTCGATGTCACCGGCGCGCAGCACGTTGAACTCGGAGTCGTCGCTGGTGAACGGGCGCAGCACGACCTTGGCCAGCTTCGGCTTGTCGACGCCCGAGTAGTTCGGCTGGGCGGTGAGGGTGACCTCGCCGTTCGGCACGTACTTCGCCAGCTTCCACGGGCCGCTGGTGACCTTCCACAGCTCGTTGGAGTCGTACGTCTTGGGGTCCTTCGAGGCGGCGGTGAGGAAGTCGAAGACCTTCCGGGCGCCCTGCGGCGTGCTGGCCAGGTCGTTCACCACCGCGGTCGCCGAGTCCTTGTCCCAGGCGTGCTGCGGGACGGGGGTGATGCGGTTGAGCTGGTTGTCGACGAACCACGCGGTGTTGTACACCTTCGTGGTGGTGATCGAGAAGGTCTTGTCGTCCTTGATCGACCACTGCGCGATGTTGTCGGGGAAGCCGCCGGCCCGGTAGGACGCCCACCTGTCCTTGTTCGCGGTGACCAGGTCGTACCAGAACTGGATGTCCTTGGTGGTGACGGGCTTGCCGTCGGACCAGGTGTTGTCCTTCAGCGTGATGGTCAGCGTCCTGCCGCCGTCACTGACCACCGGCGGCTCGGCCATCGAGCGCTGCGGGTCGATGTTGTACTGCGCCGTTCCGTCCAGCTTGTATTGGTACAGGGACCGGTACAGGGCCTGACCGAAGATGGCGTTCTCGCCCTGGGTGAAGCCGGGTGCCGAGATCGGCAGGATCCAGTTGGGGGTACGGAAGGCGACGGTCACGGTGTCCTTGCCCTGGCTTCCGCCGTTCTTCGACGAACCGCTGCCGCCGCCGCAGGCGACCAGGCCCGCCGCGAGGGCGACCGCGCCGGCTGCCGCCACCGCGCCACGGAGGGCGCGCCCGGGAAATCTGCTCCTCATGAATCTCCTCGATTGATGTGCACGTGCCCCGCGTCTCCGGGCGCTGGCGGCGTCGCCACGCGTGCAGCCGCCGCGCTACTCCTCGACGTTCGATGCGGAGAATGTAGCCACACGGAAGTGTGGAGTCAACGAAACTTACCCTCTTTCTTCGGAGACTTCGGCCGGGATACGATCCAAGTCGGCGAAGCATCGGCCGATGCTCTTCGCGTGGACTCCGGAGCGCAACCGGGCTTTGGCACTGCGACACACTGAGGCGGCGCCGGAGGACCGCCCAAACGAGGAGAGACATCTTGGAACCACCGATCTCCGCCACCCTGCGCGACCAGACCCTCAGCCTGCTGGCCAGCGGTGCCGCCACCTCGCGCGCCGACCTGATCGAGGCGTTGCAGGTCGCCCCGTCGACCGTCACCACCGTCGTGCGCCGGCTGCTCGAGGAGGGCGTCATCCTGGAGGAGGGGGTAGGCCGGTCCACCGGAGGGCGACGCCCCCGGATCCTGCGCCTACGGGAGACCAAGGGGGTCCTCGCCGTCGCGGAACTGGGCGGCAGGCACGCCCGGGTGGGATTGTGCGCACCCGGTGGTGGGCTGCGCACCACCGAGGAGGTCGCGATCGACATCGCCGCCGGGCCGGAAAAGGTCTTCGACGTCGTCGCGGCGGCCTTCGCGCGGCTCCAGGCGGCGGCCGCCCCCGGCCAGGCGTTGCTCGGGGTCGCCGTCGCCCTACCGGGCCCGGTCGAATTCCCGAGCGGGCGGCTGGTCGGCCCGGCCCGGATGCCCGGCTGGAGCGGCGTCGACGCGAGAACCCACCTCGCCGACCGCTTCCAGGTACCGGTGCTCGTCGAGAACGACGCCAAGGCGGCGGCGATCGGCGAGTACGTCACCCGCGGCCAGGAGTCCGGCGACATGATCTATGTCAAGGCCGGCACCGGCATCGGCGCCTGCCTGGTCAGCGGCGGACAGATCCACCGCGGCGGCCGCGGCCTCAGCGGCGACGTCACCCACGTACGCGTCGCCGACAGCGGCGAGCGGCACTGCTCCTGCGGCAGCCGGGGCTGCCTGGAGACCGTCGCCAGCGGTGCCGCCCTGGCCCGCCAGTTGGCCGAGCAGGGCTCGTCGGCGACCACCATCCAGGACATCGTGGCAGCGGTCAGCGACGCCGACCCGACCGTGGTCACCATGGTGCGCCACGCCGGCAGGCTGCTCGGAGTGGCCCTCTCCGGCCTGGTCAACTTCCTCAACCCCGACGCCGTCGTCATCGGCGGCGCGCTGTCCAGCCTCGACGTCTACGTGGCCGCGACCCGGGGAATGCTCTACGAACGCTGCCTACCCTCCATGACCCAGTCCCTGACCATCGACGCCAGCGTCACGGGTCCGAATGCGGCCCTGGTCGGCCTCGGGCACCTGCTGCGCACCACAGCCGACGTACGACCCTCCTAGGAGCAAACAACCGTGCCCCGTCCCCTCCGCATCGCCATCGGCGGCATCCACATCGAATCCAGCACGTTCTCGCCCCACCTGAGCAACGCCGACGACTTCGAGGTCACCCGGGGCGATGCGCTGCTGGCGCGGTACGCCTGGCTCTGCCCCGCCCAGCCCTGGGCCGTCGACGTCGAGTGGATTCCGCTCGTGCACGCCCGGGCGCTGCCCGGCGGGGCGGTGGACCCGGCAACCTACGAGGCATGGGCCACGGAGATGGTGGAAAAGCTGGCTGCCGTCGGCCCGGTGGACGGCATGCTGCTGGACATCCACGGTGCGATGAGCGTCGTCGGACGCGACGACGCGGAGGGCGACCTCGTCACCGCCATCCGCTCGGTGGTCGGGCCGGAACCGTTCATCTCCGCGGCGATGGACCTGCACGGCAACGTCTCGCAGGTGCTCTTCGACGCCTGTGACCTGCTCACCTGCTACCGCACCGCGCCGCACGTCGACGTGTGGGAGACCCGTGAGCGCGCCGCCCGCAACCTGGTCGAGGCGCTGCGCCGGCAGCAGCGTCCGCACAAGGCGCTGGTCCACGTGCCGATCCTGCTGCCGGGCGAGATGACCAGCACCCGCGAGGAGCCGGCGCGGGGACTCTACGGGCGGATCCCCGAGGTCGAGGCCCGGGACGGCATCGTCGACGCGGCGATCTGGATCGGGTTCGCCTGGGCCGACCAGCCGCGCTGCCGGGGCGCGGTCGTCGTCACCGGCACCGACGCCACCGCCACCACCGAGGCGGCCCGCGAACTCGGCGGCCACTTCTGGGCGGCCCGCGACGAATTCGCCTTCGTCGCCCCCACCGGCTCGATGGACGAGTGCCTCGACACCGCTCTCGCCGCGGTCGCCGACCCCGCCCGGCGCCCCTTCTTCATCAGCGACTCGGGCGACAATCCCGGCGCCGGCGGCGCCGACGACGTCACCTACGCCCTCGAACGGATGCTGGCCCGCCCCGAGATCCGCGGCGGTTCACACCGTGCCGTGTTCGCCTCGCTGGTCGACCCGCAGGCCGTCGCGCAGATCGCCGACCAGCCGCTCGGCTCACCGGTGCAGGTGGCGGTCGGCGGGCGGATCGACGCCCGGGACCCGGGCCCGCTCCCACTCGACGGGATCCTTGAGGCGGTCGCCGACGATCCCGACGGCGGACGGTGCGTCAGCGTACGGGTCGGCGGGCTGAGCGTCCTCGTCACGTCTCGTCGGATGCAGTACCGCCTGCTGGACTCCTACGCCCGGCTGGGAATCGCGGTCGACGCCGTGGATCTCGTCGTGGTGAAGATCGGCTATCTCGAGCCCGAACTGTTCGACGCGGCCGGAGACTGGCTGCTCGCACTGACGCCGGGCGGCGTCGACCAGGACCTCGCACGGCTTGCGTACCAGAATGTGGTGCGGCCGTTGTTCCCCCTGGACCGCGACTTCACCGCGGACCTCGCCGTGGTGACCGGGTGATCGCGTGACCCAGCCCGGAGACCACTGCGTCCTCGCCGTCGACGTCGGCGGGACGACCATCAAGGGGGCCGTGGTCGGCGACGACGGCCGGTTCCGGCACACGCTGATCGCGCCGTCACAGGCCGACGACGACCCGGTCAAGGCGGTCCGGTCCCTGTGCCTGCAGTTGCGCGACGACGCGCTCGCCCTCGGCACCACACCCGCCGCCATCGGCGTGGTCACGCCGGGCCTCGTCGACGAGAATGACGGGGTGGTGCGCTACGCCGCCAACCTCCGCTTCCGCGACGTGCCGCTGCGCGCCCTCATCCGGGACGACCTGCGGCTGCCGGTGGCGGTCGGCCACGACGCGCGGGCGGCCGGCGTCGCCGAGGCGGTGGCCGGAGCGGCCAGCGGAATGGACAACTTCCTGCTGCTGCCGCTGGGCACCGGCATCGCCGCGGCAGTGGTCGTGCACGGCTCGCCAGTGCCGGGCGCGACCTGCTCGGCCGGCGAGGTCGGCCACATGCCGGTCTACCCCGGCGGGGAGCCGTGCAGCTGCGGGCAGCGGGGATGCCTGGAGGTGTACGCCTCCGCCGGCGGGCTGGCCCGCCGGTATGCCCGACTCGGCGGGACACCCGGGCTGGACAGCCGAGCCATCGCCGACGCGGTCGCCACCGATCCCGTGGCCCGCGCCGTCTGGAACGACGCGACCCAAGCTCTGGGGACCGCCCTGGCCACCCTCACCCTGACCCTCGACCCGGCCCGCATCGTTCTCGGCGGTGGGCTCGCCGACGCGGGCGCGCAGTTCTTCGACCCGGTACGCGACACCCTGCGCGCGGCGCTCGCCTGGCGGACCCCGCCTCCGGTGCTGCGCTCCGCCTTCGGCGCCCAAGCCGCACAGGTCGGCGCCGCCGTCCTGGCCCGGCGGGCAGCCGGCCTGCCCGTTCCGGACAACTGGGGTGCACCCGATTGATAGAGGCCGCCGTGGGGTTGTCTCACCAGCACGTGAGCCAACCGCCGGTGGGACAGCGCGTTCGAGTGCGGCTCGTCGTGGCCGCAGGAGCGATGCTAGGTCAGGCAGCGCCTACCCGACGCGATCGTCCCAGTCGGCAGGTCCCGTTGGCGGTTCGGTGGCTGACCGCAGCGCCAGCGTCGCCTGCACGGCATAGCTGCCGTCCGCCCGTACGCCGGCGGTGAGGGCACCGCCGGCCGCTTCGGCGCGCTCGTGCGCCGATCAGGCCGTGACCGGGGTCCCCGGTCCACGGTGGCCGGGGCGGACGGCGTTGACGACGGTGATCCGCGGTGTCCAGCAGCGAGTAGGCGGTGGCTGATTCGCTGTCGGGCAGTTCGGCGGCGTCAGTGAAGGCCGTGCCCTTGGCAACGGCCAGCACGGCCAGGGCTACTGCCGCAGCCCTGGATACCGCGAGTGCAGTACGTTGGCCCGGCACCCGGCGCTGGGCTGCTGTGGATCGATGCCGTCACCGGCGGCCGGACACGGGGAACCATCGGGCGGGTCCAGGTCCCTTACTTAGGTATGGGCTTGCTTCGCAGAGCGGATCCCGCCGGCTACGAGGACTTCGTCGCCAGCCGGTACCGCGAGATCGTTCGCTTCGGCGCGCTGCTGACCGGTGACGGCCGGCTGGGCGAGGACCTCGCCCAGGAGGGTCTGATCGTGGCCTATCGGTCGTGGCATCGGTTGGGTGTGCCGGACGGGCGACCGGAGGCGTACGTCCGGCAGGTGATGGTCCGTACCGCGATGCGGGCCAGGCGCCGGCGCTGGCGCGGTGAGGTGCCGACCGAGGAGTTGCCGGACGGGTCCCGTCCTGACTTCGCGGATCAGTCGGATCTCAGTGTGCAGGTGCTCGCCAGTCTGCGGCGGCTGCCCGCCGACCAGCGGGTGGTGCTCGTGTTGCGGTTCTGGGCCGACGCCTCCGAGGCCGAGGTGGCGCAGACCCTCGGCGTTGCGGTGGGAACGGTCAAGAGCCGCACGTCCCGTGCCCTGGCGGCGTTGCGCGCCGGTGGCCTGTTCGTCGAATCCGCCAAGGAGATCCAATGAATCCCACCCACACCAGGGAACTACTCGAGCGCGCTGCCGCCTCCGTGACGCCGACCGAGACCGATCCCGCCACCCGGCTGGTCAGCCTCGGGCGGCGCAGCGTACAGCGCCGCCGTGCCTGGGGAACCGCCGGCTCCGTCGCCGCCGTGGTCGCGGCCACCGTCGTGGCCCTGCCCCTCGCAACGGCGATCCCCGACCGGTCCGAGCCCGCCGGGGCGCCCGGGACCACGGTGAGCATGGATGGCCTGACGGTCGCCGTCCCGAAGGGCTGGCGCACGAGCGAGGTCACGACCTTCGCCCCCTGCAACGCCGAGCCGCACACCGTCTACCTCGCCGAGCGGTGGGACTCCCCCCGGGCCCCGCAGCCCAGGTCCAAGTGCCAGTCAGAAGGTCAAGCGTGGATGGCTCTCGTGCGGGACGGCGTTCCCCTGTACGTGAACCCGGAGCGGCTGGTGGTCAAGGACGGGCAGTTGCTCCAAGTCGCGGAGGACATTACGCAGTCCCAGTGGACCTACCGCGCCTTCAATGAGGAGGCCATGGCGACGGGAGTCTTCATCTCGGGCGACGAGAAGGGCCGCGAGCAGCTACTCAAGCGCGTCACCTGGCCCGCCGGCCCGCCGGCTCCGCCCTCCGGCGGCCTGGCGTTGCCCGACCGCATCACCGGCGCCGTCACCGAGAACGCGGGCCCCATGGTCACCGCGACGGACGCCAAGACGCTGACCCGGATCCGGACAAAGCTCGCCGAACTGCGCGACCCCGTCCCCGCCGACGAGGAATGCACCCTGCAGGAGCCCGGACGAGTCGGAATCGCCCTCGACGACGGCGTCACGGTGGTGCTGGGTGACGCGACCTGCCCGCAGGCGATCTCGACCGGCGGCGGTCGCGTCCGGGTGCCGGCCGGGCTGGGCAAGGAACTGCTCGACCTCATCGTGGCGAGCGACCGCGCCGCGGCCGAGCGTGCCAACAAGGATTGACCGAACGTCTCCCGCCCTGTCGGCGTGAGACCTCGCAGATCGGCCCCTGACCGGTAGATTGATCCGCCGGTCAGGGGCCGATCCGCGCCGCTGATCCGCCCGCCGGTGTACCGACCGTGAACCGCCGAGGCGCGGGCGGCACCACGGGCCAACGGTAGCTAGAAGAATCCAATGACCATGTCGGGCCTGGTGCGCGGTATCAGGGTG
>Ga0187815_10000631_pt1 | contig 16778 bp, 16 predicted proteins | sample NC_S_5_FD_132962 | JGI IMG/M metagenome (GOLD analysis project Ga0187815, IMG submission 132962) | Wetland sediment microbial communities from Neuse River Estuary, North Carolina, USA - ASW-S_5 | ecosystem: Environmental > Aquatic > Freshwater > Wetlands > Sediment | place: USA: North Carolina...
CCTTGCTCTTCTGCTCGAGAAAGAATTTGACATTCGCGTTCTGGCCCTTCCTGGCGGCGCCGATCCGGACAAATTCCTCAAGGAGCAAGGCGCCCAGGCGTATGGCAAGCTGCTCGCCCAGGCGCCCGCCTATCTCGACTATCTGATTGGCCGCGCTTTCAAGATGGACCGCAGCACCGCCGAAGGAAGATTAGCCGCAATCAATTTTCTCATGCCCTATGTCCAGAGGCTTCCGAATGCGCTCCTGCGGTCGGAATGGGCGAGTCGCATTGCGTCGGAACTGCGCGTTGATGAGCCTGTCCTCCGCGAGGCGCTGCGCCGCGCCGCCTCGGACCGCCGCAGCGAACTGAAACCGAAGGTGGAGCTGCTCGCGCCCGTGGTCAAGCCGGCAGAGCGCCAATTGATCCGTATGCTCGTGGAGGTGAATGGTTTTCGAGAGAAGCTCGCGCATGAATTAGGTGCGGGCGGGCTACACCGCGGCCTCGAAACGGAAAAAATATTTGACGTTCTCATCGCCAAAGTTGCTGATGAGCCCGATGTGGCCGCGCTTGCAGCCGCACTCGACGACCGCGAGCGGCGGCTGTTGTTCGAAATTATCTTCGATTCCGCTCCGGAATCCACATGGGAAGCAGCCGAAAGCTGCCTCGAGTTCCTGCGCAGCCGAAAACTCGCCTCTGAACTTTCGGAGTTGGAACGCAGGATACAGGCGAAGCCGTCGAAGGACGGCTTGATCGAACTCTTGCGGCAAAAAGAAAAGCTGCGGCTCGAACTGGCGAAAAAACAGGGTGCGGCGTAAACATCTGCAGATGTTCCTGCTGCGGATAATCGCGTGGCGCACATTCCGGGACCTGTCACCCTTCTCAGCTTCTAGTCTGAATTCATTCCTGAATGTTGCTTGGAGGCGTAAACTACTTGGCCGTTTTTCTGCGGGATGGCTCAAGGGGCTCTTCGAGGCCCTTGGAACAGGGATCGGGCCTTGAACTAAGGCGGAAAAAGACGAAGTGAAGATTCAATCAGGGAGGAGTCCGGTGGCGATTCAGCGCGCACTGATCAGCGTGTACGACAAGACCGGAGTGGTGGAATTCGCGCGCCAACTCGTGTCGATGAATATAGAGATTTTGTCGACGGGCGGCACGGCGCGTCTGCTGCGCGAATCGGGAATTCGCGTTCGCGATGTAGCGGAAGTGACTGGATGGCCGGAAATGCTGGGCGGACGCGTGAAAACGCTGCACCCGAAGATCCACGGCGGAATTCTTTTTCAGCGCGCCAATAAGGCTCATTGCGAAGAAGTGAAAAAACACGAACTTGCGCCCATAGATCTGGTGGTCGTGAATCTGTATCCCTTTTCTGCGACGGCCGCCAAACCGGACGTCACTCCCGAAGAGTTGATCGAGAATATCGATATCGGCGGGCCAGCAATGGTGCGCTCCGCGGCCAAGAATTTCCAATGCGTGGGTGTGGTTACGGACCCGGGTGACTATGCCGAGGTGGTCAAGGAAATCCGCGAGAAACAAGAATTGAGTTTGGCCACGCGCCTGTCGCTCGCACGAAAGGCGTACGCGCGGACAGCAAGTTATGATGGCGAGATCGCGACGGAACTCGAGCGGCTCTCCGCGAATGGAAACATCACGATTGCTGAACCCGCGAGGCTGCCTGAACGAATTCACTTTGAGTTCGAGCGCAGGCAGGTGATGCGCTACGGCGAAAACCCACATCAGGCTGGGGCGCTTTACATCCCCTCAGGCGTACCCCCTGCCGGTTTGGCCGCCGCCAAACAACTGCACGGCAAGGAGCTTTCCTACAATAATCTGGTTGACCTCGACGCAGCCCAGCGGCTCGTGCGCGAATTTCAGAGCCCCGCTGTTGCCATCATCAAGCACAACAATCCGTGCGGCGCGGCTGAGCACGAAATTCTTCGAGAAGCGTACCTCAACGCGCTGGCCTGCGATCCCACTTCGGCGTTTGGCGGTGTGATGGCCTTTAACCGTGAGCTGGATGCTGAAACGGCCGACGAAGTCGCTAAGCTTTTCGTCGAGTGCATTGTTGCGCCCAGTTACGACGTGTCGGCGCTTCAAAAGCTCGAGACCAAGAAAAATCTTCGGCTGCTCGAAATGCCTTCTTCGGCGGACGGCCCCGACCCCTTCGAGCTGAAGCCGATTTCCGGCGGGGTGTTGGTGCAGGAACCGGACCTGCACGAATTGCGCGAAAGCGAATTGAAGACGGTCAGCGAACGCGAGCCCACTGATGCGGAACGACGCGCGCTGCTTTTCGCCTGGAACGTATGCAAGCACGTAAAATCGAACGCCATCGTCTTCGCGCGCGATACCCAGACGGTAGGCATCGGAGCGGGGCAGATGAGCCGCGTCGATTCGGTAAAGATCGCGGTGATGAAGGCGGCGACTGCCGGACTCTCGCTGGTGGGCAGCGTGATCGCCTCGGACGCGTTTTTTCCTTTCCCCGACGGAATCGAGGAGGGCGGAAAAGCGGGTGCGACTGCCGTCATTCAGCCGGGCGGATCCGTTCGCGACCCTGACGTTATCGCCGCGGCGAATAAACTGGGAATGGCCATGGTCTTTACCGGTGTGCGCCATTTTCGACATTAGGAATTGCGCAGAATCGCGAAACAACCCCCTCCATCTCGTTCCGCGCCCCATTCGCGCCGAGAGGTACAGCGCAGAAATCCAGAGTTAAGAATGCGCGGCAGAGCTGCCCTTCCGGCCAAGCTACTCATGCTGATGAAAGGCGTGCGGTGCGTTAGCTGCGCGGGAGTTTCTGGCGATGATACGTGATCTCGACGACTTGCATCTCGCCGCTCGCTGGAAGTAACTCGAATCGCGACATGTAGGTATCCTGGTTGAGCCGCGTAAATACGGCGCGCTTGGGCTCGCCGTTCGCCGAATTTGCAAATACAAAACGAGTGCCGTTGAAGCTCTCCAGCGTCAAAAGCGTAGCATCGGATTTTTCCCACGGCGCAAGATCGGGGGTGAAATGCCGAAAGCGGAACTCGATCCCATCTGGCTTTTGAAGCAGCGTGTAGACTTCGATGAGTAGGGTCTTGTTGTCTTCAACCAGGCGGAAGGTTCCGAGCATGAGTCCGGCTTTGGGAGCCGTCCAGATCTGTTCAGCAGTTCGAGGTCCCCACTCCCCGTGCCAATGACCCTCGAGCCAGGCAAACTCGGCCAATGTCGCGGTCTTCCCCGGGGCAGAAGCACCCTGGTTTCCTTGAGCGACTGAGGCTTTAAGGTGTAACCCCAGATGTTCACACCTCCGAAGACCTTCAGCAACGGTGAGTGTGTATCGCTCGTTCGTGCGCGATGCCAACGGATACAAGACGACCAACAGGAGAACGGCTGTCACAATTCGAAAGGCTCCCCTGGGATGCGCGCTGGCTTTCATTTGCTGGTTCCTCTCAATTGTCCGGCCCATGTTTGGGAGCTGCAACCGGGGAGTTCGTCGGTTAGCACCAGCTTATCTATAGCCCGCCGAACGAACCTTGTAACGCGCGTCGCGAATGCAAAACGCATATTACACGAGGGGGGCAGAAATCGCGCGGATCGCGCTTATGACAAGGGCACCCTAAAGCGCTTCTGATGCGTCTCATAGATGAGTGCCGGTTGTGAAGTGGAACGCCGGGGAAATTTCTTAGCGCTCTCTCCTGCACGTGTATGATAATGGAGTTTTGCGGCAAACCATGAAAATAATTCTAAATATCACAGTCTTGACCGCGCTTTGTGGCGCCCCAATGGCATGGGCGCAAACTACCCAGGGACAAAGGCCGACCGCTTCTGCCCCGGTACCCGGGTCCCGAAACGCTGCCCCTGAAGGCAGTCCTCAGGATGCGTCAGGGAAATCCGCTCAGCCGAAGCCGCGTTCGCAATCTCAGCTTGGCGATCTTTATTATTACTTCACACTCGGGCACGTGCTCGAGCAAGAGTACGAACAACAGGAGATGGCAGGGCGATCGGACTCGAGCTTGGCCCAGCAGTCGATTGATGCGTACAAGAAAGCTCTTGAGTTCTCGCCCGATTCCGCTGTCGCCACGGAGCGACTCGCCGAGATCTACGCGAAGTCAGGCCACATTCGTGACGCCGTTACGCAGGCGAATGAAGCGATTAAGCTCGACCCGAACGATGTGGATGCTCACCGGCTGCTTGCACGCATTTACATTAGGAGCCTCGGCGATATGGGGACTGGCGCAGTTCAGAAAGATGATCTGGATAAAGCGATCGAGCAGTTTCAGGCGATCTTAACGTTGCAGCCGGATGACTCTTACTCGGCGCTGTGGCTCGCCCGTCTCTACCGGTTTGAGAACGAGCACGGACAAGCAGAGAAGGTCTTGCGCGGAATTCTGCAGCACGAACCCGACAACGGGCAGGCCCTCGAGCAGTTGAGTCAGCTCCTGATCGACGAGGGCAGGTCGCAAGAGGCCATCGCCCTGCTGTCTCAAGCAGCGGGCGATTCTTCCGCTCCTGAGTTTTACGATTTGCTCGGCGATGCGTATTCGCAGCAGAAAGACTACCCTCACGCGGAAGAGGCATACCGCAAAGCGGTCGAACAGGAACCCGATGAGGCGAGCCACCGTCATGGACTGGCCGAAGCTCTCATGCAGCAGGACAAGTACCGTGAGGCCCTAGAACAGTTCAAGAAACTGTCGGAACTAGAGCCGGGAACGGCGGGGAACTTCCTGAGAATGGCCGAACTTTACCGTCGGCTAGGCCAGTTGGACCAGGCGGAAACCAGCCTTCTTAGGGCCAAACAGCTCGCACCGGGCAACCTGGAAGTGCTCTATAACGAAGCGCTGCTGTACGAAGATCAAGGCCGCTACGACGACGCCGTCAAAATACTGAGCGATGCGATTGCCGGCATGAAATCGCAAAAGCCGAACGCGAGTGGAGGCAGTCCGAATGCTCTGGGCATTCTGTATGAGCAACTCGGCCGCGCCTATCGCCAAGCCCAAAACTACCCGGCAGCCATCGAGGCGTTTCGCGAGATGGGAAAACAGGGTCCGGACAATGACAAACGAGCTGAGATGCTGGTGATCGATACGTACCGCGAGCACCGCGAGATCGACCGCGCAATCGAGGAAACAAAAAGGGCTCTCGCGACATCGCCCAAAGATCAGAACCTGACTGTGACACTGGCCATGCTCTACGGCGAGAAGACGGATGCAGCCGACGCCACGAAGCTTCTAAAAACCCTGCTTCAGGGAAACGAAAACGACCAGGGAATTTACGTCGACCTGGCACAAGTTCAGGAGCGCAGCAAGCAGTATTCCGACGCGGAAGAATCGGCTGAAAAGGCCGAGCAAATGGCTCGCACTTCTGCCGACAAGGAGATGGCCTGGTTCATGCTCGGCGCCGTCTACGAGCGTCAGAAGAAATTCGAGCAGGCCGAGCAGCAGTTCCGCAAGGTGCTCGAGCAAAATCCCAATAACGCTTCGGTTCTGAACTACTACGGGTACATGCTGGCCGACCGCGGAGTCCGCTTGCAGGAAGCAACCTCGATGATCCGGCGTGCGGTGACGGAGGAGCCCACGAACGGGGCGTACCTCGACAGTCTGGGCTGGGCCTATTACAAGCAAAACAAACTAGCTGAGGCCGAAGAGTACCTTCGCAAGGCTGTTGATCGCGACAGGCATGATCCCACGATTCTGAGCCACCTGGGCACCACTTACCTGAAGCTCGGACAAAGCGAGCGGGCGGCGGAGATTCTCGAGCGGGCCCTTTCGGAATGGCAAAAGGCGGTGCCTGCGGATTACGACCCCGAAAAGGTTGGTGAACTCGACGCCCAACTGAAGAGCCTGAAACGACGCCTCGCGCAAAAATCTTCTGGGGAGACAGTCAGGCCGCAACCGCAGTAAACTCGCCTGGGTTCAGGGCCGGATCTTTGCCCCGGCTCGCAAGTCCGGGCTTCGAACCCGCAATCCTGAAATCAGAATGAAAAACTTAGTGCGGCTTCCTGCCTTCGCAAAGATCAATCTGCATTTGCATGTACTGGGACGGCGTGCTGATGGCTACCACGAGCTCCGCACCATTTTTCAGGCCATCTCCCTGCGCGACACCCTCACGTTATCGATTGTCCGGCAGCCGGGGATCACGCTGGAAATTGACAACCCGTCGCTGCCGACTGGTCTTGAAAACCTTGTTTACCGCGCCATCGACGTGATTCGCCGTGAGATCGGATTTGCCGGTGGAATCCGCGCTCACCTGCAGAAGCGAATCCCTGTTGCCCGCGGCCTGGGTGGCGGATCAAGCGATGCAGCGGCCGCGCTAATTGGCATGCTACGGCTTACGGAAACGAAGGTCCCGCTCCCGCGATTAATCGAAGTGGCGGCCGGGCTGGGAGCGGACGTGCCCTTCTTCTTATTTGGAGGCCGCGCCTTAGCGGTCAATCGCGGCGACGAGATTTACCCGCTGGCTGATACCGCCCCACGTACGATTGTTCTCGTTTCGCCGCGCGACATCGCCGTCAGCACGAAAGACGCCTACCAATGGCTTTCCGCCGAATTGACAAACCGCGCGGAACCCCGTAATATCTGGGGTTTCTGCGCTCTGTGCTGGAGCCGGCCGGGGACGGTCTCGAACGATTTTGAGGGACCCGTTTTCAGCCGCCATCCGAGGCTCGGACAGATCCGGGACGGATTGCTTGAGCGAGGAGCAGCGGAAGCCGCGCTGGCGGGTAGCGGGTCGGCGGTGTTCGGAGTCTTCCGAAACCCAGCGCAGGCGCGCCGAACCGCTCGAGCGTTTCCGGAAGATTCGGTTTTCGTCGTTGAAACCTTGCCCAGGAAAGACTATGGCCGGGCGTTGAGGTGGAGTGCCTGGGCCTGAGGAAAGCTTTGGCTCAAGACAAGTTCAAAATTTTCTGTGGGACAGCCAATCCCGCGCTCGGAGACGCTATCGGCAAATATGTCGGCGTACCGCTTGGGCGAGTGGAGCACGGCCGATTTTCGGACGGTGAAACACGCTTTCAGGTTCTGGAGAACGTGCGCGGCGCCGACGTTTTCGTCGTGCAACCGTGCTGCAGTCCCGTGGATTTTCACCTGATGCAGTTGTTGCTGATGATCGATGCATTCAAGCGTGCTTCAGCCTGGCGGATTACCCCGGTGATTCCGTATTACCCCTATGCCCGGCAGGATCGCAAAGATCGCCCGCGCGTGGCCATTTCCGCGAAGTTGGTGGCGGACTTGCTGGAGACAGCCGGATCCAGCCGGGTGCTTTCGCTCGATTTGCACGCGCCGCAGATACAAGGCTATTTCAACATTCCGGTGGATCACTTGTTCGCTGCGCCCGTGCTGGTGGAATACTTCCTGAAGAAGAAACTCGGGCCGCTCACCGTGGTATCGCCGGATGCGGGTGGAGTTGAACGCGCGCGATACTTCGCCAAAAAGATCGACGCGCCGCTGGCGATCGTGGATAAGCGCAGAATTGATGTGAACGTCAGTGAAGTGATGCACCTGATCGGGGACGTGGAGGGCCGGCCGGCGCTCATCATCGACGACATTATCGATACAGCCGGCACGCTCGTGAAAACCGCGGAAGCGCTCATCGAGCACGGCGCGACAAAGGTGTTCGCGGCGTGTACGCACCCGGTTCTGTCCGGCCCGGCAGTGGACCGCCTGAGCAAATCGGCCATTGGGGAGGTTGTGGTCACGGATTCGGTCCCGCTCAATCCGGCTGCGCAAAAACTCGAGAAAATAAAGGTGCTCAGTGTCGCGCCTCTCTTGGCGCGGGGAATTCAGTCGATACACGAGGAAACGTCGATCAGCGAACTGTTCATTTAAGTTCTGTCTGGTGAGGGAGAAGGGACAGTTATGGATACATTTACAGTTGAAGGAAAAATTCGCGAAGAGCGCGGCAAGAATGCCGCGCGGCGCACGCGCCGGGGCGGCGAGATTCCCGCCATTCTCTACGGCGGCAAAAAGGACGCTCTCGCACTCTCCATTAACGCCAAGCAGTTGAGCCGCATTCTTCGCTCCGAGTCGGGCCACAACACGATCTTTACCGTGAAGGTGACGGACGGCAAGGAAGAACGGGCCATGCTGAAGGACTGGCAGGTCGATCCGGTCAACGGAGCGCTGCTGCATGCCGATCTTCTGCGCATCGCCATGGACGTGCGCATGCGTGTGAGTGTTCCGGTGCGTACGTTTGGCGAACCGCAAGGCGTGAAGTTGCAAGGCGGCATTTTCGAGACGGTGACGCGCGAAATCGAAATCGAATGCCTCCCCAGCGACATTCCAGAAGAAATCAAGGTTGACATCACCGAGATGCTCATCGGCAAACAGCTTCGCGCCGGAGATCTGCCGCTCGATCCGAACAAGATCAAGCTGTTGACCGATCCGCAGCGCGTGATTGCTCACGTTGTGACATTGAAGAAGGAAGAAGAGCCGACCCCAGAAGCCGCGGTTGCCGCGGAAACTGCGCCGGCCGAGCCCGAAGTCATCAAGAAGGGCAAGAAGGAAGAGGAAGGCGAAGCCGAACCGGCCGAGGAAGCCGCTGCTCCCAAGGCCGAGAAGCCGGAGAAGAAAGGCAAGGAGAAGTAAACGAAATTCCTCTCGCGATGGTTGGGCCGTCCGCCGCGGCGAACGGGCGAGACGGCGCCAGCGGACGAACTCCGGAATCCGGCGGTGAAGAGCCCGAAAATGCGATTGATCGCCGGCCTCGGGAACCCTGGCCGCGAATACGAGAAAACCCCGCATAACATGGGTTTTCTCGCGGTCGACACTCTCGCGGGGCGCGCCGGGATTCGGATCACCCGGCCGGAAGCGAAATCGCTCGTCGGGCGCGGTGAGTTGGCCGGTCATCCGGTCATTTTGGCCAAGCCGCAGACCATGATGAATTTGAGCGGCGTGGCCGTCCGGATGTTGATCGAGAAGTACGAATGCGATCCCACCGAAATGATCGTGCTGGTCGATGATGTCGATCTACCCTGGGGATCGCTGCGCATTCGTGAACGCGGTAGCGCGGGAACGCACAACGGGATGAAATCCGTTGTGCAGGCGGTCGGCACGGAGTTCATCCGAGTGCGCATGGGCGTCGGCCCGGAGAAAGTCTGGGGCGAATTGAGGGATTACGTGCTGCAACCTATGCGAGCGGCCCAGCGCAAAGTCGCTACTCAAACGCTGGCCGAGGCAAGTGAGGCCGTCGAAGCAATACTGACTGACGGCGTAAGCAAGGCGATGTCGCGGTTCAATCGCCGCGTGCCGCCGGCAGAGGAAGTGTCCGAGTAAGAGTGCAGTTCATCGAATCGCTGTGGAACCCGGCGCACTTGAGCGCCAATGCGGAATCGAGGAAATATGGAAGAGCGACAGTACGATCTGATTTTCATTTGCCGGCCGGATACGCCTGAGCCCGACATCGACAAGATCATCTCCACCTTGGAGCATGCCGCGGGAGAGAAGGGCGCCAAAATCGAGAAGACGGAAAAGTGGGGGCGCAAACGCATGGCCTATCGCGTGCATAAGCTGCGCGAAGGCGTTTACGTGTACATGGATTTGCGGTCATCTCACGGCGAAGTAGTGAAAGAACTCGAAAGGCGGCTCAAAGTTTCCGATCCAGTGATCAAGTACTTGACCGTGCGAGTCGATGAGGAGTTGAAGCGGCAAGCCAAACTGAAACGGCATCGCGAGCGGCGTGCGGCCAGGCGTCCGCGAAAAACGGCTCCGGGTCAGGGCGCTCCGTCGGGGGCAGCCGGGGGCGGTGAACGAGCCGCTGCGCAATCTTAGAATCGATATCAGGAGAGAACATGGCAGAAGAGAATGTAACGCGTCAGCCTGAGCAGCCCGCGCCAGCGGCGCCCCGTCCCCAAGGGGGGCCGGGACCAGGAGGGGCTCGGCCGGGAGGACCGCCGAAGAGAGGCAAGCGAAGCTTCGTCCGTAAAAAGAAGGTTTGCCGGTTTTGCGTCGAGAAAGTCGATTTCATAGACTACAAAAAGGCGGAAGTGCTTTCGCCCTTCATCCAGGAGCGCGGTAAGATTCTCCCGCGCCGCATGACCGGTACCTGCGCGCGTCACCAGCGCTGGCTGACAGTGGCCATCAAACGCGCCCAAAACATCGCTTTATTGCCCTTTGCCGCGGAACTCTAGCTCGCCGTCTCCACGCGGCTTGTCCTGGTTCTTATTGCGGCGGATTTGACGAGGAATGGAAATATGCAAATTATCCTGCAAGAGGACGTAGAAAAACTCGGCGCTCGCGGCCAGTTGGTGGATGTCGCCGAAGGTTACGCGCGCAATTTCCTTCTGCCCCGTAAACTCGCACTGGAGGCGACGCCCGGCAACCTGAAGCGGCTTGAAAAGATGCGCGCTGTCTTCGCCAAGAAAGAAGCGACCGAAAAGGAGTCCGCGCAGACGCTGGCGGAACTGCTGGCGACCGTAACAGTCACGCTTACGCGTAAGGCGGGAGAAAACGATCAATTGTTCGGTTCGGTGACCTCCGCCGATATTGCTGACGCGCTCGCAGCTCAAGGCTACAATGTTGAGAAGCGGAAAATAGCGCTCACCGACCCCATTAAACTGGTCGGAGAGTACGAGGTTCCCGTAAAGCTGCACCGCGAGGTTAGCGCCAACTTGAAGGTGAAGGTTCAAAAGGAAGCATAGCTCCGCATCAATCTCGGCGTGTCGCAATACGAGAGCGCAGATCATTTGGTGTTCATTGGATGGGACTGACGCCTCAGCAAGCACTCGAACTATTCAATTCCGATGACCTGATTGGCATTGGAATGGCGGCCAACGAGGTCCGCCGCAAGAAGACGGACCCGCGCATCGCCACCTATCAGATCGACCGAAACATCAACTACACGAACTTCTGCACCGAGTATTGCTCTTTCTGTGCGTTCTATCGCCCTTTGGGGGCGAAGGACGGATACATCCTGCCGCTGGAAACGATCTACGAGAAAATTCGGGAGATGATCGACCTGGGCGGCACGGGCGTGCTCATGCAAGGCGGCTTGCACCCTGATTTGCGGATCGAGTTCTATGAGAACATGCTCAGCTCGATCAAGAAGAAATTCCCGCGAGTCCATCTGCACTGTTTCTCCGCGCCTGAGGTTACATGCATCGCCGAAGTCTCCGGCCTCTCACTGCGCAACACCATCGTCCGACTGCGGGATGCGGGCCTCGATTCGATTCCGGGAGGTGGCGCCGAAATTCTCGACGACGAAGTTCGCGCGCGCATTTCGCGCCTCAAGTGCACGTCAGCGGAGTGGGAGGAAGTTCACCGCGCGGCCCACGCGCTCGGCATGCGCACAACCGCCACGATGATGTTCGGCTGCGGCGAGGAGCTTCGCCATCGCGTCAATCATCTCGAGCTTTTGCGGCGTATCCAGGAGGATACAGGCGGATTCACCGCGTTCATTCCCTGGATTTTTGCTCCCGAGAATACCCCGCTTGGAAAGAAGATTCCGGAAGCGACCGCGTTCGATTACTTGAAGACGCTCGCCATCAGCCGGCTTTACCTCGACAATATCGACCACATCCAGTCGAGTTGGCTGACGCCGGGAATCAAGATTTGCCAAGTCGGCTTGCAGTTCGGCGCGGATGACGTGGGCAGCATTTTGATCGAAGAGAACGTGGTCTACGCCGCCGGCGTTCGGAACCGAACGAACGAGGCGGAACTGCGTCGCATCATCTCGGATGCGGGGTACATCCCTGCGCAACGCGATACCCTTTATCGCTCCTACTTTCTCAAGCAATAACCTCTCATCGCGCGGCATGCTGCGAATGAGATCTCCATCATCCAGTCGAGTATGTGCTGGTTCGTGGACGCCGCAGCCGAGCCAGGCGTAAGATTCCCTTACCTTCTGTGCGCCCTCGGGCGCGAAAGCGAGGAGGGGATGAGCGCTAGCACGATCGACATCCTGTTGCTGATCGGACGTATCCTCTACGGCGGCTTCTTTCTGATGAGTGGCGTAAATCACTTCGCTAGAACGAACTTCTACAAACAGTACACGGCCTCCAAGGGAGTTCCGGCCCCCGGTCTGGCTGTCGTAGGCAGCGGATTGCTGATCCTTCTGGGTGGACTCAGCGTACTGCTCGGTTTCTGGCCCCACATCGGGCTGCTGCTCATCCTGCTTTTCCTTCTGGGCATTACCCCCACAATTCACAATTTCTGGGGCGTCAGCGATCCGATCGCAAAGATGGGTGAGCAAGTGAACTTCATGAAGAACGTCGCGCTTCTCGGCGCCACGCTCGCCATGTCTGCCATTCCACAACCGTGGCCCATCAGCTTAGGCTGATGAAGGTTGCTGCTCGCCGTTAACGAACTCCGCTTCTTTCGTTTTCCGAATAGGCGAAATGGGGCGTTTTGCCCGCACACGCTGATACACTGACTGAATCAACTGCTTGTCGCTGCGCGGCGTGACCCGCATAATGTGCGGCAGGTGAGCATTCCGTCTGAGACGCGGAATTCGAAACGAAGCTGGTCGCGCACAGCCCTTCAGGCTCTCCTCCATTATGGAGGCAGTGCGCTCGCCTTATTTCTGCTGTTTCGGTTTCTTCCCGGACGCCAAGTCCTTCACATCCTCGCTAAACTTCCCGCGCACCTGTGGGTTCTGGTTGTGGCCGGTTATCTTGCCACGCATTTGCTGGGTGTCGGCAAATGGCGGCTGATGGTCAACACGGCGGGAGCCGGGCTGAATTATCTTCAAGCGGCGCGCTGCTATTTCGCGGGACTATTCGGGACCCTGTTCTTGCCTTCGCTTATTGGCGGGGACTTGGTGCGCGCGGCTCTCGCCATGCGCTACGGGAAAACGAAGGCGGGCGTTTTGCTCGGCAGCTTCATCGATCGAATGACCGACTTCGGCGCCTTGTGCTTGTTGGCACTAGTCGGCGCTCTGCTCGCTCCGGGGGCTCTTCATCCTGAAACGCGCCGCGCGTTTCTGTGGCTCGCTGTCGCTGCGCTCGTTGGCATTGCGGCCGTCGCTGTCGGCCTTGCAGCCACCCCCGTCCGGCGGCTGTCGTTTCGCATGCGCAGACGCGTTGTGAGCTTGCGTCGTGCGGCCCGGTCCATGGCGCGGAGGCCGCGTATCGGACTCGCCGCCCTCGGTATCGCCATCCTGGCGCAGCTCCTGTTCATTAGCCTGAACGTGGTGCTCGCCGACGCCTGCGGCTTGCGACTGCCCTTTCGCGCTTGGGTTTTTGCTTGGCCGCTCGCGAAATTATCCGCGGCCATTCCGCTAACGCAGGGAGGGATTGGCGTTCGCGAAGGTGCCTTGGCCGCGCTCCTCGTTCCCTTTGGCGCGCCCCCGGCTCTGACAGTCGCCGCTGGTTTGGCCTGGGAGGCCACGTCCATCAGCGGTGCGCTTCTGTCCGGCGCGTTTGCACTTTCGACTGGCAGGGTCACTGCGCAGTCCAGCGCGCCGGTCGTCCGTTAACCCTCTTGCGCAGGCTGCTGCTCGTCTGCCGAGCTTTTTTCCTTACCCTCTAGGTTATGTAATTTCCGAAACGACTGCGTGGACGAACACACTACGAGATGGTGGTCTATCGCAAGGCGCCAAATTTCGGCTATGGGGAATTGAATTAAAATCGCGAGCGCGTGGCCCGAATATATTCCCGAAGCGCGGTCACATTGGGCCCGCAGGAGCCTACACGCCCCGCATCGACTGGCAAACCCAGATGTTCCGCCTGTTCGATGCTCAGCCCAGCATCATCGAGCTCCGCGAGGCTATAACCTTCGGTAGGCACAACCCGGCGGCCCGAGAACTCCACCGGACGCGGCGGCCGGTGCGTGTGCCACCGTTTTCTCACGATCTCGAAGAAATCGTCCCAGTCTCGCCGGTTCCACATATCTTCCTCCTCGTCGCCCCGGTGGATTGCCAACCGCCGAGCAGCCAAGTCACTCGGGTTTTGCTCGCATCATCTTGAAGTTGGATGCGCCATCCGCTCTTTGGGTAGCACGAAATACCCCATGAACTTCGACCCACACGAACCATTACTTCGACCTTCGAAAGCACATACCTCCCGCTGCCGAAGTGGTGCAGATTCTAACCCCGCAGCCTGTACAAAGTCGCGTCCGAAACCGCCGTGTACCCTTACAGTTATCGCACTTTAGGAAACGCGTTAGTTTCCGCGTAGAATTGCCTTTGCACAGGTACTGGCACCACCAGCACCATCCACCAAATCCGTGCGAACGCCCGGACCTTTCGCCGGAGCTTTCGCCCCGGTCCGCTATCGTGCGCCTGCGCCTCGCTGCTATACTTTGCGTACGTTACGCTAGGATTCGAGTCTCGCGAAAGTTCCATGAGCAATCCCGTCATCGTCGTCCACTATCACGAGCTTTGGCTGAAGGGCGGGAACCGGCGGTTCTTCCTGGGCAAACTTTTCACTTCCTTACGCCAATCGCTTGAAGGCGTTCCTGTTGAACGCATCGAACAGCCGGGCGAGCGTTTCCTCGTGCGCCTGGGAGAAGCCGCATCCCTCGAAGATGCGGCTGATCGCGTGCGGCGGGTTCTTGGAGTCGCCTACTACGCGGTGGCGCAGCCCGTCGAGCGCGACGTTGACGCCATTTGCCGCGCTGCGTGGAACGAAATCGAGCCGCTGCAATTTGCGACCTTTGCCGTCCGCGTCAAGCGCAGCGACAAGACTTTCCCGCACACGACCATGCAGCTCGAATCACTCGTGGGCCGCTATCTGCTCGATCATCTGCGCGACCGAGGACGCTGCGTCCGCGTCCAACTGCGCGATCCTGAACTGATTTGCCACATCGAGATCACCGAAGGCCCGGCCCTCGTTTATGCTCGGAGATTTGCCGGCCCAGGAGGTCTGCCCGCCAACACCGCGGGCCGCATGACCTGTTTGCTTTCCGGCGGCTACGACTCCGCAGTCGCCGCGTATCACATGATGAAACGCGGCGCGCATTTGAGTTTCGCACACTTCTACGGCACCGGCGCGCGTCCGGGAGAGTCGTCGCTGCACGTGGCTGGCCGCCTTGTCGAGCGACTCGCGCTCTATCAATTCAACGCCAAGCTCTACCGCGTTCCGTTCGAGGCCATCCAGCGCGAGATCCTGCGCTACGCCCCGGAACAGTTCCGCCTCCTGCTCTACCGCAGGATGATGCTGCGCATCGCGCAAATGCTGGCCAAACGCGAGCATTCTCTCGCCCTTGTCACTGGCGATAGTCTTGGGCAGGTTGCCTCGCAGACCCTGCGCAACTTGGTAGCTGTGGACGCAGCGGCAAACATCCCCATCTTCCGGCCGCTGATCGGAGCCGATAAACTCGAAATTCTGCATACAGCGCGCAGCATCGGAACCTACGACATCTCCTCCGAGCCCTTTCACGATTGCTGCCCGGTTTTTCTTCCTCGTAATCCGGCATTGTTCGCGAGGGCTGAACATCTTGACGCTGCCGAATCCACCCTCGATGTGCCTGCGCTCATCGCCATGGGTCTGCGGGACGTCTCAGTGCAGAAGTTCAAGTATTCCGGGGGGCGGGTTGAGGTTACAGACGTGCGGGCTCCGGCGGCTGCGGCGCGCCGACAGTAGCAGTCCTCACCTCAGCGTGGCGCAACAATCCTTATTCTTTGCGGATGGAGAGAAAGTGCGTCTTGAGATGGCCCCACCTAACGAGAAGGCAAAGTCCTAACGATCGCGGTCGTAGCCGCGCCCGCCGCCCCGATTACCCCTCCCGCCGCCACCACGGCCACCGCCGCCCTGGCCGCGTCCACCACCACCGCCGCCACCTTCCCGTGGTCGCGCCTCGTTCACCACCAGCGCGCGCCCCAGGAATTCTCTGCCGTTGAGGGCCGCGATCGCCTTTTCGGCTTCGCCATCGTCTTGAAATTCCGCGAATCCGAATCCCCGCGGCTGGCCGGTGAAACGGTCCTTCAGCAGCGTGAGCGTATCGGGATGCGCTCCGGCCTCTGCGAACAGCTCCTGCAGTTGCTCTTCTGTAGCCTTGAACGACAGGTTCCCCACGTAAAGTTTCTTCACGGCGCTACTCCTCTGTTCCGAGTTAGAGTTCGTGGTTGCAAACCCTAACCCTGTGCCCCGCTCGCGCAGAGCATTGTTCTGTGGCTGAAGAGGCAGGACCCGGCCAAAAACAGCCGAAAATCCGGCACGCTCGAACTGTCATTGACGCGCCCAAACACGGCTCGTATTGGATCGGTGCAGCTGACAATCGCGCCTCAGCAGACGTCTGGTACTGCCGAAACGGCAAAACCACTGCACCGGCTGGAGCAAATGCCCCAGCGGCTGCCAGCATCTTGCGGCAACTGATGCCGAGAGTCAATAACTGCGACTGCGGCCCGCGATCAAGTGCGATAGCTAGCGTTGATGTGCACGTATTCCTGCGTGAAGTCGCAGGTCCACATGCGCGCGCGTCCCTTGCCGGAACGCAGGTCGACGACGATCGGCACGTGCTTAGCGAGCATTTTCTCGTGTGCGACTCGTTCATCGAACGCGTGCTCCCTGCCACGGCGGCAAACAGGAATTCCCGCCAGCCAGATGTCCACGCGCTCGAAATCGAACTCGACGCCCGAACGACCGGTGGCGGCAAGGATGCGTCCCCAGTTCGGGTCGGCCCCGGCGAAGGCCGTCTTCACCAACGATGAATTCGCGATCGTCCGCGCGATTTGATCGGCGGCGCAGTCAGACGGCGCTCCACGAACTTGGATTTCGATCACGTGCTGCGCTCCTTCACCGTCTTCCACGATCGCCAGCGCGAGCGATTTGCACACCTCGGTCAGCGCCTCCGCAAATTTTTCATAGTCGCGCCCCACAATCGTCATTTTCGGCGCGCCCGATTGACCGTTCGCCAGCACCGCCAGCGTGTCGTTCGTCGAGGTGTCGCC
>Ga0187815_10000632_pt1 | contig 16766 bp, 13 predicted proteins | sample NC_S_5_FD_132962 | JGI IMG/M metagenome (GOLD analysis project Ga0187815, IMG submission 132962) | Wetland sediment microbial communities from Neuse River Estuary, North Carolina, USA - ASW-S_5 | ecosystem: Environmental > Aquatic > Freshwater > Wetlands > Sediment | place: USA: North Carolina...
CGTCGAGACGTCCTCAAGTTCGTCATCCGCGACCGGGCCGACTACCTCTACGCTCGACGGGTGGTCTCCCGGTACTCGGGGCCAGCGTCCCTCGTCTTCCAGCCGGTATGGGGCACTGATGCGGGACGACTCGCCGAATGGGTACTCGCCGACCACTTGGACGTCCGAGTGATGCTTCAGGAGCACAAACATCTCTGGGGGGACGTCCAAGGCCGCTAACCCCGCCCGCCGCTCGACCCCACAGTTAGGCTAAAGAGGCAGATTCCGTGGTCGCAATTCTAGCTCATGGCATCGCAGGAGACGTCGTCCCGAACCGTGGTGCCGGGCTACGAATCGGTGTTCGGGAAAGCGAAGGGGATGGTCTTTCCTCGAATCGTGCTCGTGGGCCACGGGGTGCTGGACGAGCTCGCGACGACGTGTCGACAGTTCGGCTTCGCGGACCGGGGCGTGGTCGTCACCGGGCCGAAGACGGCGGAGCTTGCGGGCCGACGCGCCACCACGATCCTTCAAGAGGGGGGGTTCCGGGCCTCCATGGTGGTCGCCCACGAGGCGAACGAGCCGGAGGTCGAACGGGTCGCTGAGGAGGTTCGCGCCGCGCAGGCGGAGTTCCTGGTCGGGGTGGGCGGGGGAAGTAAGATCGACATCACCAAGGTCGTGGCCGCGCGTCTGCACATTCCGTTCGTGAGCGTGCCGACCTCCGCGGCGCACGACGGCATCTCTTCGCCGCGGGCCTCCCTGCACGGGGCGGAGAGCACGGTGAGCACGGAAGGCGCGGTACCGATCGGGGTGGTGGCGGACACCCGGGTCATCGTACAGGCGCCGTTCCGACTCCTGGCGTCGGGATGCGCCGACGTGATCTCGAACCTCACGGCCACGCTCGACTGGAGGCTCGCGGTCCGCCTCCGCAACGAGGAGTATTCGAGCACCGCCGTTGCGTTGAGCGAGTACGCCGCCCAGGAGATCATCGACCATGCCTCTTCGATCAAGCCGAACCTCGAAGAGTCGGTCTGGATCGCGATCCGCCCGATCTTGGTCGCCGGGATCGCGATGAGCGTCGCCGGCTCGTCGCGGCCCTGCTCGGGGAGCGAGCATCTGTTTAGCCACGCCCTCGACCGGATCAGCGAGCGGCCGAGCCTTCACGGTGAGCAGTGCGGCGTCGGTGCGATCATGATGATGTACCTCCACGGGGGTGACTGGAAGCGCCTCAAGAACGCCCTTCTCACCATCGGCGCTCCGACCACGGCCCGCGAGCTCGGCGTCCGAAACGAGGAGGTCGTCAAGGCGCTCGTGATGGCCCACTCGATCCGCCCGGACCGCTACACGATCCTGGGCGACAATGGTCTGACCCGCGAGGCCGCCGAGCGGCTCGCGACGGTCACCGGGGTGATTGGTTCGTAACATGGCGGAGATCACGTTGCTGGCGGTCGCCGAGTCGCGCGAAGGGTTCGTCTTCGACTACCAAGGCGGGGCACCGATCTGCCGGACCTGCGCCTTCCGCCACGCCTGCCTGACGCTCGACCCCGGGCGTCGGTACTCGGTGACCCGGGTCCGCCCGGTGACCCATCCGTGCGCCCTCCAGGAGTCCGATGCGCATGTGGTCGAGGTGAAACCGGTCGCGCGCCCGCTCGTCGTGGACGCGCGGAGCGCGGTCGTCGGAAGCTCGGTCGAGTTGGGCCGGTACTCCTGCCAGCGACTGGATTGTCCGAACTGGACGATCTGTGCTGGCCCATCTCTCCCGACGAAGCAGCGGTTCCGGATCGAGCGCGTCGACGACACGCCGGCGGAATGCCGCATCGGCCGAACGTTGAAACGGGTGGAGGCCATCTAATGGCGCGGCGATGCGGGGCTGTGGGGTAGCTACGGACGGGAGGTCCTCCCTCCGTCCGCTCTATTGGTCCATCCTTCGAGCTTTGGGAGCTCGGGACCCCGATTCAAATTCGGGCAGCCCCATTCGCCGGGGTGGCGCTCCCGGGTCCGTTCGGGTGGGCTAGGGAACTCGCCCGGTGACCCCGTCCTTCCCGGGTTTCCGGTGGCGAAGGTCCCTCGCCACGGACTCGCCGAGGGCCGTCAATCGATAGACCTTCAGCCGACGGGATTCCCCACGGACATGGCGACGATCGACTTCGACCACCTTCGCGCTCTCGAGGCGGGCAACCACCTTTGCCAGCGTTCCCTGACGAAGCCCGAGAGCCTCGGTCATCCCCCGCTGGGTATAACCGAGGAGACCGACCTCATCGTTGCCCAACCTCCCCAGTAGCGAGAGGTGGACAATCACCCGACCGGCCGTGTCGGCGTCTCGGGAAACGGTTCGTTCTCCCGTGGAAGTAAGGCCCTGGGACACGACGGGCGGGGGAGCCGGCTCGGCGCGGTCCGGCACGCCGGCCCCGGCGAAGGGGGGCTCTGCGCGAGCGACCTCCCTCGGTCGCCACCGGCGATAGAGCGCATGGGCGAACCATCCGACCGCCACCCCGCCGACCGCGGCGGGGAGGAGCTCAAGCCAGTTCACGGTGATCATCGGACGGGGGCGTCCACCCGGTTTACCGTCATAGGTTAATCCCCGACCCTGGTGCGCCACCCCGGGAAAAGGCTCCTACGATGGCCGCTGGGGCCGGTCGCCGGCCGGAGGGCTCTCGTGGGGGGTCAACTCCTCGATCCATCGCTCTCCTTCTCGGCGATGGACCCTCTGACGTCGAGCAGAGACCCCCCAGACCGTCGCGACGCTCGCGGCGGCTACCATGGCGATCACGAACGCCGCGAACCAATCGAATCCGTTCGCTCCGGCGCCACCAGTCCCCCCCACTTGGATGGAAAGCGAGCTCACCGAACGGTTGTTCTTGCTATCGGAGACCGTGAATTGTACGTCGTAGCGCCCGGGGGAATCGTAGGTGTGACGGGGATTCTGGAGCGTCGAGGTGTTTCCATCCCCGAAATCCCAAGCGTATTGGTAGGGGGGCACTCCGCCCTGGGCTTGGCCGACGAAGGCGACGGTGAGGGGAGACGCTCCCGATGTCGTGGAAGAGCCGGCCAACGCCTCGAGCTTGATGGAGATGTTGAGGGATGCCTGCGCGACCGCTCCGAGCGCGTCGGTCACCGTTACCGTGGCCCCGAAAGGACCGTTCGTCGTGTAGATGTGAGTGATGTTGGCCAGATTCCCGCCGGTGCCCCCGTCTCCAAAGGACCACGCGAAGGTGTACGGTGGAGTGCCCCCCGCGGCCCGAGCCGAGAAGTTCACCGGCTGGTCGAGAGCGGCGGGATTTGGGGTGGCAGCTAGCTTCTCCACCGCCAGGGGAAGGTAGACCGGGACCTGGACCGACGAATGCGCGGAATGACCGGCACTATCGTTCACCCACAATTCGACGGGGAAGTTGCCGTCCGTGGCGTACGTATGGGAGGGAGCGGCGAGCGAACTCGACCCACCGTCGCCGAACCGCCAGCTATACCCGAACGGACCGACTCCGCCCTCGAACGTCGCGTTGAAGTACACGGGTGACCCCGGGACGGGCGTCGAAGGGTGGAGCGAAATCGCGAGCCCCGCGATGGGGGGACTTGAGCCCCAACCCCAAGTGTCGTTCGGCCGAGACCCAGCCGCTTCTCCGCCGCCGAACACGACCACCAAGGAATCCTTCGGGTCGTCGGCCATCTGGCCAAGAACGCGGCCCGGCGGCGCCGCACCCCCCGTGACGTTCTGCCACACCCCGTTCTCGAACGTCCAGGTGTCGTTGAGTGATGGGGAACCGCATGGGCCCTGGGTGCATGACGTTCCTCCGAACAGTAGCGCGCCCCCGGTCGTTGAATCGTAGGCCATCACCTCGTCGAGTCGGGGGGACGGGGGGGAACCGGCGGTCGACGAGATGTTGGTCCACTGCCCGTTCGTGAACTTCCAGGTCCAGGACCCTCCGCCCACGATCGACCCGCTCCGCTCGTCGACTCCGACGAACAGAACGTATCCGTCATGGGCGTCGTAGGTGGCGGTGCCCGCGAGGTTGGGCGCCGCAATGAAGCCCTTACTACAATTCGTCGGGACCTGGCAGAACGGAGACCAGCTGCCTCCGACGTACTTCCAGGTGTTGTTGCCGTTGGTCAGAACCGAATAGGAGTCGTGGGCGTCGTACGCGAGGCTCAGGGGCCCGAACTGGCCAAAGTTGCCGTAGATGTCACTGGCCAACGGTGGATTCGCGGCCACGATCGGATGCCAAGCTCCCGCGAGGAACTCCCAGGTGTCGTTGCAGGCGCCCCCCGTAAGCGTGCTGCTGGGGCAGCCGAACATGAGCGTGTAGCCGTCGGCCGCGTCGTAGGTCATCCGCTCCCCTTCCTGCATCGGCGGAGTGGTGCCCACGGTGGAGGAGATGTCCTTCCAGACGCCTCCCGAGAACTCCCACGTTCGATCTCCGAACTCCCCACCGGAAACGTTAGCCCCAAAGAGCAGAACCGACTGGCTCCCGTTGTCGAACGCCATGGCGGCGTTAACCGTCCAGGGCGGGCCGAGGGCGGACGACAGATTCGTCCACACGGGCGACGCAGCGGACGGGCTGATCGGACGGAATCTCTCCGAAACGCAATGACCGCCGGGACATCCGCCGGACAGAGCCCCCGCAGGGACGGGAACCAAAGACGACGAATTGTCGGCGCCGCCGACGGACCGAGAGGGCGCTGAAGGTAGCGTGGTTCGCTCAGTGCTCGTGATGATTCCCGGCGAGGGCAATACTCGTGCCGGTGCCCCCGAGAGAACCATGGCCGCAACAACAAGGGCGACCAACAGATGGGTGGGCCAGCGAGAACACGGAACGACCATCAACCGACAGATGGGTCGGCCGGTCTATGAACTGTCGTGGAATATACGGCCGAAATATTCCACCGATGCCCGTGAGGGCGTGCGACTGGGCCCCGCGGTGTCCCACCGGTCAGTCAGTCGCCGGTGTCGACGAGCCGTCCCCGCCGTGACACCTCTTCGTAGAACGCCAGTGCTTTGTCGGATAGAGAGTTGGACGCCGTGAGCTCGCGGACGATGCGGTTGGTCCGGAACTCGATGATCGAGTCGTCGAGGCCGAACTCCGAGGGCTGGACAACGTGCCCGAGCAGGTAGCCGAACAGCGCGAACCCGTTGTGGTAGGCTGGGTCGAGCCGGAGAATCGGCGGGTGCCCCAGGTAGAAACGGCCCCGGGCCAGAGCGGAACCGACTAGGTCCATCGCACGGTTCTTCCAGCGGGGCTGGCGGGCCCAGTCGTAGCGGATCTTCTCGGGGAACGAATAGGCGTACGCCACGTACCGGCTGTAGGTCGACCGGATCCAACGCCGGTAGTAGGCAGGTCCCGTCGCATACCGGCGTTCGCGGGCGGTCCGGAGGTCGTCGGTGGGGGGCGCCGACGGCCTCAGGACATAGTCGAGGTCGTCGGCGAGGCAGGCCGGCAGGAATTCGAGCTGGCCTCTTCGGATGAGTCGGACCCAGAGGTCGACGTCCTCGGCGCCCCAAAGGTCACGCCAACCCCCCACGCTCGCAATCACGTCCCGCGGAGCGAATGTGCAGGTCATGTTCGCGTGCCGGCCATCAATCTCCTCGTACGCCACTACGGCCGAGGGACGTCGGGCCGCGACGGAGAGATACCCCCGGAGGAACGGGCCGTACTCCGGCCGGACGAGGGTGTCCGAGTCGAGCACCGCGACGTGTCGCCCCCGGCTCCGCTCGAATGCGAGCTGCCGCCCTCGACCTCGCGAACACGGCTCCGAATGGACGACAACGTTCCCGAACGCGCGCTGAAAGCGCGCGAGGACCTCGAGGGAATCGTCCGAGGACGCCGCGTCGACCACCACAACCTCGTAGTCGGCTCGGAACGTGGTCTCCCCGACCACTTCCACGAGGCGCGGGAGGGTCCGCTCGAGCTGACGCGCCCCGTCGCGGTTGGTGATGAGAAAACTGATCGCCGGGGAGTTCACGATCGTCGAGGGATGAGAGGGCTGGCACGGGAAAACGATTCCCCTGAGGAGGGCACCGCCTGCAGCGCGCGTCCCGCCCGCGAACGCGCCCGTCAGGCCCGGCGCAGCCACTTCGCTACGCGTCGCCGGTGAAGGCGACGGGCTGCCGACGGTGAGACAAGATACACCGCTCCTTCCAGCTCCAGCCGCCGGTTGGCCCGGAGCGGTTGGGTACGGCGATATCTCGGAACCTGGAGAAGACTCCTCACCATTTTTCGGCGATCGGTCGGGGGACGACGCACGAGAGAATCTATCTCTAACACTAGGCGCCGTCCCTCCAGCTCGTGGAGTGCGGTCGGGAGGTCCGAAGAACGCAGCAGCTCATCGATCACCGCCTCATCCGTCCGGTCGTTCGCCATGATACGGTCTAGGCGAGCCGAGAGGTCGACGGCCGGGGCACCCGCGATCCCCGTGTTCCCGGGATGAAATCGATACTGCGTGAGACGACGGGCGTCGAGAGCGATGGTTCCGCTCTTCGCCAGGCCCACGTGGAACAGGAACCGGTCCACCCCGGCGGTGATGCGACGAAGCGACGGAACGGCAGATTCGAGGAGGTCGCGTCGGATCGCCATGGTGCTGCTGTTGAAGTCCGGATACGTCTCCATGAGCGCGCGGTAGTTCCGGTCCTTCTCCGCATCGGGGACTCGACCGTCTCGGGCACGATCGCGACTCCATCGAACGGCATCCGGGAGCCAGCCGGAAAACGGCCGGCCGTCCTCGTCGATCACCTCGAACCCGTTGCGGTAGAACCCGAGGCTCGGGTCCGATCGAAACGCGGAGTCGACCGCCGCCAGACGGTCCGGCCCGTACCGGTCGTCGTCTTCGAGGAACGTCAGGACCCGACCTCGGGCCCGGGCCAGTCCTTCCTCGACCTTCTCGGCGAGCGGACCGGCCGAGGTGACCCACTGGGCGATGCCCTGGTCGTCGAGGAATCGGTCGACCTCGGGGTCTTCGAAGTTCTTCACCACCAGTATCTCGAAATCGTTTCGAGAGAGAGACTGAGCCAACAGATTCTCGACGGCACCACGGAGGTACTTTCGCCGGTCGTGAGCGGTGACCAGAACGGAGATGAGCGGAGACCCGCCGATCCTCCCGTCGGGCCCACCGGAGCCGGCGGCGGAACGAGCCGGGTCAGGGTTTCGAGCCGACGTATCGGTCCACCTCTTCGCCCATTCCCTGCCACAAGTCGGAGGTCGACGACAGGTACCGGATCTCCGCCCCGGTGAGGAGGAGCCGAGGGGGCGGACCCGCCCAGGGGAGCTTTCGGTGGTCCCCCGACATCAGCGACCGGAGCAAGGCTTCCCGGAAGAGGAGGTAGTTGTTCTTCTCGGCCCGGATCGGCGGGATCCCCCGCCATCGCGCTCCCACCGCGCACCCCCCGAAGAAGAACCACAGCCCGAGACGGGTCAGCGCCGATTTCTCCTCGTTGAACCGCATCAGGTCGGCCACACGGAAATTGCAGCCGATCATCTGGTCGCGCTGGACCTCATACACCCGCCTTAGACGGCGGAGGCGAGAACCTCCGACGTAGCGCAACTGGCGGGCGACCGAGCCGAGCCGGGCCGACTGGGAACCGGGGGTCGCGGTAGGGAAGGCAATCACTCCGAACTGGCGGACAATGCGGCTGTAGAGGTCGATATCCTCGCCGCCGACCAGGTCCCGCCAGCCGCCGACGGCCTCGATGCTGTGACGCGAGAGAGCGCAAATCTCGGAGAAGAGCATCTTGTCGGTGCCCAAGGCGATATAGCTCTCGATCAGGCGACCGTACTGGGGGTTGTAGTCGATGCTGGTGTCGAACGGTACGACGGTCGTCCCCTGGCTGGCTTCGAACGCCCGTCGTCGCCCGTACCCGCGGTTCCTCTCCCCGTGGGTCACCAGCCGGAAACGGCTGGCTGTCTTCGCCCGCGCCTCGAGGAACGCTCGCGCGCCGTCCGTGCTCGGACCATCCGCGACCACCACTTCGTAGCTGAGGCCCAAGCCCTCGCCCAGCCGCTCGATGCTCGTCAGGGAGCCCGGGAGCCGGTCCGCCGTGTTGAGGTTCGTGGCACAGAACGATACGACCGGCCGGTCGTTCATCCCCTGGCGCTGTGGATTGCCACGAAATCAAGTTGGCGGTCGGCCCCTCGTCGCGACGGGCTCGGAAGCGGGCCGGGCGCCCTCGGACTCCTCGGAAGCGCTCGGCTCCGGGGTTAGGAAACCGTCAAGACGGTACCGTTCGCTCGTCCGGACACCGTGCCCGACCGGACCGAAGCGCCCGAAGTACCCCAATCATCGGGGACCGAACCGCCGAGGCTCTCCGCCGCCATGCTCTATTGCGACAATTGCGGGGCCGACACCCGTCACCGGATCCTTCGTCTGGACCGGACAACCCGGGCCGGAACCGGAAGAGTGCGCGGCGTGGCCCGGTGCGGGGAATGCCGCTGGACCCACCCCTTCGAGTCGGCCCCGCCAGCGCGAGTGAAGGTTGTGCAGGTCCTCTCTACCGGAAGGACCTCCGAGCGTTCGGAGGTCGACCTCTCGCCCCGGACGTCCCTGCACGTCGGCTCGCCCGTCCCGAACTCGGACACGCCGGCCCGGGTCCGCCGGCTCGACACTCGAGATGGACGTCAGGTCGCTTCCGCCGTTGCGGCAGAGGTGGCGACCCTCTGGGCCGTTCCCGACCTCGGAGCTATTGTCCGTGTCTCGATCGTGGAGGGACAGCGGACGAGGACGACAAAGCTCACCGTGCCTCCGGACACGAGATACACCGTGGGCGAGCCCGTGACCATCGAAGCGACTCGTCTCGTGGTCACGGCTATTCGCGCTCGGGGAAGGACGTGGAGGTTTCCCGGAGAGGGTTTCGTCGCCGGTGAGGTTCAGCGGTTGTACTGCCGCCGGACGCCTGTCGAAAGGCCGGGTTCGCGCATGTTCCGGGGCGCTCGCTCGAGACCTTTCCCTCGATTGTGAGGATTCCCCCTTCCTCGACACCCGGCGCTTCGGTGCGGCCAGCAAGACCCCATAGTGCGCCAGTTCCGGACTCCGGCTCGCGCGGGATCGCTCCCGTTCCGTCCGAGAGGTCACCCCGCAGGCTGGGTGCCCCGAAATCATTTAGCAGAGAGTCGATGCGGGTTTGGACGCTTGGTAGACCAAGTAGTGACAGGGGCGGCTGGGTTCCTCGGCTCCCACCTCGTCGACCGACTGCTATCGGAGGGCGGACGGGTGGTAGGGGTCGACAACTTCAGCACGGGGAGTTCTGCCAACCTCCGGGACGCACTCGGTTCTCGCAAGTTCCGTTTGGTGCGCGCTGACCTCGTTCGTACGTCCCGGCTGCCGCGGGCCGGGGAGTATTACCATCTGGCGAGCCCCGCGTCGCCCCGGGCCTATCAGAGAGACCCGGTCGGAACGCTCCTCGTGAATTCGGTGGGGACGCGCCGCGTCCTCGAGGCGGCTCGCCGCGCGGACGCGCGCGTACTTCTTGCCTCCACGAGCGAGGTGTACGGAGACCCGGAAGTCGACCCCCAATCCGAGGGATACTGGGGTCACGTGAATCCGGTCGGCCCCCGAAGCTGCTACGACGAAGGCAAGCGGTTCGCGGAGGCTCTCTCGGTAGCGTACCGACGTCGGTATGGCCTCGATGTGCGCATCGTCCGGATCTTCAATACCTACGGTCCCCGCATGGACCCTGGCGACGGGCGGGTCGTCTCGAACTTCATCGTCCAAGGACTGCGCGGGCTCCCGTTCACGGTCTACGGCCGGGGTACCCAGCGACGATCCTACTGCTACGTCTCGGACCTCATCGAGGGCGTCGTCCGTCTCATGGCGGCCGACCACGGGGTTCCGACCCCGATGAATCTCGGAAACCCGCGCGGCTTCACCGTACGAGAGACCGCCCACGTGGTCGCGCGGTTGCTCGGGATCGAGCCCCGACTCGAATTTCGGCCCCTTCCCGAGGACGACCCGCGCCGGCGTTCTCCGGATATTCGCCGGGCCCGGAGGTATCTGGATTGGCGGCCCCGCGTACCGTTCGAGACGGGGGTGCGGAGGACTATCGAGTACTTCCGGTCCCAGGGGATCGGAGGACGCGGAACGTGACAATCGGGAAGCGTTCGAGGCCCCGCGTCGGTATCGTAGGGCTCGGCTACATGGGGCTCGCCACCGGCCTCGCCTTCGCCGCTCGCGGCCTCCCGACGGTGGGGTATGACATCAAGCGGGACGTTCGGACCGCCATCTCACGCGGCCGCGTCCCATATCGAGAAGCCGGATTATCTCGCCTGCTTCGCTCCGCACTCCGCTCAGGGCGATTCCGGGTCGTCGATAATCCTGACCTCCTGGTCCGATCCTCGGAGGGAATCTTCCTGTGCGTTCCCACCCCCGGCCGCAAGAGTGGGAGAATCGACCTCCGTCCCCTTGAGCGATGTCTCGCCGAGGTGGGTCGAGCGTTGGCGACCGCGGAAGGGTACCACGTTGTGGTGGTGAAGAGCACCGTCGTGCCGGGGACCACCGACGCCGTGGTCGAACCTCGACTTCGGCGGTACTCGGGCCGCCCCCGCGGTTCATTCGGCGTCGCCGTGAATCCGGAGTTCCTTGCCGAGGGGACGATGGTGCGCGATGCGCTCTCCCCCGACCGGATCGTCGTGGGCACGACCGACGCCCGGGCGCTCGCCTGGTTGCGACGAGTGTACCGGCCGTTCGGGTCACCGATCGTCGCCCTGAGCCCGAGCGGAGCGGAGCTAGCGAAGTACGCTTCGAACACGTTTCTCGCGCTCAAGCTCTCATTTGCGAACGAGGTCGCTCGCCTCGCTGACCGACTTGGGGTGCCTGTAGACCCGGTGATGGAGGCGGTCGGCCGGGACCCCCGGATTGGCCGTCAGTACCTCCGAGCGGGACCGGGCTTTGGAGGCAGCTGCCTCCGCAAAGATACCGCCGCGCTCGTAGCACGGGCGAAGGAGCTCGGGCTGAACTTCCGCACCGGCGCCGCCGCGCTTCGTGCCAACGACGAGCAATTGAAGCACGTGCTGGACCTCGTTCACTCGGTGGGGGGGTCGATGGCCGGCAGGAGGGTCGCCCTGCTCGGGCTCGCGTTCAAGGCCGGCACCGACGACGTACGGGAGTCTCGGGCGATCCTGATCGCGGAACGCTTGCTCGCCGAGGGCGCGGACGTCCGCGGTCACGACCCGCTCGCGCTCGAATCCTTCCGGCGGGCCTGGGAAGAGCGCTCTTCGAACCGCGGTCCCAGCCCGCAGCTATGCCGCACCGTGGAGGAGGCCCTGGCCGGGGCGGACCTCGCGATCGTCCAAGCCGACTGGCCCGAGTACCGTCGGTGGTCGGCCGATTGGACGCGCCGGATGCGCCGTCCGCGGGTCGTCGATCTGCGACGAGCTCTTGACCGGGGAGCGGCTCGACGCGCGGGGGCGGCGGTGGTCGCTCTCGGGGGCGGGCAGCGGACGAACGAACGAACCAGGCCGGGTCGTCGAGGCGCTTCATGAAGGTCGTGATACCGGCGGCGGGACAGGGAACTCGATTCCTTCCCGCCACGAAGATCCAGCCGAAGGAGATGCTCCCGATGGTCGACCGCCCGATCATCCAGTACGTGGTGGAGGAGGCCGTCGCCTCAGGCGCCGATGACAGCCTGATCGTCTCGGGTCGCGGCAAGCGAGCCCTCGAGGACCACTTCGATCTAAATCCCGAGCTCGCGAAATGGAACGACCGGCCCGAGCTCCGAGAGCTTGACGAGCTCAGCCGCAAGGCACGGATCCACTTCGTTCGCCAACGGGAACCGAAGGGGCTCGCCAACGCCATCGGATGCGCGCGCCACCACGTCGGGTCCGAACCGTTCGGAGTCCTTCTGGGAGACACGATCAACGTCTGCGAACCACCGCTCCTGAAGCAACTCTGGACCCGGTTCGAACGCCACCATGCTCCCGTGCTGGCCGTCGAACACGTGCCCGACGAGAAGGTGGGCGACTACGGGATCGTGGCGGGTCCCGAAATCGAGGCGGGGCTCTACCGATGCGAGACTTTGGTCGAGAAGCCGACCTTGGAAGCGGCCCCCAGCCGCCTCGGGATCACTGGAGCGTACGTGCTGACTCCCGACATCTTTTCGGCCATCGACCGGACCGAACCGGGGAGGAACGGGGAGGTCCAGCTGACCGACGCGCTCCAGCTCCTCGCGCGCGAGCGTCCGGTCCTCGCGGCGACGTTCGAGGGCACTCGCTACGACATCGGAGACCTGTTCCTTTGGCTCCGTACGAACGTCGAGTTCGGGCTCCGCACCCCGGGACTGCGGGACCGATTGCGGCCCGCGCTCGAGTCTCTTCTGAAGAAGAGTCGTGAGACCTCGATGAAATCGTAGTCTCCGCCAATCCTAAGGGCGTCGGACGACAAAGCCGCCCGCCGGGAGAAGGCTCTGGAGGAGCGGGCGGGACACGCCCAGTTCCCGTGCCAGTGTGACCTCGGCGTCGGCGCGTTCCCGCTCCGGTCCAGGCGTCAAGAGGACGGCGACCTTCCCTCGATGTTGCAGAGCCGGTGGCGGAGCGATGGTCCACAGGCGTTCACCTCCGTATTCTATCGTCCCCAGTGCGAGCTCGAGCGGGAGGTCTCGCATCATCTGCTTCGTCCCCCGGACGACCCAGGCCCCGCGGGCGACGAACTCGCCGCTCTCCGCGGTCTTCGAGACCTGGTCGGGGGTCGCCCAGAATGCCGAGGCCGAGGCGTGCTCGGCCCGCCAGACCTTGGAGAACGCCACCGCCCACTGACCGGCTTCGCGATAGGTCGTCTCGCTGAGGGGAGGGGCGCCGGGTTCCGGATGCTTCACCACCACGCTCGCGGCGCCGTGCACGTCGGCGTGAACGTAGACGTCCCCCTCCTTGAGGTGGCGCTTCACCAAAAGGTCGTTCGAGGACGCATCCCGCCCTCCCACGACGATTGCGCCTTCGGAGCTGATGAACCAGCGATACTTCTCGAACCAGTGGGCGCGCCGGGGTGCGGCCGGGGAGGTTCGGGGCGATCGGACCGGAGTGCTCCCCGGCGATCGGGCGAGTTCGCTCCGTTTCGACTCCGCGGCCGCCACGGCGCTGAGCGCTCCCGTCAGCTTCGCCTGCACGCGCTTCGCCTCTTCGAACAGCCCCTGGGCCGCGACTCGTGGACTCTCCCCCCGTTGAAGCAGGACCGTACGTCCGCCGAGATGAGCCTCCACGGTAGGCCCCCCGTTTCCCTTCCGCTCGGCTTCCGCCAGGACTCGCTCGGCTTCGGGGTAATGGTCGAACACCGCGGAGGCGTCCGCCTTGAGCTCCTCGACCCGACGTTGAAGCTCCGCCACGGCGGCCCGCTGCCGTTCGATCTGGTGGTCGAGCTCCTGGAGCGCGCGGCTCCGTTCGCGTTCCTCTTCCGAAATCGGCGCTACGAGCACCGACCCAAAGTACTCCACCGCGGCGACTGAAAAGGTCGGTCGCACGGTCTCTTCGACCTCCGGGATCTGCCGCCACCGCTGTGAACGGTACGGCGTGGCGTCCACGGTCACCCCCTCTCGTCGATAGAGGTACCCGGCCGGACGGTCGCCCACCTCGAGGAGCAGCGTCTGAAGCACGCGGTGCAGTTCGGGGGCCACACGGCCGGCGTCGGTCGCCGAGGGGCCCCCCCCGTCCCAACCCCCACGCGCGATCACTTCCTCGGCCAACGGACCTCCGAGCGCGAGTCGAGCCCCGAGGGTGCTCGCGAGGTCGGTGCGAGAACGGCTGAGTTCCGCCTCGATCTCGGCGACGCCGCCGGCGAACGGGTCCGACCGATTCGGAGGCCGCACGTACTCGGCGCCCATGGCGACCGTGCGATGGGCCCACCGCCGCGTCTGAGCGACGGCCGCGATCTTTCCCCCGCGGGCCACGACTAGGTTTCCGGAGCCGAACATCTCGAGCGCGAGCCGAATCGGCTCGGGGTCGTCGGAGCGGCGGAGTACCACCTCGAGGAGGCGTTCTCCTCCCGGATCCGGGACCGACTCGATGACCGCCCCCTCGAGCAAGCGACGGAGCTCGCGCGCGAAGGGCGACAGCTCCTCGGGATGGGGCCCGGCCTCGTCAAGGAGAGCGGCGTACCTCCCCGGAACGAGACGAAGCTCGCGACGGCCCTCGCGAGGGACGCGCACGGTAAGGGACCAGCCACCGCCCGCGAGGTCGAATGCCTTGTCGACCCGGCCGCGGCCGAGGCCCCGGAGCTCGTGCACGAGGGCGAGCGTGTCGAGCGACGTGAACCGGTCCTTCGGCGTCGGAACCCCGGGCATCTCTCGGTACCCCCGGACCGATGGCGCGACCCGCCGCCACGCATTAAGAGTTCGTCGTGCTGGCCATGCCCGTGACCATCGACCTGCCGTCCGACACGAAGGGCTGGAGGGAACGGGCCCACCGTTTCGCCCACGAACGGGTCGCCCCCCTCGCGGAGCGGATCGACCGGGACGACCGCATTCCCGATGAGCTCGTGCGCACGCTTGCGGACGAAGGGTTCCTTGGGCTCGGCACCCCGAAGGCTTGGAGCGGCACCGGAGGGGATACCCGAGCGACGGTGGCCGTCCTCGAGGAGCTCTCGCGGGCGAGTGCGGCGATCGGCGTCCTGGTCGCGGTCCACCTCTCCGTTTGCTCGGCGCCGATCTTGACCTGGGGGACCGACCTCCAGCGGGAGCGTTTCCTGCGCCCGCTCGCCCGAGGGGAACAGATCGGTGCGTTCGCCCTCACCGAACCGAACGCGGGGTCCGACCCCGCGAGCCTGAGGACGCGGTATTCCCGGGTCGAGGGGGACGGGTTCCGGCTCGAGGGGAGCAAGACGTTCATTTCGAACGCGGTGAGCGCCGGGGTCGTTCTCGTCTTCGCCACTTCCGACCCGGCGCTCGGCCACCGGGGGATCAGTGCGTTCATCGTGCCGCCGGGCACTTCTGGGTTCTCCGTCGCGCAGCGGTTCGACAAGCTCGGGATGCGCGGAAGCGAGACCGCCGAACTGGTGCTCCGGGACGTCCGACTTCCGGTTGAATCCCTGCTCGGCGCTGAAGGAGAGGGATTGCACATCGCCCTCGAAGCGCTCCAGGGGGGCCGTGTCGGCATCGCGAGCTGCGCCTTGGGTGTGGCGGAGGCGGCGTTCGCGGAGCTCCTACGCTCGGTCGCTCGAGACGACTCGGACTGGAAGCGGACCCTCGTCGCCCGAGCCTTCGCCGACCTCGCGTCGGCGCGAGCGCTCGTCGCGCGGGCCGCGGAGGCGAAGGACGCGGGCGCGCCGTACGTCGTCGACGCGTCGGTCGCCAAGTTGGTCGCCTCCCGGGCCGCCGTAGCGATCGCTACCGCGGGCGTGGACGCGGCCGGACCGGACGGCCTTCGGGCCGGCGCTCCCGCCGAGCGACTCTTGCGAGATGCCCGCGTCTTCCCGATCGTGGAGGGGACGACCGAAATCCAGGAGCTGATTCTCGCGCGGAACCTCCTTTCTTCTCGGTCCGGACGAAACCCTTTGTAGCGAGCTCGACTCTGAGGGATTGTGCCGTCGCGCCGTCACCAAGCTCTTTCCGAAGGACCCCGTCGGGACCGGCCCGAGAGCTCCGTTCCGTTGACGGAGACCGCCCTCGACCCGGCGTGGCAGAAGGTCCTCGCCGCCGACGGGATCACTTCGCTCTACCCGCCCCAGGCGGAGTCGGTCGGCCCGGTGCTCGCCGGAAAGAGCCTGCTCCTCGCCTGCCCGACCGCGAGCGGGAAGTCGCTGGTCGCCTACCTCGCGCTCCTTCGGGCGGTCCGCGCAGGGCGCACCGGTCTCTACCTCGTTCCGCTCCGGGCGCTCGCCCACGAGAAGGCAGAGGAGCTCGAGAAGTTCGAGGAACTCGGGCTCAAGGTCGGGATCTCGATCGGGGACTTCGACCTCCCGGCGGAGAAGCTCGAGAAGATCGACGTGCTCGTCGCGACGAGCGAGAAAGCGGACGGGCTCCTGCGTCGCGGCAGCCCGTGGCTCGACCGGCTCGGGGTCGTGGTGGCGGACGAAGTGCACCTCCTCCGAGACCCGGAGCGCGGGCCGACGCTCGAGATCAGCTTGACCCGGCTCCGGCGCCGGTACCCGGATCTCCAGATCGTCGCTCTCTCGGCAACGGTCAGCAACTCCGAGGAGGTGGCCGGATGGCTCGATGCGCACCACATCCTCTCCGAGTTCCGGCCGGTCCCACTCAAACTGGGCGTCTACTTTGATGGACGGATCACGTTCACCGACCTTTCGGTCCGGGACATCCCGGCCCCCGGGGAAGCGGTTCCCCGGCTCGTGCGCACCGTCGTGCAGGAAGGCGGCCAGGCGCTCATCTTCGTCAACAGTCGCAAGGCGAGCGAGCAGCTCGCGGAGACGCTCATCCCGACCGTGCGCGGCCTCCTATCGGCCGAGGAGCGTGCGCGCGCGAAGGCCGCCGCCGCGGAGCTCGGCACCGTCTCCGACGAGGAGACCGAGGGGATTCGGCGGCTGAGCGGCCTTCTCCCGAATGGGGTCGCCTACCACAACGCCTCGCTCACCAACCCGGAGCGGCGGGTGGTCGAACGCGCGTTCCGGGACCGGGCGCTCAAGGCGCTGGTCGCGACACCCACGCTCGCGGCCGGGATCAACCTGCCGGCACGGCGGGTGATCGTCCGGGACACGAGTCGGTACGACGACCGTCTGGGCCTCCAAGCGCCCATTCCCGCCTTGGAGGTCCAGCAGATGCTCGGGCGGGCGGGTCGGCCGCGGTTCGACCCGGTGGGGGAGGCCCTCCTACTCGCCCGGACCCCCGAGGACGAGGAACGATTGATGGACCGGTACCTCTCCGCCCCGCCGGAACC
>Ga0187815_10000633_pt1 | contig 16763 bp, 24 predicted proteins | sample NC_S_5_FD_132962 | JGI IMG/M metagenome (GOLD analysis project Ga0187815, IMG submission 132962) | Wetland sediment microbial communities from Neuse River Estuary, North Carolina, USA - ASW-S_5 | ecosystem: Environmental > Aquatic > Freshwater > Wetlands > Sediment | place: USA: North Carolina...
GGGTCGAGCCTCCCGAACCAGAGAATCTGGTCCCTGGACAACTCACGCAAGATCCCCACGTCGAGCGGGTCCATCGGTAAGGCAATCCTACACCGGGAGAAAGAACATCGCTCCCGTTTGTTGAAGTGCCGGCAACAAAACGGACGTTTGCTCGCGAGAACGTCCAAGTTGCGGGTGCTGCCCCGCGTCGTGTTGATGTCCCATGCGAGAGTCCCGCCGTGAGGTATCCCGATGTCCGCGAACGAGAACATGGAAGTCTTCCGACGGGTGATTGAACTGGGCTTCAACGAGGGAAAGCTCGCCGACCTAGACCGGCTGGTCGCCGCCGATTTCGTCGAGCATCAGTTCGCCGGGGAGTCGGGGCTTCCCGGGTTCAAGTCGCTCGTGCTCCAGCTTCGCACCGCCTTCCCCGACCTGAAGATGACGATCGAGGACAGCATCTCCTCCGGCGACAAGGTTTGGGTCCGGCTCCGGTGCCGGGGAACGCACAAGGGTCCTCTCATGGGCATTCCGCCCACGGGGCGGTCGATCGACACCAACGCTCTCGAGGTCTGCCGGGTCGCGAATGGAAAACTCGTGGAGCATTGGGGCGTACCCGACCGGTTTGCGGCGATGTCGCAGCTCGGACTGCTGCCCGGCCCTCGCCGGGAGTGAGGCTCCCCGGAGTCGGACCACCACCGGCGGGGGATCTTCCCCCGTCCCCCCCGGGCCGCCGCGCCGCTGACTACTTGGGCGGAAGGGTCAGGACGTACTCGATCGAACGCCGGACCCATCGTTTCGACTGCACGGCGTCCTTCAGCAGGGATGGAGGCAGGACCAGGTACTGCTTCATCGGTCGACCCGGCATCGGTTCGAACGAACGAACGCCTTGGATCTTGGAAAGGGCACGGACCCCGGAGTCGTCCAATCGGACGAACACATCGTTGCCGAACGTTCCCACGCACAGGTTCCCGTTGACGAACGCGGCAGGGTGACCGAACATCTTTCGGAGCTCAGCGCGCGAGTCTCCGGAGAGGAGCGCCTCGAGCCGGTTCCCTGCTTCGGGGGAGGGCTTGGGAAGCTTCACCGAGGACCGCTACAAACCGGCCGACATGAGGGCGTTCATCGCTTGGGTCAGGGTGTGCTCCGGGTTCTGGGACGAGTCGATTCGGGTCCAGCGCGGTGGCTGGAACATCTGCTCGAGGCTGGTCTTGACGCGCTGAAGGTACGTCTTGTCGTCCGTGGCATCGGTCTGGCCGCTCTCCGCCATACGACGAATGGCGAGGTCGATCGGAACCTCGAGGTAGAGAATCAGGTCCGGCTCGATGGAGAGCGCCTGCTCGATCCGTTCCAGTTCCCGGAACTGGTCGAGCGATAGGGCCGGGGAGAGGTAGGCGAGCGCGGAGTAGTACGACCGGTCCTGGATGACGACATCCCCCTGGAGAAGGGCGGAGTCGATGTCCGGACGAAGCATCGCCCGATCGACCGAGAAACAAAGGGCCGCCGCGAAGGGGTCGCTCCGGGAGAGACGCGCGTACTCGCTGCGCAGGAATTTGTCGGTGGGCGAGCGGAAGCTCGAGACCGAATGTCCCCGCCTCAGTAGAGGAGGCACGAGCCGCGCGGCCAACTCCGTTTTGCCGGTTCCATCGATCCCATCGATTACGACGTAAGTGCCGCGGCTACCCATCGGAATCCCCTCAGAGCCGAAAGCTCGTCCCGTCCCGCATTTACGTGCTTCCCGAGGCTGGGAGGGGAGACTCCTCCTCCAACATAAACCCCGCAGAAGCAAGACGACCCATCCTTCGTTGAGTGACGACCCCTCGCGGGAGAGCTGGCCTTCGGACCGGCCCCCGGGAGCGATCGTCTCCAACCGGGTCCCGGACCGTCAGGCCGTTGGCACCAAGAGCCCGAGGACCGCTTCATTAAGAACTGAGGTCATCGCCGGGCCAAGCCCGACCCGCTACACGAGTACCATGCCCGAGAGAGACCGCTACGATGTCGTCATCGTCGGCGCCGGGGCGATGGGCCTCGCCTCGGCGTTCCACCTGATTCGTGCTCGCCCGGAACTGTCGGTCCTGGTCGTCGATGCCCGGTCCGGCCCCGGGGAGGGGTCGATGGGGGCGAGCAATGGAATGGTCCGGGATGTCTTCAGCTCCGCCGACAACCACGTTCTCGCCAAGAACGCGATCGCATTCTACCGGAAGATCATGGAGGAGCACGAGGAGCTCCGTGCTCCCTCCCCGCTCCTCGACCTGTACGGCTACCTCTGGCTCCTGCCGGAAAGCCGCCTGAACGAGTACCGGTCCTTGGTCTCGAACAGCCACGGGTCGATCGACGCCCAAACGGTGGGCCTGGACGAAATCCAATCGTGCCCCGGACTAGACGTTTCGCCGCCACGGTGGTTCGAGGGGGACGATGCCGTCCCTCCCGAACCGATCGCCGGGGGATTCTTCGGCCGCAACTGCGGCGCGGTCGCCCCCGAGATGCTCGCCCGGTTCTACTTCCAGCAGGCCCGGAGCCTCGGGGTCGAGTTCGCCTTCGACCTCTGCGTTCAACGGCTCTCGTTCGAGGGAAGAGAAGAGATCCTGCTCCACGAGCCTTCGAAGCGACCGTTCTCCTTCCAGGAGCAGATGAAAGGACGGCTTCGCATCTCTCGAGTTCACTTTGGGGACGGCCGGTCGGTCGAGACCGACCGGGTGGTCGTCGCGGCCGGAGCGTGGGCCGACAAGATCCTTCACCCGCTGGGCGTCGCCACCGCCTGCAGCCCGAGAGCTCAGCTCCTGTTCTCCGTCTCTGGTCCAGTGGTGGAGGAACTCCTGCGGTGGGAACCCCCCGTTCGGCCCATCGATTCCGACCACGGGAAGGCGCGGTTTCCGTTCCTCGTCCTCCCGACGGGGGCCGTCCTCAAGCCGATCTTCCCTCAACGGCAGATGTGGGTCGGATTCGCGGACACGGTCGCTCACCCGATCGGCACGGAGGAGGATCCGGGAACCGATGGGCGACTCGACTACAGCATGGCCCGGATGGGGGAGCGGGATGCGTTCGCGACCGACGCGCTCCCCCTGGTCACCCCGTACTTGCCGAAGTTCGAGAGCGCCGGGGTCCGGCTGGAGAATTCGTGGGGCGGCTACTACAACTTCAGCCCGGAGGGTCTTCCGGTGCTGACGGAGGCCCCGTATGGGGTCATCTTCGTGGGCGGGGATTCGGGAAGCGCGATCATGAAAGCGGATTCAATCGGCCGCCTCGTAGCCGCCCAATGCGAAGGCAAGTCCGATGCCCGGCTCTTCGGTGGGGATTCCTACCGGATCGACCGATTATCCTTGGAGCGTCGCTCGGTCCAAGAAGAGAAGATCATCCTGTAGACGAAGCGGGAGGGCAGGCCAGGGTGCCAGTTCCCGTGCACTCCGGGAATCGCTCACATCGGTGGGATGTTCTGCCAAACCATGAACAGGTTCCCCTCAGAGTCCTGGAAGAAGGCGGAGCCCCCGAACGACTCCCAGGCGATCACTCCCTCGAGCCGAGTCTGCTCCCCGGACCTCTCCGCGCGCGTGAACTTGATCCCATTGCGCTGAAATTGCTTGACGGTAGACCGGATGTTCTTCACCAGGAAGAGCGAGTACGCGAGCTTTCGCTTCTCCGGCCTCGTACCACCGACCAGCCAGACACGGTTCTTCCCAAGGGTGAGCCCGGCCCAGTAATCCTTCATCTCGCCCAAGCCCCGCTCTCGGAGTTTCCCTCCGAGTTTCTTGGTGTAGAACTTGATGGCACGGTTCATGTTGCGAACGGGAACCAACGTCACCAGCGGCACTCGGGACCAGACCACCATCTCCTTCTCCTCCCGCGGCCAGGGTGCTCGCGCGCACGAGGTGCGGCCATATCTACCTATTCGAAAGGAAGGTCCGGGCCGCGCTGCCCCACGGTCGGGTCGGTAGACCGATAGGTCCACCCGCTCGGGCGGGTCGATAGACCGTGCTTGCGGAGATGACCCGTCGGTTCAGTCCGGGAGGCCGAGGCTCTTCCACGCGGGGTAGCGGAGGAGCTTCCCCTCGCAGACGTTCCCGATGTAGCGCCGGTTGATGCGGAACTGCATGATCCGCTGGCCTTCTTGGGCCAGTTTTGCCCACCCCGACTCCTTCTGAGGATTCTGCTCGATCCCCTCGATGATGTGGTTTTCGTACAGAAACGAAACCACCCGGAGCGACTGACCGCGCGTGTGAGTGATCTTGTACTTGTGGCCGGCGAGGTCGACCTCAGGGAGGTCCTCCACGAGCGCCTGCCGCCAAGCATCGACCATCAACTCGGCCAGGCTCATGGCCCGAAGCCCACAGACACCCCTCCCCTTCAGGGTTGCCGACAGAGCTCCTAGAATGCGACCAGGCTAGGACGCACTCGTCGTCAAGGTCCGACCGGCGGTAGTCCAGCCCGCGGATGACGATTCGACAAAATCTATCACGTGGACGTTCCCTTTTCTAGAGCATCATGCAGGGCCAATCCCATCCATTTGCAGTCGCGATTCGCGAGGCTTACGAGGCCGCGTTCCACGGGGATTTGGAGCCGACCCGCCGGCTGTTCTGGCCCGATTGCGTGATTCACGTTCCCGGCTCCACGCCGGTCTCGGGCGACATTCGCGGCTGGGACGAGGCGGTCAAATGGAGCGCCCAAATGTTCGAGCGCGGCGGCAAATCCTATTTCGAGGACGTGGTCAGCGCCGTGGCCTCCGACCACTGGGCGTTCATGTTCACAATCTACCACGCCGAACGAAAGGGGCGCCGCCTCGAGGACCGGAGCGTGAACGTCTACCGGCTGCGGGACGGCCGCGTCGCCGAGATGTGGGTCCTGCTGGGAGACTGCGAAGTGTTCAACGAGATCTTCGGCTGATCGTCGGGCGGACCGACGGCACGGGGTGCCTTGCCCGGGAGAGCGGACTCCCAAAGGTCATCGTTCCCGAGCCGCTCCTTGATCCATGGCCAAGATCACCCGGGGCTCGTTGATCATCGAGTGCACGCAGGGTGACATCACGAACCAGCCCGACATGGAGGCCGTGGTGAACGCCGCCAACGCGGAGCTTCGCCCCGGGGGAGGAGTGGCGGGGGCCATTCATCGGGCGGCGGGTCCCGGCCTCGATAAGGAGTGCCGTCGCCTGGCTCCGATTCTCCCGGGACAGGCGGTAGTCACCGCCGGGTACCGGTTGCCCAACCGATACGTGATTCACTGCCTGGGGCCCGTGTACGGAGTGGACATGCCCTCGGATACCCTGCTCGCCAACTGCTACCGGAACGCGCTGCGAATCGCGGACGAGCGCGGGGTCCGTTCGATCGCCTTTCCCGCGATCTCGGCAGGAGTGTTTGGGTATCCGATGGACTCGGCTGCCCGGATCGCCGTCCCGACGGTCTTGGACGAGACATCAAGACGACCGGGCATTCAGCGCGTTCGTTTCGTGCTCTTCGATCTGTTCGGCTTGCAAGTTTACGAGCAGCTCCTGAAGGATTCTAGTTCCGGAGGAGAAGAGTGACCTCAGCCGTTCCTTACGTTCACTTTCGTTCAGTTCCGGCGGCCCACCCCTTCGTCTCGCGAGCCGCTGTTTCCGCCGAGCGGCGGGGGCGGCGCTGCGAGAAGCTCCGAGGGCGTTTCGCTACCCCTCCCCCGACCTTTTAATCGCGGCTCTGGCCTCCCCGCCAACGAGGAAGTCAGATGATCGCCTTAGCCGACTGCGCCGTGACCGTATCCGACACAGCGAACGCCACCCGCTGGTGGGTCGAGAAACTGGGCTTTCAGGTCCACAAGGTCGGAAACGGCGAGCACTCGGTCATGGTCGCGCCTCCCGGAGACAGATTCGTCTTGCACCTGTGTGCGGGATTCGAACCGGTGGAGCCCGGCAACACCGGAATCGCCTTCATGACCGATGACATCGAGGGACTCGTCGGACGGATGGTGGCCCAGGGAGTTCTATTTACGCAGCCTCTCACGAAGGAATCGTGGGGAGCCATGGCCAAGTTCGCCGACCCGGACGGGAACATCTACTGGCTGATGGGTGCCCCCGCCGCCTTCGTTCGCCAGGAGCGGGAGAGAAGGGCCCCTTCGGCAGAACGTCCGGCGCCCCGCGGAAAAGCGTCCCGGTCAGCTCGGGGCCAGCGAGCGCCCGGTCGAGCCGTCCGAACGAAACGTCGGTAGAGTGCGCCTCAGATCCCTAACGGGTTGTACCGGGTCCGTCCCCGGAACCGGCCTTCGGCTCAGAATCTCGAAAGCAGCCAGGCATGGACCTCCGGCACATGCTGAAGCTGGGAGAGGTGACCTTCATTCTCCTTTAGGTGCGCCTCGACCTTCGGGAGGTGGGCAGCGAGCCACTCGCCGTGGGCGAACGGGACGAAGCGGTCCTCCCGACCCTGCCAGACCTGGACGGGGCATCGGATAGAGGAGAGCTCGAATCCCCAGGGAGATACCTGGGAGACCGCGTCGTCGATCATCCCTTCCGCGCCGTGCTTCAGTCCTTCTCGAACCGAGCGGACCAAGAAGTCCGCGATCTCCTCGGTTAACGCGGCGCGGTCCACGTCGGAAGTGAGGGAGCTCCACATCTCCCGGATCTGGTCGCCGGTCGCCACCACGAGCTGGTCCCGCTCCGTCCGACTCAGTTGCTCGAACGCAGCTCGGTCCGTGGAGGCCAGCGTGTATTCCGAGATGTTCAACTCGCCCATCCCGGCAAACCAATCGAGCCCGGCGGCACGGAAGGGGGCGACCCCGGCCAGGCTGGCGGCGGCCACGACCCGCTTCGGTAGAGTAGCGGCGCACGCGAGCGCGGGGGCACCGCCCCCGGAGATCCCCCAGACGCCGAACCGGTCGATCCCGAAGTAGTCCGCGATCGCCACGACCTCTTGCCCCGTCTCCGCCACGCTTCGACCGGGATGGCGCGTGGACTCTCCGTAGCCGGGCCGGTCGTAGGCGATCAGGCGAATCTTCTTCGCGTGCGCATCGCGGACGAACGGGGCCGGCGTCACGCGGGATCCTGGAGTTCCGTGGAGCCAGAAGATGGGACGCCCGTGAGGGTCGCCCTCCTCGAGGACCTGGAGCTTACGGCCGGAGGGCAACGGCACGACGTGGTCGGGCATGGTACGCCAGCCGGGACACCGGACCGGGTTCGTACTACTAACTCTTGCGAAGGTTGTTCGGGTGCGGTCGCCCGACCGGAGAGCCGGACTCGAACGGCATCTCAGGGCCGGGTTCTACGGCTCGGGTCGGTTCATCGATGCACTAGACGCCCGGCCGCTTCAACCTCCGAGCGGCCACTTCCTCGGGGACGGGCGTGTCATGGAATCCGGCATAGAGCGCCCCGTCGTACGCGATCTTGGTGGTACCCGCCACGACAAATGGAGCCGTCACCCATGGACCCCCTAGGCTCAGAAACGCTCCGGTCACCGGCCCTCCTAGGGCCGTCGTGCTCCGGGCGGCGGTGGTGTATCCCGCTGCCGCGGTGCGTTCCTCGGGGCTAACGATCGCCTGGATGAGCGACTGCCGGGTCGGAACGTCCATCTGGGAGATCAGCGACCGTCCCACCCACAACGCGCCAGCGACCCCCAGATTCGGAGCGAAGGCGAATAGGATCAACAGGACGCTAGACGGCATGTGGGTGAACACCATCGTGTTCACCAGGCCGAACCTCTTCGCGAGCGGAGGGGTCAGGAGGAGCGAGACCGCCGCCCCGAGCATGGCGAGGGCGAGGATCAACCCGATCACGTCCCCCGATGCGTTGTACCGAGCGTGGAGCCAGAGGGTGACGAGGAAGTTGGCGACCAGACCCCCTCCGAAGGCGTCCACGCTGAACAACCCGGACAGCGTGACGATCTTCGGCCGCGAGGCGGGCGAGAGAGGCTGTCGAGCTTCCACCTGGGGGAGCCGGTCCGCCCGGGTAGAGAATTGGAGGTAGACCGGAATCAAGCTCAGCCCCATCAGTCCGTAGAGCAGCAGCACCAGGTCCCGCGGCGGCGCGAAGACGACGCCGCCGGCCGCCGTCAGCGGCGCGGCCGCCAGCGCGCCGGCGGCATTGCCCACGTACCCGAGGAAGTTGTAGAGGCTGAAGGTCCGGGTCCGCGTCGAATCGGTCACGACGCTCGCGAGGGCGGCCTGCTCGAGGGCCGGCAGGGGTCCGATGTCCGAGGAGCTCGCGAGGATACCGCCGAAAGCGAGCGCCAGGACCACGACGTACGGTGACGTCAGGAGCTGGAACAGCAGGAACCCTCCGACGGCTAGGCCGAGCGCCGAGACGACGAAGGTCCGCTTCCGGCCGATTCTCCGTTCCACTCTCTCCGCAGCGAAGGCCCAAACGGAGGCGGCGACCATCGAGAGCGCGAGGAAGATCCCTGCAACGAGGGGTCCGTAGGCGGCGGCGAGGTCGAGAGCTAGCGCCACCGCGAGCGAGCCGGCTCCGAACGCGCGGGCCGTCCGGCTCACGTAGAGTACCGTGAGGTCGCTCCGAGAAGCTACGGACGATGGGGGTACGATGGCGACCCCGGCGCTGTCGCTCATTTCGGGGAATCCCCGGGAGTCATGGATGGGTCGTGGTTTAGCGCGGGAACAAGGGGTGAGTGCCTATGGATAGATGTAACCTGAACTGGGAGTATCCCTCCGCGGTCGTGGTCGGGCTGGGGGAGCGAACATGAAGTGGGTAACTCGGGAGGGTGCGCGCGTCGACCGAATCGCATGTCCGTGGGTGATCCAGCGATTCATCGACAAGGAAGCCGAGTTCCTGTACGTTTCGAAGGAGAAGGTGTTGGAGACCGCCCGGAACGAGGGCGCGATCCCCTATGACACCCCCGGCGCCGAGCTGCACCACTACGAGGACAGCGGGAAGGAGTTCGTCAGCTTCGACGCTATTATTCGAAAGTACGGACTCCACGACCCAGCCTTACTCGAGCTCGCGAAGGTCGTCCGGGTGGCGGACGGAGGGTCGGGGAACGAACCCGAGGCCGCCGGGCTCGAAGCCGCGGCCACCGGTTTCCGTCTCATCGCGAAGGACGACCATGAGAACCAGCGCCTCCAGTTCCCCCTGTACGACGCGCTCTACGCCTACTGCAAGTGGAAGGTCGAGCAAGGCGGGAAACTGACCCACACGGGACGTTAGCTACGGTCAGCCGAGGATCAGGTAGGCGAACCCGAGGACCCCTCGATACCCCTCGTAGTACTCCTTTCGCCGACGCGCGGCGAACTCCTGGGCGGACTTCGAGAGCGGGTGGTCGGGAGCTCGCCGGGCAAAACGCTCGAGCCCTCGGTACGACGACTCCTCGAACTGGTCCCATTCGGCTTGGTCGGCGGTGTCGGAGCGAACGAGCCGCCAGCCCGCCGACTTGGCCTGCCCTTGCAGGTCTTCCAGGGAGGTCGAGAGCCCTCCGAACATTTCGACGGACCGTTTGGTCGGCGACCGTAGCCAGAATCCGTCTCCGAATAGGAGAAGGCCCTTCGGGGCGGTCCGCTGACGGAGCCTGGCGAGAGCCGCGTTCGTCCCGGCCCATGCGTGGGACGCTCCGATGCAGATCACGCGGTCCGCGGTTCCGTCGTACTTCGTGGCATCGTGCGCCACGAAGGTGACCCTTTCCGCCAGTCCTCGCTCCTTCGCGGTGGCGCGGGCCTGGTCGAGCTCCCATCGGTCGACGTCGACCCCGACCCCCTTGGCGGACGGAGCCCGGGCGAGCGCCTGGAGGAGGAGTTCACCTCGACCGCAGCCGAGGTCGAGGACACGGTGAGCGGGGCCCAGCTCAAAGTGACCGAGAAGGGTGCTCGCGTGCGCGTCGGAGAGCGGAGTGTTCCAGGTGAGCTCGGCCCTCAGGAGCTGCCCGAGGAACTCCCGGTCCTCCGCCATCCCGCGCGGGTACGCTGGAGGGAAGATAGGTTCGTGGGTGCAAAGGTCCTTGCCCACCGCTGGCTTCGCACGGCGTCAGCTCGGTTCCCTCGGCATGGTGAGCGCGACGCCGAGTGTGGTCTAGAGCGGGTCCTTGGGCTCGCTCGTGAAGACCCGTCGCCTTTCCTTCGGAACGCGTCGGAACCCGACGATTCCGGCAACGAGCCCGGCCAGGCCCACCGCCACCAGCACGAACGCCCAGACGAACGTATTCTGCCGAACGGCGAGCATCAGGGCCGCCCAGGCCCAGAGCAGGCCGAGCGCCACGAAGAGGAGGAGCATTCCGACATGGAGCGTTCGCCCGACCTACAAGAAGGATGGGTTGCCGGTCGAGTCTACGGGCGGCCCGGTCTCAGCCCCGCCTTGCCGGCACGGGGAGGAGGGTGCGTTTCCAGGTCTTCGCGAAGATCGGCAAGGTGGGATTCCCAGAAGGACCGGAACGGGTCGAGCCAGACTTCGACCTGCTCGAGGGGTTCGCCCTTCAAGGCCAACCGGTGGACACGCCCATCGATCTTCCGAGAGACGAGGTGAGCCTCCTCGAGAATCCGAAGATGCTTCGACACGGCCGGGAGACTCATCTCGAACGGCTTCGCGAGGTCCGTCACCTTGGCAGGTCCGACCGCAAGGCGCGAAAGAAGGCGCCGCCGAGTGGGGTCGGAAAGCGCATGGAACAGGAGGTCCAACCGACGCTCGACCGACGCCCGGCTCAGCTCCTTGGCCATCGGGAGAACCTCTCCGTTTAATATTAAACTAAATGGTTAAATATGTTTGGTACCCTTGGGTTACTAGCGCCCCCACCGGGCGCCAGGAATGGGACCATGTGCAAACCCGTGCACCACGAAGTGGAGTTCAGCGTGAACCCGACCGAAGTCTACGAGGCGTACCTCGACAGCCGCCGCCATTCCCGGTTCACCGGGCAATCGGCGAAGATGAGCCGGAAGGAGGGGGGCCGGTTCACCGCGGGGGACGACTACATCTCCGGCACGAACGTTGAGCTGGTTCCGGGGAAGCGGATCGTCCAAGCCTGGCGGGCGAGCGAGTGGCCCGACGGCGTCTATTCCGTCCTCCGTCTCGAACTGAAGTCGAAGGGAAAGGGAACGCGGATGGTCGTGGACCACGTGGGGATCCCGGACAAGTTCCGTGACGGCGTCGACCAGGGCTGGTACGAGTTCTACTGGAACCCGATGAAGACCTACTTCGGGGAAAAGTAGGCCCGCGGCGGGGACCGCCATCGACCGCCTCCCTCGGAGCGGGAGGCCGGAAGGTAAATCCCGAAGTGGGACTCTCGTCGCCCAGGGAGAGAGCTCGCGGCGTTGCGGGCTCGGCAACTCGTGTCGGGGCTGGTAACGGAATGGCGGGGTCGAGGGGAAGCCTGCGTCTTGACCTGGGTCGCCGGAGTGCTTCTCATCGTGGAGGGGTTCTACCTTCTCGTCCACACTTCCATCGCGCTTCCGTTCGGCTCGGTCGACCTACCCTCGGCCGGCGCGACTTCGGTGGCGGGAGGGCTGAGCCTGATCTTTCTCGGAGGATTCTACCGAAGCTACGGGGAGTACCGGACCTACTTCGGTACGTTGATCGTCCTGATCTCCGTGGGAGCCATCTGGTTCGGGGGTGGCTTCTGGGTCGGAACCTTCCTGGGAGCGATCGCCGGTGTCTTGATCATCGTGCTCCCAGCGTATCCGATGCGACATCAGCCGGCGTGAGTGGCGCGGGTGCGGCGACTCCACGATTGCAAACCACCGTGCACCGAATCGACGCGGGCGTCAGCCCGACCACCCTTTCGACCTCAGTTTGACCCGCACCCGGGAAACGCACGGACCGGGCGAAATCCCTACAGCCTGCGAACGGTGAAGGCCGATAGCGCCACCGAAACCATGTCGATGGAAATCCGACCGTTTCGACCCGAGGATGAGGACGCGGTCGTGTTGTTGTGGAGACGGTGCGAGCTGATCCGGCCGGCCAACAACCCGCGAATCGACATCCACCGCAAGATGAGCGTACGGCCCGACCTGTTCCTCGTGGGCGTGTTGGACGGAGCGGTCGTGGCGTCCGTCCTGGCCGGCTACGAGGGGCACCGGGGATGGCTCAACTACCTCGCCGTCGCCCCCGAACACCAGCATCGGGGACTCGCACGCGCCATCGTGGAGGAGGCGGAGAAGCGTCTTCGGGACTCGGGATGCCCTAAGGTCAATCTCCAGATCCGGACCACGAACCGTAGCGCCCTTGAGTTCTATCGACGTCTCGGCTATTCGGAAGACGACGTGGTGAGCATGGGAAAGCGCCTGGTGGTGGACCCGCCGGACCAGTGACCTTCACCGCACCGTCATCGCCGGTCGCCCGGCTCGCGATACGTGTCAGGGTGGATTCCGACCCACCAGTAGCGGGAGATGGCGAAGTAGGACGAGCGGACCCTATCGACGATTCCCAGTTGGGACGCTCTCCGGAGCGACCAGCTCTCCCCGTAGCAATCCAAAGAGATGGTCGTCCTGCCACCGGCCCCCGTGGCGGGTCGCCCGACGGAGGACGCCCTCCGGACGGAAGCCAACACGCCGCAGGACGCTTTCCGAGCGTTCGTTACCGGCCGTGACACTAGCATGGATCCGGTGGAGCGACATTCGGCGGAAGCCGTAGCGAGCAACCAGCCAAACGGCTTCGGTCCCGAAGCCGTTCCCCCAGTACCTTCGTCCCAACCAGTAGCCGACCTCGGCACTCCGTTCGAGACGCGACCAGTCGATGAGGCGGATCTGGCCGACGACCTCTCCGGTCTCCCGTGAGAGGATCGCGAACGCGACCCCGCCGCCGCTCCGCTGGTCGGTGAGAACGCGCCGGACGAACTGGCGTCCGTTCTCCCGACGGACACGACTCGGCAGATAGCGGGTGACCATGCCATCCCGCAGAAACCGGCCGAGGGGCACCGCGTCCGTCGGGCGGAGGGGGCGAAGGAGGACCCTTCTCCCTCGAAGCAGGGAGTCGACCACAGACCAACACGACCGGGGCGGAACAATGCCTTTGCGCCCACCGTAGGGTCGAGATGGCACCCTCGTACTCGTCCCTCGGAGACGAAGCCGTCGCTGGCCGCCGAGAACCCTTAAGCGGAGTGTCGCCAGAAGAGGTCGAGGGGTTCAGTGCTCGTTCTCACCCTCACCGCTCGGGCCGCGCCCGGTAAGGAGACGACGCTCCTCGGGGAATTCGAAACAACGGCGGGCCGGGCGTTCCGCGCCCCGGGGTGCTACGCCGCGTACGCCCTTCGGGAACAGAATGGCGAGACGTTCACGCTACTCTCCTTCTGGACGAATCCCGAGGCGGCCGCGAAGGCGTTTCCCACCGGGATCCCCGACCCACCCTCCAGCTTCGTGCGTGAACCGCCCGAGCATCGTTCGTACGACGGGAGCATCGGGGTCGGCCGGGGAATCCCCCTCGTGACGTACGTCGGCATCCGGGTACGCGACATCGACCGATCGGCGCGGTTCTACACGGAGCTCCTCGGATTGGAACCGATCGACGGGGTCCGCGTACACCCCGAACTCAACTCGAAGACCATGATCCTTCGGCATCCCCGGACCGGAGCGCAAATCGAGCTGAACTGGTACCCGTCGAGCGGACAGTTCGACGTCCCGTTCGTGACCGGCGAGGCGCTCGACCATATCGGGGTCCGAGTGCCGGACCTGCCGGCGGTGATCGAACGGGCACGGGCGCTCGGGTCTGAGCCGGCCGACCTCCGGCCGTTCCGGGACTACCCGTATCACACGGAGGCGAACGGCCTTCGGATCGCGTATCTTCTCGACCCGGACGGAAACCAGGTCGAGGTCTACGAAATCCCGGGCCTGTCGGTCGACGCCCCGTACAACGGGGAGTATTGAGGCGGTCGGCTTCTACGTCCTGAACCGTTGCTGGACGAGCTACCGCTACCAACGGCGGGAGATGGCCGCCTTACTCCCGGGGCTGGGGGGGATCCGCTACGCCCGAAGCGAGGGAGGACCGAGCGCGCTCTCGAGGAGCTTCTTCTCGATAATAGCGATCGCCTCGGAAACCGAGGACTTGCTCCGGTTCACCCGCCTCGCGAGCTCCGTGAGCGTGATCCCCCGAGGGACGGCGAAGTAGCCCTCCGCCATCGCCCGCGTGAGCAGCGCCTGCTGCGCCCCGCTCAGCGTGGGTAGGTGGCTTCGGAGCGGGCGGTTGCGGATCGACAAGACCTGGACGTGCGGGTCCGCTAGCCGGGCGTACTTGAGGATCTGGTCGAGCTCCTCTTTCCGGGAGACCACCTCCCACCGGAGGGAACCGGCCTGCATTCGGATCGGGAACTGGAGGGGCAAGCCGAGCCGTCGGTAAAGATACACCACCGGGGGGTTCCGGTCCCTCACGCGGTAGAGCGAGCCGCCGCCGACCTCGGCGAGAGCATCCGCCTTCACCACGTCCGCGTACGATCGAATCTCCCGGGTCCACGTCCCCGGCGGGCCCCCACTGATCCAGTAATCGCTCACCGCTACGTCGGTGTCGATGTCGCTTCGATTGAGCGCCTCAAGACGCACCTCGGGATGGGCGGAGGAGAACTTCATCGTCCAGGTACCCGTCGACATCCGGACGTTGAGCGTCGCGATCACGAGACCGGCCAGCTCGGTGGCGTCGATCGACGTACCGGGAGAAGTCGGTCGCGGGTCGGCGGAACCGGCGGAGCGCCTCGGACGGCGGCGACGGTTCCGGCCCGAAGCATCACGGTGCATCCGGCTCATGGGCCCTCGTGCGCTACTTCGATGGTGAGGTCGAGGTAGGATACATTTCCGGTAGCGGGCCCGGAATTATCTATCCTGCGGTGAAGCGAGCGTTGTGGGAAGATTCTCGGTGGCTCCCCGGCCGTGGGTTCGCGTGCAGAGGATGCGCGGCGTAGTCCCGGCGATAAATAGCGCCGGGGGCTACCGTGGTGCCAGGGAGCCTAATGACGACCGAAGAGTCCCTGAAGGAGGCGGCCGACTCCACGCGCCGTGCCGCCAAGGAGCTCGCCGAGGCGACCGCGCGACTCGCTCGACGCGCGGCGTCGAAAGCCGAGAGCGCTAGCCGGCATCCGACCGAGTCGGCGAAGAAGGTGATGCACCGGATGGCCAAGGAGCTCGACGCCGCGGCGAAGGAAGTCGACCGGATCCTGCGCGACCTCTGACCCCGACGGCTGTCCGCCGGTCCCGGTTCCGGTGGACCTCAGTTAGAGCTTGAGCTGCCCCTCGATCACCGGCGCGCAGTGTCCGCCGACACGCACGTTGACGGGGCGGTCGTCGCGCAGGTCGGCCCGGACGTAGATAGAGCTCCTCCGGTGCACCTCGAGCCCCTGCTCGATTATCACCGACTGACCGGGGGGCACAAGGCCGTGGACCACCATCCAGGCGATGGCGGGTCCCGCCGCACTTCCAGTGGCCGGGTCGTCGCCCCCGCTGAAGATCATTCGCGCGTGCGCGGCGGCCGAACGGTCGACCGTCTCCCGCGACAGGAGATAGAAGAACTTGGCGTCCGTCCCTCGAAGGTACTCTTCCATAGCGTCCCAGCTTGGACGGATCTGGGAAAGTGTCCCGACCGAACGAAACGGAACGATCGCGAACGGGACGCCGGTCGATACCGTCTGCACCGGGAGCTTCGGGTCGAGAGCCTCGACCGGAACACCGAGGGCCCGGGCCACGGCCCGGGCGTCGTGGGTGGCGCCGATCTCGGGGTCGTTCTGGACCATCTCTCCGAAGGGATGGCCGTTTCTCTCCGTGAACCGGACCGGGATCCTGCCGACCTTCAGTCGGAGCGCGACCTCGGCCCGCCCCTTGAGGCGGGAGAGCACGCTCGCCGTCCCGAGCGTCGGGTGACCGGCGAACGGCATCTCTCCGAACACCGCGAAGATCCGGGTCTTGAACCCATGCTCGAGGTCGACCGCATCGTTCTCGGGAAACACGAAGGTCGTCTCCGAGAGGTGGGTCTCGCGGGCGATCGCCAGCATCTCCTCGTCCGAGAGTCCCCGGGCATCCGGGAAGACCGCGAGCTGGTTCCCCTCGAGGGGAGTCTTCGCGAACACGTCCAGCCAGACGAACCCGAACTTTCGCGCCATCGGGGTGACCGAGGCCCGCTCGCCGGATAATGGTTGTCGCCCCGTCCTGTCCGCCGACCGATCTCGGCGGTGCCCGAACGCCGGGACCCGACGGGAGCCCGGATTAGACGGGGGATTCGAAGTCCGTGTGCAACGGGTAGACGAACATCCGGTCCGCCGGTGTCTCGGTCGTCGCTCCCGTGGAACGGTACAGCGCGACCGCCGGTAGATTCGCTGGGTTCGTGAAGACGAACACCTCCTCGAAGCCGCGCTCCCGGCAATCGCTCAGGAGCGCGTTGACCAGCGCCTTCCCGACCCCGCGCCGCCGGAACTCCTTGTCCACACCGATCTCGTAGAGGAACATCTGTTTCCGACGTGACGAGAGCTGCAGAAGTTCCGTTCCCCGGAGGAAGCCGAGGGCCTCGCTCCCTTCGAAGGCGATCAAGAAGACGTTGCGCGCGTCGGCGAGGTAGGCACGCACCGCCGTGACGTCAACTTCCGGTTCGTCGAAGAGGTATCCGGCGTGGAGGACCGCGAGCTCGTCTCCCGGGAGCAACCGTCGGATTCGCATCACGGGGAACATCCCGTCGACCTACATGGACGTTGAGTGAATCGGGGAGGATACCCTTCCCCCCTCAGCGTCGGTCGGGTGTCTGAGCCTCGTGACGCCGCCGAAAGACGGTGAAGGAGCTCGAGAATCCGGGGACAACGCCCGCGGATCGCTAGAGTATATCCACCCTTTCACGGCGGGCTTCCTAGCGTATTTCCACCCTTCCGGGCCTTAGAGAGCTCGAGACGAGTTTCGGAGGTGAGAACGAAATGAAGTCAGCCAAGGAAGCGCGA